>Ga0209007_1000137_pt1 | contig 42713 bp, 33 predicted proteins | sample JacPinW_OM1H0_O2_FD_187961 | JGI IMG/M metagenome (GOLD analysis project Ga0209007, IMG submission 187961) | Forest soil microbial communities from Algoma, Ontario, Canada - Jack Pine, Ontario site 1_JW_OM1H0_O2 (SPAdes) (version 2) | ecosystem: Environmental > Terrestrial > Soil > Boreal... | reverse complement strand
GAAACGATACCGACCGGCCTGCATGTTGGAAAAATCGACCAGCGGCATTACTACCTGAACCCTGACTCGGCCAGCGGGTGGAGCAGACTCGTTCGCGCGGAGGCCTATCCGACGTACGACCACTGCAAGGCTGGGCTGCAAGCCCTGGTGGACAGCGAACCTTGGAAGGGATCGCTGGAGAGCCTGAGGCCTGCGAGCGCGGTCATGTTGGCGGGCGGCGGCGCCCCAACCAAGGACCTGCTCCTGTTGCGGAATCTGCTTGCACAATCCTACGTCAACGGCCATGTCCACTATTACCTGACCGATATCAGCATGTGGATGCTTCGAGAGTCAGCTCTGTGGATAAGCGAGTACTCGCAAAACATAGATAAATCCGAGAAGTTTTCACTCGGACTGGTTCACGGCGATGTCCTCGACCTCAAGGGCATGACGGACCTCAAGCAGATTGTCCATCGGCATGGCCCTGTGGTCTTCGGGATCACCGTGTGCTTTCGGCAGGCCTGCGGATCACACGGGGCACGAGGAGTTCAATGCATTTCACTCCGGGAAGAGTCCAAGAAATGCCAGACTGCTTGAGATGTGCCCGAGATGCGTGTGCCTACTGGGCCGGTGCCGTCGGCATCCCCGGTGTAGCGGCGCCTATTTCGTTTCAGCAGGTCCAAACCAACCAGATCCAAACCGGAATTCAGGCGCGCCCGGACCAGAAAAACTGCCGTTTCCTACGGGATCAGCGCTTGCGATATGCAATCCAGGCACCGGAGGGCGCAAGGCGCTCACAGGGGGCGACAATGGTGGACGGGCCGTGAGGCAGTTCGCGCACCCAGATGGCGCCGGCTTCGACCAACAACTCGCTGACTTTCTCGAGAAAATCGTTCAGGTGGTAGGGCTTGACCGAATAAGGAAGTCCTTCGCGCTCCAGAATCGGCTGAAGCTCCTTGGTGCGGTCTTGTGGGATCAGGAACAGCGGCCGCAAGCGGATAGGCGCAGGCTGGCCCTCGATCGATGGAATGGCCGGCTCGGCTTCGGCCACTTCCTTGAGGATGGCGAAGAGCGGCCCGCGTACGTCGGCCAGCGCCAGGTTCACAATAACCAGATTCCAGGAGCCGGTGGCGAGTTCGGTGAGAGCTTGGTCGACGAGCGGGACGATGCGGACGCGCCAGCCTTCAGAATCGAGGATGTTTTTCAAGGCGCTCTGGCTGGCGAAATCGTCGTCGACGATCAAAATTCCAACTTCAGGCACGGCTGGGTCTCCGGAGGTGTCGCAGCTAGTATATCTACGGTGTTGAGGTAGCAGGCCCTTCGGAATCGAAGCAATTTCCATGCGGAAGTCGTACGCTGGAACAGGCGAAAGAAAGGCGAAAATAATTCTTGACACAGCGAACAAAAGGCGAATATATTCTGGGCGTGCGGCGAGACTGCCAATGGCCACTTCTCTCATACTTCGATCGAGACCGACGACGCTTCGGCGCCGTCCGGCTGATGCGAAGCAAACCAGTCTCACCTTATTCCCTCAAGCCGCTCGCCACGGCAAATGTGAGTCGCCAAGCGGTGCTTCCGCGCCCCCTCCGGTGCCTGACCGGAGAACGAAGCCCGCGACGGAACTGGTTGGCATTGCGCGGCTCGCCGCATCCTCCCCTCGCGCGGAAGCCAAGCGCGGGACGGAGTATTTCGTCCTGCCCGTTAAATCGATCCTGAATGAGTGCCATTCGGAGAGAGTGCCGTTCCGCTGGACGGTGAATCCGTATCGCGGCTGTGAGTTCGGGTGCAAGTACTGCTATGCCCGCTATACGCATGGCTATATGGAGCTGGGCGCTTCGGATTTCGAGACAAAAATCTACGTGAAGCAGAACGCGGGCGCTCTGGCGGAGCGCGACCTGAACCATGACCAGATCTGGGGTGAGCATATCGCCATTGGCGCGGCCACCGATCCCTATCAACCTGCCGAGCGCGAGTTCGGAGCCACGCGGGCGATTTTGGCGAAGATGGCTGAGCGCGAGGGATTGAGCCTTTCGATCACTACGAAATCAGATCAAGTAGTGCGGGACATCGATCTACTCAAGCGGATTTCGGCGCGCTCGTCGCTGACCGTGAATCTGACGATCACCACGCTGCGGGCGCACTTGGCGCGGCTGCTGGAGCCGCGGGCGCCGCGTCCGGACCTGCGGCTGGCGGCGGTGCGCAGGCTGCGCGATGAGGGGATCTCCGCCGGCGTGTTTGCCATGCCGATTGTTCCCTGGCTGACGGACAGGGAAGACGATCTGGATGCGCTGGCGTGCGGAGCGCGGGAGGCGAATGCGGAATGGTTAGGAGCGCGCGTGCTCTACCTGATGCCCGATGCGCGGAGGACGTTTCTCGCGTTCCTCGAGGCGAAATTCCCGCGGCTGGTGGTGCGCTATCGCGAATGGTATGGCCGCAATGTGGACGCGCCGGAAAGCTATCGCAAGGAAATGGCCGCGCGCGTGGAGAAAATTCGCGAGAAATATGGGCTGAGCAACCGGCCGATGAGGCCGACGCCCGGACCTGCCGTGTGGCGCTCGACGCAGATGCAGCTGACGCTCGATCAAGGAGAGAACGTATGCCGAACGTAGCGGCACGAAACAGAACCACGCGCAGCAGGAGAAGAGCGGCGTCGCAGCCGAGGTTGATGCTGGTGCCGATGCCGGCTGCGGTTCCCGCGCTGGCCGAAGTAAAACGCGTGCGCGGCGTTAAACTGAAGACTGTATCGACGTTCACGCTGGTTTTTGCGCTACTCTGCATGGCGGCGTTTTGTGCCGGGCGACCACCCGCTGCCGCGATGGGCACGGGGTCCGCTATGAGGCCCGGCGTTAGCGCGAGTCATGTTGCGAAGGGAGCCGCTCATGTTTCAGGGTCTGCGAACCGCCGCGTACCAGGTAAAGGAACTCGACAAAGCCAAGGCGTGGTATGGCAAAGTGTTGGGCTTGCAGCCATACTTTGATCAGCCGTTTTATGTGGGCTTCAACGTCGGCGGATTCGAATTGGGGCTGGTACCTGCAGAGGATGCGAAGCCCAATCGCGCGCCTGCGGGCATAGCCTACTGGGGCGTGGCGGATGCGCAAACCGCGTACAAGCGGCTCGTTGAGCTTGGCGCGTCCGCCTTCGAGCCGATCCAGGACGTCGGCGAAGGAATTCAGATCGGAGCCGTGCGCGATCCCTTCGGCAACGTGCTGGGCGTAATCCAGAACCCGCATTTCAAGATCGAGCCCAGATAACGCTATGAGCGGACTGTAGCAACTGCTGGCCTCTGGTAGCAAGCCAACGGAGAATGGGGCTTATCGGGCTTCGTCAGGGAAGTGTACACGGGCTACCTAACGGAGATGGGACGGAGCCGATGAAGTCCCATGTGTTCGGGGTCCCGGCGCCGCGTCCTCCTAAGTGCCGATCAGGATGCGACGGAGTGGCTCACGTTGGCTCGGGCCAGTTGCTTTTTGTATAGGTCGATGCTGTTGAGGATGGTTTCGACCGTCGCGGACTCGCCGATGCCGGAATTTACCATCAGGTGGAAGCGATGGCGCTCGGGCCAATCGACTTTGAAATATTGCTTGATGAAGGCGGCGCGATCACGGTCGACGGTTTCGGCAAGCTGCGTGGCCTCGCGCTCGCTTTTGCCTTCCGCGCGGAGGCGCTTCACTTTTTCGGCGAAGGGCGCGTAAATGAAAACGTGAAAGGCGTCGTGCCGGTCGTCGAGGTAGTACGCGGAGCCGCGGCCCACGATCACGCAGCCGCCGCACTGCGCGGCTTCCTTCACCACCTGCTCGGTCACTTCGCGGATACAGTCCGCGTCAGCGAGTTTCAGCCGCGGAGCATTCAAACTGCCTTCGTGGCTGCCGCGCATGAAGGCCATCAGCAGGCGGTGGAACAGCGGATCGCGGCGTTCCTCGCGCTCCTCAACAACCCGGCAATCGCACTCCATCTGGCGCGCGATTTCGTTGGTCAGGGCCTGATCCCAGAGCTTCCAGCCCAGCTGTTGCGCCAGCGCAGCCGCGATCTCGCCGCCCCCACTGCCGTATTCGCGTTCGATGGTAAGCACCCGGATCATGTGACCCCCCGCCGCTGATTCGCACCGTGCCAAAGCGGTGCATTCAGGGGAGCCTATCACAGGCTGGGTTTTGCCTGCTACTCCGCGATGATCCGGCGGACGCCCGGCCGATTTTTCTTGAGGGCGAAAGCTAGGAGAAACATGATCGCGGAAGCGATGGCCAGATACAGGAAGGTATCGACGTAAGCCAGCGTGGTAGCCTGACCAATCACGTTTCGAAGGATAATCGCGTTAGCCTGCATCCCGGCCCTCTCCGCATTCACTCCGGCTGCCCTTAGACGCTCCGTCAGCACTGCGATCTGATTGAGCAGTTCCGGCCGGCCGCGGGTGACGTTCGCGACAAGATATACCTGGTGAACCTGCGCGCGGCGCTCGAGCAGAGTCGTCACCAGCGACGTGCCAATACTGCTGCCAATATTGCGCATGAAATTTACCAATCCCGCCACGCTGCCGCTTTTTTCCGCGGACATCCCCACGTAGGACGCCAGGTTGATGGGCACGAACAAAAATGGGAGCCCGAAAACCTGCGCGATCCGCAATATGGCGGCGCTCCGAAAACTCACCGCAAGGTCGAGCTGCCGGCTGGAAATGTACATCCCAATCGAAAGCACGAGCCAGCCGAACGCAATCAGATATCGCGCTTGCACTTTCGAGGACAAAACGCCAACGACCGGCATCAGGAACAGCAGGATGAGCCCTCCGCCCGAGAGCAAGAGCCCCGCCGACTCCGCCGTGTAACCCATCAGCGATTGAAGAAACAGCGGCATCATCACGAGGCTCGCAAAATACAATACGCCGAGGACGAACATCATGCCGTTCGCGGCCAGGAAGTTCAGATTCTTGAACAGCTTCACTTCGACAATCGGGTTTTTGTACAACCATTCCCAGATTACAAAGGAGATCAAGCCCACGGCGGCGAGGATGGCCAGGGTCGTAATGAAGCGCGAGCCGAGCCAATCATCTTCCTGTCCCTTATCCAGCATGATCTGAAGCGCGCCGACGCCGAGAGTGAGCAGCGACACGCCGATGTAATCGATTCGCCGCGCCGCGCCCGCCTTCCGCTTGGCCCACGGCGGGTCGTCAACCAGCCGATAAACCAGAAACAAGGCCAGAATTCCAACCGGCAAATTGATGAAGAAAATCCAGCGCCAGGTGTAGTTGTCCGTGATCCAGCCGCCCAGCGTCGGACCGATCGTGGGCGCGATAACAGCAGTCACGCCGTAGACTGCGAACGCCAGCCCCCGCTTCTCCGGCGGGAAAACGTCGGCAAGAATCGCCTGCGCCATCGGCTGCAATCCGCCGCCGCCGAGTCCCTGCAGTACCCGGAAAATGATGATCGCGCTCAGGCTCGGTGCGACGCCGCACAGTAGGGAACTAATCGTAAAGACAACAAGGCAGGACATGAAGAACCGTTTGCGGCCAAACGCATTCGAAAGCCAACCGCTGATCGGCAGCACGATCGCGTTCGATACAAGATACGACGTCAGCACCCATGTGCTCTGGTCGTTGCTCGCGCCCAGGCTGCCCGCCATGTAGGGAAGCGCGACGTTGGCGATGCTCGTGTCGAGCACCTCCATGAACGCCGCCATCGCCACGACGACCGCGATCAGCCACGGATTAAATTGCGGCGTCCACGCAACCGGCGCGGCCGCAGCCGTCGCTGGCGCGACGGGAGGCGGCCCCGGCACCGAGGCGCCGGCTGTGGGAGTGGATGCCATGAATCGAAAACCGCAGATGCGAACGATGATTCGTTCGTCTGATTGGATGTTGGTGGAGCGCCCGCGACGCCGATTATTTCACGAAGACTTTGGGCTCGACGGACATTCCGAGCCGCAAAGAATGGTCTGAGTTCTCGCCCGGCTCCAGCACGATCTTCACGGGAACCCGCTGCACGACTTTCACGTAGTTGCCGGTCGCATTTTCCGGAGGTAGCAGGCTCGTCCGCGCGCCGCTGGACCCGGCGACACTGTCGACGTGCCCTTTGTAGGTGCGGCCGTTCGTGTCAGCCTTGATTTCGACGCGCTGGCCAGGTTTCATGTGCTTCAGCTGCGTCTCTTTGAAATTGGCGGTGATCCAGACGTCGTCAAGCGGCACCACCGAAGCGAGCTGCTGCCCCGGCTGCACGTTCATGCCGACTTCGACATTCTTGGTAACGACCCCGGTCGCCGGCGCCAGGATTTTCGCGTACTGAAGATTCAGCTGCGCCTGCTCGAGCGCCGCTTCCTTCGCTTGCGCGTTGGCGCCGGCGGATTTCGCGCGCGCCTCCATGGCCTGGACCTGGCGCGGTCCGGTCTGCGACGATCGATAGGCCGCGCGTGCCGCTTCGAGACGGCTTTCCGCTTGCGTCACCTGTTGCGCCGCCGCCGACGCGGTCGCTTTCGCGGCGGCCACTCCCGCATCGCCCGCCGCCGCTGCCGCCACGGCCTGATCGTACGTTTGCTCTGAAACTTCCTGCTTATCGACCAGCTGTTTGTAACGCATCAAATCGTTCTGCGCCTTCACGTCATTGGCCTGCGCCTGCAAAAGCTCAGCCTGCGCCGCGTCATACTGCTGCTGCGCCGCGGCAATTCCCGCCTGCGCGCTCGATACATCGGCTTCCGACGACGACACCTGGCTCGTGGTGCTCACCGAAGTGACCGGCACGTCGATGTCCTGCGACTGCGCCGAAGCGCTGGCGTCCGCCGCCGCAGCTGCCGCCTGATCGACGGCGACCTGATAATCGCGCGGATCGATTTCGACCATCACGTCGCCGGCGTGCACTAACTGGTTGTCATCAATGTTGACCTTCGAGACGTAGCCGGAAATACGCGCGCTCACCGGCATCAAATGGCCGTCGACTTCCGCGTCGTCGGTCGATTCATAGCTCGAAAAATAGCGCCACGCGAAAATCCCACCGACGATCACTACAATCACCGCGATGATGATGAATATCCGCGCGTGAGGACGCTCGCGCAAATAGCCGGACGCTCGGGAGGTCGGAGGCGGAGCCGGCGGAGCGGCCGGGCGAGACGTGGTTTCCGACGGAGGAGCGGGAGATTCGACTTGGGTATTCTCAGCCATGTCTTAGTTTCCTTTGAAAAATTCCTGCACGCCCGCTTCGGCCAGGCCCAGAGCACGGGCCAGCGAAATCTTGGCGTAGTTATCCTGATAAAGACTCGAAATGTAATTTTCATGCGCGCTGGCCACGGCTTCCTGCGCCTGCACGACTTCGACCGTGTCGGTGACGCCGGCGCGGAAGCGATCGCGCGCCTGCGTGAGCGTCTGCTCCGCGAGATCCACGTTGCTCGCTGCCACGGCGACTTGCTCTTCGCCGGATTCGATGTTTAGCAGCGCCGTGCGCACGTCCTGATCTACTTGCGCGCGCACATTTTCCAGCCGTTGCCGGCTCTGCTCCAGCTGCGCGTCGGCCTGGAGCACATCGCCATGCACCTTGCCGCCTTGAAAGATGGGAATCGTCAGCGTGCCGCGCGCGTCGAACACGCCGTGCGATGTTCCGTTCGGAATCGTCCCGGCGAGGCCGTAATCCGCGCTCAGGGAAAATGACGGCAGGTAACCCGCACTCGCCGCTCTCCGCGAATATTCGCCTGCGCGGACATCGGCAAGCGCCGCTTGAAAGTCGGAGCGCATGTCGTAGGCGCGCTTGAGCGCTTCCTCGACGGTCATACCCTCGAATGGCTGATACGGTGTCTTATCCGCAATGTCGTATGGCTGGCCCGGCGCTAGGCCGATCACGCGCGCCAGAGTCAGTTTGGCGATCCCGAAATCGTTCTTTGCCTGAATCAGCTGCTGCTGCCGCGTCTTCAGTTCCACCTGCGCCCGAAGGCCGTCGATCGCCGGGGATGTACCCGCCTTTACCTGATCGGACGCCTGATCGAAAAGCGTCTGCGCCGTCTGCACCTGCGCCGTGACCGTATCGATGCGGGCGGCATCGGCCACCGCTTGCAGGTAGCTATACCCGACCGACAAAATCACCAGGTCGCGCGCGTCCTTATATGTGGACTCCGCCGATTTCAAATTCTCCGTCGCGGCGTGCGTGTTGTTGATCGCTTTCCAGTCGAAGACGGACTGTGTGGCGTAAGCCCGCGCGTCGAAATACCCGAACGGCCCTACGACCGAGGGAATCGAAAATCCCGCGCTCGGCGGAAGATGGAAGCTGAATCCGAACTCGGCAAGATCGACCTGCGAGCCCTGGCCGTAGGACGACGTGGTTAGATTCGGCAGCAGCGCGCTCAGCTGTTGCCAGCGCGATCCGCGCGCCGCGCGCACGTCCTGGCTTGAAAGTAGAATGCCGAGATTCTGTTTCAATCCGCGGGCAATCGCGTCTTTCAGGGAAAGTTGAATTACGCCCGGCTCCAATTTTGAAGGCACGCTGCCAGAATAGGAGCTCTGCGAAGCGCTCGGCGCGGGAAGCGCCAGAGGCACCGAAGACGCGGGAGCAGGGTTTCCCGTGTTTCCTTGCGCGCGTGCGTGGCCTGTCGCCAGGGAGAGCAGCGCGGCCATTGCGAAAATTCTAATCGCCAATCGGCGTATCACGATTTCTCCCTCTCGATCTGTTCCATTTTGGATGACGGCCGAGCCGCGAAAGACGCAGCATGACCACTGAAAATTGAGCCGTCGATTGGCCGAGGGTTCACGCCCGCACGCCTCGGCGATGCTTTGCTCCTTTACGTTTCTCATCGGCCAGCAGGCTCGGCAGGAAAAGGTCCCAGGCCTGCTGCGCCGTGGCGCGCAGGATCGAATCCGGATGCAAGGCCCATGCCAGCGTCACGCCCAGCAGTACGATTTGCACCAGTCGCGCCATTTCCGCCGGCGAAATATCGCGCCGCATTTCGCCGCGTTCCTGCGCGATCGCAAATATTTCGGCCAGCAGGCGGCGTCCAATCTGCAGCCGTTTGTGCAACTCGGCGCGGACGGAAGCACAAGAAGCATGTGCGGCGTAAATCGCGCGAAGCAGCGCCGCGTTTTCGGTCTTGTGGCTGATCAGGTCAACCGCGAGGTCCTGAAGCACCGGCATCACGGGCCCGCTTTTCGCGCGTTCCAATGCGTGCTCGATCGACGCCAGCCGCTCGGCGCCAAAGGTGGCCAGCACGTGCTCCTTCGTCCGGAAATAATTGAAGAATGTCCCTTTGCCGACGTCCGCCGCCTCGGTGATGTCCTCAACCGTGGTTTCCATGAAGCCGCGCTCGGCAAAAAGCCGCAGCGCAGAGCGGAACAGGCGCTCGCGGATTTCGGTGCGTCGCCGCTCGCGGCGGCCTGCGCGGGGAGTCGCGATACGACGTGTGACAGTGGTAGAAGCCATCGGCAGGATCGTGAGTGACCTAAACCCAATTACGACTATAAGTCACCATTGGTTAAAGGTCAAGAAGCACAACCGAAGAGCAACCTTCGCGCTGATGGAAAAGAGGGAATTTCCGCCGCGCCAGGTTCTGGCCTCCGGCGCGGCGGTTTGCGATGCTCTTACTTCGACAGGTTCTTGGGGCTGCGTTGGTTGAGCGTGGAGGTCAAAAGCTTCGCGGACGGCGGAATGGGAACAGCGCCGTGCAGCGCGATATCCTTTGACGGCAGTTTCTGGCCGTAGATCCGCTCGTTGGCGTCTTCATCGGGACGAAGCGTCGACCCTTCGAGCGAAATGCCGGCAAAAAGCCCGCGTGCACGTGAGTAGGTGAGAACTTCCGCGCGCATGGCGACATCCGTGTCCGCTTCCGCGTCACGTCCCACCGGCCCTGCTGCCGCCGATGCATCCGCACCCAGCTTCACCTTGCTGCTCAGGATCGAGCTTGCCCCGTCCTTGTTCATGATCAGCAGAACAAAATCGGTCGCCTGCGCGCCGATCTGAAATCCGAAGCTGCCGCCTTCCAGAGCCATCATCGTCGGCGCGCCCCAGGGGCCTTCCATGTTTTCGCCGCTCCGGCAGGTCATCGCGCCGCGGCCGTAGCTGCCGCCCACGATGAATGCCGCCTTCAGCACCGTTGGAATGACCACCACGCAGTCCGCCTTGTCGATCAGGTTCTGCGGGATGTCGTCCGGGATATTCATGATTTCTTTCAGCACCTGTCCGGCATTGCGCAGGCGATCCTCGTCCTTTTCCTTGTCGTCCGCCTTCAGGGGAGTTGACAGGAACACGAGGCCGAGCACTACCGCCGAAACCGTCAGCGAGATGAACTTTTTAGTCATGATTGCTTCCTCCAGTATCAATAACAGCCCCAGCATGATACGTGTGTCCGGTCGCGCAAGGCAATACCGGTAAACCCTAATCCCGCGCACGACCTTGCCATATAATTGGGCGCCTTGATGGCAAGGGGCATCGCATGGATGTGAAATTCGAATTAACCGCCGGCCGCGCGCCCGGCAATTTCCGTGTGTGGATTGCCGCTCTCGCGCTGGGCGCAGGGGCCATCGCGCTGGCCGCGCAAACTGGTTCGCGCGAAGCAGCCAAGGAGCGTGTGGACGTCGCTCGATTCCGAGCGCGCGTAGCCGCCATCCTGGATTCGGCCAACGCGAGCAGGTTGAACTGGGGAATTGAAATCGCGGATCGCTCGACAGGTGAAACGCTCTATCAGCTGAACGCCGATCGTTTTTTTGCGCCGGCATCGAACGCGAAAATCGTGACCACGTCGCTCGCCCTCGCCACGCTCGGCCGCGACTTCCGGTTTCGCACCACGCTGGAATCGAACACACCTCTCGATAGCGAAGGCCACATCGGGGGCGATCTCGTCTTGGTCGGCCGAGGTGATCCCGATCTTTCCAATCGCCGTTTTCCCTTCGCGGAACACGCCGAGCGCGCCGGCCCGGTGGAGAAAATTCTTGCCGAGCTTGTCGACGACGCCGTCGCTAAGGGTCTGCGCGAAGTCGATGGCGATATCGTGGCAGACGACAGCTACTATCCCTACGATCCGTATCCCGCCGGTTGGAGCAATGGCGACTTGTTCTTCTCATTTGCGGCGCCGGTAAGCGCCATCGCATACAACGACAATACGGTCTTCGTCACCATCGCACCCGGCTCGCACATCGGCGACCCCGCCACAATTACCACGGAGCCCGCTGCCGCGCTCGGCACGTTCGCCGCGGACATCACCACGGGCCCTACCGACACGCTTGCCGACTTTGCCGTCGTCCGCGTGCCGGGCGAGAATTTCATCCTGCTGCGCGGCGCCATCGGCGCCGCGCGAACGCCCACGCGCCTCGACATCGCCATGACCGCGCCGGCAGAAACAGCCGCCCTCTCGCTCAAGCAGCTGCTCGAAATGCACGGAGTGCGCGTCACGGGCACGGCGCGCGCGCACCATGGTTTGCCGCCCTATTCCAATGCCGCCGGCGAGCCGATTCTTCCGCCGCCTCCGCCGATCGCGTCCGGCGCGACGCAGCCCAGTCCTGCGGTTCTCGCCGAACACGATTCCCAGCCAGTGCTCGAGGCGATCCGCCTCACGAACAAAGTAAGCCACAATCTGCACGCTGAGCTTCTGTTGCGCGCCGTCGGCCACGAAAAATTCGGTGTAGGCTCGACCGCCGCCGGACTCAAAGTGGAGCGCGAATTTCTGCGCGCTGCCGGAGTTCCTGATGGCGACATCATCCTCTCGGACGGTTCTGGTCTCGGCCGCGACAATCTCGTCACGCCGCGCGGAATGGTCGCGCTGCTCGCCTATGCGGCCCACCAGCCCTGGGGCGCCGATTTTCATTCGACGCTCCCCATCGCCGGTGCTGACGGCACGCTCGAGACCCGCATGACCGGCACGGCAGCCGCCGGCTTGATCCAGGCGAAGACGGGTGAGATCGAGCACGTTCGCGCGCTTTCCGGCTACGCCACCACGCTGCGCGGCGAATCGCTCGTCTTCTCGATTTTCTACAACAACAATCCGCAGCACGGCATCGGCACCGTCGCGCCCGTGGACGCCATCGCGAATGCCATGGTCGAAACGATCGGCGCGTCGGGCAGAGAAATGGCGGCCGCAAAGAACAAATCACGATGAGCGGCGTGAAGATCGTCACCGTCTTCGGCAGCTCCCGCCCGCGCGAAGGAGATCCTCCCTACGCCCAGGCGCATTCGCTCGGCGCAGCGCTGGCCGCACAAGGCTTCACGGTCTGCAGCGGTGGTTACGGCGGAGTGATGGAAGGCGTTTCGCGCGGCGCAAAGGAGGCGGGCGGTCGCACTCTTGGCATCACCGCGCAGTTTTTCAAATCGCGCGCCAATCGCTGGATCGATGAAGAAGTGCACATGAATACCTGGCAGGACCGGCTGTTCGCCCTGATCGATCGCGCCCACGGATTCGTCACCTGCCCTGGTGGCACCGGGACACTCGCCGAGCTCGCCGTCGTCTGGGAAATGCTCAATAAACGGGCCATAGCTGGCAAACCGCTCGTTGTCCTCGGCGAATTCTGGCAGCCGATCATCGATCGCGTCCGCGAAGTCGAAACCGGCCACGCCTCCGGCTGGGGCGAAAGCGGCGAGCCGCTGATCCACACTGCGCCTACCCCCGGAGACGCGGCCGCCTATCTTGCCAGCCACTTGCCCACACGCTGATTCCCCGGGTCAATCCAGCTAGAATGAAAAGCTCGAAGGCCGTCCGGCGGTTGACCCTGAGGGGGCGGAGCTTTCGCTCCGACAATAACGACGGAAAAAACTGGGGGCTTTGCCCCCGAGGCGCCTGTGTCCCGTACTGCTGAAGACCTTCTCGAATTCAACCGGCTGAAAGAAATCGTCGGCGGTCACTCGACCTGCGCGCCGGGGCATCGCGCCATCGAAGCGCTCGCGCCCCAGCAGGATGTGGCCGCGCTGCGCGTCGAATTCGAATTGATTCGCGAAACGATCATCTGCCTGCGCGCCGGTCTCGAACTCGGATTCGGCGGGTTAGCCGATCCCGACGCCTGGCTCGCAAAACTTGCCGTGCCGGCCGCGGTGCTCGCGCCCGACGAATTTCTCGATGTGGCCTCTCTGGCGGAATCCGCGAACGCCGCAAAGCAAACGCTCAGGCCCGCAGCCGCAAAATATCCGCGCCTCGCGGATCTCGCAGCCGCGACGGCCGATTTCCGTACGCTGCTCGCCGCCATCCGCCGCGCTGTCCTGCCCAATGGTGAAATCAGCGACGACGCTTCACCGCACCTCCGGCGTATTCGCTCCGGAAAAGTGCAGGCGCGGGCGACGATCCGTCAGTCGCTCGAGAAAATCCTCCGCGCCCGCGGCGAACCGGCCGGCGAGGACTACATCACTCTGCGTAACGACCGCTTTGTCATCCCCGTCCGCGCCGGCGACCGTCGCGACGTGCCCGGTGTCGTCCACGCCGCCAGCGCCACCGGCCAAACCGTTTTCGTCGAGCCCCTCGATGCCATCGACCTCAACAATCGCCTCGTCCAGCTCAGCGAGGAAGAAACCATCGAAATTGCGCGCATCCTCGCGGAGCTGACCGACCGCCTACGCACCGAAAGCGGCCCGCTGCAAGCAGCGGCGGCAAACGTCGCGCATCTTGATTCTATTTTCGCTCGCGCCCGCTTCGCCCGCGAATTCGATTGCGCCATTCCCGAATTTGCCGTGGGCAATTCGCTCCGGCTCGACGCAGCCCGCAACCCCGTCCTCGAAGCCACGCTGCGCCCGCAGGGTCGCAAAACTGTTCCGACAACTCTCGCGCTCGGCGGCGATGAAACCGTGCTCGTCATCAGCGGGCCGAACACTGGCGGCAAAACGGTGGCGCTGAAAACCGTGGGCCTCGCCGCGCTCTCGGCGCAATCCGCGATTCCTGTGGCCGCCGATCGCGCCGAGCTGCCGGTCTTTGACCGCGTACTCGCCGATATCGGCGATGAGCAATCGATCGCCGCCGACCTGTCCACGTTTTCTGCGCATATACTGAACCTAAAATCGATGCTCGCGCGCGCCACGGATCGCTCGCTGATTCTGGTCGATGAAGTGGGCACCGGCACCGCGCCCGAAGAGGGAGCCGCACTCGCCGTCGCGCTGCTCGAGGAATTCCGCGCCCGCCGCGCGCTCACGCTCGCCACCACGCACCACGACCGCCTGAAGGCCTACGCCTCCACCACTCCCGGCATCGTCAACGCCGCCATGGAATTCGATCAGGTGAACCTGCGGCCCACCTATCGCCTGCTCGTCGGCGTCCCGGGCACGTCCAGCGGAATCGAAATCGCGCGCCGCCTCGGACTGCCGGAGCGCGTGGTCGCACACGCCAACGCCAGTCTTTCACCCGAATCGCGCGAGGCCCGCGACCTGATCGCCTATCTCCATCGCAGCCGCGACGAAATGGAGCAAGTCACGCGCCAGGCCCGCGCGCAGCTCGCGCAGCTCGAGGCCGCCCGCCGGGAATTGCAAACCGAATGGATCGAGCGCCAAAAAAAGCGTATCGCCGAGCTTGAAAAGAATTTCGCGGCCACCCAGAAACGTCTCGAATCCGAAGTCGAGCGCCTCGCTGCTGATATCAAAGACCGCTCGCTGCGAGGTCAGATTGAAAAACAGGCGGGCCGGCGCCTCGGCAAGCTCGAATCGGAAGCCCGCGCTGAAACCGACGCCGCCGTCGTTGATACGCTCGCAGCGTCGCAGCAGGATTTGGGAGCTGCGACGAACGCGATAGACACGCCGATCGCGCCCGAAAAACTATCCGCTGGCGCACGCGTGCGCGTGAAGGGATTCAAGCAAGCCGTGATCTTTCGTCGCCACGATGGCCGCACCGCCGAAGTCGAAGCCGGCCCGCTGCGCATGAAAGTCCCGCTCGCGGAAATTTTCAGCATCGAGGACGACGCCGCACCTGCCAAGCCGGCCCCGCAGACTCTGCCACAGCGGCCGCGCGGAATTACCATTCACGCGCAGCCCAGCGACGAGCCGGCCAACGCCACCGGAGAAATAAACGTGATCGGCTGCACGGTGGAAGAAGCCACACGCCGAGTCGACAAATTCCTCGATGAAGCTGCCCTGGCGGGGAAGCCCACCATCCGCATCATTCACGGGCATGGGACCGGTGCGCTGCGCCGCGGCCTCGCGGAATTTCTCTCCACGCACCCGCTGGTCGAAAGCACGCACCACGAAGCGGAAGACCGCGGCGGCACAGCCATCACAATCGCCGAACTGGCCGGCTAAATAGGTCGCGAACCGCGTTTCGTAGCGGTGAGGCCTCTCGGCCTGTTTTGGGGCTTACGCAGAGTTCCGAGGTTCGCCAGGCACGCGGCTAGAACGAATCAAAGTTGTTGTTGTAATCGCCCTGCGCGCGCTGCGCCAGCTGCCTTTGTGAAATATTCACGATCCACGAGGCGATATTCGCCTGTGTCGTCGGCATCGGCAGCCGTTTCAGCATCGATTTCACGCTGTAGAATTTCTCGTACATGGCCTGCACGTTCTTCTCGATCTCTTGCGGCGTGAAATTCTTCGGCTTGATGTGGCAGAACTCACCCGGGAACCGACCGATGTCCTCCAGGCGCAAAATCCGGTCCTCCGCCTTCATCCTCTCGAAGAACATCGTGCCCTTTTCGGGGCACAGGATATTGAAGTATGCGACCGGCACCTTTTCCTTGTGCAGGAAATCCAGCGTCGATTCAAACACGCCCGGCGCTTCCGTATCCCACCCGAAAATGAAATTCAGCGAGTAGCTGATTCCGCGCTTCCGCAAATTCGCCAGCATCTCACTGTATTTCTCCACCTTGTTGAACTTCTTGTTCATGCCCTTCAGTGTGTCGCGGTTGATGCTCTCGATCCCCATGTTCACGTGCAGCAATCCGCTCCGCTCCGCCACATCCATGTACTCGTCGTCGTTGCACAAGAACGACGTCCACAGAGCCGACCACCGCACCTTCAGCGGAATCATGGCCTCCATCAGGTTCATGGCGTGCTGGCGCTTGCCGCCGAAATCGCTGTCGCCGAAGAACACGTACTTCGATCCCGTGGCCTTGATCTCCTCAACCACGTCCTCCACCGGCCGCACGCGGAATCCGCCACCCAAATAGAGCCGCTCGGAGCAAAACTCGCACTGCATCGGGCAGCCACGCGAGGACATCAGCGAAAAAGTCTTGAAGTGTCCGTACCGGCTCAGGTCCAGCTTGTGCCAGTGTGGTATGGGCAGGCTCGCGATGCTCGTCATCTGCGGCGCGCGGTAGATCTTTTCCAGCTTCCCGGCGCTTGCATCCGCCAGCATCTGCGGCCAGATCGGCTCGGCCTCGCCGATTCCGATCGCGTCGCAGTGCTTCGCCGCTTCTTCAGGATGAAACCAGATGTGCGGCCCGCCCATGATCACAGGGATGCCCCGATTGCGGAATTCAGCTGCGATGTCGTAGGCACGCAAGGAATGCACCGTCCAGGTCGTGATCGCCACCACGTCCGGATTCGTATCGAAGCTCAAATCCTGCACCTGCTCGTCGACCAGCGTGACGTCCCAGTCCTTCGGCGTCAGCGCGGCCAGATACGGCAGTGCCAGTGGCACCAGCGCGCGAGTCTTTGACTTGAAGACGGTGCGGTTCGTTCGTGAGGCGTAGTGCGAAGGTTGAATAATTAGAAGCTTCTTTCCCACTTTTTCATTCCCTCAGAATGATTTCTAAGTCGCCTTCTCAAATACCCGGCTCGCTTGTTAGCTCCGGGACTCCTTCCGATAGCGCCACCAAACCAGAATATATTATTGCATTCGAACGTCCCGCGAGTGAACCCGTAATTTTGACTCGATTGACAATCCCGGGATCGCGCCAATTCGCGCCAACACCCGAAATATTCCTCGGCCCAGGGCCCTCAAGCCCGAAAGATGTTATCGCAGCCAGCGTATAAAATTTGCATTCATATTGATGATGTCTAGCATTATGAAATGTGAATCGCGCCACCGAACGCCATTCCTCGCCCGTACACAACAAGGGGCGCAAGGGTCTCCTCGCGTTCTCCATCGTAGCGGGGCACAGTCCGCCGCCGCGGGGCAAGCCCGCCAAATCCCCTTGCCAATCCCGAACCGGAATCCATCCCTTGAACCTGGTTGAACTTTGAGGCTTTGGCGGATAGGATTCCAGCGCTGATCAGGGTTTTGGCACTGGACAAGCGAATTGTGGATGCCGGCGCGCTCTTTGATAAATGAGGCGCGCCACGGGAGACTTCGATGATGAGAATTTGCACAGCTGTGATGGCCCTAGGCGCCTTGCTGCTGCTCGCGAGCGCCGCGCACGCGCAAGTGACGCTGAGCTCGGTGCGCGTCGGCGCGCAAGACACCGCCGCACTGGCGAAGTTCTACGAGGCCGCGTTCGGCATGTTTGAGGTCAATCGGATCAATGTGCCCGGAGGAGCGGAGATATTCGTGAACTTCGGTGCCACGGTCGACGCCGCCAAGGCCAACAAAAGCGAGCCGATCGTGATCACTCATCGCGATTCCGACGACCTGAAGGACCCGATTGCACACGTGATCCTGAACGTAAAGGACATGGCGGCGACGGTTGCGGCCATCAAGGCGGCCGGCGGTTCGATGGCCGGCGATCCTCGTGCGTTTGGAAACACCGGCATCATGATAGGCGTCGCGCTCGATCCGGTCGGGAATCGCCTTGAGCTGATTCAACGCCCATAGGAAATCCGGATCCCGGGAGGGACAAATGCGCAGGGCGCTGAAATATGCCCTCATCGCCATCGCTGCAATGCTGACGGCAAGCTCGGCGCTTGCGCACCATTCCTTTGCGATGTTCGACCAGTCGAAGTTGGCCACCGTGAATGGCACCGTCAAGGATTTCCGCTGGACCAATCCCCATGTATTCATCCAGCTGCTCGTCAAGACGGAGGGTGGCAGCGAAGTTGAGTGGAGCATTGAGATGACAAGCCCGGAGCACCTCGCACGCGTTGGGTGGCGGCCGGGAAACTTGAAGCCGGGTGACCAGGTGACCTTGGCGATTCATCCAATGCGCGATGGCACCGCGGGAGGGCAGTACGTCTCGGGGACCGGGCCGGGCGGACCCTTGGTCGGCTCACCAACCCCGAGCGGTGAAAGCAAATGAATCTGCAGAGGCCGGCACTAGCAGCGGCGATCCTGCTGGGGTGCGGGGCAGTCGTAGTGGTAGCCGCTACGGGCGCGCCGGCCGGGATGCCGGACTGGAGCGGCCAGTGGGAAAATATCGGTGCCACGCCCGATGCGTCGGGAGGATTCAATCAGTCGCTTGATGAGGTCCTTACGAAGATGCAGTGGGGACCGCCGAACAAACCCGAGGTGCAGGCCCGAGTGGACAAGATCGTCGCTTCGGAGCGCAAGAGATTAGAGGCAATCAGCCGCGGAGAAGATCCGGGCGGGGTGGACGCAAAGGCCTGCACGTTCGGATTTCCGCTGATAATGCTCGATTCACCGCTGATGTTCGAGGTTCTACCGACGCCGAAGGAAACGAGCCTGATTTTCTCGAGCCGCGAGATCCGCCACGTTTACACGGATGGAAGGCAGCACACCCCGAAGGACGAACTGTGGGCGACGCCCTGGGGTGACTCGATCGGCCACTGGGAAGGACAGACTCTCGTCATCGACACCATCGCGGTCAAATCTCCTTTTGCTTCCTCGGAGTCAGAGGGTGTCGCCGTCCTGGCGTTTGGGGACGTCGAAGGCGAACAGACGATCACCATTTTGAGTTCGCAGGCGCACTTTATGGAGAGGATCCGGATGCTCGACCAGGGTCATCTGGAGGACCAGATGACCGTCGTCGATCCGAACAATCTGACGGCGCCCTGGCACGTGAGCCGCACCTACCAGCGCGTGGCACACATTCACCGCATGGTGTATGAGGACTGCGAGGGTGAGGAACGCAATCCCGTCGTCAACGGCCGTTTCACACTAGCACCACCGCCCCCGTCAGCCCCGCCGCCGCCAACCGCGCCGAACAGCGCTCCACCCGCTCAGTCCCCTCCTCAATAGCAACGACGTACCCGCAATTGATTAGCTTGCCCGATCAACGCGCAACGAGATAAGGACTTAGTCGTCTCTTCCGACGATAACTTCCGGGAAGCCGACTGTATTCTTGGGCTAGTAAGAATCCGTTGATGTTGCACCCTGCGTCCGATGACATGCATGCGCGGAATTCGAACGTTTTTGGGGCGGCCATAGCGGGAGCCGGGGCTGGCATCTTGATGGCAGTAGTGATGTGTATTGTGGTCTCGGCAAATCCGACACCGAACGACATTTTGTCCGCGACTGGGTTGGCTCTAATCCTCGTACTAAGAAAACCTTCAGCCTGCGGAGAAGTGTTTTTCCTTGAATCCTCCTTTCATAGAACCTACCAGGACCTCGCGAATGTTTCATTGTGATGCGCGGGAGTTATTGGATTCGAGGCGAAATAACCAGTCACGCCGAATCACGCTTGGCATCGCGCGATGACTGGCAGGCACGGCAATCCCCTGAGTACTCTTCGACGGTGAACGATTCGCCGGGCATGACGAGTTCCAAGGCGCGGAAGCGCGCTTCTGCATGCGTGCTGAACGTTTGCCAGTCTGGTGCGTCTTTGGTTGACCAGTGGATGTGGAAGTGCGGAGAGTTAGAGCGTGAGAGCATGGGCGTTGACAACTTGTGCGACACACTACGCTAGGTCCAGTCACCGTAAAAGCGCCAATAAGCGTCGTCGTCCCGCCCGAATAGCAGTGCTTAGATTGTCCCTGACTAACACGCCATCGGATATATCGGTACTAGAACAGAACTTGATTGCCCGGTTATGAGACTCTCTAGAAGCTTGTCGAATAAACTCTCTGGAATCAATCAGTCGGCTTGGACAAGTTTCTGGCATCCGTGACGCGTCGAAGACGCGGTCAGGGCTCATCATTGACGATTCGCCGCATCTGGACCCCGGCGTCGAGGGTGAGAGCCTGTGGTTCATGGTTCTTGGTTACAGAGCAGTAAACTGGCGCGGCCTTTCGACTGCGATAATGCCTCTTGGCACGGGATTGGCCATATACACCAGCTGCCTTAACCATAGACTCCTGGTATTTCGGCCGAATTCATTCTCGGTCCTAACCGAACTCGCGCTCGCGATCATCCTGGTACTCTGTGGCTATACTCGGAAATCTGTTGGGGCCCTCCAACCGGCCGGTGCCGACGCGAAATCGATCCTCAAACTGTCCTCCAAAGACAGAACAGTGCAGTTGACAAGCGTATCGGAAAAGTAAAGCAACACTTCAAATGACGGTAATCCGACAACGTCTTCCGCACGGCTTCGGTTACGTTGGGTCATCAACAAGGCGGGAAAATGCAATGATAGGCGCCAGATTCTAGACGCAAAGCAAACGAATTCGCTTTCCACGCTAAGCAGATGACTCAGACTGTCCGTCGTGCAAAGGCGCCCGAAACCTTAGTGGACGACAGTTCCTGTTATACCCATCCGTAGCAAATGGGCGAGTTCTTCGGGGGCCACGGGCTGGCTGAAGAGGTAGCCTTGTCCTTCCGCACAGTGCAGGGACTGAAGAAAAGCGAGCTGCTGTCCCGTTTCAATGCCCTCGGCAATCACGCGCTGCTTAAGATTCTTGCCCATATCGATTATGGCACCAACGATGGCCGAGTTGTTCGGATCACCAGAGATCTGATGGACAAAGGATTTGTCAATCTTCAGCACGTCGATGGGAAAATGCTGAAGATAGCTGAGACTGGAATAGCCGGTGCCGAAGTCATCCACCGCAAGGTGAATCCCCATCGCTTTGAGTTCTTGAAGCACAGCGCCCGTGGCTTCGGCATTCTCCATGAGGACACCTTCGGTGAGTTCGAGGTCGAGATAGCGCGCTTCCAAACCGGTGTCTCTGAGAACGGTGCGAACCCCTGCGACAAAAGCCTTGGCGCGGAATTCGGAGGCGGAAACGTTGACTGAAATACGCCTGAACGGCAGACCCGCGTCTTGCCATTCGCGCGCCTGCGCGCATGCTTCGCTGAGCACCCAGTTCCCGATTGGGACAATCAGGCCACAATCTTCGGCGACGGGCACGAATTGGGAGGGAGGGATTAGTCCTCTGTCAGGCTGGTGCCAACGTATCAACGCTTCGACTCCCGTGATCTCACCGGTATCGAGATTTACCTTCGGTTGATAGTGCAATACGAATTCTTTTCGTCTGAGGGCTCGGCGCAGGCTACTTTCGAGAGATTGCCGCTCATCGGACTTCCGATTCATATCCGCCCTGAAGAACTGGAAAGTGTTGCGCCCGTTTTCCTTGGCGTGATACATGGCGGTATCCGCATTCTTGAGTAGCGTTTCGGCATCCTGTCCATCGTCTGGGTAGATGCTGATACCAATGCTGCCAGCGATATCCACGTCTTGTCCTTCGATGGAGTGGGGCGCGTTGAGCGAAAGAAGAAGTTTCGTTGCGCTCGTCGCCGCGTCTTCCGGATGCGTAATCTCGGAAAGCAGGATCACGAATTCATCGCCGCCCAGGCGGCTGACCGTGTCGGAAGAGCGTACGTCAGCTAGCAATCGTTTTGAAACGGACTGAAGAAGCTTGTCGCCGACGGCATGTCCCAACGAATCATTGATGTATTTGAACCGATCCAAATCGAGGAAGATCACCGCAATCGGTCTGTTCTGGCGGCGAGCCAAGGCAATCGATTGAGTGATCCGGTCGTTGAGCAGCAGGCGGTTGGGCAGATTCGTGACAACATCGTGCTGTGCGGAGTGCGTCATTTGGCTCGTCATGGCCCGCGCCGCGCTCACGTCGTGGAAAACGATTACCGCACCGGTGACGTGGCCAAACTTGTCGTGGATCGGCGCTGCGGAATCCTCGATGGCGGATTCAAATCCGTCACGGCGAATGAGCACACAATTCACAGTCAGTCCCACCGTCCTATTTTGCTCGACGGCCATTTCCATGGGATCTCTAGCGGGCATGCGCGTGGAGCCGTCAATAATTCGGAAGACCTCTGCGAGGGGTTTGCCATTGGCTTCATCGCGACACCAACCGGTCATGGTCTCGGCAACGAGATTGAGATAGGTAATGTTTCCCGAAATGTCAGTGCACAGAACGGCGTCACCAATTGAGTTGAGGGTAACCACGGCGCGTTCTCTTTCGGCGTACAACGCATCCTCGACCGTCTTGCGCTCGATCGCGTTACGAAGTGCCCGCGGCAGCGAATAGCTTTCGAAGTGACCCGCCAGGAGATAATCCCGCGCACCCCGCCCTACCGCCTCTTTTGCAAGGGCTTCGTTACCGTTGCCGAGGATCAGAATCGGGATATCGGGCGCGGCGCTGAACAGCTTGTCGAATGTCTCGATACCCTGACTGTCGGGCAGGGACAGCTCAAGCAAAACAGCGGCAACTCCTCCTTTGTGCAGGCGCTCAAGGCCCTCGGAAAGTCGGCGAACCCACTCCACGTCGAAGGAGACGCTGCCCGTCGTGACGAGCGCCTCACGAATCTTGTGGGCAATGGCCGGGTCATTTTCAATCAGAAGTATTTTGGGGCACGGTGTACCCGTGATCATGGCAACCTCACTCGACTCCCATGGTCTCAGTAGGGCTTATTGCGCGGATGGCTGGCTGTCCTATAGGGCACACGAATACAATTGTGAGGAAAGGGTAACCTCCTAAGCAGTGCAGTCTAACTCTACGAGGGCCTGATCGCTTGGCTGGCAGTCGTGCTACCGCAATGAATCAAACAGTTTGCCAATTGTTAGGTTCAGATCCATATCGATGCGGCGGCGGTCTTCGATCCTTTGGATCGAGATCAAAACCGTGCTGGGATGTCTGCCGCCGAATTCCCGGCCGATCTTGGCAAAAGAGGCCGAAGTGAGCTGTTTGACCAAGTACATCGCCACTTGGCGCGGAAGAACCGCTGCCTGAGAGCTGCTGCGCAGCTTCAGGTCTGGAGGAAACACGCCAAAATGCTCTCCCACGCGTTCTTGGATCATCTTGATCGTCACCCGGTCGACTTGCAGCTGGACGACTTTCTTTAGTGGGTCGCGCGCGTTCGCGAGACTCGGGGTCGAGGACGGTGCAGGAGGCTCCAGTTCCGGGCAGTGGAATTCCAACTGAGTGTCGGCCATCCCCAATTCTTGAAGAACCGCCTGGAGAAGTACGCCGTAAGTTTCTGTGAGCCTTTTCTTGCATAGGCGCGTGGGAACTCGAACCAATAAACGCATGGTCTCGGTTCGTTCGAGCCGAGTCGGACGAAACCATGTCGCGAAGTCATACGGATTGATACGGCGTCTGGCGTGTTGAAGAACTCTCGCCCAGTCGTTCATAGGAACGATCACCACTTAGGAGTTCCAGAGAAAGATAGACACACAGGCCAAGGTAAGTCTGTTCAGAATTGCACAGCGTAAACAAAATTAATCACGTACCCGGCTATTTCGGAATATTCGCGATTAGACTCGTGACCGGAAGGCCCCGAATGGCGCTTCGAACCTCCTGTGATCGGACCTCCGAGCGCCAAGGCCATTTGTTCGGTTATTCCCGAGTGCGCGGTCTTTCATGAGTGAGATGTTGGAAGAGGTTAACCGCAGCTCACTCCTGCGATTGTCGGTCGGCGATCTATCCCGCCATTACTTTGAACCCCGGCTGGCTGCCATCATCCAGCCCAGCAGCAAGGCGTGATCTCATGTCTATCTCTTTGAGAATCTCGTCGAGGAAGCCGATGAATTCGCTGGGGCGCATCGCCAGAGAGCCCCAACACGATCGGCCGTGCTTGAGGGCTGGCAACCACCAGCAACCGGTTTCCACTGGATAGGAATAGACCAGAGTAGTCCTCGATCCCGTCAGCGAAGCTACCAACGAAAGTGAGCTGGCGTCCCCAGCATTGAATTCACTAAGCACGAGATCAAATTGCTGGTTGGTAACAAACGCATCCGCCTCCCTGCAAGACGAGCAAGAGTGGATCTCGCACGGCCATCTTCTTAGGCGCGCAGTTAAGAACGACAGGCCTATCGGATTCCCGGTAATCAGTAATACTCTCGGAGTTTTGATACCCATTGCACCCTCCAGACTTGTCAGGCTGCGTTACGATTGGAAATGTGTCTGTTCAATTTTGCACGGCATTAATCCTTAGATAAAAACTCTTTGAAGTGGTGGGAGAAGTCTGCTCGAAAAGCGTTTTGACAGGGCCGACATTGTTCGAGATGTCTGCTAATCCGACGCTCTCCATAAACTTGTCGGGTAAATTGCCTGGAATCAACAAATCAGTTGGGAGAAGTTTATGGCGCTAGCGAGGCGTCGAAGGCGCAGTCAGGGCTTATCCGGAGTCACGGTCCGCGGAACAAGCAGACTTCCTGGCTGGCGATGTCTCAAGCGCTATCCGCGAAGAAAACAGGCCCCAGCCAAAACCCAGCACCGGGGCCTGCCACTGCACAGTGCGAAATGCCGTCCGACGGTTTTCTCTATGGCTGGTTTTGGGACACAACACCAATCGTGGTTCCGATCACGTCGCCCGAGACCACCAACTCCACGCGTCGATTCTGTTGTCGCCCTTCCGCGGTATCATTGGGCGCAACGGGTTGCGTCTTGCCAAACCCCTGTGCCGTCATGGACGCCATGGGAATGTTTTCGTGGGCGAGATAGTCCCTCACGGCTTCCGCACGTTTTTCGGAAAGATCCTGATTGTAGCTATCGCTGCCTACGCTATCGGTATCGCCTTCGATGGCCAATAAGAGCGACGGATAGGCGAGAACGATTCCGGAGATTTTCGCCAGTTTTTCACGCGCCAACGGACGGAGCGTGAACTTGCCCGTATCGAAAAGCACGTCGGACATGTTGACGACGAGGCCGCGAGCGGTATCACGCGTGGCAAGAATTGCATTGAATTGCACCAGCAGACTGGCGCGGAGTGCTTCCCGATCCTTCAAAGCTTGCTGGAGTTGTTGATCCGACGCGGCTGCAGCGGCTCGATTCCGGTCAGAATCCGCCTGTGCAGCCTGTTGCTGCTGCCGCGCGTCAGCGGTGGCTTGTTCGGCAGTCGCGCGCCGGCTATTTGCGTCCGCCGCTGCGCTCTCTGCCTGTACACGCTGGCGCATTGCGTCCGCCGTTTGTGCTTCGGCGCTCTGGCGAGCCTGCATATCCTGCTGCGATTGAGCCTTGGCGTCCCTTTCGTGGTCTTCTGCGGCTCGCTTCTCCGCGTCGATCCGGTCGGCTTCAATTCGTTTCATCGAGATTTCGGTAGCGTCTTCAGCTGTCTGTACCACTTCGCGCGACACCGAAATCAGCCCTTTCTTGTCGATGTGCCTCGCTGTGGCCAGGGCGTCCGCCTCTTTCATTTGGCGAACGGCATTCCCATAACTTTCGCTGGCATACTGGTCGGCAGCTTCCGAAAGAGCGATGCGCACAGCATTGCGCGCTTCAAAGAATTCGAGCGGCAATTTTGCATTCAACACGACAGGGTCGAACGTATATCCGCTAGGGATGTAACCGCCGCGTCCGATCAGTTCGTACTTGGCGTCCACCGGCTCGGTGGTGCCGTTGGTTTCCGGCGTAATGGCGTTCTCGAGCACGACCACGTTGCTCGGGCGCCGCACCGCATAATACGGTTCGGCGGTCACGATCATAGCGAACGCCTGAAGATCCGTCGTGACGTCCAGTTTGCTGCGGTGATCCTGGCCCACCAATACTTCACCGAGGTTCACTGGACGGCCCTCGGGCGAAATCGCCCACAGGACATAGGTGAGGTACTCGTTGCCGAATGTCGCGGGACTCTGTAGTTTCCCAAACTCCACTTTGACTTCCATGACCCCGCGATTGGTTCGGACGTCGGCTTGTCCATTCGCAGCGGGCATCAGGTCCGTGCCACGGAAATCAATCTGCGTGTTTGAATGCCGGTGCCCATAATTCACTGCGGGCGTTGTGCGGCTGATGACGTTGGTCTGGGCCTGCGCGGATACGCCCAGAGTCATAATGAATATCGAGAAAAACCTTGCTAGCTTCACTATGAATCTCCTTTGTGTAACTACAACACACCCTACTGGCTGTCTGTTAGATCAGTCGTTTCGAGCCGCAACATTGGGTTAGTCTCTATCTCGAAGCTCGATTGAAACGTCAACGATCCGCCTCCAGCATCAGCGTTCGCCGACCTGAATACTATCCGTTACGAGACATGTTCCTGATGGGTGGGAAATCGGAATTATCGGGCAGCCATCGGGGGCCAAACGCGCCCTAGTTCGCTGGGTGTCGAATTGGGGGAATCCGATGACGGTTCGGGTGCAATTGTTACAATTGCTCAGTATGACGCTGCACAACTCGGAACTAATGGCAATAGCAGGGATTACTGTCAGCATGGAGACTGAGTCCTGACCGGGAACGTGCGTCCCGGTAATACCCGGGTTACCGCTAATCCGACTAAAATCAGGACTTAGCCCGTTGCGATCGTAATCACCTCGTTCCCACAGGCACTTTCTGTTTCAACTCCTCGAACCAGTTCAGCACGACGTTGATTTGCGTGGGCGCGGTTCCGGCCTGCTCGGTGGGCTTGAGCATCAGGAAATGCTGACCGTCGGGAGAGACATCGTAAAAGGGAAACGTGCCAGTGGTCGGAGTGTAGGAACCCTGAAACAGCATCTTCGATTTGCCGACCGAAAAACTCGGCGTTGTCGTTATCTCCGCGGCCATCATTTTGTCGCCGCTGCGATAAAACAGTTCCTTTCCGCTCGGATTCCAGACGGGTTCGCTGCCGCCTTCGGTGGAGATCTGATATTTGCCGCCTGGCCCCGGGTAAGGCTGCACGTAAATTTCGTAACGGCCGGACTCGTCGGACACGTAGGCGAGCCAGCGACCATCCGGAGAAAATCGCGGAGCGGACTCGGTAAAGGGGGTTTTGATGAATGGCTCCGCTTTGTGGTCGCTCATGTGGAGTATCCAAATATCGTAACCCGTGGTTGCATTGATGCTCACGTAGGCCAGCAACTGTCCGTCCGGAGAAAAGGAGCTGGGCACTTCGGTTTCCTGAGTATTCGTCAAACGCTCGAGGCCGCCGCTGCCGTCAGCCGCTTGCCAGTAAATATTCACCCGGCCATCCTGGTTGGAAATGTGCACGAGGCGCTTCCCATCTCGCGTCCAAACAGGCATTTCGTTTTCTGTGCCCGAGAATGTGAGCCTGGTCAACGAGTCGCGGCCAAAATCGTAGAGCCAGGTCTGGGAATTTTGGTCGCGGAAGCTGACAGCCAGCTGCCGCCCATCCGGCGAAACACGCGGATAGACGTAAGTGTGCGGAGGGACGGGCAAAATTTGTTCACTTCCACTGCGGCTCACCCACACGAGGTGCCGATTCGTGCCCGCGGCTGAGCCGGGAATGTAAGCGAGCGACCCAGTGGCTGAAACGCTGTACTGGGCCCCTCCGTTGGTCAGCTGCATGACACCTTGCACCACTGGTTGAGGCGTGCCGGCCAATTGGAACTTGATGGGATCGAACCCGACGGCCATCAGGTTTCCGTCCTGGACGTAGAGCAGCTGTCCAGAGTTGACGTATCGAGGTGAGGCACCGACCAAACCCAGATCCTGACTCTCGCCAGAACTCAGAGATTGAATGAGGATTCGCTGCGGACTGGGACCCGCGACAAACAAGAAGGCTTGGCCGCCGGGAAGGAGGCTGGGCCAACCGTGCTGGGTCTGGCCTCTATCGAGCGCAAGGTGAGTCAATTGCTGGAGTGGGCCCCCGGTGTCGGATATCTGTTGAATCGGGCCGATGTTGTTAGTAAGGAGAATCGTTCCTTGCGGGCTCCAATCAGCTCCGTACGGAACAGTGTCAGTGGTGAGGGTCATTGCAGCGCCGCCCCGAATCGGTATTTTCCTCAACCTCGCGGCCGCATAAAACCCCAGCGATTGCCCGTCGGGCGAGAAGAATGGACTGAAGGCTCCTTCCGTATCGGGAACGGGCTTGGCTTCGAGATCGTCCAGGGCGCGGAGAGTACCTTGCCGCGCTTCAGGCCAGAGCCATCAAGATTTTGTGCTCTGTATCAAGGTGCATATTGGGTGAAGACGAAGTCGCGAGAAGCTTTCGCATGGCAGGGGGAGCAAGTTTTGAGCACGGCCTCGGTGCCCGGTTTACCGTCTTTGTCGAAGTGAGCGAATCCCCAGCCGCCCGTCGTGGCGTATTTTTTTGAATCCTTGACCATAAACTGAACGTTCGTAGGGGGCCCTGGAACGAAAGATTGCGGATCGCCAAAGACTTTGTCGTTTTCCTCCGATGGGACGTGACCGTAGTGTAAAGCGGCAATGATTGTGCCGTCCGGGAACGGAAGCTTCCCGTCGCGGTAGGCCTGGATCGCTACGTCATTGCCCAAAATGGCAGCGAAACTGTGGAGGTTGCCTTCTTCGTGGGCCACGGAGACCAACCTCCAGTCTCGGTATCCAGGCGGAATTTTGATTCCGAAGATCGGGACGGCTTCTCCACCGCCTTGTCCTGACGCAGGAGCTGTTACGACGAATACACCAGCGCCCGTTGCGACTGCAATCAGTACGAAAGCAATCCATTTCATAGGACTCTCCTTGTGAAGGTGCGCGCCGGCTTCGCGTGACCGGCTACGTCCGCGGCGACATGCTACCACCGGCCGACATCGCCGAACAGCGCCGCCGAAATTGCCAGCTCAGAGTCCACTGCATCGAACCAGCGTTTAAGAGTGATGTGGGACGTTGACCTGTGCCTGACTAACGCGTTCATTTCACACGTGGCGGCCCATTCCGTTATCCGGCTCTCCATAAACTTGTCGGGTAAATTGCCCGGTACCAACAAATCGGTTTGGACAAGTTTATGGCACGGGCGACGCGTGGACGACGCAGTCAGGGCTTATCAGAGTTGGCCTCGCTCCGTCGGATCAGATGATTAGCAATCCGCTTCCTTGACAGTATCAACGAGGACCGTCCCTCCACGGGTGTTTGCGTTTTTATGCTGTAGCGCCTGATGTCCTCTTTATTTCGGAAATCGGATTCTCTTCAAAGAGTCGAGCCACGAGCGCCGAATCGAGATAGGCAAACTTCAGGCCGTTCTTCGCAGTGGCAAGCGAGTGCAGTTCAACCGCGGCCCAGGCGTCACTCGCCAGCGCGTGCTCCTCGTACAACTCCGCGCCTTGTGGCAAGACCTTGTCAAGTTTCTCGAAAGTGTGGGCAGGAAAGTCCGCTTTGCTGTGGTAGTGACCGGCAAGCGGATGAGTTCCCTCGACGATCCAATTGATATCGTCCGCAACATGGGTAAAAAACTGAGTCCCGTCGCCGGTTGCCAGATTCTTGAAAATATTGCGAACCTGCGTCAAATCCGCTGGCATTTGCGTCTCTTTCGCTTTCGCGGGTTCTTTGTGAATAGGTGGGGGGAGGGTGAACTGGTGGGTTTTGGAACGCACTTCCACAAAATTCGTATTGCTGTTCAGGGCGGCGAATCGGACATCGGTTGACCGCACGGCTGAGCGGGGCCACGCCAATCCCAATCGGGGGCGCTCCGCTCAGCCTCTGCAAGCTGTCAATCGAGTTCCAGCTTCGGGGACCGATACGCTCACGTCTCTTCCTCTGTGATAGCTGGTAACCACGTCAGAGGAGGCGTTTCTACTTGGCAACTTCAAGGAGGCAGGGGTTGTGGGTTCAATTCGATGCTCCCACCTGGCCCTCTCGTTATTCTCGACAGGGGCTTGACCGTGCCGAGCTTCCTTCCTCGCTTGAGTCCCTTCGTTGTCTTCTTGCCCTTTTTTACTGCCACGTGGTTTCTCCTTCTCTGTGAGATTGCCCCCGTGGGCGGGAACCATGCTTATATGCAATACCTCCGCCAATGTAAACAGCGTAACCCGGGCGCTCTATCGCCTTTCGATTCTTAGGCGGCCCATCCAACACGCCGCGAAGCGCGCAAGCTCTCTGTTGAATAATCAATTTACAATCGCAAAAGTCAACACGACGCACCGCCATTGTGTTTTGGCGTGTGGCAGGATGAACGGGCTTACCGGAGCAGTTCGTAACCGGGACCAAGATGCGCGCCGTGCACGAGCGGTTTTTCAATCCGGTCCATGGGCTGCCGGCCCGATCATTTGACTCAGCCCCCGCCGCTCGGTACATTCCAGATGGAAACTCCCATCGAGCCAATACCCTGGCATTCGCCTCGGCGCTCGCGATCTGTTTCCACCCGTCAGCATGGCTGAAGCCGGTTCATTCGCGGAAAAGGTAAAACAGCAAGCGGACATCGTCCGTGTGATCGGCGAATACGTCCGCCTGAAAAAGACCGGCCAGAATTTCACCGGCCTCTGCCCGTTCCATCAGGAAAAGACACCGTCGTTCGCCGTGCATCCCGTGCGCCAGATCTATCACTGCTTCGGCTGCGGAGCCGGCGGCGACGTCTTCAAATTCGTCATGGAAATGGACAAGAGCCCGTTCCCGGAAGCCGTCCGCACCGTCGCTGAAAAATGCAGCATCCCGATTCCGCGCCCGCGCGAGCGCTCGCCTGAGGAGCATCTCGAAAACCAGCAGCGCTCGGCGCTCGTCGAAATGCACCGCGCGGCGGCCGAATTTTTCCAGCGCCAGCTCCGCGACACGGGTGAAGGCAAAATCGCCCAGAGCTACCTCGAAGACCGCGGACTCGACCGCGACTCCGTCATCCGCTTCGGCCTCGGCTGGGCGCCGTCTTCCGGAGACGCGCTCCTGCGCCTGCTGAAGCAGAAATATCCCGAAAAGATGCTCGAAGTCTCCGGCCTCGTCTCGCGCAACGAAAGCGGGCGCTTTTACGATCGCTTCCGCAGCCGCATCATGTTCCCGATCGCCAACGACGCCGGCAAAGTGATCGCCTTCGGCGGCCGCGCCATGGGCGAGGCCATGCCGAAATACATGAACTCGCCCGAGACGCCGATTTATTCCAAGAGCAGCGTCCTTTATCATCTCGATCGCGCGAAGGAAGAGGTGCGAAGAAGCGATTTCGCTATCCTCGTCGAAGGCTACCTGGACGCGATCGCTGTCGCCCGCGCGGGATGCACGAACGTCGTGGCCAGCTGCGGCACCAGCCTCGCCGAGCCGCAGATCAAGCTGCTTTCCCGTTTCACGCACCGAGTGGTTGTGAACTACGATCCGGACACCGCGGGCCAGGTTGCCACCGAACGCTCGCTGACGCTGCTTCTCGAGAAAGAATTCGAGGTCAAAGTGCTCGCGCTTCCCGGAGGCGCCGATCCCGACAAATTCTTCAAAGAGCAGGGCGCGGACGCGTATCGCAAGCTTCTGAAGGAAGCGCCGCAGTACATCGATTACCTCATCGGCCGCGCCCGGAAAATGGACCGTTCGTCTGCCGCCGGAAAGGTGGCCGCGCTGAACTTCCTGATGCCCTTCATACAGCGGCTCCCGAATCGCCTGCTGCGTTCGGAATGGGCCTCGCGCATCGCCTCGGAATTGCGCGTCGATGAACCGGTGTTGCGAGCGGAACTGAACCGCGCCGCCGTCGAGCGCCGCAGCGAAGTCAAGCCAAAGGCCGCTCTGCTCGCACCCGTCGTAAAACCCGCCGAGCGGCAATTGATTCACATGCTCGTCGAAGCTCAGGAATTCCGCGAGCGGCTCGCGCACGAGCTCCTCGCCGACGCGCTGCATCGCGGCCTGGAGTGCGAAAAGATCCTCGACGTGCTAATCTCGAAGGTGGGCGAAAAGCCCGATCCCACCGTATTGGCTGCCGCGCTCGAGGACAAAGACCGCCGGCTTTTTTTCGAGATCCTTTTCGAATCATCCGCCGAGCCGACCTGGGAAGAAGCCGAAAGCTGCCTCAGCGTGCTGCGGAGTGGCCGTGACAAACGCGAGCTCGCCGAGCTGCAGCAGAAGATCGAATCGAAAGCGTCACCCGCCGAATTGAATCGCCTGCTCGCCCAGCGGCTGGAGCTCCAAAAGAAACTCGCGCAACGTTGACGTCGTCGGACAGACCTTCAAATGACATCCAAGCTCCCATCCATCGTGATCGTCGGCCGTCCCAACGTGGGCAAATCGACGCTATTCAACCGCCTTACCGGCACGCGCCGCTCGATCGTCACCAACGAACCGGGTATCACCCGCGACCGTATCTATGGCACGGCCGATTGGGAGGGCCGCGCGTTCGAAGTGGTCGATACCGGCGGAATCGTGCCGGAAGATAAAGCCGAAATTCCCGGCGAGATCCTGCGGCAGGCGCACCTGGCGATCGCGAATGCGGCGGTCGTAGTGCAGGTCGTCGACGGCCGAGAGGGCCCGGTGCCGCTCGATGCGGAGCTGGCGCAGCTCTTACGCCGCGCGGGCAAGCCACCCGTGCTGGCAGTCAATAAAATCGATTCGCCGAAGCAGGCGGAACTGGCCGCACAGTTCTACGAGATCAGCGACGAAGTCTTTCCGGTTTCAGCCGAGCACGGTTTCGGCATCGACACGATGCTCGACGCGCTGACGAAGGATTTCGAGCGCGCCGAACAGACCGCCGCGCAACCGGACATCCATATCGCGATCATCGGCCGGCCCAACGTCGGAAAATCGACGCTGCTGAACCAACTGGTCGGCGCCGACCGTTCGATCGTATCGTCCGAGGCCGGCACTACGCGCGACATGGTCGACACCGTAATCGAGCGCAACGGCAAAAACTATCGGTTTCTCGACACGGCTGGAATCCGCCGCAAGGGCAAGACGCGGCTGATCGCCGAAAAGCTGAGCGTGATCATGGCCCGGCAGCATCTGGAGCGCGCGGACATCGCCTTGATCGTGGTCGATGCGTCGATGGGTGTCACGTCGCACGACGCCACCATCGCGGGCTATGCCGAGCAGTCGGGCCGCTCCGTGATCATCGCCATGAACAAATGGGACCTGGCGCTGGAAGCCGCGCGCGAGCAAGCCGAGCGGGAGAAAGCGCGGGGCGGAAAAGGCAAGGGCGGGAACGCCAACAAGCTGCTGCAGGATTACGAGCCGCTGGTGCGCGCGAAATTCAAATTTCTCGCGTTTGCGCCCATCGTGTTTCTCTCCGCGAAGACCGGCGAGCATGTCGATCGCCTGTACACGATGATCGACCGCGTGGCCGAAGCGCGCCAGCGCCGGATTTCGACAGGCGAACTGAATCGCTGGCTCGCCAGCGTCGATCTGGAGCGCGGGACGACACCTGCAAGCCGCAAGGTGAAGATCTTCTACATCACGCAGGCCACGGCCGGTCCGCCCACGTTTGTCCTTTTCACCAATCAAACCAAGCCGCTGCATTTCAGTTTTCAGCGCTTTCTGGAAAACCGTCTGCGCGAGAAATTCGATTTCCTGGGCACGCCGATCCGATTCACGCAGCGGTTAAAAAAGAGCGCATCGCGCGACGAATCCGGCCGCGAGCCCCGCCGCCTCACCAAACACGAACCGCGCCACAGCAAACGGCGCGGATGGGAACCGCCCGAAAAACGCGACCGCCGCTGAAATAACACCGCGTCGGGTCCTCGAAATAGTGTCTCACCCTGCGCGAGGTGATTTGGCAGTGGCATCACGGAACGCCCTTTGGCTGAAAGCCAAGCAGGCACGCTGGCTAGGTCGGCGCAGGGGGGTGCCTGTGGCCATTCAAAACCTCGCACTGCCTAGTCAGTCGTCAACGAGCAGTTGAGAAGCCTGGTCAGCAGGGGCCCTGGAGCTTTGCTGCGAACAATGCTCGCATTTCCGCGCGATCCCACGAGGCAAGTCGAGAGTGCTTGGGGATCGTAGAAGTCCCGGAATATGATGGAGTTGGAGGCATTGAACTCTCAAGAAGACCTTGCGATTTCTTGCGGATTCGATTCCGAAATGGGAAGAGGGAAATTGAACCTGCCCTGCTCTCAGGATTTTTTTCTCAGCCCTCCGAACTCTCTGACGGGCGGAAGTCTCTACTAGAATGACGCAAGCGCGTGGCTACTTCCAGACAAGAAGCGCAATGGGTTCTGAGGGCCCAATGCGGCGATCGCGAAGCCCTCGAGCTGCTTTTGCGCAGCGTACAGTTGACGCTCCGCCGGTATCTCCTGAGGCTCGTGGGCACGTCCTCCGCAGATGATGTGCTGCAGGAGGTTCTGATTCTCGTCTCTCGCAAGCTGAAATGGCTGGAGGTCCCGGAGGCGTTTCGTCCGTGGGCGTACCGAATTGCGAGCCGGGAGGCGTTTCGTCAGTTGAGGAAGGAGAAGCGCCGGTCCGAGCAGGTTCGCGACGAAGCCTCGCTCGAGGATGTCCCAGCAGCTGAATCAGTGGTGCCGCCGGAGCTTTTGCCGGAGTTGCTGAAATCCGAAGCGCTTTCTCCGGCGAGCCGCGCTGTTTTGGCGTTGCATTTTCAAGAGGAGCTGCCTCTTCCTGAAATCGCGGCGATTCTTGAGATACCGCTGGGGACGGTCAAGTCGCGCCTATCGTATGGCTTGGCGGCCCTTCGTAAGAAACTCGATCCTACAAGGAGCGTGTGATGGCAGAAGAAATGGAAACGATCCTTCGGAAATCGCTGGACGCCGTGGACCGCAGCCAGAGGTGGCAAGTCACGGGACTGGTGGTGTTCCTACTGCTCCTGCTGCTCCATTTGTTCGCGTTCATTGAGGCGGTCCACGGGGGCCACAATTTCCAAACCATCTCTCCGAGGGCCATCGGGATGGGCATATTTTCGGTGCTGCTCATGGTGGTAGCCTGCATGTTTGGAATCACGTTTTTCATATCGCGGATGACCAAGCGGATTCTGAAGGCCATCGAGCTATCGTCGAAGCCCTAAGGGAGCGAGGGGTTGACAGGACGCGAAAAGGGCCTACGATTGGGGTACTCGACATGGCTAGTGTGGCTCAAGCGGCGCGTGAACTTCCGGAAAAGAGCCTCTTCCGCATCGGCGAAGTGAGCCGGTTGACGGCGACGAAAACGTTTGTCCTGCGTTACTGGGAATCGGAATTCCCCACGCTGCAACCGGTGAAGAGTCCGAGCGGGCATCGGTTGTATCGCCGCGACGATATCGAAACCGTCTTCGAGATCAAGCGACTGCTCTATGAAGAGGGTTTCACGATCGCGGGCGCGCGCAAGCATCTGGCGGAAGGGAATGGCCGCGCGGGCGCCAACGGAGACGCCAACTCAACGCACGAAGTTTCGCACCTGGTGGAAGCGACGGCGAAGCCGATGCCGGCGTCGCGCGCGCATCGAAAATTCCTGCTCGACCTTCATGAAGAATTGCTCGCCGTCTTGACCCTTCTCGAACGCGAGTGATACGCTCGAAAGCGGTTTTTTTCACCGGTCGGGACGTGGCGCAGCCTGGTAGCGCGCACGCTTGGGGTGCGTGAGGTCGCTGGTTCGAATCCAGTCGTCCCGACCATTTGCTTTCTCTCCGCCGCGATGAGCAGGAACCCTTGATCGAGTTCACGCCTTCTGAACGTTCATGCCGAATATTCTGATTACCAATGATGATGGGATTCACGCGCCGGGACTGCGGGCACTGGTCGCGGGCTTGCAGGGGCTCGGGACGATCACGATCGTGGCGCCTTCGCGGGAGCGGAGCGCAGCGGCGCAGTCACTGACGCTGCGGCAGCCGATCTACTGCGACAAGATCGCCGAGCGCGAGTATTCGATCGACGGCACGCCCGCCGACGCGATGATTCTGGCGTTTCACCATTTGCTGGCCGAGAAGCCCGATATCACGATTTCCGGAATCAATCCCGGCGGAAACCTAGGCGAGAACATTTATTACTCGGGAACCGTTGGCGCGGCGATGGAGGCGGCGATCAATCGAACGCCGGCCGTCGCGGTGTCCGTGGCGTACAAGGGCAGGGGATTCGATTTCGCTCCGGCGGCGCATTTCGCGCGGACGCTGGCGCCAATGGTGTTGCGCGAGGGGTTGCCGGCGGGCGTGATGTTGAACGTGAATGTGCCGCAGGATTGGAGCGGGGAAGTGCGGATCACGCGGCAATCTTCCAAGATCACGCGCAATGTGTTGAAGCCGGGGACAGATCCGCGGGGGCGGCAATATTTCTGGTTGAGCGAGCAGCAGCTTAAAGAGGGAATTGAGCCGGACACGGATCAAGCGGCGATCCGGGACGGGGCGGTGTCGATTACGCCGCTGATGATCGATCACACGCATGGCGGGTCGGTGAAGCATTTGGCTCACTGGGCGAAGAGTTTGGCGGAGGCGGCGCGGAAATAAACTGGATTGGCCACAGAGACACGGATCCATGCGAAGCAAGACGCTGATAAACGGCAGAACCTGAACAATGGCGATGGCTAAGAAGGCTGCGGAAGCGAAGGCTGAAGAGATTACCGTCGAGGGGATTTTCGGACCTGGCGGGCTGCTGGAGAAGCGGCACAGCGGCTACGAGTTTCGGGCTTCGCAGCTGGCGATGGCGAAGATTGCGGATGAGGCGTTTGCGAAGCATCAGCATGTGGTGATTGAGGCTGGGACGGGCACTGGCAAGACGTTGGCTTACCTGATCCCGGCGATTCGCAGCGGTCGGCGCGTGGTCGTTTCTACCGCGACGAAATCCCTGCAAGAGCAGCTCTTTGAGAAAGACGTTCCCTTCCTGCAGAAACATTTTGCTCCCAACCTGAAAGCGGCGCTGATGAAAGGGCGGGCGAATTTCTTGTGCCGGCAGAAAGTGAACCAGATGGAGGGGCAATCGGTGCTGAAAGGCATCGACGAAATCGATTGGTTTTCGCAGATTAAGGACTGGGCGAAGCTGACGGAGACGGGCGACCGGAGCGAGCTGACGTTCCTGCCCGACAATGCGGAGCTTTGGAACCGGATCGACGCTCGCAGTGATTTGTGCACGGGGCGGAAATGTCCGGAATTCCAGCGATGCTTCATCACCACGATGCACCAGCGGGCCGAGGAAGCGGACCTGATCATCGTGAACCACGCGCTTTTTTTCGCGGACCTGGCCATGCGGCAGGACGATTTCGGGTCGATCCTGCCGGAATATGGGGCGGTGGTGTTCGACGAGGCGCATGAAATCGAAGGCGTGGCGAGCGATTATTTCGGGCGGCAGATTTCAAGCTACCGGTTCGAGGAGCTGGGGCGCGATGCGGACAGCACGTTGCGAGTGCTGCAAATCGATGCAGCGCCGCTTCGCAAGCAATTGACGCGGATGCGCGAGCGGGCACGCAGCTTTTTCGAAAAATTTCCGGAGCGCGAGGGTCGATTTCCGTTCGGGCCTGCGGAGCGGCGCGCGTTTCTGGATCAGAATCACGAGGCGTATGACGATGTTGCATCCTCCCTGAAGCGCGTAGAGGCGGAGCTATCGGCGCTGGCGCAGAAACCGGAAGAAGTGGTGGCGCTGGCGCGGCGCGCGGCGGAGATGCGGCGCGAGCTGACGTTCTTGCTCGAGAGCGAAGAGAAAAGCTACGTTTACTGGTACGAGCGGCGCGGGCGCGGCGTGTTTCTGGCGGCGACGCCGATCGACGTGAGCGAAATCCTGCGCGAGAAGCTGTTCGATCAATTCGATACAGTGGTGCTGACGTCGGCGACGCTGGCGGTGGGCGGGCGATTCGATTATATGAAGCAGCGGCTGGGCGTGCTGCCGGCAAACGAAAGCGTGCTGCCGCAGGAATTCGACTATCCGAGGCAGGCGCTGCTCTACATCCCGTCGCTGCCGGACGTGCGGGCGCCGAATTTTGCGGCGGCCGCCGCGGATGAGATTGCGCGATTGTTGCAGATTTCGCAGGGGCGGGCGTTCTGCTTGTTTACAAGCTACACGCAGATGCGCGATTTGTACGAGCGCGTGTCGGGGCGGCTGAAATTTCCGTTCTTGCTGCAGGGCACGGCGCCGAAGTCGATCCTGCTCGACCGGTTTCGGACGACACCGAACGCCGTGCTTTTTGCGACGTCGAGCTTCTGGCAAGGAGTGGATGTGCCGGGCGCGCAGCTTTCCTGCGTGATCATCGACAAGCTGCCGTTTGCAGTGCCGAGCGACCCGGTGGTGGCGGCGCGGGTGCGTGCGCTCGAGGAGGATGGACGCAACGCGTTCGCCGAATATCAGGTGCCAGAGGCGGTGCTGGCGCTCAAGCAGGGCTTCGGGCGGCTGATTCGGTCGAAGACGGATCGCGGGATTTTGTCGATCCTCGATAACCGCATCCGGCGGATGGCCTATGGTAGAATTTTTCTCGAGTCCCTGCCTGAATACACAACCACGCAGGACCTCGCGGAAGTCGCGCGCTTCATGGAGTCCCCGCAGGAGTAGCGCGCTTGCGCCTCGGAGTTCAAAGGACAACCCATGTACGAAGTCAGCGTTGATGAAACATTTGCCGCCGCGCATAATCTGCGGAATTACCACGGCAAGTGCGAGGATTTGCACGGGCACAACTACAAAGTACGCGTGGTACTGGCGGGCAAGGAGCTGGACGAGACGGGGCTGCTCTACGATTTCGTGCACCTGAAGGGTGTGATTCGGGAAGTGATCGGGTCGCTGGATCACAAATATCTGAACGAGCTGGCGCCGTTCGATACGGCGAATCCTTCGGCCGAGAATGTGGCGAAATATATTTATGAGCGGACGTTGCAGGGGTTGCTGAAGACTCCGAATGGCGCGGGCATTTCGCGCGTGACGGTGTGGGAGACGGATACGAGCGCGGCGACGTATCGGGAGTAAATGGGATCCGTGCTGGTGTAGATCCGACGCTTCGATCGAGTTGGCGAAGAGAATTCGTTCATGCAGATCACCGAAATTTTCAAGTCGATACAAGGCGAGGGAACCCGCGCGGGACTGCCGTGCATCTTCGTGCGGCTGACGGCGTGCAACTTGCGCTGCGTGTGGTGCGATACGGCGTATGCGTTTCATGGCGGGACGAAGCGGAGCGTTGACGACGTGCTTGCGGCGGTCGATGGGTTGGCCGGGCAGGGGATCGGGCGCGTGCCGCTGGTTGAGATTACCGGGGGCGAGCCGCTGCTGCAGCCGGAGACGCCGGCGCTTGCCGAGAAATTGCTGGCCGCGAGTTATACGGTGATGATCGAGACGAGCGGAGAGCGATTCGTGGGAACGTTGCCGCGGGCGGTGATCAAGATTGTGGATGTGAAGTGTCCGGATTCGGGCGAGGCAGATACGTTTGATATGGCGAATCTGAATGCCTTGGGCGCGGAGGATGAAATTAAGTTTGTGATTTCGAGCCGGCGAGATTACGAGTTCGCGCGGGAATTTACCGAGCGGCATCTCTTGGCCGGGCGCGTGCGGCAGGTTTTGTTTTCTCCGGTTTTTCCCGATCCGGCAGGGGCGTGGGCCGGCCTGCATGCGCGGGAATTGACGGAGTGGATTTTGGCGGATGGCCTGCCTGTGCGGCTGGGTTTGCAGTTGCACAAATTCATATGGGATCCCGCGATGAAGGGGGTGTAGTGGCTGACCGAGGATTGGCGCTCGCACGGAATACGAGGATTCGTCCGGGCCCGCCATCCAGCCTGGATGCGCGGCGGCCGTAAGAGCACAGGAGTCCCGCGCCACTGAAGCCAACATGACGGAAAAACCGAAAGCGGTGGTGCTGCTGAGCGGGGGAATGGACTCGTGTGTGTCGGCGGCTATGGTTGCGCGGACGCATCGCCTCGCACTGCTTCATGCGAGCTATGGGCAGCGCACAGAGGCGCGGGAGCGGCGAGCTTTCAACGAGATTGCAGATTTCTATGGCGTGCGCGAGCGGCTTGTCGTGCGGTTTGACGCGTTTCTGCAAATTGGCGGGTCGGCGCTGACGGACGAAAAAATCGTGGTGCCGGAAAAGGGCGAGGCACTGGCACCTCATGCCGGGATTCCGATAACCTACGTGCCGTTCCGCAACGCGCATTTTCTTTCGGCGGCCGTGAGCTGGGCCGAAGTGATCGGCGCCACGGCGATCGCCATCGGCGCGGTGGCGGAGGACAGTTCGGGTTATCCCGATTGCCGTCCGGAGTATTATCGCGCCTTCGAGACAGTGATCCGCGAGGGGACGCGTCCGGAGACGCAGATCAAAATCGTGACGCCGGTGATCGACTTGAAGAAAAGCGAAATCATCCGGCGGGGAGCGGAGCTGGGGGCACCACTGGACCGGACATGGTCCTGCTATCAATTTGATGACGAAGCGTGCGGTACGTGCGATAGTTGCCGCCTGCGGCTGCGAGCTTTCGAGCAGGCCGGGATGCGCGACCCTATCGCCTATCGGGCTCGAATTGCGCGATAATGGGTGCGGCGGGATGCCGCAGTTTACTTGGGGGGGCTTACAGATGAACCGACTCACACGGGCGATGATAACCCTTGCCGCTATTCTGGTGTGCGCGACGATCACGTCGGCGCAGAGCGCGCGAGTTACAGGGCAAGTGCTGGATAAGGACGGGAAACCCTGGGCGGGCGTAACGGTGACGGTCAAGGGAGACAACGGGCGGAGTTTTACGCTCAAGACCGATAAGGACGGAAAGTATACGCAAATCGGGCTGACACCGGGTGTGTGGACCTTTCTGATGACCGACGCTACCAGCGGGCTGAACTATTCCGAGCAGCATCAGGTCCAAGCCGGCGAAGACAATAACTTCACGACGAATTTCAAGCTACTGGTTGAGTCGCAGAAGGCGGGGCCGAGCGCCGAGCAGCAAAAAGCGCAGCAGGACCAGCAGAACAAGTTCAAGGAAATGCAGACGCACTTCACCGCCGGGCGCGCGGCGCTGGATGATTACGACGCGACGCACAAACAGCTGGCGACGACTCCCGCCGATCAGAAGCAGGCGTTGCAGGACAAGATGGATACGGATGCAAAGACCGCGGTTTCGGAGCTGACGCTGGCCGAGCAGGGCGTGCAGCCGAAGGACGCGAAGAATCACGCGGTGGTGTGGTCGAACCTCGCGCAGGCCTATGACAAGGCGAATCAGCCCGAGCAGGCCGTAGATGCGTACCAGAAGGCCATCGATTTGCAGCCGTCGGCCGGAATCTACCAGAACCAGAGCACGGTGCTTGCAGCGCTCGCCGTGACGCAGACCGATCCCAAGGCTCAAGCGGACAAACTGGCGCAGGCCAACTCGGATTGCGACAAGGCCGCGGCTCTGGATCCGACCAATACAGCGGCTGCGACGGCGTGCTGGAAAAACATCGGGATCATCCTGAACAACAAGGGCGACTTCAAAGATGCCGTCCCGCCGCTGCAGAAGGCCACGACGCTCAGCCCCAAGGACGTGCAGGCGTGGTTCCTGCTCGGCAGCGCGTACACCGGCCTGATCACGCCGAATCAGCAGGGCGACAAAATCACGTACGACATTCCGGCGGGCACGACCGATGCGTACCAGAAGGTGATTGACCTCGACCCGAATAGTCCGTATGCCGCACAGGCCAAGCAGAACCTGGATGCGCTGGCGGCCATGAGCGGCGGAGACGCAACGAGCGTCAACATGCGACCAAAGAAAAAGAAGTCGTAGCGTAACGAGATGGGAGGCGGCGGGCGCACCCGCGGTTCGCCGCTTCAAGAATCGCGGAAAGATTTTCGATGAATTTGCTCGGGGCGTTCCCGTCCCCTCGACCCGAGCGCACGAGAGTGCTATTCTCTCGCACGTAGACCTCAAGGATCTGGGTGCACGAAGTGGATTCCAACCAGTCGAACACGCAGCGCCGCCGGAGCGAACGCGTCTCGAAGTCCGTGCCGTTGGTTGTGCGAGGCATCGATCTGCTGGGTCAGCCGTTCGAAGAGCGTACGTCGACGCTGGCCTTGAACCTGCACGGATGCCGGTATTCCTCGAAGCATCACCTGCCGAAAAACACGTGGGTGACGCTCGAGATGCCGCAGATGGGTCAGCGGCGCAACGTAAGGGCGCGCGTGGCTTGGATCCAGCGGCCGCATTCGGTGCGGGAATTTTTTCAGATTGCGGTGGAGCTTGAAAGCGCCGCCAATATCTGGGGCATCGAGACGGTGCCCGCCGATTGGAATTTGTACGAAGCGCCACCTGCAATAGAGGAGGTTGCGCCACGACATTCTCCGCGTTCCGTCAAGGAATCCGGCGAGAGCGCGCCTGCCACTACGACGACGGAAACTTTTACGGAAAGAGCTAGGGCCGATATGACAAACCCATTTTTTGAGTCCGCAGCCGCTGCACCATTTTCTCCCGAATCCGCGAGCGAATCGGAATCGGCGGCAGCGATGGAAAGCCCCCTGCTGCGCGAATGGAAAGCGGAAATCGAGCGGCAAGCCACGCATGCGGCGGAATCCGCGTCGGCCCGCGCGGCAGACGCCGCTTCGGCTCGGGCTACTGAACGGATCCGACAGACGATGGAAGAACTCGACCAAGCGCAGAGAGCCGCCAGCGGGACGTTTTCTTCGGAACTGGCGGCGAAGCAGGAGGAGATTCTGAACGGGCTGAAGCTGCAGTTTGAGCAAGGCGTCGCGCGGACGCGGGAGTTGGCGCAAGATCTGGATCGGCGGGCGCAGGACCTGCGCGCAGAGAGCGAAGCGGCGGCGGAATCAGCGAGCCGGTTGGCGCAGGCACGGTTGCAGCTGGATGCCGCCGAAGCCTCGAGGTCGCGACAGGAATCGGCGGAGGCTACGCGGCGCGCGGAGGACCTTTCGGAGACGGCTGTCTCGGAATGGCAGCAGCGGCTGGCGACGGAAATGAAGCTGGCACAGGCGCAGTGGAATGAGCTCTTGCAGACGTCGCTGGACGGGAGTATTGAACGGCTGGTTGAGGAGCTTTCGGGCCGGGCGCAGGAAGTGCTGGGCGGCGCCGAGCAGAAAATGCAGGAGCGGTTTGCGGAGTTGCGACAGCCTCTGAGCCAGATGTACACCGAGGCGCGTGACACGCTTTCGGGAGTGCGAGCGGCGCTGGAACACGAGGTTGGGCGGGCGCGATCGTCGCTGGCGGAAATCGAGCATGCGGCGGGCCGAATGAAAGAATATTCGGCGCAACTCGAGGCGGCGAGCCATGACACGCTCAACGAGCTGCATCGGCGG
>Ga0209007_1000136_pt1 | contig 42875 bp, 41 predicted proteins | sample JacPinW_OM1H0_O2_FD_187961 | JGI IMG/M metagenome (GOLD analysis project Ga0209007, IMG submission 187961) | Forest soil microbial communities from Algoma, Ontario, Canada - Jack Pine, Ontario site 1_JW_OM1H0_O2 (SPAdes) (version 2) | ecosystem: Environmental > Terrestrial > Soil > Boreal... | reverse complement strand
CCCGCCAATGAGTGCCACGCCCATGAGAGCGAACACCAGCTGCGCAAAGCTCTGCAGCGTCGTGCTGACGGTGATGGCCGCAATTGCCTCGGCGGCCGCCGTGCCTCGCTGCATCAGCTGCCGGATCATCAGCAGTGGTCCGCCGATCTGTCCCGCCGGCATCAGACTGTTGGCGGATTCACCGATCCAGCGCACCAGCACCGCATCGCGCAGCGTGCCGCGGTACGCGCCGACCTCGAGCACGCGGATGGCGCCGGCATCGAGCACCAGCGGCAGCAGGTGAAACAGCGTCACGCCGATCAGGCCCCAGCCGGCGAGCGCGAGCACCGCCAGGATCGCCGGCAGGTCGTGCGACACCAGCACGACGATGAACAGCAGCGCCCCCGCCCCCAGCAGCCACCACGCCGCGCGCGACACGCTCTACCTCGCGCCGGCGGCTCGCCCGGCCCGGCGGCTGCCAAACACCTGGCGAAAGCCGAAGTAGGCCAGCGAATCCTTCATGTTGGAGACGAAGCGCCACCAGCGGTGCATGCGTGCATCGGTAAGGTACTCGAAGGTGAGCGAGACGCGCCGTTCGCCCGCGCCGAGCGGCGAGATGCGGTGCCGAAGCGCGTCGCCGTCGAAGAACACCAGGCCCCCCGGCGCAATCTGCACCGAGCCCGAGACGGTGGCCAGCTGCGGGCTGCGGGTGTGCAGCTGGTAGTCGAGCCGGCACGACGACTCATCGATCACCCCGAGCAGCACGGTGTAGCGGCGACCCGCGTAGTACGAGGTGTCGTAGTGCCAGCCGATGTGGTCCCCGGGTTGGGTGTAGAAGTACAGCGCATAGGCATGTGGATCATCCGGCGGCGAGAGCTGCAGCGGCACGCCGGCCAGCTCGCTCAGCCAGGCGAGCAGTTCCGGCGCGCGGTAGAGCTCGGCGATTAACGGTGCCCGCTCATCGATCGAGTGGCGGCTGACGCTGCCGCCCTGCTTATGGCCGATCAGGTAGTTGCGGTTGACGGCTGGCGTCGCCGCGGTCACCGCGCCTACGAGTCGCGCCGTAACCTCGGGCGGCAGGAACTGCGGCAGGTATAGAAACTGCCCCTGCTCAAGGAAGCGGCGCCGCAGCTCGGGCAGCTGCAGCCCCTGCAGGGTTTCGGCCAGGGCCCCGGTCATCACGCCACCCTACGCTCACGCGTCGATAGTCGAACAGTACCCAGATGGCGAACACCGGCGCCCCGAGGGCGGCCGCAATCAGGAACGGTTTGGTGCCGTTGCAGAGCGTGACCAATGGCAGAAGATAGAGCACGTCCTCGGTCTCGAACCCGGCCACCTTGGCCTGCTTGCTGGCACTCTTGCCACCCAAGGCTTCGATGCGCATGCGCACGAAGAAGATGAGGGCCACGGCGACTCCCGCCACCACGCCCAGCGTCTGCGTGGGCAGGCGCAGCACGGTCGCTGAGCTCGCGCCGACCCCTACCGCCATGCCGACGAACAACAGTACGGTGACCGCCGCATCGCTGGCAAGGTCGTACCAATGGCCAAGGCGGCTGCTGCGCCCGCTCAGGCGGGCCAGCTCGCCGTCGGCGTGGTCGAGAAAGTTCGATACCACGATCAGCAGCGCGCCGAGGTTCATCCAGCCGTAGCCGCCGCGCGTGAACGCCCCGGCCGCCGCGATGCCGAACGCCAGGCGCACCGTGGTGAGGTGATTGGGCCGCAGGGGACCGTCGCGCAGCGGTGCCACCAGGCGCCGCGCCAGGCGGGCGTCCCACGCAAGGGCAGCGGTCGGCGCCGCGGGCAGCAGAGCGGACTCAGTCATGGCAGGTGAAGTATTCTAAAGATAGCTTTATCGGCATCTTAACCGTTTCCTGCAACGAAAATGAAATACTGCTTCCGCCATGCTCGGGGATGCAACCCTGCCGGCGCGGCGCTCTAGGGTCTTCACCCTAGCCGCGGGGTGGGTCGGTCCCGATGCGAGGGCCTGCGGCGAGCTGCTACTTAAGGGCGTTCGGAATCGTCTGACGGGCCGGGTAGGACCCGACCCCGGGGGGAGAGAGCTGATATGGTCAACAGAGAAAGAACAGCGCCCAAGGAAATCATCCCACAAAGAAGCCGCACGATCGCGGAGCTGCCACCGCGCGAGTCGCAAACGGAGCTGCTCCGCGAGCTCGTGGGTCACCTGCGGCAGAACCGCACCCTGCTGCGCGAGGAGTGGGTGGCCCGCATCGGCGAGGCCCGGTTGCTCGCGGCCATGACCCAGGAGGAAATCTTCCAGGAAGCCACCTCGGTGTACGACAGCTACGTGGCCGTGCTCGAGACCGGCAGCGTGGACGATCTGACGGCCTACGCCCGCAATCTCTCCGAGCGCATCATTCCACGCGGCGTCGAGACCAACGAGGTGGTGGGCATCGTGCTGCTGCTGCGCGACGTGCTGGCGCGCTCGTTGTTCGCGAAATACCAGTCGGACTTCGAGAAGCTGAACCGTGTGCTAGACGCCTACGAGCCGGCGGCCAACCGCATCGCCAACACCGTGGCGGTGGGCTTCGTGCAGGAGCGCGAGCGCGTCATCCGCCAGCAACAGGAGGCCATCCGCGAGCTGTCGACCCCGGTGCTGCAGGTCCGCGAGCGGTTGCTGATTCTGCCGATCATCGGCGTGATCGATCCGCAGCGCGCCCGGCAGCTGACCGAGCAGCTGCTGCGCGGCATCCGCACCAACCGTGCCAAGGTGGTGGTCATCGACATCACCGGCGTCGCGGCCATGGACGCGACCGTCGCCAACCACCTGGTGCAGACCGTGGAAGCCTCGCGACTGCTCGGCGCCACGGTGATCGTCACCGGACTGTCTCCGGAGATCGCGCAGACTCTGGTGACGATCGGCGTCGATCTCGGCAAGATGAACACCGTCGGCGACCTGCAGGGCGGTATCGAGCAGGCCGAGCGGCTGCTGGGCTACAAGGTCGTGCTGTCCTGAGTCAGGCGCATGCAGGTACCCATCCTCAAGCAGGGCCACGTGTTGATCGCCACCATCCAGGCGGCGCTCAGCGACGCGGATCTGCTCGAGCTGCGCAGCGCCCTGGTGCATCAGGTGGTGCGCTACCGATCCGAGGGCGTCATCGTGGACGTCACCGCGATGGATGTGATGGACTCGTTCGCCTCACGGACACTGCTGGAGATCTCCCACATGATCCGGCTGCGCGGTGCCGATACGGTGATCGTCGGCATCCAGCCGGACGTGGCCTTCGCGATGGTGCAGCTCGGGCTAACGCTCGAGGACATTCCAACTGCGCTTGATCTCGAGGAGGGGCTGGCATATCTGCAGCACCGATCCAAGACGATTAATTAACTGAGGCCGCTGCGCTTGTCAGAGGGGACGCAGATTCTGGTCACGAGCGACAGGGACGTCGTCACGGCCCGCCAGCAGGGGCGCGCGCTCGCGCTGCAGGCGGGTTTTTCCGACAGTGAGGCCACCCTCATCGCCACCGCGATCTCGGAGCTGGCCCGCAATATCGTCAGCTACGCGCGTCAGGGCACGGTGACCTTCAAGTCGCTCAACGGGCATAAGGGCGCGGTCGGCCTGAAGATCGTCGCCGCCGACTCCGGGCCCGGCATCGCGGATGTGTCGCAGGCGCTGCGCGACGGGTTCTCGAGCTCGGGCGGACTCGGGCTGGGACTCCCGGGCGTGAAGCGTCTGATGGACGAGTTCGACATCGCCTCGCGCGTCGGCAGCGGCACGACGGTTACGGTGACCAAGTGGCGGACCTGAGCCTGCAATGGGCCGTGGCGCGCTTCGTCACGCCTGGCAACACCGACTCGGGCGACCTGGAGATCGTACAGCCCTATGACGGCGGCATCGTCATTGGAGTCGTCGACGGCATCGGCCACGGCAGTGACGCAGCGGCCGCCGCCGCTGCCGCGCGCGACGCCATCGCGCAGCACCCGCAGGACTCGCCGATCGCGCTCGCGGTGCGCTGCCACGAGGCGCTGCGCCTGACCCGCGGCGTCGTTCTGAGCATCGCCAGCATCGACCTGCGGCACGCTTCGCTCCGCTGGCTCGGAATCGGCAACGTCAGCGCCGTCGTACAGCGCGGCGACTCCGCCGTGCTGCCCTCGCGCGAGCAGCTGTTGCTGCGCGCCGGGGTGATCGGTGCCGGCGAGTTGCCAACCCTGCAGACCTCTGTTATTCCATTGCGAGCGCTCGACACGCTGATATTCGCCAGCGACGGAATCCGGCCGCAGTTCGCCGACGGTATGGCCGTGACGGGACCACTGCAGTCCATGGCCGACGGAATACTCGCGAAGTATTGCCAGGGCAACGACGATGCGCTGGTGTTGGTGGCACGGGCAAGCTGAGGGAGAAGGCAAGCCATGAACGCAACGTTGCGACCCGAACCCGACCGGCTGGCGCGCGATTACCGCGGCGCACTCTACGACTACGTCGCCTGCGCCGGCGAGGCGCCGCTCGCCCGGGCCTACCAGCTGGGCCGGGACGCGATTGCCGAGGGTCGCAGTATCCCCGACCTGGTCGGCATCCACGGCGCAGTTCTCCACGAGCTGCTCGCCGGCGACACCGGCGGCGGCGTCCGGGCGGACGGTCTGGTGAACTCCGCCGCGCAGTTTCTCGCCGAGTCGCTCTCGCCGTTCGAGATGACCCACCGCGGCTACCGCGATTCGCTGATCGCCTGGCGCCACATCAACGAGACCCTCGAGCAGGAGATCCGCCGCATCGCGCATGCGCTCCACGACGAGTCGGGCCAGCTGCTGGTGTCGGTGCACCTCGAGCTGGCGAGGCTCGCGCGCGAAGTCCCGGCGGCGCGCCCGCACGTTGAGCGCAGCCAGCAGCTGCTCGAGCGCGTCGAGCGCCAGCTGCGTGAGCTGTCGCACGAGCTGCGGCCGGCCGTGCTCGATGACCTGGGTTGGCTGGCGGCGATCGAGTTCCTGGCGACGGCGGTCACCGGGCGGACGCGGATCCCGATCGAGGTGCGCTCCGGAGTCACGCAGCGCCTGCCGGCGGCGGCGGAGATTGCGCTCTACCGCACCGTGCAGGAGGCGCTCACCAACGCCGCGCGTCATGCGGCAGCGAGCTGCGTGCGCGTCGAGATCGAGCAGCGGCCCGACGGGCTGCACGGCGTGATTGCCGACGACGGCGTCGGCTTCGAGGTCGAGGCCTGCGTGCGCAACGGCGGCCTGGGCCTCAAGGGGATGCGCGAGCGCCTGGAAGCAGTCGGTGGCTCGCTGCGTATCATCTCCGCTCCGGGGAACGGCGCCGAGATCCGCTTTCGGCTGCCGCTGGGGTCTTGAGCTCATGCCGGTGCGACTGATTCTCGCCGATGACCATGTGCTCGTCAGACAGGGGCTCAAGACCCTGCTCGAGAGCGAGGGTTTCGTCGTCGCCGGAGAGGCCGCCGACGGCCGCGAGGCGGTGCGACTGGTGCGCAGCGAGAATCCCGACGTCGCGGTGCTCGACATCAGCATGCCGCATTTCAACGGGCTGAGCGCCGCGCTCGAGCTCGCCCGCGCGGCGCCGCGCGTGCGCATCATCATGCTCACCCAGCATGACGAGCAGCAGTACGTGAGCGAGGCGCTGCGCAGCGGCGTGCGCGGCTACGTGCTCAAGAACCAGGCATCCCGCGATCTGGTGCATGCGATCCGCAGCGTCTGCCGTGGTGAGGTGTACCTCAGTCCCGGGGTGGCGGGCGCGATTGCCGAGGCCTATGCCGCGCCCAAACCCGACGCAGCGCCGTTGTCGGTGCGCGAGCGGCAGGTGCTGCAGCTGATCGCCGAAGGCGACTCGACCAAGAAAATCGCCATCCGCCTCGGGATCAGCGCCAAGACCGTCGAGTCACATCGCACCAAGCTCATGCAGAAGCTCGCGATCCACGACACCGCCACCCTGGTGCGCTACGCGATCCGCTGCGGGTTGACGCAGGTCTAGCTGCGCGCGGACATTGGGATTTTCCCTACGGTGAATTCGGCCACGGACCGGAGGCCGCGCTGCGGCGTAGTCCCGCTTCGCCGGCCGCGCCCCACGGCTATGCTTCAGCGTACCCACTCTTGGAGGCGCGTTGATGTCAGCAAGGTGCATGGAGGCACAGGAAGTTGCGGTCGCTTGGCGCACCCGCAGCGGGGATTTCGCCCGCGAGCTGCGCGCGGCGGCTCTTGAGTGCGATGACGCGCTGGTCGCGCGGCGGCTCTCGGAGCTGCTGAGAATCGAGGAGCTGCCCCAGGCGCAGACACGCGCGCTGCAGCTGCGCACCCTCACCGAGCTCATCCAGTCGCTGCGTTCCGCAGCCATCACCGACGAGCTGACCGGTCTTCACAACCGGCGCGGCTTCCTCAAGTGCGGCACGCGCCTGCTGGAGGACGTGGCCCGCGAGCGCCGCGGCGCCCGGGTGGTCTACTTCGATCTGAACAACCTCAAGGAAGTCAACGACACGCTAGGCCATGCGGCCGGCGACACTCTCCTCAGGGACGCCGCCGATCTGCTGCGCGATCTGTTTCCCGACGACGGCGCGCACGAGATCCTGGGCAGGCTCGGCGGGGATGAGTTCGCGGTCCTGACCACGAGCGCGCGCTACGCCTCCCAGGACGCCATGCTGGCACACCTGGCGCGGTCCGAGGCGGCCTGTGTCGCGCTGCCGTCACTGTCACTGTCGCTGAGCTGGGGCATCGCATATTTCAACCCGCGGCATCCGGTCGCCATCGACACGCTGCTCGCCGTGGCCGAACGGGCCATGTACGAGCACAAGCGCTTGAGCCGACCCACATCGAGCCAGCGCGTTCGCATGCGGCCGGATGCCGGGCCACGACCCCGAGGCGGCACCGGCGCCGCCTCGAGGTCGGTCTTTACATCGTCCGCCTCGAAGCGGGCCACGCGCCTTCAGGGCGCCAGCAGCGCGGTCGCCTGATCGATGCCGTCGCAGTAGTTGCCGAGCACCGTCGCGGTGATGGGGATGTAGCGCGCCGCCTCGTCCCAGCGCTGGCCGTCGATGGCCTCGCGCACGCCCGGGAGCGTCTTCACACCGTAGCCGGTCAGCATCCCGGGCGCGTACACGTAGTGTCGGTACCACTCGCGCCCCGGTAGACCCTGCGCCAGCGTCAACCGCTGCTCCATGCCCTGCAGCAGCGCATTCAGCTGCTGGCGCTTGGCCGCGCCGAGGTGCAGCTCACCGCTCGTCAGGCGCGCGTACCCGGCATCGTACGCAGCCGCACTCTTCTTCAGCCGCGCCGTCACCTGCTCGAGCGGCGCGAAGTCCAGTTGCGGCACCGGCACCTCGCGCTCCGGAGCCAACACCACACGGGTCGGGTCGGCCACCAGGCCAAACGCGTTGCCGTCGATCAGCCTGGTGAGCTCGGCCGCCTTGTTGCGCTTGTCATCGACCGCCTTGCGCAGCTCGTCCAGGTAGCCGCTGACCGTGTCGGCAAAGCCCGTGAACTGCAACGGCAGCACATCCGCATCCGCCATGCGCAGGATGATGTGTCCGGCCGTCTCCGCCTCGACGACACCGTAGGCGAAATTCGGGTCGCCGAAGCGCACGTAGTGCTCGAAGGTGTCGTACTTCGAGTGGTAGACCCCGGCCTGGTCGGCCTCTCCCTGGTATTCGATGCTGAGCGCGGTGAGTCCCAGGTGCTGGAGGAACGGCGTGTAGTCCGAGCCCGAGCCGAGCGGGTCGATGGGCAGGTCGCCCCCGGCCGCGGCGAGCTTCGCATTCTGCTTGACCTGCTGCGCGTCCCCCTCCTCGCCTCCACCTTGCTCGTAGCCCTCGACTTGCATGCGCGCGCGCAGCCGGGCCTCGGTGCTGACCCCGGTCTCGGGATCATTCACGCCACTCGCCACGTCGTTGACGAGACGTTGCAGCGAATGGCTGCCGCCGGCGTCGAGGAAGCCCCGCACGTTGGTGTCGGAGTTGAGGTATAGCACCGCCTTGTGCTCGAGCTCCTCGGCGTGGGTCTCCGCCCACTCCGTCGAGCCGAGGAGTCCCGGCTCTTCACCGTCCCAGCTCGCATACACCAGCGTGCGGTTCGGGCGCCAGCCGCTCCTGACCAGCGCACCGATCGCCTTGGCTTCGCCGAGCATCGCCACCTGCCCCGAGAGCGGATCCCAGGCGCCGTAGACCCAGCCGTCACGATGATTGCCGCGGACCACCCACTCATTCGGACTCTGCGACCCACGGATCTTCGCGATCACGTCGTAGAGGGTCTTGAGGCTCCAGTCCGAGCTGATCGCCAGGTGCACCTGCGCCGGCCCCGGTCCGATGTGATAGGTGACCGGCAGCGAGCCGCGCCAGCGCGCCGGCGCCACTGCTCCACCGAGCGCCGCAAGCAGCGGCTGCGCGTCCGCGTAGGAGATCGGGATCACCGGGATCTTGAGGATCGTCGGCGCCTGCGAGACCGCCAGGCGCTTGGCGTCTTTGGTCGCACCGACGCCCGGGGTAAGCGGATCGCCGGAGTACAGGGTGATATCGAGAACCGAGCCGCGCTGCACGCCCTCCGGCGGCCGCCAGCCGCCCCGCGGATAGATGTCCCCCCGGGCGTAGCCGTCCTCGTGCGGATCGGAGTAGATGATGCAGCCTATGGCGCCGTGCTCCTGGGCGAGCTTGGGCTTCAGTCCGCGCCAGCCGCCGCCGTAGCGGGTGATGACGATCTTGCCGCGCACGTCGATGCCGCGGCGCGCGAGATCCTCATAGTCCTTCGGCATGCCGTAGTTGAGGTAGACGAGATCCCCCGTCACATCGCCGTCGGCGCCGTACACGTTGTAAGGCGGCATGCCGTCGCTGCGCGCCGAGGTCTCGTCCCCGGCAACCGGCGGCTCGCTCAGGGTCGCGGTGAAGTGCGTGGGCGCGATCAGCTCCAGCGTGTGCTGCTTGAGCGTTGGGTACAGCACCTCGAAGGTCTCGATCTGCGCATCCCAGCCCCACTTGCGCAGCAGGTCCCGGACGAACTCCGCATTCGCACGGTCGTGCGGCGCGCCGACCTGGTTCGCCTCGGACGAGAGGTTCTTGAGCCAGGCGCGCAGCTCCGCCGGATCGAGCTGTGCATCGAAGCGCTGCTCGAGCGAGCGCTGGTCAGGCGCCTCCGCGGCCGTAAAGCCGAACATGGCCGGACCCGCCGCATCCGCCGCAAGCGCCGCGGCGGCTGCGACCAACAGCGAGATTCCAAACGGCACCATGCGCCGGGTCCGGCGCGCTGAGCTCACGTGCATGTGCTGCGTCCTTTCTTCTTCAATTGTGCAAAGCGGAACTTCAACTTCGATCGTAGCAGCGCCTGCGCCCATTCGGTCAAGCCTGCCGGCCCGCAACCCCCGCCCGTGCGGGGTGTGACGGGCCGCGCATTCGCGCGGCGGCCATTGAGATGCGGCTCACCGCGGCCTCTCCGAGCGCCCGCGGGCCAGCTGGAAACGGTTCTCAAATTGACGGAAACGCCTTGCGCACCGCGGCGGAATTGCGACGTAAGTCCCCTATTTTAAAGGGCTTCCCGCCAGACTTACTCACAACCGCGGACGAAGACGCCGCGAACGATTTGTCCTTAAACATTAGATCGGGAGTTTTATATGCGTAACGTTGTGACTGCTTTTCTGACCGCCGGTGCAATGCTCGGCGCGGCCAGCGGCGCTTCGGCCGCCACCGCCACGACCAACTTCACCGTCTCGGCCACCGTACTCAAGACCTGCTCGGTGTCGGCGAGCAACCTCGCTTTCGGCAACTACACGCCGGGCGCCGGGGCGCTCACGGCGACCAGCAGCGTGTCGGTTCTGTGCACCAACGGCACCACCTTCACGGCGGCGCTCAATGGCGGCACCACCACCGGCGGCACCGTCGCGCAGCGCCTCATGGCTCAGAGCCTCGGCACCGGCACCCTGCAGTACAACCTGTACACCACGACTGCTCACAGCATCGTATGGGGCGACGGCTCGGGCAGCTCCCTGACCCAGCCTGGAACCGGCGCCGGCATGGCTGCTGGCAATGCGCAGAGCCTGACGGTGTATGGCCAGCTGCCCGACAACGCGACCAACCAGGCCGCGCCCGTGGCGGCGTACTCGGACGTCATCACGGTGACCGTGACGTACTGAGTCGATGAGGGCTATCGCAATAGCAGCTCTGGGTGTGCTTGCCGCGGCCGGAACGGCCGCTGCAAGCACGCTCAGCGTTGCCCCCGTCCGTGTCGAGCTGAGCTCCGCAGCCCCCATCGCGGTGCTGACGGTGCGCAACCAGGATGACTCTGCGGTCGTCGTGCAGGCACGTCCCGCCGCCTGGTCACAGAATGACGACCACGACCAGCTCGACGACACTCACGACCTGCTGGTGACGCCCCCGCTTTTCACCATCCCCCCGCGGGGTCAGCAGATCGTGCGCATCGCGCTGTTGCGCAAGGTCGATCCGTCGCGCGAGCTCGACTACCGGCTGGTGCTCTCCGAGGTGCCGCCCGCGGCGGCTGCCAACCCGGATGAGTTGCGCGTCGCGCTGCGCATCACGCTACCGGTGTTCGTCGTTTCCATACGGCACAGCTCCGCAGACCTCAGCTGGCATCACACGCTGCTGCCCGACGGCACGCTGCGCATCGAGGCTGACAACCACGGCGCGGCGCATGTTCAGATTCTCGACTTCGACGCCGCCAGCATGGATCACGCGGAGCAGCGCTGGCACACCAGCGGCGCGCGCTATCTGCTGCCCGGCAGCAGTGCGCACTGGGAGCTCAAGAGCGTTCCCGGTCTCACTGCGACCACCCGTCTCACCATCCGCGGCCACTCGGACGCCGGCGACTTCAGCGTCGCCAGCGAGCCGGCCGCGAAGTAAGCGACGCGATGCGCCATGCGGAGAGCAAACCGCACCGCATCCGGAGCTTGCGCCGCGCTCCTGATGTTATGTTGTGCTGCAGCGCGAGCCGATGACGCGGGCAACATGGACACCGGCTGGCGACAGTCGGTCCTCGAGCTGCGCGTGAACGGCGGCAGCCCGGCCGGGGACGTAGTCGCGCTGCGCGATCCGTCCGGTGCGCTGTGGCTGTCGGACTCGGACTTCACCCGACTGCGGCTGCGCCAGCCGCACGTCGCCCCGCACGTGACCGACGGCCGCAACTACTTTCCGTTGGCCGCCATCCGCGGTGTGAAAGTAAGCATCGATGAGGCGAGCAGCGCAGTGAGCATCAGTGCCCCGGCTGCGGCGTTCGAGAGCACCAATGTGCTCTTGAGTGCCGGTCCGCGGCCGCCGCTCACCCCCAGCGGCAACGGCGCGTTCCTCAATTACCAGATCTATGGCCAGACCGGCCAGTACAGCGGCGCGGACGTCGCCAGCGCCTACACCGAGCTTGGCATCTTCAATTCCTTAGGCGTGCTCGACAGCACGGCGCTGGACACCAGCGCGCGGGGCAGTCCCGCTTTCGTGCGGCTCGACACCACCTTCACTCACGATTTTCCCGATTCGCTGCAGACGCTGCGCGTCGGCGACGCCATCAGCGTACCGGGCTCGTGGGCCGAGTCGGTGCGCTTCGGCGGCCTGCAGTGGGGCACCAACTATGCCATTCGCCCGGACCTGATCACGACACCGCTGCTCGCGGCGAGCGGCACGGCAGTCGTGCCCTCGACGATCGACGTGTTCGTCAACGGCAGATCCGTCGGCTCAACCGAGGTGCCCGCAGGGCCGTTCGTGGTCAACCAGGTGCCGGCGCTGAACGGCAGCGGCGACGTCAGCATCGTGGAGCGCAATGCGCTCGGCCAGACCCAGGTCGTCAGCGTGCCGTTTTACTCGGCCGCCGTGATGCTGCAGCCGGGCCTGTCGCTCTACGACATCGATTTAGGTCCGCTGCGCGAGAACTACGGCCTGGCGAGCGCTGACTATGGGCCGCTGCTCCTCTCCGGTACCTGGCGGCATGGGTTCACCGAGCTCCTGACCGGGGAGATCCACGCCGAAGCGCTGCATGGTGGCCCCGAGGCCGCCGGCATCGACATCGCCCAGGCGCTCGATCACTGGGCAGTAGTCACGCTCGATCTCGCCGCCGGGAGCCAGCCCGCCAACTCAGGCGTCCTTGGGCTTGCGCCCCAGCCCTCCTCCTCCGGCGGCTATGCCGCGCTCGGTATCCAACACGTCGATGAGCACCTGAGTCTGCTGCTGCAGGCGCAGCACGCGAGCAGCGGCTTTCGCGAAGTCGGCGACTACGGCGGCCAGCCGGGCTCGCTCGAGCGCAACATCGCGCAGGTGGGCTGGGTCATGGGCCGCGCCGGCAGCCTCCAGGCCGCGTTCGTAGCGCAGCGCAACTACGACGACTCGCGCCAGTACACCACCGGGCTGACCTACCAGTTCAACCTCGGGCGCGGCAACTTCAGCGCCAACCTGAGCCGCACCACCGGCGTGACGCCCGACACCACCGTGTCCGTGTTCTACATCCTGCCGCTCGATGCCCGCCGCAACACCTCCACCCAGTTTCGCTACGACAGCGACTCGCCCTCGCCGAACGCGGCGCTGGTGCAGACGCTGCAGAAGAGCCTGCCGGTCGGCGCAGGCGACGCCTATCTCCTGTCGGCAGGCACCGACGGCAGCTACCAGGCGCAGTACACACGCCAGACCGATTACATCACGGTGGCCGCGACCGCCGCCCGCAACGCGGACTTGAGCGGCCAGAACCTGACAGCGGTCGGCGGGCTGACGCTCATGGACGGCGAAGTGCATGCGACGCGCACCATCACCGACAGCTTCGCCACGGTCGAGGTCGGCGGGATTCCCAATGTGAATGTGTACTACGACAACCAGCCGGTCGCGGTCACCGACAGCAACGGCATCGCGCTGGTGCCGTACCTGCGCTCCTTCGACGTCAACCGTCTGTCGGTCGATCCCCTGCAGCTGCCGCTCGATGCGGCGGTGGCCAATCCCCAGGTACAGGTGGTGCCTCCCTACCGCAGCGGCATCCTGGTGAGCATTCCGGTGAAGCGCGAGCGCTCGGGGCTTTTCAAGCTGCAGCTTGCCGACGGCAGCCCGGTGCCCGCCGGCGCAACCGTGAAATTCCAGGGCGAGGAATTCCCGGTGGGCCTCGACGGGCTCACCTATGTGACCGGCTACGACCACGGTACCGCGGGCGAGGCTCACTGGAACGGCGGTGAATGCACCTTCCGCCTGCCACCGCCCCCCAGCGGCGAAGCGCAGCCGGACCTCGGCGTGATCGCCTGCAGGAGCTCCCCATGAAACTGCCCCACCTGACCCGGCCCGCCGGCGCACGCTGGCTCGCCGCCTGTGCCCTCCTCGCCGCGCTCGCCTCCCCGACCGCGCACGCCCTCATCCTCGGGTCGTGCTCGGCCACGGCGAACAGCGTGGCCTTCGGCACCTACGATCTCACCTCGCCCACCGCGCTCCAGGGCACCTCCACCGTCACTGTCACCTGCACCGAGGTGTTAGGCTCGACCTCGGTCACGGTCTACCTGAGCACGGGCAGCGGCACCTACACCACCCGCACCATGCTGAGCGGCGCCAACAAGCTCGACTACAACCTCTACACCAACGCGGCGCAGACCACCGTCTGGGGTAACGGCACCGGCAGCACCACGTACGACACGCTGACGATCGGCAGCGGGGTCTTCTTGGGCACCTCCAGCGCCAGCGGCACGGTCTACGGCGCCGTCCCGGCGCTGCAGAACCCGGCCCCCGGCAGCTACACCGATACCATCACCGTCACGGTGAATTACTGATCCTTGAGGCGCCGCGCGCCGCGCGCGCAGGTACTGGGGACGTCAGTCGCGCCCGCTCAATCGACCAGCAGCGACTGGATCGCAATCCCTGCGCGCAGCACCCCGGTGACCGGCGTCAGGTCCGCCACCTCCAGCAGGCGCGTCTTCTGCTCGGCGCTGAGCGGCTTGGTGAACGACAGCCGCCGCTCGATGTGATCCTTGCCGGTGGCATCGCGCGACCAGCGCACACCGACCGTGATCTTGCCCAGCGACCAGCCGCTGTGCGCCGCGTGCTTGCGCAGCGCCACCGCGGTATCGGCTCCCAGGCTCGCCAGCAGCAGCTCCTGCGGAGCGAACCCCGCATCGCTCCCGCCGGCGCTCACCGGCTCGTCGGCGGTCAGGTGGTGGTGCCCGGAGACGATCTGCTGCACATGCTGGTGCTCATTGATGACGGTCACGTAGGCCATGCGCGGGTCCTCCACCGGGAGCGCGGCGCGAGCGCCCGGTTGCACCGAGCGTGTGCGCGGCGCGCGTGAACATGCTGCGGGCGATGCTGCTGACGCTGAGGCCGGTCACGTCATCGAGCCGGTAGGGCGTGCCATCGACGATCGCCGCCGCCGCGCGCAGGCCGCTGCGGATCGCAGGACCTATGCCCTCGCCCAGGTCGCGGGTCGCCAGTCCCGCGGCATCCCCGGTGATGAAGGCGTTGTCGCGCCGCACGACCTCGACCTGGCCGCGCAGATAGTAGCTGTAGCCGGTCGGATCGTAGTGCGCGCCGCGGGTGAGTCCGCCGCTCAAGCGCTCGGCGAGCCGCGCCCAGTGCTCCTTGATCCCCGCGCCGTCGCTTCTCATGCGCGCAGCGATCGCGCCGATGCCGACGTTCAACCAGCCGTGCTCCTTGGGCACGTACCAGGAATAGCCCGGCAGTTCGTGCTCGCAGAACCACAGGTGGCAGTCCGGGTCCTGCCAGTCGTACTCGATCTCGTGCTCGAGCGTCACGATCTGCAGCTCGTGCGCGCGCGGGTTCGCCTCGCGGAACAGGTTGCGGTACACCGGGCAGCGCGTGCCGCCGGCGCCGATCAGGTAACGGCAGCGATACGCGCCGTCGATGATGTAGCCGTCGCCGTCGGGGGTGATGTCGCGCACGTTGTGCTGCTCGACGGGCGCGCCGCAGCGCTCGAGCAGCCAGGCGTCGAATTCGTAGCGGCGGACCGAGTGCTGCACGCACGGCAGCGAGACCTTGAGCGCCTTGTAGTGCACCTTCAGGCGCGGAAAGGTGAGCAGCCGGTGCGGATAGCTCTCCAGGTCCATGCCGAGCTCGCGCACCACCTCAGGCGTGATCCAGCCGGCACACAGCTTCAGGCGCGGAAAGCGCTCGCGATCGAGCACCAGCACGTCGACGCCCGCGCGCCGCAGCGCCAGTGCCGCGCTCGAGCCTGCCGGGCCGCCGCCGACGATCAGCACCTCGGATGAGCGCACGCTCACGAGGTGTACAGATGCGCGCGGGTCATCGGAACGTCGTTGCTGTCTCCGGGAGCGAACACCACCTGGAACAGCTGCAGCGTGCCGGTGGTGAAGCCGGCCACGGAGCCCGCAAGATACAGCCGCCACATGCGCACGAACCTGTCGTCGAACATGGCGCAAACCTGATCCCTGGCCGCCTCAAACAGTGACAGCCAGTGGCGCAGCGTCTGCGCGTAGTGCAGCCGCAGGTTCTCGACGTCGAGGATGGAGAAGTTCCAGGGCTCGAAGATGCGCATCATCTGCCCGAGCGTCGGCGGGTAGGCTCCCGGGAAAATGCGCCGCTCTATCCACGGCTGCAGCCGCGCCGGGAAGTTGCGACCGATGGCGTGGATCAGCCCGCGGCCGCGGCTGCCGAGGCACTGGTGCGCGACGCCTCCCAGGGTCTCGTAGTTGCCAAGTCCGACGTGCTCGAGCATGCCGACCGACACGAACGCATCGTAGTGCCCGCTGATGTTGCGGTAGTCGTCCTCGAGGTACTCGACGCGCGATGCCAGGCCTTCGCGCGCGGCGCGCTCGCGGGCGTAGGCGACCTGCTCGCGCGAGATGTTGAAGGCGCGCACCCGCACGCCGTAGTGCCGCGCCATGTGCAGCGCCAGCGTGCCCCAGCCGCAGCCGGCCTCCACCACGCTTTCCCCGGGTTTGAGCTGCAGCTTGCGGCACACGAGGTCCATCTTCGCGCTCTGTGCCTGGTCAAGGGTTGCTTCCGGCGTCGGGTAGTAGGCGCAGGTGTAGGCCATGGTCGCGCCGAGCCACAGCTGGTAGAACCGGTTGCCGATGTCGTAGTGGTGGTGGATGTTGTCGCGCGAGCCGGCCAACGTGTTGGCGTGCGGCCGGTGCCGCAGGCTGGCCGCGCGCCGCGCCAGCGGCAGTCGCGCGGCGCTCGAGCGGTACACCGTCTCGAGCAGACTCACCAGGTCCCCGTCCACCGTCACGCTGCCGTCGCTGTAGGCATCGCCGAAGCGCAGCCATGGATCCGACAGCACCGCGAGCAGCGTCGCGCGGCTCGCGAACGTTACGCGGGCGATGGCCGCCCCGTCGGCCGGCGCGGCCCGGGCGCCGGCGCGGACCGCGAGCTCGATGGGAGGATCCCCGAGATAGGTGCGCAGCCGGGTGAGCAGCCAGCGGTCGAGCGACGAGCCGGCCGGGGCCGCGGTGTGCCCGGGCGCCTCGGCAGCGGCCGCGGGGTCCGCGGGCGGCGAAGACAGGCGCGCGGCCCGCTCGCGCTCGGGCGTGTTGCCCACGCTCTCGTTGCAGGCATTCACGGGTGCAAAGCTCCTAACCTGTTACGTTCCTTAATCTAGCATGCAAGCGCACTCGCGGCAGCGCCCGGGCGGCGCGGCTTGTTTTCAGTGCGTTTTCAGTGCGCTGCGAGGGTTATTTCAGCGCCGCACGAGGATCGTGTTCAGCGCCCGAGGGTCGCGTTCAGGAGGTTCGCCAGCCGTGCGCCGGCGAGCAGCAGCCGCTCGCGAACGATCTGCTCGGCCTCGCCTTGGTAGGTGGCATCCAGCACGACGATCCCCTGCGGCACACGATCGCAGGCAAAGCCCGGGAAGCGGTATACGACGTTGCGCGCGAGGCTATTCGACTCGCGAGCCCAGCTGTCCGGCGTTCCCTGGCCCGCGTTCCCGACCAGGCTGCGTGCCTCGAGCGCCAGCGCGTCGATGCCCTCGGGGGGCCGTTGCCGGTTGCGGGTGTTGAGCGCCAGTCTCACCAGCTCGCTGTCCCAGACGCGGTGCAGACTCTCGCGCCCGCGCGTCCTGACGCCCACGAGAGCCACCTGCACATCGTTGCCGCCGCGGTCAGCATTATCCGCGGCGTGCAGCGGCTGATGAATGTCCCCGGCCAGATGCACCACCCACTTGAGCGCCTCGTTACGCTCGCGTGGAGCCGCGTGCCGGTCGGCCAGCACGCCGATCAGGCGTTCGAGCTGCACGCTGTTGCATTGTCCGTCGCGACAGTAGCGCCACTTGGGCGCAGCGCCGCACACCGGCATGTTGTCGTAGTGCCAGCGCGGACGCGCCGCGGGAGTGTCCTTGAGCTCGTCCGCCCACACCGACACCGCCTCGAGTGTGCTGCGTCCCGACGGGTTGCCGAACTTGTCCAGGTCATCCTGCAGGAGCTGCGCCACCACGGCGTGCGCCTGCGGTGTGAGCAACCGGTCGGCAATGGCGCCGACGACGCGGTGTCCCTGCGGTCCCCAGGCGCGTGCCGGTGGCGCGGCCGCGGCGGCGGCGAGCGCGATCACCGCCGCCAGCAGGCGGGCTCGCAGTAACCAATCCCGGCTGTGGGCCATGTAGCAATCATCCGGCGCGGCGGCCTCCGGGTTCAACGGCAGCTTGGTGTAGACTGCGCGGCCTTGCTGAGGAAACCAACACATGTCCCGTTCCGATCGCTTCCTGGCGGCGCGCGCCTGCCTCATTCTGCTCGCGATGGCTGCCACGGGTAACACGCCCCGGGCTGCGACGCTCCGGCCGGAAGCAAACGCAGCGCCGCCCGCCGGCGCAGCCTCCGGCGGCGCCGTGGCCGGCCTCGACGTCGCGGCCGTCGACCGGTCGGTCGCTCCCGGCGACGACTTCTTCCGCTATGCCAACGGCACCTGGCTCAGGACGACCGAGATTCCTGCGGATCGCAGCTCCTGGGGGAGCGGCGCGGTGCTGGTGGAGCTCACCACCAAGCGCACCGCGGATCTCATCCGCGACGCCGCCGCGCATGCGGCACCGGGGACCGACGCGCACAAGATCGGCGATTACTACGCCGCCTTCATGGACGAGGCGCGCATCGAGAGCCTGGGCGCGAAGCCCCTCGCGCCCGAGCTGGCCCGCATCGACGCCATCCGCGACCGCCGCGAGCTCGCACAGGCGCTCGGCGCGACGCTGCGCGCCGACGTCGACGTGCTCAACAGCACCAACCTGCACACCGAGAACCTGTTCGGCTTGTGGGTCGCGCAGGACCTGGATGATCCGAGCCGCTACTCGCCGTTCCTGCTGCAGGGCGGACTGGTGATGCCGGACCGCGACTATTACCTGGATCCCTCGGCCCCCATGGCCGCGATTCGTGACAAGTACCAGGCGCATATCGCCCGCGTGCTCGAGCTCGCGCACCTCGAGGATGCGCCGGCGCGCGCCGCGCGGATCTTCGCGCTGGAGCGGCGCATGGCGCAGGTGCACTGGACGCGCGCCGCGTCCGAGCAGGTGCTCAAGGGCAACAATCACTGGGCCCGGCGCGACTTCGACACGCACGCACCCGGTCTCGACTGGCAGGCGTTCTTTTCGGCCGCGGGTCTGGCGAATCAGGACAGCTTCGTGGTCTGGCAGCCGAGCGCCGTCAGCGGGCTGTCGGCGCTGGCGGCGAGCGAGGCGCTCGACACCTGGAAGGACTACCTGCGCTTCCATATCCTCGAGCACGCCGCGCCGTTCCTGCCGAAGGCCTTCGTCGAGGAACACTTCGACTTTCACGGGCGCGTGCTCTCCGGCATCCCGCAGCTGCGCGAGCGCTGGAAGCGCGCCATCGACGCCACCGACTCGGCGCTCGGCGATGCGGTCGGCAAGCTGTATGCCGAGCGCTATTTCCCGCCGGCCGACAAGGCGCGCGCGCAGGAGATGGTGCGCAATCTCGTCGCCGCCTTCGGCGCGCGCATCGACCGGCTCGAATGGATGGCGCCGGAGACGCGCGCCAGGGCCAAAGCCAAGCTCGCGACCCTCAGGGTCGGCGTCGGCTACCCCGACCGGTGGCGCGACTACTCCGGGCTCGTGGTCGAGCGCGGCGCTGCGTACGACAACGCCGAGCGGGCCGATCTGTTCGAGTACCGGCGCAATCTCGCCAAGCTCGGCAGGCCGGTCGATCGCTCCGAATGGGCGATGGTGCCGCAGGAGGTCAATGCAGTGAACCTTCCGGCCATGAACGCGCTGAACTTTCCGGCCGCGATCCTGCAGCCGCCGTACTTCGATCCGCACCGCGACGTGGTGCTCGACTACGGCTCGATCGGCGCGGTGATCGGGCACGAGATCAGCCACAGCTTCGATGACCAGGGGGCGCTGTTCGATGCGAGCGGGCGTCTGAAGAACTGGTGGACGCCGGCCGATTTCGCCCACTTCCAGCAGACCGGCAAGCGCCTCGCCGAGGAATTCGACCGCTACCGGCCGTTCCCCGACGTGCACGTCAACGGCGAGCAGACCCTCAGTGAGAACATCGCGGACGTGGCCGGCCTGTCGGTGTCCTACGATGCGTGGCGGTTGACGCTGCACGGAGCGCCCGCCCTCGGGGCCGGCGGCTTCAGCGCCGAGCAGCTCTTCTTCCTGAGCTTCGCGCAGGCCTGGCGCACGAAGATCCGCGAGGCGGCGCTGCGCCAGCGGCTGGTGACCGACGGCCACTCGCCCGGCGAGTATCGCGCCGACACGGTGCGCAACCTCGATGCCTGGTACGCCGCCTTCGACGTCAAGCCCGGGCAGAAGCTGTACCTCACCCCGGCCGAGCGCGTCAGGGTCTGGTGACCTACCTCAGCTGTGCGAAGTAGACCAGCGTCCGGTACGGGAACACCACCCGGCCGTCGTGCTGGTAGCGGTAGAACACCTCGCGCAGGCCCGCGATCATCGGCTCATGCTGCGGGTCTCCGGGCTCGGGCGCATAGGAAGAGGACATCAGCCGGCCCTTGAGGCCGGCGAAGTCGAGTATCTGCTGGTTGGGAAAAGTCGCGACCTCCATCGACTCGCCGAGGAAGCGCCGCATGCTCACCGGGTCGGCGCGGCTCGCGGTGATGCGCGCGTAGTCCGCGGCATGACACCGCAGCAACGCCTCGTAGTCGGCAAGGAACGCCGTCGCCTCCGTCGGACGCTCGTTCCACAGCAGAGCCGCCCAACCGCGCGGACGCAGGATGCGCAGCGCCTCGGCGTGCGCGCGCTGCGCGTCGAACCAGTGGAACGCCTGGCCTGCGACCAGCAGCTTGATGCTGTCGGCTGCGAGCGTGGTCGCCTCGGCGCTGCCGTCGACGCTGCGGAAGCCGGGGTAAGTCCCGAGCGCTGCCTCGGCAGCGGCACGCATGGCGGCATTGGGCTCGACCGCGGCAACCCGCGCCCCGCTCCGAAGCAAGAGCTCGGTGAGGATCCCGGTGCCCGAGCCAAGGTCGGCCACCGCGGCGCCGCGCTTGAGCCCGCAGCGGCTGCGCAGCAGCTCGATGGCCTCTGCAGGGTAGCCGGGGCGATAGCGCGCGTAGTTCTCTACCCGCGTCGTGAAGCGTTCGCTGGGCCGTTTCATCAGGACTTGAGGCTCAGGGTGCACGTCGTGCTGTACTGGCTGCAATGCGACACAGTTTGGGTCAGGCCGCGGCGCGCTGCATCTCCATAAAGATATAAGGACACGCTAGCGTATAGGCGGGACAATTCCGCACCGCAACGCTTTGGCACCGGCCCCCGGCCGGTACCGGCGTGTGAACATAAGGGGGTTGCAAATGTCTTCGCCGTACAAGCGCATCGAAACCAAGCTGGTGCACGCCGGAGAGCTGCGGCCGCGCATCCTGGGGGCCGTCTGCACGCCGCTGTTCCAGTCGGCGACCTTCGAATATGCCGGCGAAGGAAGCTACGACGATGTGCGCTACACGCGCACCAACAACACGCCGAACCAGCTGGCGCTGCACGCCAAGCTCGCCGCGCTCGAGGGCTCGGAGGCGGCGCTGGTGGCCGCGAGCGGCATGGCCGTCGTCTCCACCACGCTCCTCACGCTGCTGGCGGCGGGCGATCGCCTGCTGGCACAGAGCTGCCTGTACGGCGGCACGCGCGACTTCCTGGTCAGGGATTTCCCCAAGCTCGGCCTGCACGTCGACTTCGTCGACGCGGACGCGCCGGCATCGTGGCGCGCGCAGCTGCGCCCCACCACGCGCGCCATCTACGTCGAGTCCATGACCAACCCGCTGCTCGAGGTCTGCGACCTCGAGGCCGTGGTCGAGTTCGCGCGCGCGCACGGCCTGGTGTCGATCATCGACAACACGTTCGCAAGTCCGGTGAACTACCGGCCCATCGAGGCGGGCTTCGACCTGTGCCTGCACAGCGCGACCAAATACCTGAACGGCCACACCGACCTCATCGCCGGCGCGATCTCGGGCCGCGCCGAGCTCATCGAGCGCATCCGCCACCAGCTGAACCGGCTGGGCGGCTGTCTCGACCCGCATGCCGCCTTCCTGCTCAACCGCGGGCTCATGACGCTCGCGCTGCGGGTGCGCTACCAGAATGAGAGCGCGCTCAGGATCGCGCAGTTCCTGGCGGCGCACCCGGCGGTGACCCGGGTCAACTACCCCGGACTCGAGACCCACCCGCGGCACGCGCGGGCGCGCCGCCTGTTCGCAGGGTTCGGCGGCATGCTGAGCTTCGAGTTGCAAGGCGCGGCCGCCCGTGCCGATGAGTTCTGCCGGCGCGTGCGCATCCCGGCGGTGGCGCCGAGCCTCGGCGGCGTACACACGCTCCTGACGCGCCCCGCGACCACCTCGCACGCGGGGTTGACGCCGGCCGAAAGGCAGCAGCTCGGCATCGGCGACGGGCTGCTGCGGCTGTCGGTCGGTATCGAGTCCACCGACGACCTGCTGGAGGACTTCGCGCAGGCGCTGGCTTGAGCTGCGAGCCGGGCAGCGCAAGTTCCGGGTGGCGCACGCGCGGTAGTTTGGTCACTCTCACACTCACCCTGAACGCAACTCAGCTCATACTCCAAACATGTCCAGCTCAGACTGCACCGTGAAATCCGCCGGCAGCGCGCCCCTCGAGCGCGCCGCCGCGGCCCCCGCCAACGCGGCCGTCGCCGCCTGGCGCACGCCGTTCGAGCTCACGGTGCTCGGTGCCATCTGGGGCGGCTCGTTCCTCTTCATGCGGGTCGCCGCGTCCGATTTTGGACCGCTGCCTCTGGTGGAGACGCGCTTGCTGCTCGGCGGGCTGGTGCTGCTGCCGTTCCTGTGGCGGGCGCGTGCCCAGTTCACGCCGGGACTGTGGCTGAAGATCGCCGGCATCGCCACCGTCAACTCCGTGATGCCCTTTGCGCTGTTCGCCTGGGGGGCAGAGCGCGCTCCGGCCGGGATCGGCGCCATCACCAACGCGATGACGGTGATGTTCACCGCGCTGGTGGCGTACCTCTTTTATGGGGAGCACATCGGCGCGCGGCGCCTCATCGGGCTGGTCGCCGGATTCGTCGGCGTCGCAGTGCTCGCCAGCGGGCGCACCTCGGGCAACGGTGTCCTGGAGGCGTCGCTGGCGGGAACTGCGGCTGCGCTCCTCTATGGCTTCGGCATCAACCTCATGCGCCGCTATCTCACGCCCTACCCGCCGGCGGCGGTGGCGGCCGCCAACCTGCTGAGCGGCGCGGTGATCCTCGCCCCGCTCGCTGCCTGGAGCTGGCCGGGCCACACGATCGGCGCGCCCGCATGGCTGAGCGCGGTGCTGCTCGGCACGCTGTGCACCGGGACCGCCTTCGTCTTTTACTACCGCCTGATCGCGCGCATCGGCGGACCGCGCGCTTCGACCGTCACGTACCTGATCCCACTGTTCGGGGTCGTGTGGGCGTGGCTGTTCCTCGGTGAGCCGCTCACGGCCACCATGGCGCTCGCCGGCGTGCTGATCCTCGCCGGAGTTGCGCTCAGCCAGCGGCGCGCTGCTCGAGCCTGACGGTCGAGTCGGGCCTGATGCTCGGCGCGAGCCGCCGCCTCGACTTTCCCGAGCTTCGCAATGCGCGCGATCTCGGCGGCCTGCCGACCGTGGACGGCGGCGAGACACGCTGGCGCTCGCTGCTGCGCTCGGACGATCTGGCGCAGCTGACAGACGACGGCGTGCGCGCGCTCGCCGACTATGGCGTCGAGACAATCCTCGACTTGCGCTGGCCCGAGGAGGCACGCGCCTCGCCCGGTCCGCTGCCGGCGGCGCTGCCGCGGCTGCGCTACCAGCGCGTATCGCTGCTGACCGGCACCGAGGACCAGTGGCGCCTGCGCAGCCGCGATGTCGCCAAGGAGCTGTGGAAGTGTGCGGTGCTCGAGCACGCGCGCGCCGAGCTGCGGCACGTGCTCGAAGTAATTGCTGACGCCGCGCCCGGCCCGCTGCTCTTTCACTGCGTGGCGGGCAAGGACCGCACCGGGCTGATCGCGGCGCTGCTGCTGGCGCTCGCCGACGTCGAGCCGGCGGCGATCGCCGCGGACTACGCCGAAAGCAGCGCCAACCTGGCCGAGGAGTACCTGAAGCGCTACCCGCGGTCCGATGCGGCGCGCATTCTCGATGCGCTGCGTTGCCCGCCTGAGGGCGCATACAACATGCTCGAGTTTCTCGACCGCGCCGGCGGCGTGCGCCCGTATCTGGCGCAGATCGGGCTGGCGGCGGCAATTATCGAGCGGCTGCGCGCGCGCCTGCGCGACTAGCGAGTCGCCCTTCAGGGAGATACGCCGCTCGCTCGCGCCTCACCGCGCGCTCGTCATTCACGGCAGGTTCAGGCGCGCTGCCCGATACTCACACTCGCACCGGCAGGCGCGACTCCCGGACGGCCCAGATTGAACGCGCGGGCACATTTTTACTACGTTCGGGTTTGAGTCCGCGCCTCTTCCGGTGCGCACCCCGCGGCGCGCTCACTCCAACGCTCATTTACCCCCGTTAGGCGGCGCCGCGAGTCCCAACGCCGCCCGCAGCTCGGGCGCGGTCATCAGCTGCGTGTAAACCCGCGTCCCGACGTCGAACTCGCGCGCCCGCGACAACGGCCCGACCACCACCGGCTCGAAGCCCGCGTCCCTGACGAGCTGCTGTGCAACGGCCAACGCCTGCGCATCATCCCCGGCCAGCGGGATGGCGTACGGCTCACCCCTGCGGTGCGCCTCGCTGCCGAGGTCCCCGGAGTTGATGGCGTTGAAGGCACGCACCAGGCGCACGCCCGGCAGGTAGCGCGCCGAGGCCACCCCGGTACCCTCGCGGCGCGCCTCCAGCGCCATGGGACCGTCGCGTTCTGGATACGGATTGCCGGTATCGAGCACGATCTTGCCGGCGAGCTCCGCCTTGAGATCGCGTCCGATCTGCGGCTCCGCGCCGTACGGCACGGAAATCAACACCACGGCGCCGAACAGCGCCGCCTCGCGCGGCGTTCCGACAGCGGCTCGCGGGCCGAGCTGCTGCGCCAGGCGGCGCAGCTCGTCGGGATGGCGCGAGGAGATCAGCACCTCGTGGCCCGCGGCGACCCACAGGCGCGCCAGCGTGCCGCCGATGTGGCCGGTGCCGATGATGCCGATCCTGAGCGGCGCCGGCCGCGGGGCCTGCGCCGCAGCTGCCGCCGCCGCAAACCCGAGGCCGAGCGCAATCCAGCCGAAACGGAAGACTCTGTGCATGCTGCCCGCGACAGGGCAAGCCGGGCGCACTATCGCGTGGCCCGGATCCGCCAAACGTCAGTTGTAGCCGTTACTTCTTTCTCCGGGCCCCGGCGCGCTTCGCCGCCCGGAACGAGATCCCGGCGCGCATGGCTTTCTGCTGAACAGCGGCCGCCGTGCGTCCGAGCTTCTTCGCGACTTGCCCGGTCGGAGTTCCCGCCTTGGCGAGCGCCCTGAGCGTCTTGAGTTCACGGGCGCTCCACGATGCGCCGTCATTCGGTGGACGTCTTGCCATCACAGTCTCTCCAAATCACCCTAACCTGGGCCGGACCTGGGATCATACACCGATACCGCGCGAATCGGCCACACGACAATCACCGACAACAATGATCTGTAACATGTTGGAAGTCGCCGCGGCCCAACTTGTAACCGCCGCCGCTCGATCCGCGGCAGGCGCGGTCGGTCATAACAGCGCCACACCAATGTTGAGCGCAAGCGCTGCAGCTCGTATGCCACGCCTGAACCCGTGTTGCTGACATGTTGTTTGCGGGCTTCAGACGCCGCCGCCGGCCCGCAGCAATGCGGCATCCAGCGTGTTGGAAAGCAGCATCGCGATGGTCATGGGCCCCAGGCCTCCGGGCACCGGGGTGATCCAGCCGGCGCGCTCGGCGGCGCTCTCGAACACCACGTCCCCCACCAGCGTTCCCTGCGGCGTGCGATTGATGCCGACGTCGAACACCGCGGCGCCGGGCCGGATCCATTCCCCGGGAATGAACCCGGCCTTGCCGACGGCGGCGACCACGACCTCGGCGCGCTCGACCTCGGCGCGCAGGTCGCGTGTGCCGGTGTGACAGACCGTCACGGTCGCACGTGCCAGCAGCAGCTCGAGCGCCATCGGCCGGCCGACGATGTTGGAGGCACCGACGACGGTCGCACGTGCCCCGGTGAGCGCAATACCGTACTCCTGGGCCAGCCGGATGACGCCGTACGGAGTGCAGGGGCGCAGCCGCGGGCGTTTCTGCGCCAGCAGCCCCGTGTTCACCGGGTGAAAGCCGTCGACGTCCTTGGCGGGATCGACGGCGTCCATCACGCGGTTGGTGTCGACGCCGGCCGGCAGCGGCAGCTGCACCAGGATGCCGTCGACCCGCGCATCGCGATTGAGGGCCTCAACGAGCGCCAGGATCTGCGCCTCGCCGGCGTTTGCGGGCAGATCGTGCGCGAACGACTCGATGCCGGCCTCGAGCGAGGAGCGGCGCTTGTTGCGCACGTACACTGTCGATGCCGCGTGCTCCCCCACCTGCACCACCGCCAGTCCCGGCCGACGGCCATGCCGGGCGACAAACGCCCGCGCGCGCTCGGCAACCTCTGCGCGCACGCGCGCGGCGACCGTCTTGCCGTCCAGCAGGATCGCGCCGCCGGCGGTGCGCGGCAGGGGCGCCGCGGCCTGTGCCACGGCGCCGCCGCCCGGGCCCGGAGCGGGGCCCATCAGTAGCGGTAGCGGTCGGGCTTGTAGGGCCCGGCCTTGTCCACGCCGATGTAGCCGGCCTGCGCGTCGGTGAGCTGCGTGAGCTCGACGCCGAGCTTGCCAAGCTGCAGCCGCGCCACCTTCTCATCGAGGTGCTTGGGCAGTACGTGCACCCCGATCGGGTAGTCCGCGGTGCGGGTGAACAGCTCCACCTGGGCGATCGTCTGGTTCGCGAAGCTCGAGCTCATCACGTAGCTCGGGTGCCCGGTGCCGCAGCCGAGGTTCACCAGACGCCCCTCGGCGAGCAATATCAGCCGCCGGCCGTCGGGCAGGATCACGTGGTCGACCTGCGGCTTTATGTTCTCCCACTGGTAGCGCTTCAGGCTGGCGACGTCGATCTCGCTGTCGAAGTGGCCGATGTTGCACACGATGGCGTTATGCTTCATGCGCACCATGTGCTCGTGAGTGATGACGTGATAGTTGCCGGTCGCGGTGACGAAGATATCGGCCTTGTCGGCCGCCTGCTCCAGGGTCACGACGCGGTAACCCTCCATCGCCGCCTGCAGCGCACAGATCGGGTCGATCTCCGTCACCCAAACCTGCGCCGACAGCGCGCGCAGGGCCTGCGCGCACCCCTTGCCGACGTCGCCGTAGCCGCACACGACCGCGGTCTTGCCGGCGATCATCACATCGGTCGCGCGCTTGATGGCGTCGACCAGCGACTCGCGGCAGCCGTACAGGTTGTCGAACTTGCTCTTGGTCACCGAGTCGTTGACGTTGATTGCCGGAAAGGCCAGCCGGCCTTCCTCGGCCATCTGGTACAGGCGCTTGACCCCGGTGGTGGTCTCTTCGGTGACGCCCTTCACGTGCGCGATACGCTTCGAGTACCAGTGCGGATCGGCCTTGAGATGCGCGCGGATCGAGGCGAACAGTTCGGTCTCCTCCTCGTTCTGCGGTCGCGCGATTGCCCCCGGGTCGCTCTCGGCGCGCACGCCGAGGTGCAGCAGCAAGGTCGCGTCGCCGCCGTCGTCGAGGATCATGTTGGTGAAACCGCCGTCGGGCCAATCGAAGATGCGGTGCGTGTACTCCCAGTAATCGGCGAGCGACTCACCCTTCCAGGCGAACACCGCGGTGTCGCGCGCCGCGACAGCGGCGGCCGCGTGATCCTGGGTGGAGAAGATGTTGCACGAGGCCCAGCGCACCTCGGCGCCGAGCGCCTGCAGCGTCTCGATGAGCACCGCGGTCTGGATCGTCATGTGCAGCGAGCCGGAGATGCGCGCGCCGTGCAGCGGCTGGCTGCGCGCATATTCCTCGCGGATCGCCATCAGACCGGGCATCTCGGTCTCGGCGATGGCGATCTCCTTGCGACCCCAGTCGGCGAGCTTGAGGTCCGCGACCCGGTAATCGGGGCTGTTGCCGGCAGGTTTCAATGTGGCGTTCATGCTCGATACTCCGCAATTTCTCACGAGCGCCGTGTGTTGACCTGGGCGTCGCCGAGCCTGGCGGGTCCAGGTGCTGATCGCACCGTCCCGTCGCAGCGCCCCTCGGCGGCGTGGTTGCCGCAACCGCGGCTTGAATCGTGTGTTACGCGGCGCGCACGCTCCGGGCTTCGGCGGCGAGCGTCTCGGCACGATCGGTGCGCTCCCAGCTGAACTCCGGCTCGCTGCGGCCGAAGTGCCCGTAGGCCGCGGTCTTCTGGTAGATGGGACGCAGCAGGTCGAGCATCTCGCGCAGCCCGTACGGAGTCAGGTCGAAGTGCTTGCGGACGAGCTGCGTGAGCCGCTCGCGCGACAGGCGGCTGGTGCCGAAGGTCTCGACCATGATCGAGGTCGGCTCGGCGACGCCGATCGCGTACGACACCTGCACCTCACATCTCTCGGCGAGCCCCGCAGCGACCAGGTTCTTGGCGACATAACGCGCCGCATAGGCCGCCGAGCGGTCCACCTTGGACGGGTCCTTGCCGGAGAACGCACCGCCACCATGGCGCGCGAAGCCGCCGTAGGTGTCGACGATGATCTTGCGGCCGGTGAGGCCGCAGTCCCCGACCGGACCGCCGATGACGAAGCGGCCGGTGGGGTTGATGTGGAACTTGGTGCGCTTGTCCAGCCATTTGACCGGCAGCACGGGCTTGAGGATCTCCTCCATCACCGCCTCGCGCAGCGCCTTGGTCGTGACGTCCGGGCTGTGCTGCGTGGAGAGCACCACGGCCTCCAGCCCGACCGGCTTGTGGTCCTGGTAGCGCAGCGTCACCTGGCTCTTGGCGTCCGGGCGCAGCCAGGGGAGCTTGCCGCTCTTGCGCACCTGCGCCTGGCGCTTCACCAGACGATGTGCCAGCGTGATCGCCGCCGGCATCAGCACGTCGGTCTCGTTGGTGGCGTAGCCGAACATCAGCCCCTGATCGCCCGCTCCCTGCTTGCGCTCGTCCTTGCGGTCGACCCCCTGGGCGATGTCGGGCGACTGCTTGCCGATGATGTTGAGGACGCCGCAGCTGGCGCCGTCGAAGCCCATCTCCGAGGAGGTGTAGCCGATGTCGAGCACCGTCTTGCGCACCAGCGCCTCGACGTCCACCCAGGCCGTGGTGGTCACCTCGCCGGCGACGATCACGACACCGGTCTTGACGAGCGTCTCGCAGGCGACGCGGCCGCGCTGATCCTCTTTCAGAATCGCATCGAGCACTACGTCGGAGATCTGGTCGGCCACCTTGTCCGGATGGCCTTCGGAGACGGATTCGGAGGTGAACAGGAAGTCGTTACTCATGTCGCGCAGATTCCCGACGGCAGGTGCCGGCCCAAGGGTGTGGAAGCCGCCAGTTTAACGCACGGCGTGCCGTTACGGGAAAGCCGCCGCCAGCCGCGCCGCGAACTCCGCGGGCGTAAAGCGGTGATTCTGCGTGCCGCGGGACTCGATCTTGATGGCCCCCATGAGCGAGGCAATATGTCCGATCGCCGGCCAGGCGAGGCCGCGCAGCAGCCCGTGCAGGAGGCCGGCGCGGTAGGCATCACCGCAGCCGGTCGGGTCGACGACCGCGCGCGCCGGGGCCGCCGGGATCGCGAGCTCGGTCTCGCGCGTGTAGATGGTCGAGCCGGCCGCCCCGCGCGTCACGATCAGCGCCGCGATGCGCTGCGTGAGCTCGCGCGCCGTCCAGCCGGTCTTCTGCTGCATGAGCTGCCATTCGTAGTCGTTGACGGTGACCCAGCTCGCCGCGGACACGAACTGCTCGAGCTCGGCCGCGCCAAACATCGGCAGCCCCTGCCCGGGATCGAAGATGAAGGGGATGCGCGCCGCGGCGAACTGCGCGGCGTGGCGGATCATGCCCTCGCGGCCGTCGGGGGCGACGATGCCGATGGCGACCTCGCCCGCATCCGCCACGCTGTTGGCATGCGAGTGCTGCATCGCTCCGGGATGAAACGCCGTAATCTGGTTGTCATCCACATCCGTGGTGATGAAGGCCTGGGCGGTGAGCTCGGAGTCGATCACGCGGATGTGACGCCCTGGCACGCCGGTTTCGCGCAGCCAGTCGCGGTACGGCCCAAAGTCGCGTCCGACGGTCGCCATCGGGTAGGCGACATCGCCGAGGAGCTTCAGGTTGTAGGCGATGTTGCCGGCGCAGCCGCCGAATTCGCGGCGCAGCTCGGGCACCAGGAACGCGACGTTCAGCATGTGAATCCTGTCGGGCAGGATGTGGTTGGCGAAGCGGTCGCCGAACACCATGATGGTGTCGTAGGCCATCGAGCCGCAGATCAGCGCGCCCCCGCGGCGTATGTCTGCTGATCTCTCCGCCTGGCTCGGGCTCACGTGAGTCGTTGCGGGTGCGCGTACACGACGTGCTTGTCGCGTCGCGCGAAAGCCACCAGCGTGATGCCGGCGCGCTGCGCCAGCCGCACGGCGAACGCGGTCGGCGCCGACATCGCTACCAGCAACGGGATGCCGACGGTGGCGCACTTCTGCACCAGCTCGTAGCTCGCCCGGCTGGTCATCAGCATGAACCCCGAGCCGAAGTCGGCGCCGGTGCGCGCCAGCGCGCCGATGGTCTTGTCGAGCGCGTTGTGCCGGCCGACGTCCTCGCGTACCACCTGGATGCCGCTCCCCGGCACCACCCATGCCGCCGCATGCACGCTGCCGGTGCGCGCGTTGATGACCTGGAGCGGAGCAATCTGCTCGACGGCCGCGTGCAGCTCATCGACGCTCACCGCTACGCCCGCGGGCACCGCAGCCGTTTCGCGGATCGCGTCCTCGGCGGTCTCCGCACCGCACAGGCCGCAGCCGGTGCGGCCGGTGAGATTGCGCCGCCGCTGCAGCAGTTGCGTGAAGCGCTCCCAGGCAACCGTGATATGCACGTCGACCGACGCCGCGCCGTGCGTCACCGTGACGCCGCGGATCTCATCGGCGCGCGCCACCAGCGCCTCGCTCAGCGTGAACCCCACCGCGTAGTCCTCCAGGTCGGCCGGCGTCGCCAACATAACCACGTGCGGCACATCGTGATAGACGAGCGCCACCGGCACTTCCTCCGCGACGGAATCGGTGGTGCGTGTGACGCTGCCGCGCTGCCAGCGCTCGACGGCAAGCTCGGCGCTGACCGCGTCCGGCACGGCGGCCGCCGCGTCCGCCAGCGCCGCGTTTACCGGCTCCGCGTCCGCCGGCTCCGCGCCGGGCGTGTCCGACTTGGCCCGTGTCTGCACAGGGTGAGTATATGACGGTCCCGCACCCCGGCAAGCGCATCGCCGCCGCCGTGGGCGCCTTGACGTTGCGCAGGGGCGTCGCCATGCTGCGCGCCCCATGCGCAGCCAATCTCCGGGCCTCAATCTGAGCCTGATTCAGCAAGCGCACGCGCGTATTGCCGACAAGATCAACCTGACGCAGGTACTCACCAGCTCGACGCTGGATGCAGCGAGCGGCGCGCGGCTGTTTTTCAAGTGTGAGAACTTCCAGAAGGGGGGCGCGTTCAAGGCACGCGGCGCCTGCAACGCCGTGTTCTCGCTCTCCGACAGCGAGGCGAGCCGCGGCGTCGCCACCCACTCCTCGGGCAACCACGCGGCGGCGCTGGCGCGCGCCGCGCGCCTGCGCGGCATCGCCGCCCACATCGTCATGCCCGAAGGTACTGCGCAACCCAAGCGCGCCGCGGTCGAGCGCTACGGCGCCACCATCACCTGGTGCGCACCGACGCTTGCGGCGCGCGAGCAGGCCGCGGCGGAAGTGATCGCCGCGACCGGCGCAACGCTCGTGCACCCCTACAACGACCTCAACGTGATGGCCGGCCAGGGCACGACCGGCATCGAGCTCCTCACCCAGGTCGCCGACCTCGACCTGGTGCTGTGCCCGGTGGGGGGCGGTGGCCTCATCGCCGGGGTCGCGGTCGCCGCCCGGGCGCTGCGGCCGGGGATCCGCGTGATCGGCGTCGAGCCCGCCGGTGCCGACGATGCGGCGCGCTCGTTTCGCGCCGGCAAGCTGTTCCCGAGTCTCAAGCCCGACACCATCGCCGACGGCCTGCGCGGCGCACTCGGCGAGTATCCGTTCGCCGAGATCCGCCGCTACGTCGAGGACATCGTCACGGTCCCGGACAGCGCGATCGTGGCGGCGATGCGCCGCCTGTGGGAAGTCGCGAAGATCGTGGTCGAGCCGTCCGGCGCAGTGCCGTACGCCGCGATAGATGCCGGCCGCCTCGACGTTCAGGGCAAGCGCGTCGGTATCGTGCTGAGCGGCGGTAACGTCGACCTGGAGCAGCTGCCCTGGATGCGCAGCGCTACACCCGCTCGAGGATGACCGCGATCCCCTGCCCGACGCCGATGCACATGGTGCAGAGCGCGTAACGGCCGCGCCCGTCCGCGAGCTGGCAGGTCGCGGTGGTGGCGAGCCGCGCGCCGGACATCCCCAGCGGGTGCCCGATGGCGATCGCGCCGCCGTTCGCGTTGACGTGCGCGGCGTCGTCGGGCAAGCCCAGCTCGCGCAGTACCGCGAGCGCTTGGCTAGCGAACGCCTCGTTGAGCTCGATCACGTCGAGCTGCGCGAGCTCGAGCCGCGCGAGCCCGAGCACCTTGCGCGTGGCCGGCAGCGGGCCCATTCCCATGATGCGCGGCGCGACCCCGGCGGTGGCCGCCGCCACCACTCGCGCGCGCGGCGTGAGCCCGTGACGCCGCGCGGCCTCTTCCGAAGCGACGATGAGCGCGCAGGCACCGTCGTTCACTCCCGAGGCGTTGCCGGCGGTGACCGTGCCAGCGGCGCGAAACGGGGTCGCGAGCGCCGCGAGCTGTGCCAGCGTCGTCTCGGGGCGCGGATGCTCGTCGCGCTCCACCACCAGTGGCGCACCTTTGCGCTGCGGGATCTCGACCGGTATGAGCTCGGCGGCGAAGAAGCCGCGGGCATACGCCGCCGCGGTGCGCTGCTGGCTGCGCAGCGCGAACCGGTCCTGATCGGCGCGTGACACGCCGAACTGCGCGGCGACGTTCTCGCCGGTCTCGGGCATCGAGTCGATGCCGTACTGCGCCTGGAGGCGGCGATTGACGAACCGCCAGCCGATCGTGGTGTCGTAGATCTCCGCGCTGCGGCTGAAGGCAGCCTCGGCCTTAGGTGTCACGAACGGCGCCCGTGACATGGACTCGACGCCGCCGGCGACGACCAGCTGCGCCTCACCGGTACGGATCGCGCGCGCCGCCATCGCCACGGCGTCCAGCCCCGAGCCGCACAGGCGATTCACGGTGGCGCCCGGCACCGACTCGGGCAGCCCCGCGAGCAGCAGCGCCATGCGCGCGACGTTGCGGTTGTCCTCGCCCGCCTGGTTGGCGCAGCCGAGCAGCACGTCCTCGACCGCGGCGGGATCGAGTCCGGGGTTGCGTTTCACGAGGGCTGCGATCGGCAGCGCGGCCAGATCGTCGGTTCGCACCGCGGCGAGCGCCCCGCCGTAGCGTCCGATCGGGGTGCGCACCGCATCGCAGATGAAGGCTTCGCTCATGAGCCAGGATGATAACGCAGTGCCGCGCCCGCCCTGGCGAGGCGTACCGGCGGCTCGCCGGTACAGTACGCGGCGCCGCCCGCGGCGCGTATCTGCCCGAGGGCAGCCGGCCTGCGCAAGCTCGCGCGCATGCTGAACCCCCTGCCCTTCGTGACGGCCCGGACCTGGAGGCACTCGAAGCGGCCTGCCGCGTGCATCACCCGCGCGCCTTCTTCGTGCAGACTCTGGTGCACAACCCGACCGGCTCGAGCGCCGAGCCCGCGCACTGCCACCGCATTCTTTCGCTCGCCGAGCAGTACGGCTTCGCAGTGGTGGAGGATGACGTCTACGGCGACCTGTACCAGGGCCCGGCGGTGCGGCTGGCGCAGATCGACGGGCTGCGCCATGTGATCTACGTCGGCAGCTACACCAAGCTCATTGGACCTTCGCTGCGCGTCGGCTATGTCGCGGCTGACGCCGCGCTCATTACCCAGCTCATCGAGCGCAAGGTGCTGTCGGTGCTCTCCGGGGCGACGCTGCTCGAGTGCTTCGTGTCCGAGGTGCTGGACGGCGGCCGCTACAAGCGCCACGTGGAGCAGACGCGCGCGCGGCTCGCGCGCATGCGGCGCGACGCGCGCGAGGGGCTCCGGTCGGTCGGCATCGCCTTCGACGACGCCCCGGGGGAAGGCATGTTCCTCTGGGGCCGGGTGCCGGAGACGGTTGCGGTCGACGCGCTGGTGCACCGCGCACGCGAGCACTCGATCCTGCTCGCCCGCGGCGCGTTGTTCTCCCCGTCACAGGCCGCGAGCCAGTGGCTGCGCTTCAACGTCGCCCACAGTAACAATCCGGCGCTCATGCAGTTTCTGCGCGGGACGCTGCGTGCGGCCGCCTGAAGGCTGCGCCAGCCCGGTTATCCGCTCGAACCGGTAGAATCGCCGGGATGCCCAACCTGATGCCGCCCGCCGTACGGGCGCTGATAATCGTCAACGTCGGCGTTTACCTGCTCGAGCTGCTCGCGCCCGGTCCCATGGCGACACTGTTTGCGCTGTGGCCGCTCGGCAGCCCGTACTTCCGGCCATGGCAGGTAATCACCTATGCGTTCCTGCACGACCCGCAGAACCTCTTTCACCTGCTGCTCAACATGTTCGCGCTGTTCATGTTCGGCCGCGCGCTCGAAGCATACTGGGGCGCGCGGCGCTTCGTGCTGTTCTACCTGGTGTGCGTGCTGACGGCGGCGCTCACTCAGCTGGCGGTGCAGCACGGCTCGGGCGTGACCGAGGAGGTGATGGGCGCCTCGGGCGGTGTGTTCGGCGTGCTGCTCGCCTTTGCGTGGTACTTCCCACGGCAGCGCCTGTTTGTCATACCGATTCCGATTCCGATACCGGCCTGGTTGTTCGTGACGGTGTATGCGCTGGTGGAACTGTTCCTGGGGGTCACCGGCAAGGAGCAGGGCGTGGCGCATTTTGCGCACCTGGGCGGACTTGCGGGCGGCGCCCTCAGCATCCTCTACTGGCGGATGCGTCACCGTTTCGAGTCCACGCGCTAGCCGGCGCGGGCGCGTTCCCTGTCGATCCTCACCGGCCCGCGCCGCGTGCCGCAGGCATCGCACAGCAGCGCGTTGCCGAAGCGCCCGCGGCCGAATATCCGGCCGTCGGGCAGCGCCACCCAGTTGCCGCCGCCCTTGACGTGCGCGTCGACCAGCCGCACGTGCAGCGCGCACGCCGGGTTGGCGCAGAACGGCGCACCCCGCTCGAGCTCATGATCGGCGCACAGGACATCCTCTGCGCCGCGTGCGCCGCCGCCGGCACGGCCGCAGTCCCCGCTCCACGCGTGCATGCAAGCACCTCCCACCACCCACCAGGCCTCGAGCAGTGTGTCGGCGCGTGTTGACGCAAACATGACGCAGCCGTGGCGGATCGATGACTGCGAGCCGCCGGTGGGGCGTGGGCTGATTGTCTAAGTGACCTGAAGTATTGAAGTTAACATGCAGATATTGCACATGAATTCCTGGCAAAAGCGTGACGCAGACGCGGCCTTGAATTTACCGCCACGTAAAGGTCACAATCGCGCGCCGCAAAACAGCGGTGGAACTTTTGCCGCACAGCGCCTCTCTAGAGCCCACACCGCGATGATCAAGACCGAACATCTGACCAAAAAGTACGGGGCGCTGACGGCGGTCGATGACGTGACCTTCCAGGTGGGACCGGGCGAGGTGCTCGGGTTCCTCGGACCGAACGGCGCGGGCAAGACCACCACCATGCGAATGCTGGCGGGGTTCGTGACTGCGACCTCCGGCCGCGCCAGCATCTGCGGTCACGACATCGAGACCGCACCGCTGCTCGCCAAGGCAAGCCTCGGCTACCTGCCCGAGGGCGCCCCGGGCTACGGTGAGATGACGGTGCGGGGCTTCCTCGCCTTCATCGCCGAACTGCGCGCACTCGAGGGCGAGCGCCGCGCGGCGCGACTGAACCACGTGATCGAGCACCTGCAGCTCGGTCCGGTGCTTAACCAGACCATCGAGACGCTGTCGAAGGGCTTCCGGCGGCGCGTCGGACTCGCACAGGCCATCATCCACGATCCTCCGGTGCTGATCCTCGACGAGCCCACCGACGGGCTCGACCCCAACCAGAAGCACGAGGTGCGCGCGCTGATCAACGACATGGCGCGCGACAAGATCATCGTCATCTCGACTCACATCCTCGAGGAGGTCGACGCGGTGTGCACGCGCGCGGTGATCATCGCCCGCGGACGCATCGTCGCCGACGATACGCCCGCCGGGCTGGCGGCGCGCTCGCGCTACCACAATGCCGTGTCGATGCAGTTCGCCGCCGGCGCACAGCTCGCCGCGGCGCGCACTGCGGTAGCGGCGCTGCCCGCGGTCGCCGAGGTCGAGGTGAGCGAGCGCGATGCGCGGCTCACCGCGCTGCCGCGCGCCGGAGCCAACATCCTGCCGGCGGTGGCGGAGCTCGCCGCGCGTCAGGGGCTCAAGCTCCAGGAGCTGCACCTCGAGTCCGGCCGGCTCGACGAAGTGTTCCGCACCATCACCGCCTGAGCCCGAAGTCAACATGCACAACGTGGGCATCATCCTGCGCCGCGAGCTTGCGAGTTACTTCGCAACGCCGCTCGCGTACATCTTCATCCTGATCTTTCTGGTGCTGGCGAACGCCTTCGCCTTCTATCTGGGCGGCTTCTACGAGCGCGGCCAGGCCGATCTCGACCCGTTCTTCGCCTTCCATCCCTGGCTGTACCTGTTCCTCATCCCGGCCGTGTCCATGAAGCTGTGGGCCGAGGAGCGCAAGTCCGGCAGCATCGAGTTGCTGATGACGCAGCCGGTGACGCTGCTGGAAGCGGTGCTCGGCAAATTTTTCGCGGCGTGGATCTTCACGGCGCTGGCGCTGGCGCTCACCTTTCCGCTGTGGATCACGGTCAACTACCTCGGCCGGCCCGATAACGGCGCGATCCTCGCCGCCTACCTCGGCAGTCTGATGCTCGCGGGCGGGTTTCTGGCCATCGGCTCGTGCATGTCGGCGCTCACTCGCAACCCGGTGGTGGCCTTCATCCTCGGGGTGGTGGTGAGCTTCGTCTTCCTGCTGGCCGGCTTCCCGCTGGTGCTCGATGCGTTCCGCGCCTGGGCGCCGCAGCCGCTGCTCGAAGCGATCGCCTCGCTGTCGCTGCTGACTCACTTCGAGTCGATCGAGAAGGGCGTGATCGACGTGCGCGACCTGCTGTATTTCGCGATGCTGATCGGCTTTTTCCTGTACGCCACCGCGGTCACGCTCGACCTGCGCAAGGCGGATTAGAGCAAAGCGGCCCCGACCATGACCAAACGCTCGATTTCAAGCGGCGCGGTGCTGCTGGCCCTGGCGCTGCTGTTCATCGCCGTCACCGTGCTCGCCAACTACGCGCTGCGCGGCTGGCGGCTCGATCTCACCGAGAACCGCCTGTACACCACCGCCCCCGGCACCGACCGCATACTCAAAAGCATCAAAGAGCCGATCAACCTGTACTTCTTCTTCTCGGAGAAGACCGCCAACCAGCTGCCGCAGCTGAAGTCCTACGGCATCCGGGTGCGCGAGCTTCTCGAGGAGCTGGCGGCACGCTCCGGCGGCAAGGTGCGGCTGCACGTCATCGATCCGCAGCCGTTCTCCGAGGAGGAGGACCGCGCCGATGCGCTCGGCGTCGACGGCACGCCGGTGGGCGCCTCCGGCGCCAAGCTGTACCTCGGCCTCGCCGGTACCAACTCCACCGACGGCCACGCCGCCATTGAGTTCTTCGATCCCAGCAAGGAGCAGTTCCTCGAGTACGACGTCATCAAGCTGATCTATCAGCTCGCCAACCCCAAGAAGCCGGTGCTCGCCTGGTTGTCGACGCTGCCGATGGAACCGGGCTTCGATCAGCAGAGCGGCCAGATGCGCGAGCCGTGGGTGATCTACAGCGAGGCGCAGCAGCTGTTCGACGTGCGGCCGCTCGCCCCCACGGCGGCGAAGATCGATCCCGACGTGAGCGTGCTGGTGCTGGTGCATCCGAAGAACCTGTCGCCGGCCACCCAGTTCGCCATCGACCAGTTCGCGCTGCGCGGCGGGCACATCATGGTGTTCGTCGACCCGATCGCCGAGGCCGACCGCTCCGGGGCCGACCCGCAGAACCCGATGGCCTCCATGGACGCGGACAAATCCTCGAGCCTGCCGCAGCTGCTCACCGCCTGGGGAGTGCACTTCGATCCCACCCAGGTGGTGGCCGACCGCGACCACGCGCTGTCGGTCACCATGCGCCAGGGGGAAGCGCCGGTCGAGCACCTCGGCGTACTCGGATTCGACAAGGCCAGCTTCGCCTCCAACGACGTGATCACCGCGGGACTGTCGGTCGTCAACGTGGCTACCGCCGGTCACCTCGAGCCGGTCAAGGGCGCCCACACGAAGTTCGAGCCGCTGCTTCGGTCGAGCACCGACTCGGAGCTGCTGCCGGTCGAGCGCTTCCGCATGCTGTTCGATCCGTCGACGCTGCGCGAAGGCTTCAAGGCGACCGGCGTGCGCTACACGATCGCCGCGCGCGTGACCGGCGATGTCGGCACCGCGTTCCCGGCCGGACCACCCCCCGGAGTCACGCTGCCGCCCGGACAGATCGACCTCAAGACCTCGGTGAAGCCGCTGAACCTGGTGGTGTTCGCCGACACCGACCTGCTGTCCGATTACCTGTGGGTGCACGAGCAGAGCATGTTCGGGCAGCGCCTGACGCAGGCCTGGGCCGGCAACGGCGACCTGGTGCTGAATGCGCTCGACAACCTCGCCGGCAGCGCCGACCTGATCAGCGTGCGCGGGCGCGCCTCCTACGCGCGGCCGTTCGAGCGCGTAGTGCGGCTGCAGCGCATCGCCGACGACCGCTTCCGCGACAAGGAGCAGGAGCTCCAGCGGCAGCTGCAGACCACCGAGCAGAAGCTCACGCAGCTGCAATCAGCCAAGGGCGCGGATTCCTCAGCGCTCATCATCACGCCGGCGCAGGAGCAGGAGATCGAGCAGTTCGAGCAGGAGAAGCTGCAGATCCGCAAGCAGCTGCGCGCGGTGCGCGCCGGGCTCGACGCGGAGATTCACCGCCTGGGCAACACGCTCAAGATACTCAACATCATCGTGATGCCGGCGCTGTTTGCGCTCCTTGCCCTCGCAGTGGCCGCGTGGCGCCGCGAGCGGCGCCGGGTGCGCCCGTGAGCCCGCGGCGCGTGGCGGCTTTGCTGGCCGCGGCGCTGGCGGTCATCGTGTTCGCGATCTGGCTGTCCTCGCAGCGCCACCTCGAGCGCAGTACCGAGGCGGGCGACCTGGTGCTGCCCGGGCTCGAGCCGGTGCTCAACTCGGTCACGCGCATCGCGGTGAAGAAGGGTGACGGCACGCACGTGACCCTCGAGCGCGCCGGCAGCCACTGGACGGTCGCCGAACGCGCCTGGCCCGCGGACTTCAGCAAGGTACGCAAGCTCCTGCTCGATCTGGGAGCGCTCAACGTGGTTGAGGAGAAGACCCGCCTGCCGGCCAACTACCCGCGGCTGGGGGTCGAGGACGTGAATTCGGCCAAGGCCACCGGCACCGAGGTCGACGTGGTCACTCCGACAAAGACGTTCGCGCTCATCGTCGGCCGGCCCTCGGACGCCAAGTCGGGCTACGTGCGGGTCGCGGGCGCCGAGCAGAGCCTGCTCGCGGCACCGACGGTCAGCGTCGATGCGGAACCGAAGTCCTGGCTCGACAACACGCTGATCAATATCGCCGCCGAGCGCGTGCGCGCAATCGAGGAGCGCCCCGCTGCAGGCGCGGGCTTCAATGCCACGCGCGACAGGAAGGAGCAGGCCGACTTCACGGTGAGCCCCATCCCCGCCGGCCGCGCGCTGACGACCGCCGCGGCGGCCGATCCGATCGCCTCCTCCATGACCGCGCTGACGCTCGAGGACGTGCAAAAGGGAACGGCGCCCGCCGATGCCAAGGTCTCGCATGCGATCCTGCAGACCTTCGACGGGCTGGCGATCGACGCCGCGGGGCGCAAGGACGGCAGCCGCATGCTGATCACCTTCAACGCGACCTCCACCGGCAAGGCGGCCGAGACCGAAGCGCAGCAGCTCAACGCGCGACTCGGCGGCTGGGAGTTCGAGATCCCCGAATACCGCTACAGCGGGATTTTCCGCACGCTCGATGACCTGCTGAAACCCCTGCCGCAGCCGAAGAACAAGGCCGTCAAGGCTTCGGCTGCGAAATGAGGGCGAGCGGGCGACCGTCCGGGTCCTTGAAGAACGCCATCCACTCCTCGGTCCCGTCGGCGTGCGTGTGAATGAGATGGGGCGCGCCGGTAAACTCGACGCCGCGCGACTGGAGCTCCTGGTACGCCGCGCGAATGTCGGCGACGCGCAGGTATAGGATCGATTCGGGCGCGGCCGCGCACTCGGCGGTCAGGTAGAGCCGCGTCCCGCCGCAGTCGAAAAAGGCTGCCTTGCCGAAGGTATACAGGTGCTTCAAACCCAGCACCTTGCCGTACCAGCTCTGCGCCGCAGCGATGTCGCTCACGGTCCGCGAGACCTGGCCGATGGGACCGAGTCGCAGTGTTGTTTCCATGGCTTGCTCCTGCGACCTGAGGGCACTGCGCTTCGGCGCACCCGACCAGCGGCGCAGCCCCTTCCGGTCTGCAACGCCGAGCTTCGCGACGGCATTGGCGACGTGCTGCTTCACCGCATCCACACTGATGCCGCGGCGCACCGCGATCTGGCGGTTGCTCAGGCCGTGCCGAACGGCGTGCACCACCCGCCACTCGGCGGGAGTCAGAACATCGTCGTGAGGCGGTCGACCTCTGTGCGCGGGACTGGGCATGGAGTGGATCCTAAGTTCTGGCGGCCCGATTTACCCTCCCCCGGCCGCAGCGCCTGGGCTTTGTGCGGGCTTGCCAACAGCGGCGCCCGCTGCTAGGGCCTGTTCACACTTGCGTTGGCCGCAGCACAGGGCGCCAAAGTCGCGCCTTTGGCGCCCGGCACCGAAGCTGATGTCCGAAAAATTGCCGCAGGCGATTTTTCCAATGGACTAGTCGCGGCGCGCCTGCAGCACCTTGGACAGGGTATCGGGACGTCCGTCGATGCGCACGAGGTGCGGGAAACGCGCGCCGTCGAAGTACGGCAGGCTGAGCGTGCGATAGTAGTCCGCGTTCTTCACCAGCAACTCGATCGGCGCGTGCGTCTGGTGCGCAGCCGCAATCGCCGCGTCCAGCACCTCGGCGCTGAACTGACGGCCGTTGACCGCGATCAGCTGCATCCCGGGGCCGGCGCCAGCGAGCGCTGCGGCGCGTCCTTCCTCGGTATCGGTGATCTCGCCCTTGTCGTCCAGCAACAGCCCGATCGACCAGCGCTCATCGACGATCCGTGACGCCTTCTCCTGGGCGTCGATGTAGGAATTCTTCACCGCCGAGTACTCGAGCTTCCAGCCCGAGCTCTCGAGTCCCGCGAGCAGCGCGCCCGGCCCGAGGGTGTCGAGGTGGCGCCGGATGAGCGCGCTCCAGTCTCCCGGCGCGATTGTCGCGAGCGCCGCGTAGACCTCCGACTCCACGTAGGGCTTGAGCGCGGGCTGCCCGCCCGCACCGGCGTAGAAGCGCTTCATGAAATCGTCGAGCGAGGCGCGCCCGCCGCTGCGCTCGCGCAGCTGCGCATCGACGTTGAGCCACAGGAACTCCGAGGCCTCGTAGAAGTCGACGCTGCGTCGGCTCGACTGCCAGGCATCCGGCGCGCTGTAGAGAACCGGCGCCTCGACCGCCGTATCGGCGAGCGGCCGCCAGCGATTCCCCGGCTGGATGTCGAAAGTGCCCGCGACCGAGGCGAGCATCTCGCGATATTCCCCGGGCGTCTCGATCCCGGCCCGCACCGGCAGCACCGTACCCCAGAACTCCGTCAGCCCCTCGTATACCCATAGGAGCGAGTCGTCCATGGGCTTCTGGTAGTCGGGGCTCAGCAGTCCCGCCGGCCGCCGGTACTTGCCGTTCCAGCTATGCACATACTCGTGCGCGAGCAACTCGGCGAGATCCGCGCGCCGCGGCTCGTCCGAGAACGTGTTCTCGTAAGTGCGGTCATCGCTCGACTCGTGGTGTTCGAGTCCGAAATGCTGTACGTGATCGGAGAGCGTCAACAGCCAGGTGTAGTGCCGGTACATGCGCGTGCCGAACAGCATGCCGGCCTGCGCCACCAGGCGGCTGTAGTCGGCCGCGAAATTCTGCGGCAGCACCAGCGCCGCGGCGCTGTCGGCGGCTATCGAGATGCTGTGCCCGAGCTGCGGATACGGCTCGGAGCCGCTGAGCTCGACGCGCTCGAGGTATTCACCCATCTGCACCGGCGAGTCGATCAGCCGGGCGAGGTTCGCCTCCTCGAAGCCGATACGCTCGCCCCCGAGCGGGTGCTGCGCGAGCGCGCAAGCGACCTGCCAGCCTTGCGGCACCTGCACCGAGGCGTCCGTGGAGATGTCAGAGGCAGCGCGCCCCTTGGGCAGCATCACGAACTCGTTCCACGGCAGCACCGCGAGCCGGTCGCTGCTGGTCGGCCCGGTGCTGAACACACCGCCCTCGGTAGCGAGGCCCGAATCCATCGAGACCTCGAGCCGGGTCGCCCCCTCGGGCACCGTCACGCTGATCGCATACATGTCGAACGGATCGCGCCGCCACTCGAGCGTCTCGCCACCCGTCTTGATCATGAGCCCGATGACGGTATCGAGCGGACCGCTGGGCGCGTGCTCCCCGGGAATCCACTTCGGAAACACCAGCGTCAGCGGGCCGCCGTGCACGGCGAGGCTGAGCTCGGTGTGGATGTGCTTGCGCGCGACGTCGCGGGCATCGACGCGCACGGTGAGGTCGGCGGCCGGGGCCGCCGCGCAGGCCAGCAGCCATGCTGCCGCCAGCAGCACGCGAGTGGTCAACCTTTTCATCGGGTCCCTTCCAGGAGCAAAGCGGTGCGCGATGTTCACTCAAATGGCCGGGGCAGGCAACGAATGTTAAGGTTCCGTCATGAGTGAAGTGCGCTACACCGGTGGCTGCATGTGCGGTGCCGTGCGCTACCAACTCACGGGCGAAGGCACCAACCTCTGCTACTGCCACTGCGCCAGCTGCCGGCGTGCCGCGGGGGCGCCCACAGTTCCCTGGGGCACGTTTGCGCGCGACGCCTTCAGCGTGACCCGCGGCCATCTCGCTGAGTACCGCTCGGCGCCACCGGTGCTGCGCGGTTTCTGCGCGCAGTGTGGCAGTTCGCTCACCTACCGCCACGAGCGGCGCGCGGCCGAGATCGACGTCACACTCGCCTCGCTCGATGATCCGGGCGCGCTCGCACCAACGATGCACGTGTGGGTGAGCGACAAGCTGCCGTGGGTGTCGATCAGCGACGGCCTGCCGCATTTCGAGCGTGATCCGCCACTCTGAAACCAATCAACGCGCCCGCGCCAGAAACCCGAGCGTCGCGGCGGCGAGCAGTGTCGTCGGCAGCCAGGCGAGCACCACCGGGTTGAGGTTGAAGACGATGGTGCCGGTCTCG
>Ga0209007_1000135_pt1 | contig 42910 bp, 43 predicted proteins | sample JacPinW_OM1H0_O2_FD_187961 | JGI IMG/M metagenome (GOLD analysis project Ga0209007, IMG submission 187961) | Forest soil microbial communities from Algoma, Ontario, Canada - Jack Pine, Ontario site 1_JW_OM1H0_O2 (SPAdes) (version 2) | ecosystem: Environmental > Terrestrial > Soil > Boreal... | reverse complement strand
TGTACGAAGAAGTGGAATTGGCGACTAAGAAGTAGGTGCCGCTACCTGGAAGTTCTCAATCCGTCGGAAACAATTCCGCGAAAAGTCTCTCCATAAGACGCGTGTAGTCTCCCTCGCCGTGAGCCTGCACGAAGCGGATTTCGGCCAAGAGCACGGGTTTGGGGTCTTGGCGTGCCATGATCTGACCTCGCGCCGCCGATGGCCGAGGCGTCCCGCTTTGTTGCTGCTGCCGAACCATATCAGAAACCAAAACTCCCTTTTGCACCCGCTCGCGGGCGCCTCGCACCATTTGAGGGAATCGGAACATATCGTGCAGGACCTTCAAAGCTTCAACAGCACGGCAACCGCTCGCAACCTTGCCGTCGGCATCGACCGCATAGATGTCTGGCATCGTCCAAAATTGTTGGGTGATTCCTTCCCTCTTCCATAGCGACTGGTTTCCGGTGTACATCGCATCGCGTAGGTTGTGAAGTTCCGCAACCGTAATCAGCGTCTCCTCGGGAGCATCGAGTTCCCGGACATATTCGTTCCATACGTTGACGATGCGCTGCTCTGGGATCATGCGCACTGGACTTGAAACTGCCTCATATTCGGCGTGCGCGACCCGGTGACGGATGCTTGCCGTTATCCAGGAAAGATGTTTTTGTCCAAAAAACCGTTCTGCAGCCGCATCGACAAATGCCTGAGCATCGGCTTCCGAACGTATGCTGCCCGCTAGATCGTTCAGGTGGATGGCAGCTTGGCGGTCTGGTTCGTACTTCGCACAAGCATCCGCCAATTGCTGAGGAGTAGCTGGATCTGGCCGAGGGGCTAACTGTGGCGTAGCGCCGACCAGAAGTAGCAGGGCGAGCGGGATGGTGAACATGAATACCTCCCCGAGCTATGCTCGCTCAGTACCCATTGGGGGGTCGGAGCGAAGAAAATCATAGCTTATCGGGAGAACATTTTGCTAACTGATTGTGCCGAGCTAGAAATGCCACATCAAGCCACCGCCGACGAAGTAGTTGTGCTGGCGGGTCTTGCCCGTATCAGCCAATGGGAAATTGGGCGCGCCGGAATAAAAGTCGCGCACTTCACCGCGAATACTGAAGTGCCGCATGCGATGCCCGAAGGGTCTCACATCCAATCCCAAGCCACCTTGAATCACGCCAGTGGTCGAGGAGCCGGCGGGGTTAGTGCCATAGTAGAGCAGGTCTTTATTCTCGCTGAAATGGCCGAAACCGCCTCCAAAGCTCACCCACGGTGAAACATCGGTTTCAGGAAACAGATTCACGCGGAGGGCGGGTGTGACGAATATCTGTTTGTAATTTTGGGGAACCACGGGGCCACCGGCGTTCAGCTTTTCGTCAAGATTGAAAACCGCAGGTATTTCTCCAGAGAGGGAGTAGACGTCGTGGCCTAACAGGCGGCGCGCATAGTTAATTTCGAAGGTGAGTCCTTTTCCGGAGTGAATGACCGGGTTGATCGTAGGCGCATTGGGACCGGTAATCCCTTGGTCGCTGATAAAAATGCGGCCAATACTGCCGCCCACCTCGTTTTTCTCGTCCTGAGCGGCCGCCGTGGCTCCCAGAATCGACATCCCAACGACAAGGACTGCGAGTACGGCCTGTTTCCCAGACATTTCCCCTCCCGGGACGCGGGATAAACTGATTTCTTCGGTAAGGGCTAGCCTAGCATGAAGAATAAAGTTTTAATCCACAGGTTACTGCCTTTCATGGTGCCGATAGTCACGTGTTAAGACAGGTTCGTCGAGCGATTTCGATGGCTTGGCGGCAACGGTTTACCGGACCACGCGCCTGAAAATGTTAAAATAACTAGATTCCATGCCCTCGAAGAAGCTCACTATCTCCCGCTCCAGCGAAAAAACCACAGCTACCGCGACGCTTGAACCGCGAGAGGATACGCGTCCCCAAAAAGTGGGCTTTGTCAGCCTGGGATGCCCGAAGAACCTGGTCGACAGCGAGGTGATGATGGGCCTTCTGGCGCGGGCCGGGGCTGAACTTTCGGCGCGGGCAGAAGATGCGGACGTGATCGTCGTCAACACCTGCTCGTTCATCGAGAGCGCGCAGCAGGAGTCGGTGAACACGATTCTCGAGATGGCAGCGCACAAGACCGCGGGACGAGCGAAGAAGCTGGTGGTGGCAGGATGCCTGGTGGAGCGCTTTCGCGACGAAATTCTCAAGCGCATGCCCGAAGTGGATGCTGTGGTTGGGACGGGGGAGTTGCAGAATATTTTGGCGGCTACTGGCATCGCCCCAGCTCCAGTGAAGAATGATTCGCCGTTTGTGGTGCTGCCGTCGCGGGCCGAGGGCGATGCGAGGGCGGCGCAGGGGAGATTCTCTCGCGGGCAATGGGACGGCGCGATTGCCGACCTGCCCAACTACTTGTATGACGACGAGACCCCGCGTGTTTTGGCCACTCCGAAATCGACGGCCTATATCAAAATTGCAGAGGGATGCGACCATCCCTGCACGTTTTGCATCATTCCGCAGTTGCGCGGGCAGTTCCGTTCGCGGCGTTTCGAATCGGTTGTGGCCGAGGCAGAGAGGTTGGCGCAGTTCGGCGTGCGGGAAATCACTTTGATCGGGCAGGACACGACCTGCTATGGGGAAGATTTTGGCCTGAAGGACGGTCTGGCCTTGCTGCTGGAGAAGTTGGCAAGAATTGAAGACCTGCGCTGGATTCGTTTCCTCTATGCCTATCCCAACAAGATCACAGGCAAATTGCTGGAGACGATTGGAAGCCACGAAAAAATTTGTTCCTACATGGATGTGCCACTGCAGCATGCATCGGCGCCTATGCTGAAGCGCATGAAGCGTGGCGGCGGAGCTGACGTATTTCTGCGATCGATAGATAAGATGCGACGCGCGATTCCCGGCCTCACCCTGCGCACGTCATTTATCGTCGGCTTTCCTGGAGAAACCGAGAAGGAATTTGAAGAGCTGTGCGAATTCGTGCGCGAGGCCCAGTTTGATTGGATGGGAACTTTTTCCTACTCCGATCAGGAGGGCGCGGACGCATACGGATTGGACAAGAAGCTTTCAGTCCGCGAAATCGAGTGGCGGCGCAAACACCTGATGGGAATTCAGCGGCAGATCAGCAAGAAGAAAAAGAAAACCCTCGTCGGACAGGAATTCGACCTGCTGCTGGAGGGAACGTCGGAAGAGACTGATCTTCTGATGGAAGGGCGCACTGCCATGCATGCGCCGGAAATTGACGGGAAAGTATTTGTAAACGACTTTCCGGGAGACACGGAGCCGCAGACCGGCGAGTTTTATCGCTGCCAGATCACGGAAGCACATGACTATGATCTGGTGGCGAGGATCGTGTAGCCTGCTGTTCGCGTTAAAATCTGTGGCTTGATTCAGCAAGCATTTGAGACTTCTCTACCCCATGCCTCGCAAACGCGCTCTGAAACTTCGCTGCCCGATCTGCAAGAAAGTCGTCAAGAGCGGAGATGCGGAGTTCCCCTTCTGCAGTGGCCGCTGCCGCGCTATCGATTTAGGAAAGTGGGCGAGCGGCGCTTATGTGATTCCGTCGCCAATCACGGACGCAGACGAGCAGATTCGTGAGAGCACTCCCGAAGATGCGGACGAATCGTGATAGATCGACCAGATCACGACCATAGCGCCGGCGTCCCGCCGGCTGTTTCGGGGGTAAGCTCGGGCTCCCGCGGAACTCCGGCATGGGCCACGCTCGTCGCCACTTTTTTCGGTATTGGGCGGCTCAAGCCCGGTCCGGGGACTTGGGGATCGGCAGCAACCGTTTTGTTGTGGGCGGCGTTGGCCCACTTCCTTGCGCCGTCGATGCGGACTTCGTTTGCGATCGCACTAGCCGTGCTGGTAGTCCTGATCGGGATTCCGGCGGCCACTCAGGTTGCACGGGGAGCCGGGAAAAAAGATCCGCAGTTTGTGGTGATCGATGAGGTTGCGGGCCAATTGATCGCGCTGATCGCCGTGCCGCTGGCGTGGAAATCTTTTCTGGCCGGTTTTATACTTTTTCGAGCCTTCGATATCGTGAAGCCGCCGCCCGTGCGACAATTGGAGGCGATTCCAGAAGGCGCAGGAATCGTACTGGATGACGTGGCCGCGGGTTTATACGCGCTGGTAATTGTGCATCTCTTGCTGCACTTTGTTCTTCTAAGATAGTGGCTTCTAAAGTATTTCGAGTATTTCCTCATGGGATTTTCCGACCGGATTCTGGGCAAGAAAAACGTGAACGGCGGACCGCATATCGAGTCCGTGTCGCCTGAACTGGCGATGGCAGGAGGCGAGGTCTGCATTGCGGGTACGGGATTGCGGGCCCAGCAATGGCAGCGCCCGCACGTGCAATTTGGCGAAGTCGAGGGTGGGATCGTGGTCAGCGCGGAATCATTTGTGGTCGTCCGTGTTCCTGAGGGAGCTGCTTCCGGCCAGGTTGTAGTTGCCACAGACGGGCATATCAGCAATGCGCATAGCGTCGAGGTGGCCGTCCCGATCGCCGACAACCTGCATCCCGTCGCCAACCCGGCGCTCGATAGTCAGGGCAACATCTACGCGACTTTTTCCGGGTCGCGCGGTCAGAAGGTCCCAGTTGCCATCTTCAAGATTGATACCAACTACACGATGAGGCCCTTCGTCAGCGAGATGATGAATGCGACCGGAATTGCGTTCGATCGCCAGGGCCTGATGTATGTTTCTTCGCGCTTTGACGGTGCGGTTTATCGCGTGTCGCCGAATGGAAGCATGACTACCTACGCCGAGGGCATGGGAGTGGCCACGGGAATTGCGTTTGATCGGAATCAGAACCTGTACGTGGGCGACCGTAGCGGCACCATCTTCAAGATCGGTCGCGACCAGCAAGTGTTCGTCTTCGCGACTCTGGAGCCGAGCGTCTCCGCGTACCATCTCGCCTTCGGACCGCAGGGAGATCTATTTGTTACTGGAGCCACTACCTCGAGCTTTGACTGCGTACACCGAGTGAATCCGCAGGGAACGGTACATACTTTTTTCCGCGGGCTGGGGCGCCCGCACGGACTTGCCTTTGACGCAATGGGAAATCTCTATGTTGCCGCGTCGCTTTCCGGCAAGCGAGGCATTGTGAAGATTACGCCGGAGGGTAAGGCCAAACTGGAGGTCGCGGGCCATGGAATCGTGGGACTGGCCTTTGCGCCCGCGAGAAGCGTAATCCTGGCAACTACAGACGCGGTGCATCACCTTTCGTGGAACATTCCGGGGCTGCCCTTGCTGCCGGAGTAGCGGCAGTACTCAGTACCCAGAAACCTGACCGGAATTACTGGGTACTGGCTACTTGGTACTGGGAACTGCCTTATCATTTACACTTCTAGCGTGAACGCCGAGATCATTGCGGTTGGTTCTGAGTTGCTCACGCCCTTCCGCACCGATACCAATTCTCTCTATCTCACCGAGCAGATCAATCAACTGGGCGTTGAAGTAATTTTCAAGAGCATCGTCGGAGACGACTTCAAACGCCTGGTTGCGGCTGCGCAACATGGGTTGTTCCGCTCCGAAGTCGTGATGTTCAGCGGGGGTCTCGGTCCTACGGAAGATGACCTTACTCGCGAGGCCGTGGCTGAAGCTTTGGGTGTGCCGTTACGTCGAGACGAAGAGGTTCTCGCCGGAATCGAGCGGCGCTTTGCGGCGCGCGGCTGGAAGATGTCTCCCAACAATGCCAAGCAAGCGGATGTTCTCGAAGGCGCGACTGTGCTTCCCAATCCCAATGGAACTGCGCCGGGACAATGGCTGAGTGGGAAGTTCGATAGGCGCGAGCGCATCGTCATCCTGCTGCCCGGGCCTCCGCACGAGTTGAAAGCTTTATTTGAGGCGGAGTGCCGCGAGCGGTTGCGTGCGAAACTTCCCGTGGCGTACCTGGCTACTCGTGTATTGAAGATCGCGATGCTGGGGGAGTCTCTCGTGGATGCGCGCGTCGCGCCGATTTACAAACAGTTTGGCAATGTGCAGACCACGATTCTCGCGGGAGCAGGAGAAATCCAATTGCACTTCAAGACGCGCGCCGGGACGATGGACGCGGCACAGGTGCGGGTGGATGAAGTGGCCGATGCGGTTGAAGAAGAACTCGATGATGCCGTGTATTCCCGCGACGGCGAGTCGTTGGAACAAATCGTCGGCTACTGGCTGCAAATGCGCAATGCTACGCTGGCCGTGGCGGAATCGTGCACGGGCGGTCTGCTCGGCGAGCGGATTACGTCCGTCGGCGGCAGTTCGCGCTACTTTGCCGGCGGCGCGATTGTCTATGCGAATTCAATCAAGACTGAACTTGCGGGAGTGCCCGCCGATATGATCGAGCGCCATGGAGCCGTGAGCCGAGAAGTGGCTGCGGCGCTGGCAGAGGGCATTCGCTACCGTTGTGAGGCAACGCTCGGTATCGGCATCACAGGTGTGGCTGGGCCTGGCGGGGGAACGCCGGAGAAGCCCGTAGGATTGGTCTTCCATGCTTTGGCCAGCGCTAGCGGAACTGAGGTGATCGAGCGGAACTTTTCCGGCGATCGCAAACGTATCCGCTGGTTCGCGTCGACGCTCGCGCTGGATATGGTGCGAAAGAAGTTGATGTGAGGGCGGAATTAGCGATTGGCAATTAGGATTAGCAAGTTGAAAGCCGGTTCACATTCGCCAAGACCGGTCGTCGAGTACGAACTGCCAATTGCTAGCTGCTAATTTCTAAATGAGATTATTCGTTGCGCTCGATATCGACGATACTATCCGCGAGCGCATCACTCGCTACATCGACGGCGTCAGCGGATTTGCTCCCGATGCGCGTTGGGTGCGCCCTGAGTCGTTGCACGTCACGCTGAAATTTATCGGCGAAAAGCCGGACGAAGATGTTGCGCAAATCAAGCAGGCTTTGGAAACGATTGTGACAGACCCGTTTGAATTGAACTTTCGCGGTTACGGATTTTTCCCGGGGGCGCGGGCGCCGCGAGTATTCTGGGTTGGAATCGAGTCGGGGGCGAATCTGAATTCTCTGGCGGCAACGGTCGATGAGAAACTGGCATCGCTTGACATCGCCAAAGAGGAGCACGCTTTCAACCCGCACCTCACGCTGGCGCGCGGCGGTGGAGGCTCAGGTTCGCCGCGCAAGCAAAAGAACGACCATCCGAATCGCAGTTTTCAACGTCTGCAGGAGAAGTTGGGAGCTTTGCCTGTTCCGGACCTTGGCATCATGGCAGCCCGCGAGTTTCATCTTTATCAGAGCAGGCTTTCGCCGGGCGGTTCGAAATATATAAAACTGGCGGGATTTGCTTTGCGCTCGCCAGTCGGATAGAAATATCACCCTCAACTTGCCAACGTTCCTCATCATCGCGCTGAGCTACCTGCTGGGTTCGATTCCCTTTGGATACTTGCTGGTACGCATTTTCCGTGGTGAAGATGTCCGGCTAAGCGGCAGTGGGAACATCGGCGCGACCAATGTGTCCCGTAAATCCCCGGCGCTGGGAGTCGCAACGCTGGTACTGGATGCGCTGAAGGGATCGGTTGCAGTGATTCTGACATACCGCTTCTGTAATACTGGAGACGTTAAGCCTTACTTAGCGATGGCGATCGCAGCGCTATTCGCGGTGCTCGGTCACATGTTTCCGATATGGCTCAGGTTTCGGGGCGGTAAGGGAGTTGCTACTGCGTTGGGCTCTTTCTTCTTGATCACTCCGAAGGCAGTGTTGGTTGCGCTAGGCATTTTTCTCGTCGTCGTTGCTATCTTTCGCTACGTATCGTTGGGGTCGATCGTTGCGGTTGGGGCATTTCCTCTTCTTATTGCGCGAGGAGCGTTGGCGCATGGCGACGCCACGGCACTGGCGCTCATGACGGCGACTTCCCTGCTCATCGTCATCAAGCACCACGAAAACATCAGCCGATTGCTTGCCGGAACCGAAAGCCGCCTGGGAGCAAAGCGCGCATGAGCGAGATCGCAATCATCGGCGCGGGTGCCTGGGGTACCGCGCTATCGATTATTCTCGGACGCAAGGAAGCTCACCGGGTACGGCTGTGGGTTCGTGAAGAAGAGATTTGCGAAACTATCTTACGGCAACGCGTGAATGAAAAGTTCCTGCCCGGCCAGCTGATCCCGGCTTGCGTGACGCCATGCACTGATCTTGCGAAAGCGATCGAGGGTGCAGCCATTGTGGTGAGCGTGATGCCTTCCCAGCATTGCCGCCGCTTGTTTGAGCAGATGCGTTCGCACTTGCAGGCGAAGATCATGATCGTCAGTGCGACAAAAGGGTTAGAGGAAGGTTCCCTGCTGCGAATGACTGAAGTGATCGCGCACGTGATGGAGAATGACGGCTCTCTGCCACTCAGAATAGGCGCCCTCAGCGGCCCGTCGTTCGCGCTGGAAGCCGCACGCGGAGACCCAACGGCCATCACGATCGCATCGCAAGACACGGAACTTGCACGAACAATCCAGCAGGAGTTCAGCCATGCCAGCTTTCGCCTCTACACCAACGAAGACCCGATTGGAGTGGAGTTGGGAGGCGCGCTGAAAAACACAATCGCGATCGCCGCGGGCGTTTGTGCAGGGCTCGGCCTGGCGCACAACTCCGTGGCGGCGCTCATCACGCGAGGCCTCGCGGAGATGACGCGGCTGGTAGTAGCCTGCGGAGGCAAAGCGGAAACCATGGCGGGCCTCGCGGGCCTCGGCGATCTGGTGCTGACTTGTACCGGCGGTCTTTCTCGCAATCGCAGTGTGGGTGTTGAGCTTGGGCGCGGGCGAAAGCTGCCGGAGATTCTCGCCGACATGCACGGCATGGTTGCGGAAGGAATCTTTACCACAACAGCTGCATTGGGGCTGGCGCACGCACGTAGGGTCGAGATGCCGATCACCGAACAGATGTATGCGATCCTGCACCAGGGTAAAGCTCCTCGTACGGCAATTTACGAACTGATGACCCGCAGCAGCAAGAGCGAAACTCCCGCACCTTAATTGAGATACCAACTCCGACTGCGGCCCCCAAACCCGCACCAGACGGTCATTTCGGGTGGTACTTTGGTAATAGGCTCGGCGCGCTCCTTCCAGATTAAACTTTCATAGATCACCGTGACATCCGCCGCCACTTCGGCCCCCGACGCTTCAGAATCGAGTCCGGGGAGCAGTTTGTCTTCGGCCGCGCATAATCCAGCGCGTATTCCGATTCTGTATGTGATCCTCAGTGTGCTTCTGGTGATCAGCATCGTGCCCATGTATTTCTACTCCGCGGAAGTGGAGAGGATTAACCGCGACCGCCTGAAGACCAACGAAAAGCTGCTGCAGAATACCGTGACGCGGTCGTTAGCCGACGATCTTTCGCAGCACGAACGTTCGCTGCGGATGATGCTGGCCAACCTTTCATCGGCAATTCAGGTGGCAAGCGGCGGTGATATCGGCAGCAAAAATATCGAAGCGCCGGAGCTTCGGGCGCTGCTGGAGAACTTTGTTTCATCCTCCGACGAAATCGCTTACGCCACGCTGCTCAATTCCGACGCGAAGGGAGTGACGGCCGGACGCAATTTCGCCCCCGACGCTTTCCTGCAACGCGAACTGCAACACGCCTTTGACGCCGCCCGCGACGGCCGCGCTTACAACGGGCAGGCGCTCCAGGTAGGAAATGGAAAGTCGGCGCGCACCGTTGTACTGGTAAGCAGTCCGGTAAGCTATGACGGGCGTTTCCTAGGTATGGTGGGCGCGGTCGTGGATTTGGAGTTCCTGATTCGCCGGTTGCAAGAGGTAAGCGCAAGTGGAGGCGGCCTGATTCCTTATGTTGTGGACGCGCAGGGCCGGTTGGTGGCCGCCGGCACTCCGCAGTACGTGACCGGCCAGGATATGAAGAGCCTGGAGATCGTCCGCAATTTTGTGGACGAAGGCAATAAGGCGCAATTAGCGGCCACCAAGGAGTTCGACGTTCGCGAGAACGAAAAAAACGTCGCCATGCTCGGCACCTACAGCCCGGTGACCGCGCTCGATTGGGCAGTCGTGGTGCAGAAGCCGCAATACGAAGCTTATAGCGGAGTCGCCGATATGCAGCGCGATGCTCGCCTGCTGGCGCTGCTCGCCGTGTTCGCGAGCATCGGCGTGAGCATTTTCGCGGCCCGCAGGATCACGAGTCCACTAAAAATTCTTACCCAATCCGGACGCGCGCTGGCACGCGGCGATTTTTCGCAACGCGTACACTTACGCAGCCGCACGGAAATCGGCGAACTGGCCGAGACCTTTAACACAATGTCACAGGAACTGGAACACTTCATCGAAGATTTGAAGCGGGCCGCGGAAGAAAACCGCGCTCTGTTTCTGGGCTCGATTCAGATGCTGGCGGGCGCAGTCGATGAAAAGGATCCCTACACCCGTGGCCACTCCGACCGCGTCACGCGCTATTCCATGCTGATCGGTAAAGAAATGAAGCTACCGGCTGATTTTCTGGAGACGCTGCAGATTTCGGCTCAGCTCCACGATGTGGGCAAGATCGGCATCGAAGACCACATCCTCAAAAAACCGGGTGCGCTTACCGCGGAAGAATTTGAGGTCATGAAGACGCACACTACCAAGGGCGCGAATATTCTGCGCCCGGTCACGCAGCTCGCGGAGATGCTGCCTGGCATCGAGTTGCATCACGAAGCACTCGACGGCCGCGGCTATCCTTACGGCCTTAAGGGAGAGCAGATTCCGCTGCTGGCGAAGGTAATTGCGGTGGCAGATACTTTTGATGCGTTGACCACCAACCGCCCTTACCAGCATGCGCACACGCCGGAAGAGGCGTTGAAGATTATCCAGAATCTCGCCGGCAAACGGCTCGATCCTGAACCGGTAGCGGCGCTGCTGGCGGTTTGTGCGCGGGGCGAGATTCGCATCCAACGCTTCTCAATTAAACGGCCAGTGCCCGCAGCCTCGAGCGTCTCAGCTTCTCTGCCGGGACCGGCGCTCTCCGCAGACGACATTACCAACCTCGAAAGAACCCGCGCCTAACCCGGTCTTCTCTCCTTCCCCATCCGCAAGCCACGGCGTAATTCGTCTGACCGCTATAATCAAGATTCAGGATTTCTCATGATTCAAACCTTATTCGGCAGTGCCGAAGAAAAGAAAACTGGACTCTTCGAACGCATGAAGCAGGCGGTCACGCGCACGCGTGAAAATCTTGCCGAGCGTATCGAAGAGGTCGTCTCCTTCGGCAAGGAAATTGACCGTAACACGCTGGATGACCTGGAGGCCACGCTGATCGGCGCCGACCTAGGCTCTACCACTACTCAGGAGGTGCTGGGCAAGCTTCGCGACAAAGCCGATCGCAAACAGATCAAAGATGTGCAGGAGCTCAAGCGGTTGCTGAAAGAAGAGTTACTGACCATTCTGAATGCGGCCAATAACCGGCCTGTTCAGCGAGTGGATGGTACTCCTGAAGTGATTCTTGTGGTCGGCGTAAACGGGACGGGCAAGACCACGACTATCGGGAAGTTATCGCAAGTGTTTCGCTCGCAAGGCAAGAATGTGCTGCTGTGTGCGGCGGATACCTTTCGCGCTGCTGCCATCGATCAACTGGAAATTTGGGGCCAGCGCACCGGTACGGAAGTGATCAAGACGAAGGCTGGTGGAGACCCTTCTGCCGTATTGTTCGACGCTCTGCAGGCGGCGACCGCGCGGAAGACCGACTATGTGATCGTCGATACTGCCGGGCGGCTGCATACCAAGACCAGCCTCATGTCTGAACTCGACAAAATGCGGCGTACGGCGCGGCGCATCATTCCGGGCGCGCCGCACGAAACGCTGCTGGTGATGGATGCGACCACCGGCCAGAATGGCTTGCAACAGGCCCGGCTGTTTACGGAGTCGGCGGGCGTTACCGGCATTGTGCTCACGAAGCTCGATGGCACTGCTAAAGGCGGCGTGGTGGTTGCCATCTCGCGCGAGTTGGGGCTGCCGGTGCGGTTTGTCGGAGTCGGCGAGAAGGTGGGTGATCTTCTGCCCTTTGACCCGAAAGAATTTGTGGATTCGTTATTTGAATAAACTTTTTTCACCACGGAGACACTGAGACACGGAGAAAACCAGCCCTTAGATTTCTTTCTTCATGACTCTGTGGCTTCCTGGTCGACTTGCCTTATTCTCACGGAGAATGGCCGACCCGGCTATTGACGAGCAGTTTCTGCGGCGCTCCCTCGACCTGGCGCGCGAAGGACTCGGCTTGGCCTCGCCCAATCCTTACGTCGGAGCGGTGATCGTAGACGCGCACGACAGCATCGTGAGCGCGGGCGCTTACACCTACGTCGGCGTAAAGCACGCTGAAGTGCTCGCCCTCGATCAGGCGGGAGAAAGAGCCCGCGGCACCACTCTCTACATCAATCTCGAACCGCACTCGCACCAGGGCCGTACGCCTCCTTGTACGGACGCATTGATCGCCGCGGGGATTCAACGCGTGGTTGCATGCATGCCCGACCCTAATCCGAAGGTGAGCGGGCGAGGCTTCGAGAAGTTGCGCGCGGCTGGCGTACGGGTCGAAGTTGGAAGGCTGGAAGTGGAAGCTAAGCGGCTAAACGAATCCTTCGCCTGTTACATTCGCCACAACATTCCTCTGGTTACACTTAAGGCTGCGATGACACTCGACGGCAAAATCGCTCCGCCTCCAGCGGCGCGGGTGAACCACACGGCTGGAATTCCGGGAGGGGGATGGATTACGAGCGACGTCGCGCGTGCCCACGTGCACGAACAGCGTCACCAAAGCGATGCGATCCTGGTGGGCGTGGGAACCATTCTTGCCGACGATCCGTTGCTCACCGATCGCAGCGGGCGTCCCCGACGGCGCCCGTTGTTGCGAGTGATTCTGGATTCGCGGCTGCGGCTGCCGTTGGAGTCGCGTCTGGTGCAGAGCGCCGTGCGTGAAACCGCGGGCGAGAGTGATGTGCTGGTTTTTTGTTCCTCCAGAGATCAAAAAAAGAAGAGTGAACTAGAGGCGTGTGGCATTCGTGTTGAGCAACTTCCACCATCCGCGGAAGGACGGCCAGATATACATGCGGTGCTGCGCCACCTCGGACAGCTTGAAATCACAAGTGTGATGATCGAAGGCGGAGCGGCGGTGAACGGGACGGCGCTAGCCTCGGGAATCCTGGACAAGGTTTTTCTCTACTACGCACCGAAGATTATGGGAGATGCTAGGTCAATTCCATTCGCTACGGGCCACGCCATGCACCGGCTTGATCAAGCACTGCAAGTTAAACAAATCGACCTGCATCGTTTCGGAGAAGACTTTGCGGTGGAAGGGTATTTACGTGATCCTTACGGGGAGTGAATCTTCACCACGTAGACACCGAGACACGGAGAAAAGATCTTTCTTGTATTTGTTTTTCTCCGTTCTCCGTGGTGAATTTATGATTGTTTTGTAACATCATCGGAGGCTTCATGTTTACTGGCATCATTGAAGAAGTAGGACGCATCGCCCGCATCGAACAGCGTGGCGAGAATCGCCGCATCACGATTGCAGCTGAAAATGCAACAAAGGAGCTGAAGACCGGCGACAGCATCTCCGTCAGTGGCGTTTGCCTTACCGCACTCGATATCAAGCCGGGCTCCTTCTGCGCTGATTTGGCTCCCGAAACCTGGAGGCTCACATCGTTCTCGCGCATTCATGATGGCGCGCTGGTCAACCTGGAGCTGCCTATGAAAGCAGATGGCCGCTTCGGCGGACACATCGTACAAGGCCATGTAGATGGCGTGGGAAAGCTCATTGCACTGGAGCGCATCGCCGATTCGGAAAATTTCTCGCTGCGAATCGAGTTGCCAACTGCTGTTGAGAAATACACCGTCTACAAGGGCTCCGTCTGCATTGAGGGCATCAGTCTCACGGTTGCGAACCTCGAAGGAAGGGATTGTACAGTTGCCATCATTCCCCATACCGTCGAGATGACGAATCTCAACTCGCTCAAGCCCGGCGACCCCGTGAATCTCGAAGCCGATCTGATTGCGAAGTATGTGGAAAAGATGATGACCAATGAGCCGGCTGGGAGCGGGCTCACGGTGGAAGAGTTGGTACGGCAGGGATTCTAGTGGCACGCCCCGAGAGTGCTCCCGCGAACACAGGTCTGTGCGGCGATTGTCTTCACGCGCGATGGATAACATCGACAAAGGGCTCGGCGTTTCTGCAGTGCGCACTCTCCTTTACCGATCCGCGCTTTCCAAAGTATCCGCGGCTGCCGGTTCTCAGTTGCAGCGGTTATGAGCGACGTCCCGAAAAGTAGGCCCTTTGGGCGTCCTAAGCTTCGATCTTCAGTTCGTCGAGTTCCAGGAACTCACGCACGATGGTTTCTGTGGATTTTTCCATCTCCGCGTACGTGCCGAAGAAAATCGCCTTGCCTTCGTACAAGAAGACGACGCGATCAGCCAGCTTTTGGGCCAAGCGCATGTCGTGGGTGACGACGATGCTGGTGAGGTTCAACTGAAGCTTTAGCCGTTTGATGAGATCGCCGAGCAGTTGCGCCATCAGCGGGTCCACCATGGTGGTGGGCTCGTCGTAGAGAATGCATTCCGGGCGCGCGGCCAGCGCTCGCGCAATGGCGACGGATCGCTTCATGCCGGTGGAGAGATCAGAGGGTAGCAGGTCGCGCATCTCCTGCACGCCCACCATGTGGAGCAGGCCGTCGACGATCTGGTAAATCTGCTCCTCCGATAACGTCCCTGATTCTCGCAAGGGAAACGCTACATTCTCGCCGACCGTAAGAGAATCGAAGAGCGCTCCGTTCTGAAATACCATGGTGACTTTCTTGCGGATGGCTTCCATCTGCTCTTCAGAAAAGTCGGTGATGTCTTCGCCTGCAACGATCACGCGGCCCGAATCCGCCTTCAGAAAACCCATGAGCAGTTGCAGCGAAACGGACTTGCCCACGCCGCTGCGGCCCAGGATGCAGACGGTCTCACCGGGCATGAGATTGAAGCTGACGTGATCGAGCACCACATTTTCTCCGAAGGCTTTGGAGACCTCGCGGAATTCGATATATGGTTTTAGGGCGGGATCGGGCATGGCTGTCAGGCTCGCTCTAGCCTCTCTGCCTCCAATTCCTCGGGCGTGTTCAGGTTGCGAAAGAGGACGGGAGAAAATCCGACGGCGTCTAATTCTTCCTCTTCCAGCACCCGAGTTCGAACCTCATCGAACAATCGATTAATTCTATTTTGTCTCGCGCGCAAGGCTGTCTCCGCTACATCGGCAAACTCACGGCGATAAATTGCGCACAAGGGCTGCCGGCGCCCACCGCTGCGCGGAACAACCACGGTTGCCTCTGGCGCGCCTTGGGCCTTACTCATCAAATACCGCAAGAACGTAGACGAAACAAAAGGCGTATCTATTGCTAGCATCAAGTTGAGCTCCGTCGACGAAGCTTTCAACGCGGCGTGAATTCCGCCGAGCGGTCCGCAGTCCCGAAATATATCTTCCACCACCGGAGCAAACGGTGCAAACTTCTCGGGACTTCCGACAATGAATACCTTGGAAGTGATCGAGCGCGCCAGATCGAGCGCCCTCGCTAAGAGCGTGTGGCCGTTGTATTTCACGAAGGCTTTATCCGTGCCCATGCGCGTGCTCTTGCCTCCGGCCAGGATGAAGGCGGTCACGTCGGGCAAGGCTTCCATGGGGCGATGATACACGGTGCGCAAGGGAACCTGCTTCGGTAACTCTATCTGCTTGTCGCCTCAAAATCTTTCCACAGCCTAAGTATCTGCATCAACTCGGCTTGTCTTCTGGTTCATGTTTCGACCGTCACGAAAGTAACCTACCCAAGAATCCTGCTCCGGGAGATGATGTGACTCGGGCGCTCCCTAAGGCTCCGAAGTAACCATCATGCCGCAAAAAATCATGGATGTTCTTATGCTCGGGCGCTGCTCCCACGAGTTCTCCTGGCCACGACGCGGTGCTGACGGAGACTATTACCAGGTTTGCATGCTCTGCGCCGCCGAGTACAAGTATGACTGGACGACCATGCGCCGCACACAGCGCGTGGAGCATACCAAGCCCGATACCGTTGTCCGGCGCAGCCATACGCGGGAGAAGCGGCCATCCTGGACGCCGCGCGCCCGCCGGTTGAAGCTCGACGAAGCTCTGCGCTATCGCGTCAACAGCACCAGCACCTGGTATGAGGGAACCATCGATAACCTGAGCCAGAGCGGGCTGCTATTTCATGGCCCGCAACAGTTGCCAGTGAATGCTTTGATCGAGATGGTGTTTGAGATGCCGGAAGAGATCTCCGGCCAGAAGAACCGCAGCGTGGTGTGCCAGGGCCGGGTCATCCGCTCCAAGGACGCACAAGGTCAGCCCCGCGCTAAAAAAGAAGAAGTCAAAGATAAAGACGCGGAAGATTTGGAACTTAGCGATGGTCTGTTGGCGGCCTCAATCGTCGACTACAAGTTCATCCATTAGAGTACTGATTTCCTCAGGGGGGCTTAAGCCCCTTTAACTGTTCCCGATGGCACGACTAACGTCGTGCCTTTCCCTTGCGCGTCTGAAACTGAGTTTTTCAGCAATGTACGGCAATGCACTTATGAGTTCCGGCTTTCCGAACACGCGAACCCTTTTTCGTGCGCGAGCGTCATGAGAAAAGTTCTTTGGCCACCAGCTCGTATCCCTCAGAAAACTCGCATCATCCGAGGAGTTTCGTTGACCGAGTCTGTTCCGACTCCGTAACATCCCGCAACTTCTTGCCGCACTTTTTCGAATCTGCGCTACAAAGCTCCACACTGAGTTCGGACTTCCCTGAGCCCGCACCTGTCCGAATTCATTTGTGCACTCCGGCCAATTTTAGATCCTGGCCCGCAACCAAGAATCCGTGCAAGGAGGAGCTATGCTCCGTCCATCGCATTTCCCTGTCTGTCGGGGAAAGCAAAACTCCATTCCCTCTACTGAATTCCGGGATATAGATCCCGGTCATTCCAACCAAGTTCCGAGAGGCGGCGCGCGGACTATCAAACCTCAGGTTTCGAAACCCAGCTCACAAGGAGGAATCGTGATAAACATAGCCAAGTCAGTTTTGACTCTGATGATGTTGTTCTTCGCTGGAATAGCCTTCGCTCAGACCGATCCGGGCGTACAGAGTGGCAGCCGCGGCACCGGCGCGGTACTCTCTTCAGTCAACAGCAACTCCGCGCTGCTGGCCTTCTTCACCGACGGCCAAAATCGCTTTCAGGCGGTCGAATCGGTTTCCGGCAATGCGGCCGGCAATAACGGTTTAGGACCGCGATTTAACTCGAACAGCTGCAGTTCCTGCCACGCGCAACCTGCTTTCGGCGGAAGCGGCGCCGCCAGTAATCCACAAGCCCAGTTCGTGAATAACGGAGTGGCTCCTGGCAACACGACTCCATCTTTTATCACGACCACCGGGCCAACCCGTGAAGCCCGCTTCCCGTTCTTCTTTAACAGCAACGGCTCGGTGAATACCAGCGAGCCCAATGGCGGAGTCGAAGACCTGTTCACCGTTACGGGCCGCTCCGATGCAGGCACGTGCACCAGCAGCACCGCATTGCCGCAACCCAGTTTTACAAGCGCGATCGAGGCAAATAACATCATCTACCGGATTCCCACGCCAGTCTTTGGAGCAGGCTTGATCGAAAACCTGGATGACTCAACCCTGTTGAACAACCAGTTGGTCAACCTCAACAATAACTTTGGAATTTCCGGCACTTTCAACCACAACGGCAACGATGGCACAATCAGCCGCTTCGGTTGGAAGGCGCAGAACAAGTCCCTTCATATGTTTGCCGGTGAGGCATACAACGTCGAGATGGGCATCAGCAACCTACTCTTCCCACAAGAGCGTCCTCTGCCCGGAGAAGACCAGCTTACAACGGGGTTGCCCGCAAGTTGCCTAAACCTGGGCGGGGCGGGTTATCCGGAAGACACGTCAAATCCCGCAGCGACGTCGAACTCCGCAGTTCTCGATGACGTTTCAGCATTTGCCAACTTCATGCGGTTTCTGGCTCCGCCGCCAACCGGTGGAGTGGTGCTGAATGGATCGAGTGTAAGCACATCCACGATCGCGGCGGGCAAATCTTTGTTCAGCTCGATTGGCTGCGCAACGTGCCACAATCCCTCGCCCGGGACAACTCAAGCCTCAGGCTTCACCTCAGGTTTGAGCAACGTTTCGGTGCCTGCCTACACAGATATTGAGATCCACAACATGGGCACCACCTTGGCGGACAACGTTGCGCAGGGTTCGGCAGGCGGTGGCCAGTTCCGCACCGCTCCGTTATGGGGACTGGGGCAGAGGATTTTCCTCCTGCACGACGGCCGCACCACGAATCTGATCACCGCCATCCAGGATCACGCGAGCAAGGGCAGTGAAGCTACGACCGTGGAGGAACAGTTCTTTGACCTGAACTCCACCCAGCAGCAGGAAATCCTGGACTTCCTGCGATCGCTGTAACCGTCCTATAGCCTCTTCTGGCGAGGCACGCGAGTGTCTCGCCGGAGGTTTGGAAGGAGAAGTATGCGCTTTCGAGTTTTATATTTGTGGATGATTCTCGGATCCTGCGTATCGTTGCTAGCGTCGGGACAGGAAACTAAACCGCAAAGCGCCCTCAGAAACGGCGGCGACTTTTCCAATAACATCCAGCCGGGTTCGAAGGTGCCGGAAGGCGTCATCCTGGTAAAAGGCGCATGGTCGAGCGCGAGCGATTCTGTCACTCCTGTGCCAGAAGGCGGCAAAGTGGCCAATAATATATTCACCGACCAATACTTCGGAATGAGCTACACTCTGCCCCGGGATTGGGAGCAGAAATACGAAGGACCGCCTCCTTCGGATACCGGCCGCTACGTGCTCGCACAACTCAGGACTGTCGACAACTTCAAAGGACCGGCTCGCGGAAATATTCTGATCACCGCCCAGGATATGTTCTTCAGCCCGCTGCCAGCGAGAAATGCACTTGAACTCATTAATTACTCGAAGAACAATTTGCAGGCCGATTACAAAGTGGAAATGCCTCCTACCCAGATCTCAATCGCCGGCCGCCCCTTTACTTTTTTTGCCTATTGGTCTCCCGTAGCAGAACTGCACTGGTATGTTTCGGCGACAGAAATTCGCTGCCACACGGTGGAGCTGGTGCTGACTAGCCGCGACACCAAACTACTGGAAAGCCTGCTGCTGGATATGGACAAAATGAAATTGCCAGCGGAAACGAATCCCACGACAGGGTCGGGCGGCGACGGTTTGGTATGCGTGAAGGACTACGCTAGCGGAGACAACGTAATCGCCCGGGTTGAACCGGTCTTCACCGAGCACAGGTTCAATTCCGTTCCGGTGCGAATCATTATCGATAAGGAAGGTAAGGTAAAGCACATCCACTTTCTCAGCGCGTTTCCCGACCAGGCCAAGGCCATTACCGAGGCTCTGCAGCAATGGAGATTCAAACGGTATCTGCGCGACGGGAAGCCGGTAGAAGTGGAAACCGGAATCATGTTTGGACGGACACCGTATATGAGAACCACTGCGCGGCAGGAACGGGCGGCGCAATAGCCGCTGGTATTCTTCGCTCCCGTCACTCGCATCCCGCTCCACGCCGTCGTACACTCTGGAGGCAGCTCTACTTCACATGCCTCCAATCACTGCACTGCTGCATACCGCGAATGATGCGCTGCGTCTGGGGCGGGCGCTGGAAACGCTTCATCCCTGTTCTGAAATTCTGATTGTCGACCATCACTCTGCTGACGCCACACTGCGCGTGGCACGCGAATATGGAGCGCGCATTGTGCTGGCAGATAACAGTGCCGCTACAAACCGTTTTTTGGAGATTGCACGTCATGACTGGATTCTCCGTCTAGACGCTAACGAATCGATCACCGAAGCGCTGCAGGCAAGCCTGTTCGAATGGAGTTTGTTGCCTGCTGCTGCCGTGGCTGGCGCGCCCGCTTTCTCTGTGTCGGGACGCGAGCAAGTTGGTGAGGATTGGCAGGATTTTCCCGCTCAGGAGACGAGGCTCGTACCCCGGAATTGGACCTTCTGGAGCGGGCGGCTTCCTGGCCATCAACCCTCCGCCATCGTGCTGGAAGGTGCGTTGTTGCGCTTTGCCTTTCCCTAGGAAAAACTTAACCTCAAATCACTGGCGTTTGATTCATCCCCCATTGGCCTTTCGGACAGTGACTTCAGTACCTTAGTCCTCCCAACCTGGCCGCCTTATAATCCAGTCAAGACTTAGCTATATTCGCGTTCTCAGTAAGACGTGCATTTTGACCGTGAAATCGCACTTCCGAAGGAGCGCTTAGAACTCAGTGGATCCCTTACTTGCATCGTCGATTTTTGTGCTCGGGCTGGCTTTTGGCAGCTTTCTGAACGTGTGTATCTACCGTCTGCCCTTGGGAGTGTCGGTGGTGACGCCGCGTTCAAAGTGCCCCGGCTGCAAGGAACTGATTGCCTTCTATGACAATATGCCTGTGGTTAGCTGGCTGCTTCTGCGCGGTCGCTGCCGCCGATGCAAGATCAAGATTTCTCCCCGGTATTTGTTCGTCGAACTGCTGACTGGCGCTCTTTTTCTTGGCTGTTACGCTTATGCCGGACCCACACTGGAGACATTAAAATACTGCACCTTCGGGTTTCTTCTGCTCGGCCTCATCTTTACGGACGCTGAAACCAAGCTGCTGCCGGACAAGCTGACCCTTCCCGGCGTCGCACTGGGTGTGCTGTTCAGCCTGCTGGTTCCAGTGCACGACCTGGCATCGCAATTTCTACCGGGAGTGTTAAATCTACCGCTCAGCGCCGATCTCTCGTCACGCTTACTTTCTCTGCTCGATTCCCTGCTGGGTGCGGCCGTGGGTGCATCGTTCATTTACGGCGCGGGCGAGGTCTATTTGCGCTGGCGCGGAGCAGAAGGCATGGGCTTCGGCGATGTGAAATTGATGGCCATGGTGGGAGCGTTTCTGGGCATCAAGCTTACGATTTTTACAATCTTTACCGCGTCTCTGACCGGATCGATTTTTGGTCTGACCACTGTGCTTGCCGTGTGGGTGAAGCGCACCCACCGCTTCGCCCGACGGTTGACGAACCTGCAGGCAGCACGCCGCCGGGGTTGGCAATCGGCGCAGATGGTCTATCGCCATTACCAGATGCCTTTCGGTGTTTTCCTGGGCAGCATGGCGTTGCTCGCGCTCTTCGTCGGTAACCAATTTTTGCGATGGTATGGGAGGTTTTGGTGGTAAGGCTGCTCGCCAATCCGCTGATTCTGCGCGCTGCAATGGTATTGGTCGCAGCGGGCGGAGCTTTCATCTCTGGCGTCTGGTTCATCCGGAGCCTGCGGAAGCAAATTATGGACGAGACCGATATCGAATCCGCGGCCACGCCCACGCTGGAAGCTTTGCCGCTTCACCTCTACAACACCGTCATTCAGCAACTCAAGCAGCAGAAGCATGAACTACAGGTGCAGACGCTCACCGAGCAGCGCCGCGCACGCACCAGTGAGAATTTCAGCCAGACCGTGCTCTCGAATCTTTCGTCTGGAGTGCTGGTGTTCGGCATCAACGGCCTGGTCAAGCAAGCCAATCCCGCAGCCCGGGAGATTCTGGGCTTCCGTTCACTTACGGGCATGAGTGCGGATGATATCTTCCGCGATGCAGACGTCTCCTCGCCCCGCGCTTCGAGCATTTCCAATGAACTGGCAGACCTGCACGTGCGGATCGCCGAAGAAGTTCACTCTGTTTTACGAGAGGGCAGCAAGCATCGTCAGCTCGAAGCTGACTACGTTACGCCTGCAGGGGTGCAGCTTCGCATCGCGGTCACCGTTTCTGCGGTGCCCGCCGTCGATGGCAGCCTGCTCGGAGCCGCTTGCCTGATCAGCGACCGCAGCGAATTCGAGGAGATCTGGCGGCAACAGGAATCGCACGGCGAAGTCTCGGCAGAGATGGCGCTGGCGTTACGCACTTCCCTGACCACCATCGCCGGCTACGCGCAGCAGTTGGCGCGGAATCGCGACCCTGATCTTGCTCCGCAATTGGCGGCCGACATCGCCGGCGAGGCCGCCAGCCTGGATCGGCGCATTGGAGGATTCTTGGCGGAGAAACGTTCAGTTGCACGCACCGGCAATCAGATGAGTGTCGCAGCTGGAAAAGTTATTCAGTAGGAAGCTATTCAGTAGATCATTACTCAGTTAGATCAAAGGCTGAACCGCCCTGCGGATCATTTCATGTTCGAGGACAAAGGATAACTATGAAACGCATCACACATATCAGTTTCGTGCTCGGATTACTCACGGCGCTGGCGGTTGCTCAGACCGCGCCGCAAACCTCCGCTCCGGCAACGGATCAATCCTCGCTCGGCACAGTCGCCCGCGCCGTTCGCAAGGACCCCGCCGCCAAGGCCAAGCCGAAGGTCTTTGATAACGATAACCTGCCCACGGAAGACAAACTCTCTGTGGTAGGAGATACAGTTGCCGCCAATAGCGCCAATAACACAGCTGCGCCAGGAGACAATAAAGACGCATCAGGAAACAAGCCCGCCGGTTCTCCAGACGATGACGCAGCCAAGAAACAAGCAGCCTGGAAGGATTGGCAGAGCAGGCTTACGGGGCAGAAAAGTTCGATCGACCTGGCCTCCCGCGAACTCGACGTGCTGCAGAAGGAATACCAGCTTCGCGCCGCCGCCATGTACGCCGACGTGGGTAACCGCATGCGCAACGCGACAGAGTGGGACAAAGAGGATGCCGATTATAAGCAGAAGATCGCCGACAAACAGAAGGCGGTCGAGGACGCCAAGCAAAAACTCGATGACATGCAGGAAGAAGCCCGCAAAGCCGGCGTTCCTGCAGCTATGCGCGAGTAGATCTCACTGGAAGCAGACGCGCTCTGCGGTTAAGCTAGCGTCGCTCTGTTTGTAGTGCCCGCAGTTGGAGAATCTGTTTTACATGGTGCCGTCCATGCACCAGATGAAACTTTCTCCACTGCGCGGCCGTCAGTGGACCCAAAATCAGGTGATTGAGCAGCGTGACATCTCTTCCGAAACGGGCTTCGCACTCCGAGATGACCTCATCCATCGCCGCAATCTTCATCCCAATCTCGGATCGCACTTTTTCAACCGGCAAACCGCGCGGCTTTACCACGGCCGGCGACTCTCTTCCCGGCGGCATATAACTAAACCGTAGAACGACCAGCATCTTTGTGCGCTGCCGGAAGGACGGCCGCGCCTCGATCGCTTTGCCGCTATCCCGCATTTTCTCGAATCCCTTAATCGTTCCCGTATAGGTCAGATACAGGTGTTCGAGTACTTCTGATGCGCACCACTTCCCTTTCTCTTCAGGATGCCAGCTCATTTGCTCAATCGACATGCCGTCGAGCGCCGACTCAACAGCTTGCTTCAACTCTTCGAGGCGGGAATCCATGACGTTATCTCACGTTCGTTTACGCTTCAGGTAGAATGTTGCGCGACGAATAACTCATCCCAGTTATAACAGGAAGGTTGCTAGTGAAACTACGAGCCCCTGACCAACCAGAGACTGCCGCTGTCGATGCCCGCTTGGAAAATAGAACGCGCCGGGAAATTTTTCGCGACCGGGGCTCCGTATTCGCTCAATGTTTTGCAGTTGCTGTCCTGCTGATGCTAGCGCTGGCAGGGTGCAATTCTACCCCCGCCAAGCCAGCCGAGACCAAGCCGGAAGTAAAGCCCCCGGAGTTGCTGACCGGACGCGCGGCTTTTTATAAGACTTTTATTGCGGCTCGCAATTACGCTGCGGATGTAAAACCCTTCCGCATTGAATCGACTCCCTCCAGCGAGAGCAACGGCCAGGATGGAAAGTCAACGATCTGGCGCTCCAGTTATGCTTCCGCCACGCAACACGGAGCGAAGCCTTTCTTTTGGTCCGGCAGCAACCTCCCCGATGCGCCTGCCCGCGGCGTTTCGCCCGGTAACGAGGATGTGTACAACCCTAGCAACGAATCCACGCACGTCTTCGATGTCGCATTCCTGAAGATCGATTCCGATCAGGCCTTGGCCGAAGCCCAAAAGCACGGCGGGGAGAAAATTCTGGAAAAGGATCCCACTACTCCTGTGAGCTACGTCTGCGAGTGGAACCACAATACCAATCAACTAGTCTGGCATGTCATCTATGGAATTTCTCGCGAAACCGCCAAGCTGACGGTTTCGGTTGACGCCACGACCGGCGAGTTTATCCGAGTGGAAAAATAAATTGAGGTCGCAGGTTCAGGATTGATCGCGAAGGAAAGTGGATATCACTGTATTTACTCGCGCTGCTCAGCTTGCTTAAGCTGGTCCTCGATGGAGGAGAAAAAGCGGCACAGGGCGCCGGCGGAAGCAATGGCGCCCCGCAAGGCCTGGCGTTCACCAAAAGAAACAATGTCCTCTACCGAATACTGCAAACGTAGGCGGTCGGCGGCGCATTCCGCGCTTAATAATTCTATTTTTGCGGCGCGTAGGTCGGAAGTCAGGCGGACAATTCCCATCTGCTTTCTGGATTCATCGTTTGACATCTACTCTCCTCGGATTCTCCACACTTTTCTGAGTCGGCGCGAGCCTGCCGGAGCCACTCTTCTTGGGGAAGGCTGTCACAACACTTCGTGGCTCCAGCAGGACGCAGCCTGCGGGATAAACTTCTTTCGCTGGAATATTTGAATTGTACATTGTTAGTTGAACATCGTTCAAGTATTTGGGACATGCAACGGATTCCTAATCGCACGGAGAAAGTTTCTTTGCCCAGACAAGCAGATCCTCAACTCGAACAACGCATCCTGGATGCCGCATGCCGTCTGTGGGCGCGGGGCGGTGAAAAAGCTCTCACCATGCGCGGCGTCGCCAAGGCAGCTGGCACCACCACCCCTACAGTTTACGAGCGTTATCGTGATCGCGATGACATTCTCCGCTCCGTCCGCCTGCAGACGCGTACGGAACTACTGGCCGCTGTCAGCCCCACCCGTACGCTGCCCCAGGCTTGCCACAGCTATCTTGAGTTTGCCATGCAGCATCCCCACGCTTACGAAGTGCTCTTCGATGGATTCGCCCAGCCTCCGTCGTTGCACGAACCCTGGCCTACCTTCAGTCTCTTGCGCCTGAATCTGGCGCGACGATTGGGAGGCACTCCCCGCCAATACACCCGGCTCATGCTCTCGCTGTGGTCACTGATGCACGGGACAGCGATGCTGATGATTCGCGGGCGGGTTGCAGGTCCTCTGCGCACGCAGATGTTCCACGCCTGTCTTGACGCAGTCGAGGTGATCATTGCGGACGCCGCGCGCACGAAGGGCAAGGCGCGCTCCGGCCCGAAGTGGCCATCGAGTTTGATCCTGGGTGAAGCCGGGGAGAGCAAGGTCAACCACGACGAGGATGAGGATAGTCCGAAGCGCGTTACTGCGAAGCGAGGTAATTTCTCCAAACGAAAGTCTGCGACAGGTGTCCGCTCTGGCCGTCCATCGGCGTGATTCGATCGTGCCTATTGCGGTTTGGTAGCCGCCGTCGGCGTCTTTAGCCGCTCGATCGCCTTCTGTGCTTCTTCCGCCTGTGGGCCATGCGGAAGAATCTTCAAATAGCTTTCATACTCGGCCCGAGCGTCATCCAGCACGCCCAGTTTTTCCAAACACATCGCCAGTTTTATCGTGGCGATGGCGTCGTTATCTTTATAGACAAGTGCATCCCTATAGCGGCCTTCGGCGGCACGGTAGTTCTTGCGCCGGAAATAGAAGTCTCCGACCTCGATGCTTTTCGCAGCCTTGTGCGGATCCCAAGTATGGAACTCGCTGACGCCATTGCCCGACATTCCCGCCGCAGCTTCAGCTACGGCCGCCGAACTCTGCGGATGCGTCTTGGCGTCGTCCTCAGGTGCATCCAAATCAGTCTGCTCATCTTTGCTCGAGCTCTGTCCCAAGTCCGAGCCAAGATCGGTCACATTGACGCGATCCGAACGAGGCGGCGCCAGATCGGGCGTGCGCGGCGGCTTTGCAGAATCTGGCTTCTCAGAGGAGGACGGCGGCGACGAGGGTGGCGCGCCATTCTGTTGCGCCCACACCATGCTGCACAATCCGAAGAACAGGCCCAACCGCATCCAACATCTCATAGCTCTTATTTTACCGCTGTAGCCGTGTTCATTGGAAACCGGAAGCTTCTCTCGTAGCAGCCCAATATCCGAGCCTGCATCAAAAAAATCAGGCCGCTCAGGGGGAGGTTTGAGCGGCCTGGTCGGCGAACTCCTCGGGGGAGGAGGAAACCTGTGATCGATCACATGGACGACGGGCCATTTTGTCCGGTCGTCGGTGTCGCTGGCTGCGTTGTGTCGCCCACCGTGTTGGTCATCAGGCGGACGTCCACGCGGCGGTTATCGGCGCGTCCGGCTTTCGTTTTGTTCGTCTCTACCGGCTTGTCCTTGCCTAGCCCGATCACGTAAATCTTGTGCGCCGGCACGCTGTATTTCGATGCCAGATATTGAATGACGGCATTCGCGCGGCGCTGGCTCAGGTCGTAGTTGTAGTCAGCCGATCCCACGGAGTCGGTGCTGCCTTCCAGGGCGATAATGTAACCCTTGGTGCTGGCGATGCTTCCCGCGAGCTGATCAAGAGCTTCTTTGGCGCTCGGCGTAAGGTTGTCTTTATTGAAACCAAACTTCACCGAGGTCTCCGCCACGGGCCGGTAGTTGTCCAGGTTCGCCACGGTGTTGGTAAGAACCCCAACACGATTGTTCGCGGCATCGGCCACCTGCTGGGCCGCGGCGGCGTTCTGCCCGGCGGCCTGCGCCTTCTGCTCCACATCCGCAGTCTTGGCATTCACAGCCTGGATTCCAGCTTGCGCGCGGGCATCAACATCCTTGATGTCTTTGCTGTTTTTCGCCGTCATGTCATCCAGTTCGTTGGTCTTGTTGATCAACGGTGTGGTCTGTTGCTTCACATAGTTCTTGCTGGTGCAGCCGACGGTGGCTGCCATACTCACTGCCAGGAAAATCGTTAACGAAGTGCGGGTCATATTGGAAGAGGCTCCTTAGATTTCTTGTCTCAGCGCGATCAGCTATCCCGCGCGCGAATTTACTTAGTCTTACAGGCCTTGGGAAATTTTCAATACTGCAAATCCCGCCCTTACTTTTGCACGGGACATGCCAGTTTCACATATCTACCCTGCTCGGCATAAGTATATACGTTTTCAGGTGTTTGCGGACATTATGCAAAGAATGGGCAGTGACTATCCCGGCCCCAAGCAACGCAAACCCCACATGGGCTATGGAAATTTTATACGGCTCAGCTCAGGCTGGATACCTTTAGCGAACAGGTCGCCAGAGCGAGATTCTCCCTGGGATACACGCTAATTTCGCCATCCTCGAAGCTTCAATGTTATCGACCGTCACTTCCAAATATCCGTTATCGGCGCGGCATCCCGATCCCCTGCTGCCAAAGGCTCCACCCCAAAATTATCTTCAATCGTGCGCAGCACGCTGTAGTGCGTGTAATAGCGGTTGAGCACTTTAGGGTCCTGCTGGCTCGCATCCTTCACCATGTCGCCGAGAAAAAGCGTGAATATCCGATTGTCGGCGTTGTGGTCAGACTCATCGAAGGTGACGATCACCAGCGTGCCCTTGCGCAGGCTTTCCGGAAACTGTTTGTCCAGGAAAGTCCGCAGCCATTCCGCGGCAAACTTCACGCTGGTGTCGTGTCCGTCGTTGTTCCGGTTGGGACTGTAAAACGAATACGCCACCAAGCCTTGCCTGGCATCGCGTAAAAAATAGTTGTCACTGCTGGCGGAATCGACGCGCACGATGTGATCGCACCATTTTTCCTGCACCTCCCGGAAACTGAGGAACGGCACATGCCGGCGTAGATAGCCTCCAGTCTTGGGATTGGTGGCTTTCTGCTTGTCGATCTTGTAGGGGCAATTCCCTTCCGGCAACTCCTCCGCATAATTCTTGAAATCGACACCGTTCGGGATAAGGCGGTCGGCAATTGTTTTGTGATCCGCGTCGTTGGGAAAATCAATTTGCATATCGGCAAGCAGGCGCGGCTTCTTGCCCACTCCGAAGTCAGTGCCCGCAATCATTGCCAGGTAGTTGGGATAGGAAGGATGAAAGAGCGCATGGAAGTTCGAAAAACTGGCACCATGTGCGGTCAGAGCTGCCAGATTCTGATCCTTCACCGCGATCTCATAATCGCCGTTTTCCAGCACGATAATCACGACGCGGTCGAAGTGGTGTGTGCTGGATTTTACAGTAGGCTTTGCGGCTTCAGATTGCGAGAAATTCTTCGATTGCGCTCGCGCAAACCTCGACCATGGGTAGGACTGCGTGCCTACCAGGAAACAGACGGCGAAAAGCAGGCTCCGGGAGAAAACCGCCCGGCCGGTGAATATTGGCCTCATTAACATTCTTGTAACACAATGCAAAGCCTCTCCATCGAATAGAATAAAAATATCCCCGCAATGGATCTGCTCCAGAAAATCCGCACCATTCCCACCGAGCCCGGCGTGTATCTCTACAAGAACGCCGAGGGCGAAGTTATCTATGTGGGCAAGGCGAAGAACCTGCGAAGCCGTGTGGCCAGTTACTTCCATGAAGGCCGCTGGGAGGACTCGAAAACTGGCACGCTGGTGCGCGAGGCGACCGATGTCGACTACATCGTGGTTGCCAACAACAAAGAAGCACTTGCGCTGGAGAACAATCTCATCAAGCAGCGCAAGCCGCGATTTAACATTCTGCTGCGCGACGACAAAACTTACCCTTACGTAAAGCTCACGCTAGGCGAGCGCTGGCCGCGGGTTTACGTCACCCGCCGCCTGCGCAAGGATGGTAGCGCTTACTACGGGCCATATTTCCCCGCCAATCTCGCTTACCGCATTGTCGATCTGATTCACCGTAATTTTTTGATTCCATCGTGCAAGGTCGACCTCACGCGCTTTCATCCGCGCCCTTGCCTGCAGTACTATATCAAGCGCTGCCTGGGTCCATGCGTGGAAAACCTGACGACGCCCGATGCTTATCAGGAAGCGGTTCGCGATGCGAAGTTGTTTCTGGAAGGCCGTCCCACCGACTTAAGCAAATCGCTGCACGCGCGCATGGAACAAGCGGCTGCCGTTGAGGAGTACGAACGCGCGGCGCGCTACCGCGACCTGATTTCGACCGTCGAGCAATTGCAGGAACGCCAGCGCATCGCTGCCGCCGAGGGCGATGATGCCGACGTCTTCGGCTATCACTACGAAAATGGCATGCTGGCGGTAAATCTGTTTCACATGCGTGGCGGGCGAGTAGTCGATCGCCGTGAATTCTTCTGGGAAGATCTACCAGAGTTGGTGACAGATGGTGTGGCGACGGGCACTCTTGCCCGTCCAGATGAATCCAGTGAGCCTTCCTCTTCTACCAACCATGACTTCAATCCCGGAGAGTTCTTCTCCGCCCTGCTCAAGCAGCTCTACATCGGCCAGCCCTATGTGCCGCGGAATCTCTACGTGCCGGTCGATTTCGAGGATCGGGAAGCTCTCGAAGATTTGCTCTCCGAGCAAGTAGCGGGCGGGAGCGCCCGCTCCACATTGGTTCACATCCTCGTGCCGCAGCGCGGCGACAAGCGCGCGCTCCTCGATCTCGCCGGCACCAACGCGAAACAGTCCTACGATCAGCGCTTTCGCGTGCTCAAGCCGAACGCCAAAGCAATTCAGGAAGAACTGCAAGATGTCCTCAGCTTGCCCGAACTTCCCAAACGCATCGAATGCTTCGACATCTCGCACATTCAAGGCGCGGAGACTGTCGCCTCCATGGTGGTATGGGAAGACGGCAAGATGAAGAAATCGGATTACCGAAAATTCATTATCCGCACCGTCGAAAGCGTGGACGATTTCGCTTCCATGCGCGAGGTGGTCACGCGCCGCTACAAACGCCTGCTCCAAGAAGAAAAGCCAATGCCCAGCCTGGTGCTAATCGATGGCGGCCTCGGCCAGTTGCACGCTGCCGTCGACGCGCTGGAGTCACTTGAAATTATCAACCAGCCGCTCGCTTCTATCGCCAAGCGCGAAGAAATTCTTTACGTCTACGGCCAGGAAAAAGATCCGATAGCCCTCGATCATCATTCTCCAGTGCTGCACTTGATTCAACTCATTCGCAACGAGGCCCATCGTTTTGCCGTAACGTTCCACCGCAAACGCCGGCAGATGCGCGACCGCTCGACGGAACTGTTAGAGATCCCCGGCGTAGGCGAGAGTACGACTCGGCGTCTTCTGGAGCACTTCGGCAGCTTGCAGGCGGTGAAGCAGGCAGACGCGGCTGCACTGTCGGCGGTCGTCACCCGAGTACAGGCGGAAGCGATTAACAATCACTTTCGAAAATAGCTGGTCTATTCCGCTGGCTCCGCGCGAGACGAACATCTCTATCGCCGACTGGATTCCCTGGAGAGAAACTCCTGAAACCTTGCTCCTTCTGCATCCGACGCTTGAAGCGGGCTTGAGACTTTGCGACCCGGCTTTTGTCGCGCAAACCAAATTACTACTGCGATCATTCCGCACCAGCCCACCAGCCGAACTACGGCGGCAATTTTGGTGTCGTAATCCAAAACGCCGAGACTCGAGAAGATGGCATGGAAGTCGTGCTCGGCAAACTCCGGATCGCCGGTGGTTACCAGAGGCAGCACCATCGCGCGCGCGTCGGCCATGTAAGTCGCCGTGTACAGCCAGTTTTCGAAAAAGAAAAATGTGCAAAAGACGAAGCCAGAAATTTGGCGTTCTGTGAAAAAGTATACGGCCAGAAGAAACGGAACCAGCCACTGCAGCAGCGTCCCTCCCCAGAGGCAAGGCGTGCGGCCGAACCATCCGAACAAGTTGTGGCCGCCTTCATGAACCACGAGATTGGCCCTGTCGATGAAAAGAAAGCCGCCGTGCGCGGAGAAGGCGGACGCCATGAATGCCAGATGAAAAACGAGCCAGCCTCCCAGCTCAACCTGCGATATCGGCTTCCAGGGCTTATTGAGCCATGACATGTCGAACCCAAGCTCATCGAAAAAGGATTGCAGGTAGTCGCGCATGGCTACTGAAGATTCTAGGGTAGGCGCGGGGCAGGGAGCAGGTTACCAACGTCCGCTCGCATAGTGAACGGACGGGAGACGACGTTTTTGCTACAGTGGTCCAAGAATGTACGGCGACATGAAAAATGGGGAGCACAGCGGCACACTGATCGTCACCGGTGCGAGCCGCGGAATTGGCGCGGCGATCGCCAGGTTGGCAGGTGCGCGCGGATTCTCCGTGGCAGTGAATTACGCAACTGGCGGTGCCAACGCCAATGCGGTTGTCGAACAGATTGTTTTCGCTGGCGGGCGCGCTTGCGCGATTCAAGCAGATGTCGCTCGGGAAGAAGGTGTCGTGCGGCTCTTTAAGACTGCCGAGCATGAACTGGGACCGATCAAGGCTCTGGTGAACAACGCCGCCATCACTGGTGGGTTCTCGCGAGTGGAATCGGTGAGCGCTGACGCACTAACGAAAGTCATGGCGGTGAACGTTACGGGAGCGATTTTGTGCGCGCGCGAAGCTGTGCGTAGAATGTCGACTCGCCACGGCGGCAGCGGCGGCGCCATCGTGAATATCTCTTCGCGAGCGGCGCACACCGGCTCGGCGGGAGAGTGGGTGCACTACGCGGCATCGAAGGGTGCGATTGACAGCTTCACGATCGGACTGGCACGTGAAGTTGCCACCGAAGGAATCCGGGTGAATGCGGTTGCTCCCGGTCTCATCGAGACCGGACTGCATGCTGCCAACGGCGCACCTGACCGACTGGACCGGCTGGCATCAACCATTCCTATGCACCGCCCGGGAACGCCGATGGAAGTAGCGGAAGGCGTGCTTTGGCTGCTCTCTCCTGCCGCTTCTTACACTACCGGTGCAATTCTCGAAATCGGCGGCGGGCGGTAATACTTCCGGAGACTGATCTCTAAGTTCTCTCTTTAAGAGTGTTGCGCAGGTAGGTCTTGATCTTTTCTGGCAGACGCGAGGCGTGCAGAATGTCGCGCAAAATCGGCGGGGGAAGCGTGCGGGCAAATTCCAGGGCACTGGCGAGCGACGTGTGCGGACTGCGCAGCAGGGTCAAGCGAATCTCCCGCCGCACCGACCACTTAGGGTGATGGCAAACAGCTTCGACAAACGCTGCAAGCGCATTCGGACGCAGGAGCGCTTTTATGACGGCGGATTCAATGAGCCGCGAATTTTCCAGCGCCATGTGCGAGACACGCGATTCTTTATCGAGCAACAGCGCTGCGGCTACGGTTTGTGAGCCGCGCCGGGCCAACGTGAGCCGTTCTCCCAAAGTTACGGAAGCGATACGCGCGACAAGTTGGTCGTCGGCCAGGTGTTTCAAATCGGCGGCGAAGGCTGGATGCAATGCGAGCCGCATTAAATCGAAGGTGTACAACTGGCGAAGCAGGCGTAGCACAAGGTGCCGCGGCGTCCGGGGATGAGCGGCAAGAGCGACACAGATTTTCCGCGACTTCATCGCGGCTTGGTTCTGGCTAAGCTGCTCAAGAGTTTCCACCGGCAGGTCGCGACGATTGAGCAGAGCGAGTGCGAGGTCTTCATTCAACGGAGGGATGAGATCAGGACCAGCGCTCACGTTCAACGCGCGCTGTTGGGCTGTGCCGGATTCTGCAGCCGATGGCAACTGCCCCCACTCGTATTGGCTTCCTTCCGCGTCCATGATCGCTCGCTGTACCGACTTCGCTCTACTTCACCTCGCCGAACTACGAAGCGGCTCTCCGTGCCCTCTGCAAAGCGCCGTGAACCGGTTCGAACACCTCAGGATTCAAGACGACATTTGGATGCACCGAACGAACTTCATTGTAGAAAAGTTCACGAACTCTCGGCGCATGACGAAAGACTCCACCCACCATGGCCAGAGGGACAACCGAGGAAGTAGAAGATAGTCGCTCGGGAAAAAGTCGCCTAACAACAATCCTGGCGAGTTGGGCAAGTTCCGTCCCCGCTTGCGCGAGGACGCGCTGCGCCACAACATCCCCCGCACCGGCTGCGGATAGCACTGCCGGAAAGAGCGCCGCAAAATCCGGAGTCAAGTTGGCAGTACGCACTAACTGTTCCAACGAATCCAGTTTCCATGCGGCTTTCAATTCGTTGAAAAGCAGCGAGGCTTCCGGTTCGATTCGAGCATCCTTACCTAAAACATTTTTAGTTCGATCGTCCCCACGCTCATCCACCGCACGCAGCAGTGTGCTAACCGCCATACGCCCAATCCAATGGGCCGAGCCTTCGTCGGAAATGGCAAAACCCCAGCCGCCAGCGCGAGCCGTTCGCCCCGTAACATCGCGACCGTAGGCAATCGATCCAGTCCCAGCAATCACGACCACGCCCGGACCTGTGCCGAAAGCTGCTTCCAGCGCAATCTGCATGTCGCCCACGATTTCGATTTCTCCGGGAATCACTTCTGCAACAATGCTGCGAACGATGTTGGCAATTTCCTCGCGCCCAGCGCCCGCCGCACCGACGCACGCTCGCTGTAATCGTCCGGGATCGATTTTCGCGGTAGCGCACGCTTCACGAATTGCCTGGTGCAGTGATTCCCGCGCCCGCACTTCGCCGACCCGAGTAATGTTGCTTGGGCCGGCGGCGACCATGGCAAGCACCGAAGATTCATCACCCACGGCGCATCTTGTCTTGCTGCCTCCGCCGTCGATGCCCAGATAGTAGGCCACGCGTTAGTTCTACCACAGGGCTCTCAGCTTTTTGTTTACCGCGGAAGCGCAGAAGTTAACTTCTCATTCTTCTTTCCCATTCTCTGCGGATATGTCTATAAAGACTCACTCGCGCAGCGTGCCGATTCCCTCCATAATTGCTAGCAGGTATCCATGAAAATTCAGATATTGGAACTCGCCAATTCCGGCGACGCGCGCGGCTTCAGCTTTACCATGCCACCCGAAGCGCTCAACTTCATCGATCACATTGCTGATATGCACCTCGCCTCCACTGCTCGGGGAGCCGTGCGCGGAAATCATTACCACCTGCGCCGGCGTGAAGCCATCGTCATTTTGCCGGGGACAGCCTGGTCCTTGCATTGGGATGAAGGCGAAAGTGCGACACCGCAACACCGCCAATTCGATGGCAGCGGTGCGGTGCTTGTGCTGGTTTCGCCGGGCGCTTCGCATGCGGTGCGAAACGAAGGCACAGCGGCGTTGTGGCTTGTGGCATGTTCCTCCGAGCCTTACGATCCCACGGAAATTGTGGCGCGGAAAGTTGTGTAGCGGCACGTTCCAGTAAACTCATGGGCCTGAATAAACTCGATCTCGCGATTATCGCGCTGTATCTGGCGGGCATCACGCTGTTTGGACTGCGCTTCCGCAAGCGGCAGCGCTCGCTGCGCGATTACTTTCTTGCTGGGCGCGATATTCCCTGGTGGGCCATCGCGCTTTCCATAGTCGCAGCCGAAACCAGCACGCTCACTATTATCAGCATTCCCGGCCTTGCCTACGACACGAACCTCACCTTCCTGCAGGTAGTAATGGGTTACCTGGCAGGGCGCATCGTGATCAGCTTTGTGCTGCTGCCTCATTATTTTCGCGGCGATCTTTACACCGCTTACGAATTGATCGAGCGCCGCTTCGGCCGCGGGTTGCGTTCGCTTACCGCCGGACTGTTCCTGCTGACGCGCGCTGCGGCCGAGGGCGTGCGCGTCTACGCCGTATCGATTGTGGTCTCGATTGCTCTGGGTACGGGCGAGGTTGCGTCGATTGCGATCATCACTGCATTGACGCTCATCTATACATTCGAAGGCGGTCTGGCGGCAGTGATCTGGACCGATGTAGTTCAGACCGCGATTTATGTCGGCGGCACACTCGTCGGATTGGTCACGATCCTGCACCTCGTTCCCGGTGGATGGGCAGCGATTCATACCACCGCGGCCAGCGCGGGCAAGCTGCAAGTGTTCGATTTCCGTCCCAACTTCTGGCTGCCTTACACGTTCTGGGCGGGCGTTCTCGGCGGGACTGCCTTCATTACTGCGAGCCACGGCACCGATCAACTCATTGTCCAGCGCCTGCTGGCGGCGCGCGGGCAGAAGCAGTCTGCGCTTGCCCTGCTTTCCAGCGGGATCGCAATTTTCTTTCAGTTTGCGCTGTTCCTGATTGTCGGCATCATGCTGTGGGCGTTTTATCGCGTGCCCTCCGCGCACTTTGGAAAACCAGATCGAATCTATCCGACGTTCATCGTCAGCCAAATGCCGCATGGAATTTCGGGGCTGCTGATTGCAGCGATACTGGCGGCGGCCATGTCGAATCTGAGCGCAGCGCTGAATTCACTTTCATCGAGCACCGTCATGGATTTTTTTATGCACTTCCGCCCGCACATCGATGAGCGGGCACAAATGCGGCTTTCCCGTCTGGCAACTTTTTTTTGGGCGATGGTGCTCTTTGGCTTGGCAATATTGGCTTTGCAAAAAGTGGGCCGCGTAGTTGAAGTGGGACTGCAAATTGCATCCGTAGCATACGGGGCGCTGCTGGGAGTGTTTCTGCTCGGCGTCCTCACAAAGCGCGCGAACCAATGGGGAGCGATGGTGGGAATGCTCTTCGGATTCAGCGCGGAATTGTATTTGTGGAGAATACAGGTTCCGTGGACGTGGTGGGTGCTGATCGGAACGGCGATGACGTTCGCCGTCGGGTACGCGTGCAGTTTGCTCTTTAGAGAACAGTCGTAAGGAAAACCACCACCGCCTCTGACGTATACTGGCTGACTCTTAATCATGCCTCAACCGATGCAGGCGGCAACCACACGTCCCGAACTCTCCCGCGATCTCGGCGTAAGCCACGCCTCGGCAGTCGTCGTGGGAACCATCATCGGTAGCGGAATTTTTCTGGTTCCGGCGGAGATGATGCAGGCAGTGGGCTCGGCGAAGTTGGTATATCTGGCATGGCTCGTCGGCGGGTTGTTGTCTTTTTTTGGCGCGCTCACTTACGCCGAACTAGGCGCCATGAAGCCGCAAGCTGGCGGCGAGTACGTTTACGTTCGCGACGCCTATGGGCCTCTGGGAGGTTTTCTCTATGGCTGGACGTGGTTTGTAATCGCCAAACCGGCGACCGTGGCAACGGTTACAACCGGGCTAGTGCGGATTCTCGGTACATTCCCGGCTTTCTCTTTTTTTTCTGACGGGATTTTTTCTGCAAACATTCTCTCTCATCCCTTTGTTGTCACGTGGGGGCAGGTTGTTGCCATCGCGGCGGCCATTCTCATTTCCCTGTTGAATTACGTGGGAGTGAAGAAGGCCGGTGAGTTTCAACTTGTGTTCACGGTGCTGAAAGTGGTCATCATTCTGGGCATTGTGGTGATCTGCTTCAGCGGTGCTGGAGCGGCAAGCGGACGCGGCTGGAGTAACTTTGCCGGCACTTTTGCCGGAGCTAAAGGTGGAATCGCGGGCTTCATGGCGGCGCTGGTAGCGGCGCTGTGGGCGTATGACGGCTGGAACGACCTGAACATGGTGGCCGGCGAGGTGAAGCAGCCGGAGCGAAATATTCCAATCGCATTGATTGCGGGCGTGGCCACGGTCGGCGTTCTCTACGTGCTAATGAATGCCGGCGTGCAGTATGTGCTGCCGGCTAGTGTGATCGCGGCGTCGCCCCGGCCCGCCTCAGATGCGGTCGCGCTGGTGATGGGGCGATTGGGCGCGAGCATCGTGTCGGCGGGTATGGCGATCTCCATGCTCGTAACTTTGAACGGCAGCATCATGAGCGGCGCGCGCGTTCCCTTCGCCATGGCGCGCGATGGATATTTCTTCCGCACCCTGGCGGAAGTGCATCCCCGTTTTCACACGCCATCGGCGGCGCTGGTGGTGCAGGCGGTCTTGTCGATCATTCTCCTGCTGCTGGGCGGGAGTTTCCGGCAGCTCTTTTCTCTCGCAATTTTCGCGGAGTGGCTCTTCTATATGATCGCCGGGAGCACGGTCTTTGTCTTCCGCTGGCGCGACCCACTGGCTGCACGACCCTACCGTGTGCTCGGCTATCCCGTGGTTCCCGCGTTGTTCATTGCCGTCGCCGCCGTTCTGCTCTACTACACCTTCCGGGAAAACTGGCCGAATTCGTTGTATGGCTTGCTGGTTATTCTGGCTGGTGTGCCGGTTTTTGCCTGGTTTCGCTGGCGGCGTCAGGCGCAGATACATTCATAACCGGCATCCCTAGCCCATTTTGGGCTATGTCCCATAAGTGACCCTCCCCCGGTTACTTTTGGTCAAGAGCCGTGGACACGTTTACCCCCTGTCCTTTCTCCCTTACTGTGAAAACTCCAATCCCGGTCCGCTCCCTCGGCCTGGATCCCCTTAGGAGTGAAAGAAAGCTGCTATGCCGCAACAGAACTTTCAGCTCGGAATACTGCCCGAACGCAAGATCGACAAGCGTGCGCTCGGCGTCAGCTATGCCTTCATGGTGCTGATGCTTTTGCTCCTGGTGAACCTAGGGGTTCTGTTTCCGGACAGGCTGCAGCTCAAGCAGTATCGCGTTACAGAATTGATTCCGCTTCCTTCTTTGCGGCCGGAGCATAATGCGCCCATCAAAGTGAAGCCGGCGGTCAAGGTAAAGCTGCTTCCGCCTGCACCGGTTTTCGAAGCGCCGAAATTAATTGTGCCGCGTGAGGTTCGTCACACTCCGGTTCCGGAACCGGTGGTGGAAGCACCGAAGGTAGTGATTAATACGTTTGCGGCTCCGCAGATCAAGATGGCCTCAGCGCGCCCACAGCTCTTGCATACCGGAGATTTTTCCGGCAGTTCGGTAGCACCGACCGTGAAGGCGGCGGTGGATAAAGTTCAAACCGGAGGCTTCGGCGATCCCAATGGATTGAAAGGTACCGGGAAGTCGAATGCCAAGCTGTATGCCGCGCAGGCCGGCGGGTTTGACATGCCGGTAGGCCCGGGACAGGGCAACGGATCGGGCGGCGCAAAAGGAATCAAAGGAACCGTCGCCAGCGCTGATTTCGGTAGTGGAATCGCGACCAGCGGCAAAGGCAACGGTGGAGCTGGAATTTCAACCGGCGGATTCGGCGCCGAGCAGGTGGTTCATGGCGGACCGAAGATCGCTCAGAATGAAGGTCCGGCCACTACACCGGTGGAGATCACGTTCAAGCCACAACCGGTTTACACCGACGAGGCGCGCAGTCTGAAGTTGCAAGGCGAAGTCTTGCTGGAAGTGATGTTCGGCGCCAACGGCACGCTGCATGTGAATCGTGTAGTTCGAGGACTGGGGCACGGTTTGGATGAAGCGGCGATTGCAGCAGCCAACAAGATGAGGTTCAAGCCGGCAATGCGCATCGGACAGCCGGTGGATTCCACAGCGGTCGTGCACGTTGTGTTTCAGATGGCGTACTAGAAGTTGGGTACCAAAAGTTTGAGTGCTCGTAGGGCTTAGCTCAAAAAGTTGGCTTCGTGGCCATCAAGGTGCGAGGCAAATCGGAGAGTTCGGCTACAGGAACGTAGTTAGCAATTCGTTGGTCAGTTGATTCGTTAATCAGCGATTTATCGGTCTTTATCGGTAAGAGAGACTTGGAGAAAATAGTCATGCGCACTTCGAAATGGATATTCACCGCCGCACTGCTGGTCACGGTTAGCGCCACGGCGCAACCGCAGTCGATGGGATCGCAACCCGCTGCGGCGCCGAACGCATCCGCGCAGGCCGCGCAAACTCCGGCGGCTTCCGATGCCGCGGCTCAGACGCCTGCGTCTGACTCGCAGTCGCAGCAGTCGACGGCTCCGGTCCCAACGCCTTCGGTTCTGCCCCAGCCCACCACCATGGATCAGGTGGTGGACCGCTTCATTGAACGCGAACACGGCCTCATGAAGGCGCTCGCCACGCGTACGCCGGTGGTCGAGACCTATCTGCAGAACCTCGTCGCCGATCCGCAACTCGGCCCCGTGCCCAGTGGCGACCACTACTTTCTGGGTCGCCTGGATATGGGCGTGTCGGTCGACCGCAAGGATTATCTGAAGGAGCAGGACAAAGGCATGGAGACTCGCCTGATGGGCGGCTTTAACAAGCTCTTCAAGGTGGAGTACCAGCCCATGGGCTTTTCGTGGATGGTCTACGCCGATCGCACCGACTTTGACCGCTCGCACTATGACTTCCATTACATCCGCCGCGAATTTCTGGGCGACGTGCGCTGCCTCGTCTTCGACGTCACTCCCAAGAAAAATTCCGGCAGAGGCCGCTTCCTGGGCCGCGTCTGGGTTGAAGATCAGGACTTCAATATTGTCCGCCTGAATGGCACCTATGCTCCCGCACCGAAAAATTCGTACTTCTTCCACATGGATAGCTGGCGTCTGAACCTGATTCCAGGCTATTGGGTTCCGGCTTACATCTACAGCGAAGAAGGCGACTTCAGCGCCGGCATCAAGAACAAGATCGCCTTCAAGGCGCAGACTCGCATCTGGGGTTACGACCTGAAAAAAGGCGGCAAGGACGACGAACTCACCCAGATCCGCGTGGACAGCGTGAAGGATGAGAGCGCCACCGCGCAGGATGCATCTCCGTTGCAAGCTGAGCGCGTGTGGCAGCAACAGGCAGAGGACAATGTTGTCGAGCGCCTCACCAGCGCGGGATTGCTCGCGCCCGAAGGCGACGTCGACCACATTCTCCAGACCGTGGTCAACAATCTGGAGGTCACCAACAATATCGATCTGCCGCGCCCGGTGCGCACCCGCGTTCTGCTCACGGCGCCGCTTGAAACCTTTAGCGTGGGCAACACTATCGTCATTAGCCGCGGATTGATCGACGTGCTTCCCGACGAGGCCAGCCTGGCAGCCGTTCTCTCGCATGAACTGGCGCACATTGTGCTCGGCCACAACCTGGGCAGCAAGTATGCCTTCAACGACCGCATGCTGTTCTCCGACGATTCCACCTACAACAACCTGGGCTTCAAACACATTCCGGAAGAAGAAACTGCGGCCGACAAGAAGGCAATCGAACTCCTGAACAACTCACCGTACGCGCAGAAGCTCGATAACGTGGGCTTGTTCCTGAAGGCGCTGCAAGCGCGCTCCACGCAGCTCAACGCTCTTTTGACCACGCACCTGGGCAATCCGCTGGCGGAAAACGGAACCGTTAGCCGTCTGTCGGCTCTGGAGACCAAAGGTCCGGCGCTGGACAACAACAAGCTGGATCAGGTTGCCGCTCTTCCGCTGGGTGGACGCGTCAAGATCAACCCGTGGGACGACAAGGCAGAAATGGTGAAGACAGCGCCGGTCGCCATCACCTCGGCGCGCGACAAGATGCCGTTTGAAGTCACGCCGTTCTATCCGCGGTTGGCACGCTGGGGCAACTCGAACGCTCCAAACGCACCAGCTACATCGGCTGCGAACGGGCCCTCGGGAAACTAAACAACTTCTACCCCAAGTTGCAATAAAGACGCAGGCCGGGATCCGGAATCATCTTCCGGGATTACCCGGCCTTCGTTTATTGCGACGCCCACGTGTTGCGAGGCCCAAGAGGACCTTAGTTCTTTTTCATCGTTCGGACACTGCCGGTCACTTCCGGTCAACGCCATCTCAGCTCTCCATAAGGCCCCGAACTCGCCCTTCCGTAATCTTCTTTTCTGCCTGCCCACCTCACATACTGACTTACCCCCAATGGCGTACTTCCCCCCACGACGGGCACCGCGTGCCCCGCGAACCCGCTTTTCAGAAATGACTCCCGCCGTTCTTCGCTGCCAGGATGGTCACCGCATACGAGGCAAATTGCAGTCCATCTCTCTCAGTGGCGGTCTGCTCGGCGTGCCGAAACCGCTGGACCGCGGCACCCATGTGAAGTTGATGTTTCTGACCGGCAGTGGATCGGTGCTGGGCGTGGCGGAAATGTTGAGTCCGATCACCTGGAGTCTTCAGCCCTTCAAGTTCGTCAAACTTTACGACGACGACGAAATCAGGCTGCAAGCGGCGATTCAGTTGTCGCTGGATCGGACCCGTCGTACGCTTGGGCAGTTGGAATCGTACAGTTCGTCCTGGTGAGCCCCTCACTAGTCACGCTTTACCTGGAGGCTTTCCCGGCAGGTTGGCCGGATTTTCCTGCGTGCGCTCGCGGAAGGTGCCACGCATGCCCGCTGCTAGTTTCACACTCGACTCACCGAACTTATCGCGCAGGCGATCGGCGGCGGCCAGCGCATCTTTCCACCTCTGCTGGCGACCGTTTTCGAGCAAGCTGATCTGCTCTGCCTGCTCTTCAAAAGACGACGCCTGCACTCCCAGCAGCCGCACTTCCCTACCCGGCTTCCAGTTTTTGCGAAACAACGCACGCACCTGCTCAAAGATTTCACCGTCGAGTTGAGTTGCCGCCGGCAAGGTATGCGCGCGAGTGATCGTGGTGAAGTCTTTGTAGCGTAGCTTGAGTTGAATGGTGCGGGTGTAGAAGTTCGCTTCCCGCAAGCGCCGCGCCACCATTTCGGAGAGCCGCATCAGCGTGGCTTCGAGCTGGCTCACGTCCGCGGTGTCTTCGTTGTAAGTGTGCTCATGGCTGATCGATTTTGCATCGGTATTAGCGCCAACCTCGGTATCAAACCATCCTCCCGCGTCTTCGCCGCGCGCTTTGCCTGCCAGCGCCAAGCCCCATTTGCCGAAGCGCGCTTCCAATTCAGATTCTTCCAGGCGCGCCAAGTCTCCTACCATCTTGATACCCAACTCGTGCAGATGGCTCTCCGTCACTTTTCCGACGCCCGGAATCGCCCGCACATCCAGCGGCGCAAGAAATTTCGATTCCTGTCCGGGAGCAATCCACAGCACGCCGTTGGGCTTGGCCTGCGCGGATGAAACCTTCGCAATCAGCCGCGACGAGCCGATGCCGATCGAACAATTCAGCTGCGTTTCATCCTTCATCCGCTGGTGCAGTTTGTGCGCGGCTTTCAGCGGCGGACCGTGTAGCCGTGCCGTTCCCGTCATATCGAGATAGGCTTCGTCGATCGAGGCCATCTCCACCTGCGGCGAGAATGCCTGCAGCACCTTGTAAACTTTTTCCGAACACTCGCGGTAACGCTCGGGATGACCGTTGACGAAGATGGCGTGCGGACAAAGCTTAGCCGCGGTTCGCAGCGGCAGGGCCGAATGCACCCCGAACTTTCGCGCTTCGTAGGATGCCGCAGAAACGACGCCACGCTCATGGCGTTGTCCTCCAACGACTACGGCTTTGCCTTTTAGCGAGGGATCGAACAACTCCTCCACGGAAACGAAGAACGCGTCCATATCGACGTGAAAGATGGTGCGGGCGAACGCGGGCTGGTGGGAAGCAGCCATGCTGCAAGAATTTTAGCAGCAGTTTGATTGTCATCCCGAGCAAGCGCTTTCTGCGCAGCGAGGGATCTGGGCGAGCCGCGCGGTGCGTCGTAGCCTGCCCTGAGCCAGCGAAGCGCGTCGAAGGGTTCTTTGCGACGCAATAATCGCGCGTTTGGCTCGCTTCCTTATCGCAACCGCTGTTAGAATCCGCCTCATGGCCGGACGCGCTATCAGGATTAGCAGCCGCATCGCATTTCTTCTTTGCGGGCTGATTTCGCTTCTCACAGCTGTCCCTTACGCGGGAATGCAAGGCGAAGACCTGCCGGTGCAGAGCGAATGGATCGTATTTGTGGTCGTCCTGGCGCTGGCAGGTGTTTTCAACGTGACGCTTACCTTTCTGCCGCGCTCGTGGATCGCGAGAATATGCAGGAAAGATCGGGACGATGAACGGTTGTTTTCCTTGCCCCTCAAACTGCTCGGCATCTTCGCGGCAATTTTCTATGTTCTGGCGCTCTTCGCCTATTTCGCTCCGCATAGCTGGAATCTCAATCCCCAACTGATGCTTTTGCTGTGTCCGATGTATGTCGTGAGGATGACGATCGATCCCCCGCCTGTGGCCATCTTTCTCCTGCTTGCTCCCATGAACGCGGCAGTGTACGGGGCGATCGGGGCCAGCTTGGGATATGTGGTATTGACGTTTCCCCGGAAGGTCGTTGGTGGCAGTCCTTAGCTACATTGAGGCTTGATCTCGCATTGCGGCTCACGGACTGCACGAACCATAATCTCGGGAGATGTGGTCCACCCG
>Ga0209007_1000134_pt1 | contig 43272 bp, 46 predicted proteins | sample JacPinW_OM1H0_O2_FD_187961 | JGI IMG/M metagenome (GOLD analysis project Ga0209007, IMG submission 187961) | Forest soil microbial communities from Algoma, Ontario, Canada - Jack Pine, Ontario site 1_JW_OM1H0_O2 (SPAdes) (version 2) | ecosystem: Environmental > Terrestrial > Soil > Boreal... | reverse complement strand
CACCAGCCTTGCCGGCGGACGCGGTGGAATCGGCGGCACCATCGTTGGTGCGCTATTGATTGGCGTACTCACCAATGGCCTGGTCATCATGCACGTGTCGTCATATTGGCAACAGGTGGTGATTGGGCTGATTATTGTCGCTGCGGTGGCATTCGACACGTACGCCAAATCGCATCGGTAGGCGGACGCCGGAGCAGTATGCGCATACGAGGTGGGCGATGAAATCAGACTATGATGTGGCGGCACGTAAACAGGCGGTCAATCTGACTTTGAATGAGGATTTGGTCAATCAGGCAAAAGGCTTGACTGACAATTTATCGCAAGTCGTGGAGTCGCTCCTTTCAGCGTATCTCGCGAAATCTCGGGAGGAGCGACTGGCGAAGCATCAGGCGGTGGAAGCCACTGTGAAGCTGTGGAACGACTTTAATGCGAAGTCGGGTTCGATCGCTGATGAGTACTCGTCGCTCTGATGGTGCATTTCGATGTCCATCGAAACTTAGGATTCACAAAGACAGCATTCCTTTTGGGGTGATTGTCCAGTCGGCGCAGCTCGATAGCTTGCGCGCCGATTTGCGAGTTCCCGCTACTCGCTTTGACCTCTACGTCACCCATCCGAGCCGCTCAAATTCACAGTGCCGAAGGGACTTGCGCTAATCGCCGACCCTATGTAGACTTGCTACTATGGGTAAAGAAGATCGTGAAGTCAGGATGTCGCTGCAAACGCTGAAGGTGTTGGAGGCGTTTCTCGAGAATCCCACGGATCAGCTTTCAGGCGCCGAAGTGCATCAGCGCTGCAAGCTCGCCTCCGGAACCTTATACCCCATTCTGCTGCGACTCGAGGCGGCCGGGTGGTTCGTCAGTCGATGGGAGTCGATTAACCCGTCGAGTGCCGGTCGGCCACGGCGCCGCCTTTATCGGCTGACGCCGACGGGCCTTAAGCGCGCCAGCGAAGTGTTCGCAAGCTTTAACCGCGGTGTTCTTGCATAGACCGGCGCGACCGCCGGTGCCAGGAGGGGCTATGACTTCTGAGCGAATGGTGGATTGGATGGATAAGGCGGCCAGCTGCTTGGTTCAGCACGCGGCGCGGCGCACACCCGAACCCTTGTCAGCAAGACTCGAGGAGGAATGGCTGGCAGACCTGGCGGAGCGGCGTTCGGGATTTTCGCGCTTGCGCTTGGGAATCGGTTGCTACTGGGCCACGTACAGCATCGCCCGCGAACAGCGCGCCGCGACCGTTGCGCTGGCGCGCTCACAGTTGGCGCACGCAAACGTTGCAGGCTTTACGACCGAGAACGCCACGCTTTTCTCGCGCCGCACGGTTACCTTTCTACTGGTGGCTTCGTTGCACGCGGCCGTGTTGCTCGGACTCGCGGTTGGAGTGGGCTCCAAATTCATCAAAAAAACGCCGACGGAATTTGTGGTTGACCACATCGACAAGGTACTTCCGCGCATCGATCCGCTGCCGCCGGTGAAGCCGGATTTGAACACGATCACCGTTGACCCTCCGAAACCGGTCGACAAACTAACGTTTGAGCCGGATCCGCCAGCCGTGGCCGGCGATGTGAAGGAAGCGCCGCCTGAGACGCAGGGCGGCACCGGGCCTTCAAATCCTCCCGCGGTGACGATCAACCGTGTGCAAGGAGGGCCGGGAATCGGATTCCCCAGTGCACATGACTTCTATCCTCCCAGTGCGATTCGCCGCGAGGAGCAGGGCATCGCGACGGTCAGTGCCTGTGTCGATGCGCGCGGCCGCCTCACTTCCGATCCGAAGATCATTCAATCCACCGGCAGTCAAAGGCTCGATGAGGGCGCGCTGACTCTGGCAATCGCCGGCTCCGGGCACTATCGTGCCACGACCGAAAATGGCAAGCCGGTCGATTCCTGCTACGCTTTCCGCATTCGCTTCGACCTTAAGAATTGAGGCCTATGAAGCTCTACTACTCCGCCACTTCGCCCTATGTGCGCAAATGCCTGGTGAGCGCACACGAGTTAGGATTGCGTGCGCAAATCGAACTTCTGCCCGCCACGCCTCATCCGGTCAATCGCGATCGCGCGCTCGTGGTTTGCAACCCGTTGGGAAAGGTGCCCACGCTCCTTACCGATGACGGCACCGTGCTCTATGACAGTCGCGTGATCTGTGAGTATCTGAACGCGCTGGGCGATGGTCACTTGATTCCGAAGCAGCCCGCGGCGCGATGGTCAATTTATCGGGATGAGGCTCTGGCGGATGGAATATTGGACGCCGCAGTGCTGGTGCGGTACGAGACTTTTGCGCGTCCCGAGTCCTTGCGCTGGAAGGACTGGATCGACGGGCAATTGGACAAAGTGACTTGCAGCCTGGTCGAGATCGAAGGGCGCGCCGCTGCCCTCGGCCAGCGGGTCGATCTGGGGACGATCGCCACCGGCTGTGCGCTGGGATATCTTGATTTTCGATTTGCAGCGCTCGGCTGGAAGTATACGTATCCGAAAACAGCGGCGTGGTTCGAGCGCTTTGCGGCGCGCGAATCCATGCTGGCGACCCGTCCGCCGGCGGGTTGAGAGACACCTCACGCGCCATCGCAAAGGGTCGGCTAGTTAAGTTCCCGAACCCAAATATTCCGGAAACTGATCGGCGCTGACGGATCGCCGTGCGCTTGCAGCTTGATCGGCGCGCGATCATACGGCCGATAGCTGGGCTGTCCGATGTAGCGGGTTTCCCCGGTCAGCTGATAGTGGTTTTGCACGAGCACGCCGTTGTGAAATACCGTCACATAGGCGGGCGTCTTAACCGTTCCGTCGCTCGCAAAGACCGGCGCCGTCCACACGATGTCATAAGTCTGCCACTCGCCCGGCGGCCGCATGGCATTGACCAGCGGCGGCGATTGTTTGTAAATGCTCGCCGCCTGACCATTGACGTATGTTTTGTTCTTCCAGGAATCGAGAATCTGCACCTCGTAGCCGCCGTCGCCGGCCGCCGTGGAGGCCAAGAACACACCGCTATTGCCGCGTAGCTGACCCTCGCCGGTAATTCCTTTTGGCACCAGCCATTCCAGGTGCAATTGATAATTCTTGAAGAGTTGCTTGGTCTCGATATTGCCGACCGATTTGTCGACAGTCATTACGCCGTGACCCAGCTTCCAACCCGCCGGCGCGTGATCCTTGGTGTTCACCCATTGATCCAAGTTTCGGCCGTCGAACAAAACGATGGCGTCGGAGGGCGGCGCGTCGGGGTGTGCGCCCGGCGTCACGATGGGCGGAACGGGTTCCCATTGCTCGGTATCCTTCGGATCGCCTTGAGGGGTTTGCGCGGCGGCCGGCAAAAAACAAATGGGCGCAAGAGCTAGGGCCACCAAGGCCGCATACCGTCCAATCTCAACATGTCGCGTTTTCATTTCGGTTTCTCGCTTAAGTTCGAATGGATACATTGCCGGCCGGCGCGGCGCGCGAAGTCATACCGTCCAAATCCGCAGCGCTTCGGCAAGCGACAAAAATGGATCGCTGCGGGTGGGTATGAACTCGTGCGCGACGTAGCCCTGGTAGTTAAGATCCGCGATGGCGGCGGCAATGGCGTGATAGTTCAGTTCCTGGCTGTCATTGATTTCATGCCGTCCGGGGACGCCGCCGGTATGAAAGTGTCCGATCCAGTTGATGTTGTCGCGGATCGTACGGATGACATCGCCCTCCATGATCTGCATATGATAAATGTCGTATAGGAGTTTCACCCGCGGCGAATTGACGCCACGCATCACGGCAACGCCAAAGGCGGTGTGATCACCTTGATATCCCGGATGATCGACTTTGCTGTTGAGCAGTTCCACGCAGACGGTGACGCCATATTTTTCGGCGAGCGGCGCAATCTTGGCGAGGCCGGCCACGCAGTTGGCGATTGCAGCGGGTTCATCGATACCCGGAACCCGGTTGCCGAACATGGCGATGAGATTGGCCACCCGTGTCTGCGCGGCCCGCGGCAGCGCCATCTCCAGTTCTCCCAGAAGCAGCGCATGGTTGGCGGGATCATTGAATCCCGTCGCGATGAACTTATCGCGTCGACTGGCATATCCCATGGAAACCACGAGCCCGGCGTCGGCCGCCTCGGCCCATTCGTCCGGAAACAGCAAGTCGATCCCGGCGAATCCCATCTGCTTGGTGCGGCGGCAGAAGTCGGTCAGCGACACCCGTGCGTAGGGCCAACGGCACACCGATTGTTTGAGCCTTCCGCTGCCCGCCGGGTTCTCGCTGGATTGCGTCAGCGGCGCGCCGACCGCACGAAATGCGCCGGCGACCGCTCCGGCGGCGGCGAGTGTCCCAAAGCCTGCCGAACGGGCGATAAACTCTCTGCGGGAGAATAAATTCATGAGTGATATCACGTTTGCGAATCGCGATAGAATAAGCCGAATATTCACGTAAGGTACAACGATGTCCGTAAGCTACGACGCGATTGTAGTCGGCTCCGGTATTTCCGGGGGGTGGGCGGCGAAGGAGCTCACTGAGAAGGGCCTGCGGGTCTTGCTGTTGGAACGCGGCCGCAATGTCGAGCACGTCAAGGATTACGTCAACGCCACGAAGGCGCCTTGGGAATATTTGCATCGCGGCGGCCGAACCTACGCGATGGAGCAGGCGTATCCCGTGCTCAAGCGCGACTATCCGCTGAATGAGAAGAACCTCTCCTTCTGGGTCAACGAGAAAGATTCGCCGTATACGGAGATCAAGCGTTTCGACTGGTATCGAGGCTATCAGGTCGGCGGCCGCTCGCTGACTTGGGGGCGCCAGAGTTATCGCTGGAGCGACTACGACTTTGAAGCCAACGCGAAGGAGGGTATCGCGGTTGACTGGCCCATTCGCTACAGTGAACTTGCGCCGTGGTATGACCATGTGGAGCAGCACGCCGGTATCTCCGGCGCCCGCGACGGACTGCCGCAGCTTCCCGACGGACAGTTTCTGCCGCCCATGCCGCTCAACTGCGGCGAGGAACTGGTTGCGGGCCGGCTGAAGAATGCATTCGACGGCAAACGCCACATGATCATCGGGCGAGTCGCGAATGCCACCAAGCCGCTGGAAGGCCGCGCGCCGTGCCAATATCGGAATGCTTGTTGGCTCGGCTGCCCCTATGGCGCCTACTTCAGTACGCAGTCTTCGACCCTGCCGGCGGCCGTGAAGACCGGGAAGCTCACGTTGAAGCCCTGGTCGATCGTCACGGAAGTGCTCTACGACAAGGACCGCAAACGCGCCACGGGTGTCAGGGTGCTCGATGCGGTGTCGGAGCAGACGACCGACTATACCGCCAAGGTGATTTTCCTCTGCGCCTCGACTTTGAATTCAACCTGGCTGCTGATGCGATCAGCGACCGATGTCTGGCCCGATGGGCTGGGCAGCAGCTCAGGCGAGTTGGGTCACAACCTGATGGACCATCATTTTCGTTGCGGCGCCGAGGGCAACCTGCCGGGATTGGACGATAAGTACTACTACGGCCGGCGCCCCAACGGCATTTACATCCCTCGGTATCGCAATTTATTTGGCGACAAGCGCGAGTATTTGCGCGGCTTCGGCTACCAGGGAGCAGCGAGCCGGGAAGGATGGACGCGCGCCGTCAAGGAATTGGGCCTGGGCGCGGAATTCAAGGACGAAATGACTTTGCCGGGACCTTGGAAGTTTGGCGCCACGGCCTTCGGCGAGATGCTCCCCAATCACGCCAATCGTGTTGGCATCGACACCAAGAAGGATAAGTGGGGCCTGCCGGTTCTCAAGATTGATTGCGCCACGGGTGAGAACGAACGTTTGATGCGCAAGGACATGATTGCCGACATGGCGGAAATGCTCGAACAGGCCGGCGCAAAAATGATAAAGACATTCGACCCGGGGTCCTTCCCGGGCATGGGCATCCACGAAATGGGCACAGCGCGCATGGGGCGTGATCCTAAGACCTCGGTGCTGAACTCGCATAACCAGGTCTGGGATGCGCCGAACGTTTTCGTCACGGACGGCTCCTGCATGGTCTCGAGCGCCTGTCAGAATCCCTCGCTCACCTACATGGCGCTCACTGCCCGCGCCGCGGACTTTGCGGTGAACGAGCTCAATCGCCGCAACCTGTGAGCTGATATGAACGACTCAACTGAAACTGAGCAATTGCAGCTGATCAATCGACGGGAGGCGATTCGCCGCGTCAGCGCCTTGCTGGGCGGAGTCGCATTCGTCGGCGGCAACAGCCTGTTGGCCGCAGTCGAGAAGACAGATACCGCACTCGAGCGGGGCCTGGGAAATTTCAGCGCTCAAGATGTTGCATACCTCGACGAGATCGCGGAAACCATACTTCCCGCCACCAAGACACCCGGTGCGAAGGCGGCAAAAACCGGCGCGTTCATGGCGCTGATGGTCACCGATTGCTACAGTCCCGCGGAGCAGAAGGTTTTCCGGGACGGCATGCGCAAAGTGGACGAGGCGATGAGAAACGCCAACAACGTCTCGTTCATGACCGCGACCCCGGCGCAGCGGCTCGCGGTACTCACGACGCTCGATCATGAACAGAAGCGCGTGATGGACGCCCGCGAAGCGGCGGATCGCAAGCGCAAGGGACTGTCGCCTGTGGTGGGCGGCGATGCGACCGAAGCCAAGGCGGAGAATGTGCCGGGCACGCCGGTCGCGACGGATACCGCCGGCCCGCAGCCCGCTCATTACTTCCGCATGATGAAGGAACTCGCTCTGCTGGGCTTTTTCACATCGAAAATTGGCTGCACCGAAGCGTTGCGCTACGTCGAAGCACCCGGCCGCTTCGATGCGTGTGTTCCCTACACGCCGGGCCAGCCTGCGTGGGCGGCTCACGCCTGATTAGAACAGTTTGCGTTGCATCGCCCCGGCAACGCCTGTCGGTCGCAGGGAGGGCGTCTATCGATGGCGCTTTTTGTCCGGTAGTTGTCCCATTGCCATCTTTCTTGAACAATACTCGGCGCGCAGAATACTCGGACCTGAAACAGCCACAAAGGCCATTTATGTCCCACTCCCGAACCGCCTTACTCGTGATCGATGCGCAGCAGTCGTTTGAACATCGTCCCTATTGGGATCCGGCGGACGCGCCGGCGTTCCTCGATCGCCTGCAGTCGCTGGTGGATGGCGCCAAGGCCAGGCAGATCCCGGTCGCGCGGATTTTTCATGTTGAGGAATCGGGGGCATTTTCACTGGAGTCGGGATACGTCAAGACGATGGCATCGCTGTCCATTGCGCCGGACGTTACCTTCTATAAGCACCGTCACAGCGCGCTCATCGGCAGTGGATTGTCGGTGTGGCTGACCGAGCGCGGGATTCAGCATTTGATCGTATCGGGGATTCGCACCGAGCAATGCTGCGAGACCACGACACGGCACGCATCGGACTGCGGTTACGACGTCGATTTCGTCAGCGAAGCCACGTTGACCTTCGCCATGACTGACCGCCATGGGCGCCATTGGACTGCCGCCGACATCAAGGCGCGAACTGAACTGGTTCTCGAGGGGCGTTTCGCCCGCGTGCTGACGGCAGCCGAAGCGCTGTCCGCGTTCGATGCGAGAGGCAACGATGCGGGACGGCGAGCGGCGTGATCAAGGCCGAACCATCCATTCTCGATGTCTGGGTCGTGTTGCCCGAGCGGGTATTGCTGCTGGATATCGCCGGGCCGATGGAAGTTTTGCGCCGTGCGAATGTGGAACAAAGCGCGCTTCAGTTCAATGTTCACTATGTAGGATCGAGCGCCCGAGCGATGTCCTCCGTCGGCATTCCGCTTGCGGACATTGAACCCCTGCCGACTACCATACCCCCGGGCGCGATGATCATCGTCCCCGGATCGGCGGATAAAATTGCCTTCGCGGACGATGTGACTCAAGCGGCGGTACGCCAGGATGAGCGCGCCATTGTCGACTGGCTAAGAGCCTGCATTCGCCCAGGGCACCGATTGATGACGATTTGCTCCGGTGCCTTGCTGGCCGCTCGAGCGGGGCTCTTGGATGGCTATTCCTGCACCACGCATCACGCCGAATGCGGCGAGCTGGCAGTCCTGGCTCCGCGGGCCAAAGTCCTGGATAACCGGCTATTCGTGATCGATGGTGAACGCTACACCAGCGCCGGCGTCACCGCCGGGTTGGACCTGATGCTGAATGTCGTGAGCTCTCTCACGGGACATGCCTGCGCGCTCGCCATTGCGCGGCATCTGGTGTTGTACCTGCGCCGCGAGGGCGCGGATCCGCAAATCTCGCCCTGGCTTGCGGGTCGTAATCACTTGCACCCGGCGGTGCATCGTGTCCAGGACGCCATCATTGCAAACCCCGCCGAAAATTGGACGCTGACGGATCTTGCCAAGATCGCCAATACGAGCTCGCGGCACTTATCGCGTCTATTCAATGAACACGCGGGCATCAGTATCACCACCTACATCAACACGCTGCGGGTGGCGCTCGCTCACCAACTGCTTACGGGCAGCCGCTTGGGATTGGAGCGCATCGCGGAGCGCACCGGCTTCGCCTCATCGCGGCAGCTGCGGCGCGCTTGGCGCCGATCCTATGACACACCGCCCGTCGCGCTGCGCGGCAGCCAGCGCCAGGGAGGGTAAGAAAAATCTAGGCACGAAGGTCACAGTGCCTAGATTCTTCTTACCCTCCCTGACGGGATTTCGCGCCGATCGATATCACATGCCGCTCAAATTCCCAGTGCCGGCGTACTATTGGGTCGCGGCCCGTAGCGCCGCCAGATACTGCATCCTCACGGCGTTGATGTCCTCCGACCAGGCAGCCGGCCAGGCGGAATTGATGACCACGACCAACTGGTCTTGCGGAAACATGGACAAGGTTTGACCGAAGATCCCCTCGGCTTCGTAGCCGCCGGGAATGATCCACCAGAAATAGCCGTAGGGCGGATTCGCAACATGCGGCGCCGTTGCGTCCTCGGTCCAGCCGGCGGGCACTACTTCGCGTCCCGCTGCTTTGCCGTGACCCAGCATGAATTGCCCGACGCGGCCGTAGTCTCTCAAGGTCATGCTCACGCAGCAGCCGCCGCGTTCGTGACCGGCAACATCTTCGACCCAGATGCCATCTTGTTCCATGCCGTAGGGTTGCCAAACCTTTTCGGATAAATACTGCGCCAGCGGTTCCCCGACGGCATTGGACAGCAGGATTCCGGCCAGATCGGTCTCACCGGTCTTGTAGACGAACTTGGCGCCGGGGGCCGCCTCGCGCGGCAGCCGGCGCATGTAGCTGACGACAGGATTGACGCCCGGCTCAAGAATGCTCAAGCCCACCTTGGCCACATCCGAATTCGGATCGGTGTAGCTCTCATTCCATTTCACGCCCGAGGTCATGGTGATCAGCTGGCGCACGCTGACCCCTTCGTAGGCGCTGCCTTTCAACTCGGGAATGTACAGCGTGACAGCGTCATCGAGGCTTTTGATCTTACCGTCCTTGAGCGCGGCGCCGATCAGCGTCGAGGTGAGGGACTTCGCGACTGAGAACGAGGTCCAGCGATCTTGGGGGCTGCGGCCCAGTCCATACCGCTCGAGTACGATTTTGCCATTCTTGATGACGAGTACGCCCGAGGCGCGAAACTCGCGCATGTAGCTTTCCGTGTTGTAAGTCTTGTCGCCGACTTTGAAGGTGGGGTCGATTTGCGCCCCCAGCGGCAGCGGGTGCACGGTCTTGCCGCGCTTGAACACTCGAACAGGCGCGAGCTTTTCCATGTTTCGATAGCCCCACGCTTGCTGCTCAGGCGTCCATGTCAAGATCGCCGCGCCTCCGGGTGGCAGAGGCGGATCAGCCGGGGCCGCATTTAAGCTCGCGGCGGCGATGAGCCAGAGAAAACCAAGCGACGGCACAAATATTCTTTTTGTCATTTTCGAAGCTCGCGTGAAGGACTGCGCACAGCAGGTTAGCGCAACGGGAATCGACAGGATATGTGAAAATTGCAGAATGAACACTACACCGGCTGCCCAAGGCAGCTTTCTCTTGAATGTCGCGCGCCAAGCCATGACCAACAATGGCCTGCAGCCGGATTTCGGCGACGCGGCCTTGAAACAGATGGCATCGATCACCGCGGCTGCGCGCGATCCCAGCCCCGATATTCGCGATCTGCGCCAGCTCTTGTGGTGCTCGATCGACAATGACAACTCGCGCGATCTCGATCAGCTCAGCGTCGCCGATCCTTCAAGTCCGGGCGCGACCCGGATTTTGGTGGCGATCGCCGATGTGGATGCCGTGGTCAAGCCCGGCTCGCCCATCGACGATCATGCCCGTATCAATACGACCTCGGTCTACACGCCCGCGGCGATTTTTTCCATGTTGCCCGAGAAACTTTCCACGGATCTCACCTCGTTGGGCGAAAATCAGGAACGTCTCGCGCTCGTTGCCGACATGACCATCAATGCCGCGGGTGTGGTCGTGCAGTCGGATTTGTATCGCGCCTGGGTCGTCAATCGCGCCAAGCTGGCGTACAACGCCGTGGGCGCGTGGCTTGCCGGCACCGGCCCGGCGCCTGCGGGGGTGGCCGCTGTGGCGGGCATGGATCAGCAGCTTCGTACCCAGGATAAAGTGGCGCAGTCGCTGCGCGCCGTGCGCCGCGCGCGCGGCGCGCTCGACTTGGAAACGATCGAAACGCAGCCGGTGTTCAGCGGTGGCATCTTGAGCGATCTGCTTCCCGATGAACCCAATCGAGCGAAACAGTTGATCGAGGAGTTCATGGTCGCCGCCAATGGCGTCACCGCGCAATTTCTCACCGCCAAGGGCTTCAGCGCGCTGCGCCGCGTGTTGCGCGAGCCTAAGCGGTGGGACCGAATTGTTGCGCTGGCGGCGGGGCTGGGAGAGACGTTGCCGGCCGACCCGAGTGCGCCGGCGCTGAACGCATTTCTCGCCAAGCGCCGTCAAAGCGCACCGGATCAATATCCTGATTTGTCGTTGTCCGTGGTCAAGCTCCTGGGGTCGGGCGAATACGTCTTGGACAAACCCGGGCAGGCCATTGCGGGACATTTCGGCCTCGCGGTCGTCGATTACACCCATTCCACGGCGCCCAATCGGCGCTTTCCCGATCTCATTACGCAACGCTTGCTCAAGGCGGCGCTTACGAAGCACGCCTCGCCGTACGGCGACGCCGAACTGCAAGATCTGGCGGCGCATTGCACCCTGCAGGAGCACAACGCCGCCAAGGTGGAGCGCGCCGTGAACAAATCGGCGGCGGCCTCATTGCTGGCTTCACGCATCGGCGCGAAGTTCGATGCCATCGTCACCGGCGCATCCGATAAGGGCACCTGGGTGCGCATATCCTCGCCCACCACGGAGGGGAAAGTGGTCAAGGGATTCCAAGGACTGGATGTGGGAGATCGCGTACGCGTGGTGCTGTTGCACACCGACGTCGCGCACGGCTTCATAGATTTTGCGAGAGACTCGGCATGAAAAACCAGAATACGGAAGATTCCCTGGCGTACCTTGATCCGGAGTTTCTCGCCAGCGATGATGCGCGGCCGCTGCGCATTATCGCCGAATATCTAAATCCGCTGCGCCGTCTGCGACTGCAGCGCGTGCACGACACCATCGTGTTTTTCGGTTCCGCGCGCCTGTCGGCGGAGGGGCCGCTCGGCCGCTTTTATACCGAGGCGCGCGAACTCGCGCGGCTCGTCACTTTGTGGTCATCCAGCCTGCCTTCGCATGTGCATCGCTTTGTCGTCTGCTCCGGCGGCGGAGGCGGCATCATGGAAGCGGCAAACCGCGGCGCGCGCGATGCCGGCGGCCGCACGATCGGCCTCAACATCAGCCTGCCGCATGAGCAACAACCGAACTCTTACGTCACGCGCGAATTGCTGTTCAATTTTCGCTATTTCTTCATGCGAAAACTTTGGTTCGCCCATCTCGCGCGCGCCATGGTGGTTTTCCCCGGCGGTTTCGGCACCATGGACGAACTCATGGAGGTGCTCACGCTGGCGCAAACGCACAAGCTCGAGCGCAAATTGCCGATTATTTTGTACGGCTCCAGCTATTGGAACGAGATCATCAACTTCGAAGCGTTGATCCGCCACGGCGTGATCAGCCGCGCGGATCTAAAGCTGTTCGCCTTTGCCGATGATCCCGGCAGCGCACTGAAGCTGCTGCAGGATGCGATCGAAGTGGGCACCGAAGAAAAAACGCCGGCGTTTGCGCCGTCTCGCTGTCGCGAGACGCCCTAAGCATTGCTGACTTGGCAATGCGCGACAAATTGGCGCAGCGGATCGGACAGCACCTTTCTCTCGTGACGAATCATCAAAAAATTTCGCGTCAGGCGCGGCAGGGCGGTTGCCAGCACGCTCAAGCGTTTTGCGGCCACGAGATTGCGCACCACCGAGCGCGACAGGCAGCTGATTCCTAAGCCCTCGGCCACGGAGTTTTTGATTGCTTCGGAGCTGCCAAGCGTCATCGAGGCCGGAATATTGAGCAGATGCGGCAACAGCGCCTGTTCCACCGTCTCGCGCGTCCCCGATCCCACTTCCCGCAGCAGCCACTCGGCCGCGGCGAGCTCCGAGAGCTTCAGCTTGCGCCGTTTCGCGGTCTTGGCCAGGGGGTGAGCAGGGGAGGCGACAATCACCAGCTCGTCTTGCAGCCAGGGAACCACGATGATGCCCTTCGTGTGACAGGGCCCCTCGATGAATCCGATATCGGTCTCGAAGTCGCGCACCGCGGTGACCACATCGAGCGTATTGCCGATCTGCAGATCGAGGCGCGCGGCCGGCACTCGTTCCTTAAAGCGCGCCAGCAGCGCGGGCAAAATGTAATTGCCAATCGTGGTGCTGGCGAAAATATGCAGCTCGACCGGCAGTGCTTGGGCGCTCGACAGGAAGGCGGTTTCAAGGCTTTGCGCGCCGTCCAATACCGCGAGCGCCATCGGCAGCAACGTCCGGCCATTGTCATTCAGCAGAAGCCGCTTTCCGACCCGGTCGAAAAAGCGCGCGCCCAGGACACGCTCCAGCTCCTTCAACGCGGCACTCGCGGCCGATTGGGACAGCGGGACCGACAAGGCCGCGGCTGTGGTGCTGCCGCTCAAGGCAATGGCACGAAATATCTGCAATTGACGCAGGCTCAGGCGCATTCTGGAGAGTCCGTTAATCGATAAAACAACTTGATTATAAACAAATAATCAATTTTACGAATAGGTCTGTTGCGCGCATAGTTTGGCAACGCGATGACGCGTGGGGTCAAGGTTGTTATGCAGGCAGCGACAAATCCGCTGGCGCTACCGGCGAAGCCGGGAAGCCCGCGCAGGCAGCGATTGATGAGGCTGCTGCCGGGCATTCTCCTGACCGGCGTCATCGCGATACTCGCGACCGAGCTTGCCAAGAGCGCCTGGATGCAGGCGAATGGCATCAGCGCACTGACGCTCGCCATAGTCGGCGGCATGATCGCCGGCAACACGATCTACCCACTCATCTCAGGCCTCAGTGCCCCCGGCGTGACCTTCTCCAAACAAATCCTGCTGCGCGCCGGCATTATTTTGTTCGGCTTGCGCCTGACCTTTCAGGACATCGGGCAGGTGGGCGTGGTCGGCGTCATGATCGACGCCATCGTCTTGAGCAGCACTTTTGTCTTGTCGTGCTGGGCCGGCACTCGGCTCTTCGGCTTGAATCGCCGCACGGCGATGCTCATCGGGGCCGGCAGTTCGATTTGCGGCGCGGCTGCTGTGATGGCGACCGAGCCGGTGGTGCGCGGGCGTGCGGAGGAAGTCTCCATCGCAGTCGCCACGGTGGTTGCCTTTGGCACGCTGGCCATCTTTATTTATCCCGCTCTGTATCATCTGAATGATCGCATGCACTGGTTGTCGACCACGCCCTTCGCGTACGGGATCTTCACCGGATCCACCGTTCATGAGGTCGCTCAGGTGGTCGCGGCCGGCAAGGCCGTGGCCGACACCGCGGCGAACACGGCCGTGATCACGAAGTTGGTGCGTGTCATGATGCTGGCGCCCTTTTTGGTGCTGCTGTCCGCGTATTTGTCGCGTAACGCCGAGGAAGCTGCGGCTCCGACGGCGGGTACGGCGCCCCCGGCCCCTTCTCAGTCCTGGCGCGGCGTCATTCCTTGGTTTGCCTTGGGATTCATCGCAGTGGCGGGATTCAACTCAATGGCGCTGTTGCCGCGCTCCTTCGTCAGCGCCGCCATCGATGCGGACACGCTGATCCTGGCGACCGCGATGGCCGGGCTCGGGGTCAGCACGCAAGTCTCCGCGATCCGCGCGGCCGGCATTAAGCCGCTCGGATTGGCGGCGCTGTTGTTCGGATGGCTGATTTTCGGCGGTTTTGCAATCAATGCCGGGGTGTCGGCGTTATTCGCCAGGGCGCTGGGCCACTAGCTTACTACCGCACTGGAACATGCGCAGCTCAAGGATTGCGATCGCTGCCCAGCTCCGACAATACAGCGGCCAAGGGTTCCGATTCGACGCTGACGCTTCCCGCAAAAGGATGATCGATGGCAATGATCACCAGCAGCGCCGAGAAAATCAAGATCGACAAAGCACCGGTCATGATGGCTTGCGCATACAGGTTTTTGGTGCCGAACAAGAAAGTAAAACCGATCGTTATGAGCGCCCCACCAAACAGCACGGCCCAGACAATTCCGGGAACGATGCCGGCGGACATGACGACGCGTGCTCGCCGAGCCTGTGTGACCAGGTCGAGTTGATGCAGCAGTTCCGTCATTAGGGCGGCGCCCTTGAGGTCGGTGGGCTGATATCGAAGCAGCGCCGTGTAAGTGGCGCCGAGTGCGCGCGTCGCCTCGGGACTGCCTCGGCCGAGTTGCATCGCCGGCCAGTCTTGCGTGATCGCCGCGCGCAGGTAGCCTGTGATGCCGGCGCGCAGTGCACTCGATGCCTCCGCGTCAATCCCGTTGGCGAGCCGAAAAACGGTGGCCGCCGCGCCGGCCTCGAGGCTCACCGTGGTCTCGGCCTCGGTGAACTTGTCCCACACCGTGATCACTGCGAAGCCTAGCAGCACCGCATAGATGACGCCTACCGTCGCGAACTTAAAACCCGCGACCTCGTTATTGGTTCGAAGCCATTCGAGACCCAGGCGCCGGCGTACCAGCACCGGGCCGAACATGGAGGCTACGGTGATCAGGACGACCAGAACCGCGGCGATCCAAATGGGAGCCTTGGTCAAAAAAAACATGCGGCGCCTCGAGTGGGTGTGATTATTTCATGCTACGCGCGCGACGCCGAGCAACACAAGCGATTGCGAGGCCGGCTATTGTGATCCGCCCTCGAATGGAGTGATCATCAATAGCATGACATCCAATGATTACGATGTGCTGGTCATCGGCGCCGGTGTTGCCGGACTCAATGCTGGACGCTTGCTTGCCGAAGCCGGCCAGCGCGTCGCCATCTTGGAGGCGCGCGACCGGATCGGCGGCCGCATTTGGACCCAGCCGATCGCGCTCGACCAGCAGCCGCCGTTCGCCGTCGAATTGGGCGCCGAATTTGTTCACGGTTTGCCGCAGGAGACGTGGTCGCTCATTAAGCAGGCCGGGTTGAGTACCGTCGAGGTTGACGGCTCATCATTATGGTTCGACGGCAGCCGATTGATGGCGGCAAACGAGCAACGGGGGGCTACTGAAGGCGTGCTGGAAGATCTGACGCAATGGATGCAAAAGCAACCCAGCGGCAGCGATTTCAGCTTCGTCGAGTATCTCAAAGGGCAGGCGGTGGATCCGATCACGGCGCGCATGGCGAGCAACCGCGTCGAGGGGTTCAACGCGGCCGATCAGCACCGCATCTCCGTCGCGGCGCTCGCCAAACAGCAGGCTGCGGAGGATGCGATTGATGCGGATCGCCTGTTTCGAATCGAGGGCGGCTACGCGGCGGTTCCGAATTTCCTGGCCGAGAAATTCATCGCCGCGGGCGGCACACTGGTTCTTAAGGCGCCGGCGAGGAAAATCGTCTGGAAACGCGGCGCCGTGGCGGTCGAGACCACAGGTCCCGACGGCGACCTGCAATATCATTCAAACTGCGCTGTGATCACGGTGCCGCTGGGAGTGCTGCAGGCGCAGACGATTGATTTTGATCCTCGGCCGTCAGAAGTATTGTTTCATGCCAATCGCCTCGAGATGGGTGCGGTGATGCGTTTGACTTTGGTGTTCAAAGAAAAATTCTGGGATCCGCAATTGAGTTTTCTGTTTGCGCCGGCCGAATCTCCGCCGACCTGGTGGACCCCCATGCCCCAGGAAGCGCCCGTGCTTACGGCATGGGCGGGCGGACCTAGAGCCGGTTTACTCCTCAAGCTCATCACCGCGGATGGCGATGCCAGCGCGTTGCGCGATCAATGCCTCGCAACACTGGCGAAAATATTCGCGCTGCCCTTGTCCGATATACGGCAAATGCTGTCGAGCTGGCACATGCACGACTGGCAGCGCGACGAATACGCCCGAGGCGCATACAGCTACGTTCACGTGGGTGCCTTGGATGCGCCTGACAAAATGCGCATTCCGGTCGAGGACACCTTGTACTTTGCCGGAGAACACACGGATGTGTCGGGGCATTGGGGCACGGTGCACGCGGCGCTGGCAACCGGGTTGGCGGCGGCAGATCTCGCGATACGCGGCGGCGCTGCGCGTGGTTGATTTGGATCGCCGCTCCTTAATGACCGGCGTCGGTTCCCTTGCCGCCGCCTCTCTGCTGCCCGAAGTGCAAGCAGGTGCGAGTGCGGCGATCGACGTACCTGTTGAAGAGCCTCTCGAGCTTCGGTCGATGATCTCGCGGGAGCGGGAGAACATTCTCGCCGCGATGGCGCGCGAGGAGATTCCGGGCGCCGCCGTCTGTCTGCTTCACCAGCGCAAGCCGGTCTGGGTGGAAGGTTTGGGTGTCACCGATACCCAGTCGCGAGGCCGGGTCGGCGCGCGCACCCTATTTAGCATCCAATCAACCTCCAAGAACTTCACGGCGGCGGCGATCATGATTGCCGTGCAACGCGGTGTTCTCGACCTGGACAAGCCGATTACCGATTACCTAAGAGAGTTTTCGGTCCAAAGCCGATTCGAATCAATGCCGCAGAGGAAAATGACCCTGCGCCTTCTCTTGAGTCATCGAGCAGGTTTCACCCATGAGGCCCCTGTCGGCAACAACTTCGATCCCGCATTTCCGGACTTTGAAACGCATATTCGCAGTATCTCGCGTACCTGGCTTCGGTATCCGGTGGGCGAACGCTACCGTTACTCCAATCTCGGCGTCGATCTCGCGGGATACATCCTGCAATTGGTCGCTGGTAAACCCTTTGCCGCCTGCCTTCGATCCATGATCTTTGATCCGTTGGGCATGGCCGACAGCACGGTCGCGACGGAGGTCTATACACGGCGCGGCGATCGCGCGATCGGCCACGAGAAAGGCTACGCGACGGTTCCTTTGAAAACGCCCCTCATTCCTTCGGGGGGTGTCTACACCAGCGCGCGCGACATGGCGAACTATCTGGCGTTTCATCTCAACCGCGGTCAGTTTGACGGTAAGAAGGTTCTCGAGGAATCCTTATGGCGCGAGATGCACAGCTTCTCGTTGGGCGGCGATTATGGCCTGGGCGTTATCCGAACTGAACTGCGCTACGGCAACACGCCGATTCGCATGCTCAATCACAAGGGTGGCGGATTTGGATTCGGTTGTGTGTGCAACTACTGCCCGGAGGCTGGGCTGGGGTGGATGGCCATGTTTAACCGGCCGACCGCCGCTGCTTATCGATTCGGCACGGGGCTTCTAGAGGGCCTGCTCACGCGCCGCTACGGCGCGCGAACAGCCAGGTTGCCGGTTCAGGACCTTTCCCCGATCGAGCTGCAGCGGACTCAACTCGCGCAATTCACCGGCAGCTACATTGGGCGTGATTTCTACGGCGAGATAAAATTTGAAAACGGCGCACTGGGGATTCGCGCAGCATCGGGTTTCACGCCGCTGCAATTTACCTCTCCCGTCGACTTGTTCGTCGCCGGCGCGGAAGGAGAGGCCGTCACTTATCGCTATTTTGCGGCAATTCAGGCTGAACCCGCTCATCTGGAGTGCGCCATCGGCGAGAACAGTCTCGATTACAATGATGGCGGCGACGAACCGGCCGGTCCGAATTCCGCCGCGTGGGATGCCATCGTGGGTCCGTATCAGATCGATCAATGGGGCGAGCGGGCGCAGTCACTCATCGTGCATCGCAAGAATGGCTATTTGTACTTGAACGACTGGCGGCTTACAGAGTTCGAGCCAAAGCTATTCTTCACGGCTGATGGCGAGGCGGTGGACTTCAGAACCGACGAGCCGACCTGGCGAAACATCCGTCTACTGCGCGCCTAGCTGAATGGAACGGCCATTACTCGTGTACGACGCCGATTGCGGGTTCTGCGTCTATTGGGCGCGGTACTGGCAAAAATTGACGGGCGATGCCGTCAATTACCAGCCCTATCAAGAAGTAGCGCCGCAACATCCGCAGATCTCGCTCGCCGATTTTCAACGTGGCGTGCAATACATCACGCCCGATGGACGCCATGCCAGCGCTGCTGAGGCGAGCTTTCTCACCTTGAGCCATGCGCGCGGCAAAGGATTCTGGTTAACGCTCTATAAAAAACTACCCGGCTTCGCGGCCATAGCGGAATGGATGTATGCCTTCATCGCCGCGCATCGTTCAGCCGGTTATCGCGTCAGCTTGTTTCTATGGGGCAGGGATTTTGGGCCGCCGCGCTACGATCTCGTGTCGTTCGTGTTCTTGCGCTTCATGGGCCTGATCTATCTATCGGCCTTCGTTTCCTTTGGGGCGCAGGCACTGGGACTGATCGGCAGCCACGGCATCTTGCCATTGGCCGAGTTGGTGAAGCTCATCAGCGGCCGCGCCGGCGTCGAGCGGTTTTTTGCGATGCCCATGCTGTTCTGGATCGATGCCAGCGATCTCGCCATCCGGTCGGTGTGCTGGGCGGGTGCGGGATTCTCGCTGCTATTGATTTTCAATGTGTTGCCTCGCCTAAGCCTGCTCGCGCTCTATGTGCTGTATCTCTCGCTGCTCTATGGCGGACAGACTTTCATGTCCTTTCAGTGGGACACGTTTTTGTTGGAAGCGGGCTTTCTAGGCCTGCTTTTGAGTTTCGCTCAAACGCCCGGCCTCTGGCTGCTGCGCTGGCTGCTGTTTCGATTCATGTTCATGTCGGGCGTGGTCAAGCTCTTGAGCGGGGATCCCAACTGGTGGAATTTATCGGCGCTGTCCTATCATTTTTTCACGCAACCGCTGCCCACGCCGCTGGCGTGGTATGCCGCGCATTTTTCCCCGTCGGTATTGAAAGTCGCGACCGCCGGCCTATTTGTCGTTGAGTTGGTATTGCCTTTTCTGATTTTCTGCCCGCGGCGGCTGCGTTTCTGTGCCGCGTTCGGCATCCTGCTGCTGCAAAGCTGCATTCTGCTCACCGGCAACTACAACTGGTTCAATCTTCAGACCATGCTGCTCTGCCTATTGCTGTTTGACGATGCAGCTTTGCAGAAGATGCTGCCGCGGCGCCTGGTGCGGGTGTTGTCGAGACGCGTCCACCCGCGTCCGACAAAGGCCGTCTCCGTCACGGTCGCTGCCTGGGGATTGGTGCTGGTGTTCTCGAGTCTCGTGCAAATGGACGAGCGCATCGGCGGCAGTCCGCCGCCGCCGGCGCGCGCATTGGATCAATTGATCGAGCCGCTGCGCATGGTCAGCAGTTATGGTTTGTTCGCCGTCATGACGACCGAGCGCAACGAAATCATCATCGAGGGGTCGGATGACGGGACCGAATGGCGCGAGTACCAGTTTCGGTACAAGCCAGGCGATGTGGCGCGCCGCCCGCCCTGGAATATTCCGCACCAGCCGCGACTAGACTGGCAGATGTGGTTCGCTGCGCTCGACGATCCGCGGCGCGTGAACTGGTTTCCTCGCTTTCTGGAGAAGCTGCTGGAGAACGAACCCACCGTAACGGCGTTGCTGGAAAAGAATCCGTTCCCAGACAAGCCGCCGCAGTATCTGCGTGCGCAGTTTTACGACTACACCTATTCGAGCGGCGAGGAATTGGGCAAGGGCTTGTGGTGGCGGCGTCGATCGTTGGGTCTGTACTATCCGGTGGTTCACCTCAAGGCGCATTAGCAGCTTTTTTACTTCGACTGTTTGGGCGGATCGGAACGTTCTTCCTCCGCCCAATCGATCGGTCCGTGTTCGGCAGCGCGTTTCAAGTGCTCCAGGGTCCACGAATCCCCAAACTTAAACTTCTTCAAGAGGGTGTCAAAGGCGGGAGTCGCGAGAAATCCAACGCCATCCAGTTCAACCGCCGAGCGGTTCTTGGAAATCGTGCGCAAGTTGATGGCGGTCACCGTTTTGCCGAAATCCTCGGCATGCTCAAAATTAGGGGGCGCCTGCACGTTACGCAGGACCAGCAACTGATCGGGTACGTAGGCGACAATCGCGTTCTTGATGTTTCCGGGTTGCCCGCGAACGGCTGTTGCCGTGTAGCTGGTTTCGACCACGCCGCCGATACCGAACTCGACCCAGGCGACGGGGACCGCCCAGCTTTTCCAGCCGTCGCTGCTGCTTAACAGTTTCCATATTTTGTCGACCGGCGCATCGATGACGATGCTGAGTTTAAGCACCCGGCTGCCATTGGGCTCGGTGTAGGAATCATCGCGCACGTTAGGAAATTCCGCTGCGATGGCGCGAGGGTAAACGGCGCCAAACATGCAGAACATGAAAAGGATTCGAAGCAATTTCATGTGGGCTCCCCGCGCGCCGCGGCGCGCTGCAATACGTTGAAGTAATCGCGCAGCGTCGCAATCGCCGCGTCGAATGGCCGAAGATCCCGATAGGTGCGTGCCTGCATCACGCCGCCTTCCATCACCGTCAATACGAAACTCGCGATGCGCCGCGTGTCGAGGTCGCGGCCCAAAACGCTGCGTGCGTCGACCAGGCAGTTCTCGACCTGATCGATCCATCCGCTGAAGTTATTGGCGAGCAGCTGCCGCACGGCAGGATCCGGCTCGTGAAGCTCCAACGCCAGACTGCCGATGGGGCAGCCATAAGCGCAGTGGCTCATTTCGAGCAGCATTCGATAACGGGCCAGCAATGCAAAGATGCGCTCGATCGGATCGTCGACGTTGGCCCACGCGGGCTCAATGAGCATGGGCACAATCCCTGTGCGATAGCGCTCCAGGACAGCCAGCAGCAAATCCTGCTTGGTGGGGAAGAAATGATAAAAGCTGCCGCTGTGGCAATCCGACTCGCGCTGCACATCCGCAACACTGGTCGACTGATAGCCCTTCTCGCCGAACAACTTCAGCGCGGCCGTGATTAGCCGCTCACGGGTGGACTCGTCTTCCATTGTTTCCCCACTTGATCAACCAATCAAATCATAATTTGATTGATCAATCAAGTGAAACTAACGGATCCCTTGCGGCGTATTGCCCGGCGCAACTCGATCAAGCGCCGTCCGATCCCAACGGCCAAGATCGGCGGCTGCTTCATAGGTCGTTTGAAAGAACTGCAGCAGCAGCTCGTCGGGATTGGGTGCCATACACAGCGTTTCGTACGGCAGCAAAAATTCGCGGGCCGTGGTGTCGTAGTGCGCGCCGCCCGGCAGGACGCCGTGCGCCGAATAGCCGGATGGCTCGGGATAAGCGTAAGCATAGAAGGATGGCGGCGATGTCTCATCGCCCGGCCAGAAGCCGCAGCTGCTGCATTCGTGCGAGTACGCTTCGACCATCACCCAATCAGGGCAGTGGGGTGCACCGCCGGGATGCCGCGGAGCGCGCCGACCGGAGAAGCGCGTACAGGCAAGATCGAAGCTGCCCCAAAAAAAATGGACGGGACTTTGTTTTCCGGTGAAGGCGCCACGAAAGGTTTTCATGACGCGCTGTGTGTTGAGGAAAATCAGCCAGCATTGCTGAGCGGCTTCGGGCTTGTAGGTCGCGTGTTCCTCGTCTTGTGCAAAGGGGATCGCTGTTACAACTTCAACCGGCGATGCATAGATCGCAGGGTCAATCCCCAATTCGTGCAGCGCATGCATATATCGCTTGAAAAATTCGGCGACGCTCATGGAGACAAGCGGAAAGGAAAGTTCAAGACCATCGCTCTTTTGTATCAGCAGCCGATGCGAAATGAAGTCGAGTTGCACCTCGACGCTATCGTCGCCATGCGGCATGGCTGAGGTCGTCAATCCTCGAGCGGTGACATAAAGAGCCACTTGCCACCAATGATTTTCCATCGGCGCGAGTGCGAGGCGCGTCTTGCCGATGATTTGCGACCACATGTGCAGTGTGGCATACGTCGCGCGCCAATCCGCCAGCGGCAGCACAGGCCATTTGTGAGCCGGCAGATTTGTCATCCGGTATTTGGCCTCTACTCGGTTAGTTCTGCGCCTGCCAAGTCGCTATTTCGGCATCAAGCACATCCAAGATGTTGCCTTGAACCAGCGAAAGGTCGAGGGGATGAACTCCCCACCCCGCTGCCACTTCCGCTTTCGTCAAGATGGTGGTGTTTTGGGCAGAAAACTGTCCCGGTAGAACTGTGACGACGAAAATGTTGGCACCGCCTGCGCCCGCTTGGCAGGTGCCGGTAAACTGTCCTAATGCCTCCACCCAAGCGGGCGGGTTAGCTCCCGCATAATAAAACTTGAGCATGCCGATGCCGCCGCCGGGAGCGGCGGGATTGTTACAGGCGCTGACGAGACCACCGCCTGTGGCGCCGCCGAATAATGGCGGCCCCGACGTATCGCCGGCGAGGTAACTGCCCCAGACATAAACGCATCCTGTCTGCGCCGCAGTGGAACAGGTCGGAATGTGCCCGAAGGTACCGCCAACCACGCCGCCGGGCGGTACGCCGAGCGAAGGATCGCCGGCGAGAAACGCCGACACCAACAAGCCTTGAGTTGCAGTTCCATCGATGCTGCTCGCGATCAGCTGTTGCAGCAAAATCGTTCCTTGGCTATGCCCGATGAGCACGACACCGCGGCCCTGGTTGTAATTCTGCAGGTAGTAAGCCCACGCGCCCTGCACATCGAGCATGGGATCGTCCGAGTGCGGTGCATTGTGATTCAGGCCGTATGAAGTCTCTTGGCGATAGATGGGCGCAAAGACTCGGCAGCGGGAGGAAAGTCGGCCGACTTGTTCTCTTGCCTCCGCCTGGATTTCCGGGCTATCGGTCAAATCTGCGTAATCTGTTTGCTCTTGAGAGACCGTGGGATAGACGTAAAAGCAGTCGATGAGCGGATCCGCGGCCGGCGTAAAGGGTTGCGCTTCGGTTGTTCCATCCGCGTTGAGGACCTCCGCATCGAGTCCCGTCGTGCAGGGGACGTCCGATCCGGGGCGACAAACCCAGTTCGCAGCCAGTGAATAATCGGTCGCATCGCTTGGGGGCGGTGAGCTGCCCGAAGTCGGAGGCGGCGTTGAGCTGACCGCTGCGGTTTGACCTCCGCCACCGCCGCAAGCGCAGAGCATAAGCGCCAAAGACATCGCAGCCGATCGCGGGAGCCATTGCAGCATGAGCCTATTTGAACACAGCGCAGCCAAGAAATTCAGCTTTGCGCGAGAGGGTTCGCCGCGCGGGTGATGTGACGGCGGCCTGTAAAAATTACACGTGTGCCGTTGCTGCGGCGGCAAGAAATGGCAGATGATGAAACACGACCAGTCGCGCACAAATAGTGGAGGTAGAGCTGATATGACGGACCTGCACATTGTCCCCAGCAAGGTTCTCAACTTAATGGCATTCGTTCCGGCCGAGGACTTTGAGTTGTCGAGACGTTTCTATCGCGACTTGGGCTTTCATGAGAACTGGGGCGACGCCCAGGCGTGCGAGCTCGAATTACAGGGTTATCGGTTCCTTCTGCAGAACTTCTACGTCAAGGATCACGCAGGAAACTTCATGATGCACCTTATGGTGGAAGACGCCGACAAATGGTGGGAGCACATTGAGAACATCGGGCTCAAAGAGAGGTATGAGCTTTCCGTGGTGAAGCCGCCGGAACTCCAACCCTGGGGGCTTCGCGTGCTATATCTGGCCGATCCATCCGGCGTGCTGTGGCACATTGCCGATCGGCCTCGGGCTTAAGCCGCTCATCCTGCCATTATGTAAAATGAGTTTTGGCATTGGAAACAGCCGGGCGCGCACCTAATGCCTCCAAGTCACACTTTCGGCAAATGATCACCCAAAAGGGGCTGATCTGTGGCGCAATGTCGCGGTAACGAGGGAGGGTCCATTCGTGTTCGACAAGATCTCTCGGAGTTGGTCGCTCGCCGGGCAATGCTGGGACGTGCTCAAGGAAGATCCGGCGCTGCTGGTATTCCCGTTGCTGTCCTCCATTGTGTTGTTGGTTTTGCTTGGCTCCTTTGCGCTGCCGGTGTTTGCGCTTTATCACAGCCTGCAACCCGCGCTGGCCGACGGCAGCACAACGCACACCAGCCGCTTATTGTTCTACATCACGATGTATGTGTTCTATTTCATCAGTTACACCGTGATGATGTTCTTCAATTCGGCGCTGATCAGCGTGGCGCTCAAACGACTCGATGGCGAATCCGCCAGCGTCCGCGAAGGCTTGCAGATGGCGCTCGAGCGTCTACCGGCCATTTTGGGTTACGCCGTCATTGCCGCCACGGTGGGCACCATTTTGCGTGCCATCGAGGAACGGGTAGGGTTCATTGGCCGCATTGTCATCGGCATCATCGGCGCGGGCTGGACCATCGCGACGGCGATGACGCTGCCGGTGCTGATCGAGGAAAACGTCGGCCCGGTCGAAGCCATCTCTCGCAGCCTCGCGCTATTGCGGCGCAATTGGGGTGAGAATGTCATCGGCAACGGGGGTATCAGTCTGGGCGTGGCCGTGGTGGCGATTCCCGTCGTCGGCGTTAGTTTGCTAATTCTATTTGCCGCGATGTCGTCGCGCGCGGGCGCCTCAATCTTTTTGGCAATGGCATTGTTTGTCATCACCTTGATCGCGCTCGGCCTGGTGAGCACGACGTTGCACAGCATTTACACCGCGGCGTTGTATCGCTTTGCGACCGGCAGCAAGGAAAATGCCGGGATCGACGGCGATCTGCTGGCGGGGGCGTACCGGCAGAAGTAAAGTCTAGTCGGGTATGACGTCGGTGAAGACGAATCCATCGCGCTCGACGGTTTCGCCGATCGAGACGCCGATGGGCGCGGAGAACATAGGACCCTGCGTCACCACTGTGTGAAACTCACCCTTCTCTCCGCAGGGATCGACGTCGGGCGGAATCTCCTGCAGTAGCGCCGCATCGAAGCGGCGCCCCGCAAGGCTCGCGGGCGTTCGCTTCGGATCCAGACACACAAGGTGCGCGACCAGACCGCTGTCGATCATTTCGCGCGCCAACTGCCGCGTGTCGCGACCCCATAGCGGGAAGATTGGCGTCATGCCGATCGCTGCGAGGGTTCGCTCGCGATAGGCGCGAATGTCTTCGAGAAAAAGATCGCCAAATATCACGTGATGAACGCCGGACGCCTTGATCGTGGCGCAGGCCTCGGCCATACGCGCCTCATAGATCTCGTTCGTACAGGGGCTCGGTATCAGAACCTTGATCGCGGGCAGGTTCAATGCGGCAATCTGGCGATCGAGCAGCTCGGAGCGCACGCCGTGCATTGCGACCCGGTCATACCGTTCATTGACAGTCGTCACGACGCCCACGATCTCGGCGAGTCCGAGTCGTCGGGCTTCGCAAAGAGCGAACGCGCTGTCCTTGCCGGAACTCCACGATACAAAGGCTTTTGGCGGCATGCCGGGACATGCTAGCGCGCCGGCGGGGCTGGCGACAATGTTGGTGCGAACCCTCACCACGCCGTATATTGCTTCTGGATGCTCTCGTCCGCTTCACGAATTTGGCTCGTAGGCATCGGTCTGTGCCTGGCGCTTGGCGCGGCACAGGCGGCGGAACGCGCTTCCTTCGACGTCAAACCCGAGCAAAGCGTGCTCCGCCGTTTGCTGGGTGACAGGGCCGCGCAGTTCGAATTGAGCGCGATGCCGTTGAGCGGCGGCCATGAGCGATTCCGCATTTCGAATGCGAACGGGCGCATCAAGGTCGAAGGCACGACGCCGAGTTCACTGCTTTACGGCGTGAATTGGTACCTGAAATACATTGCGCAGGTCGCGATCTCGACCAATGGCACGCGGCTCGGGTCGTCGCGCACCTGGCCGCTGCCCGCCGCCGCGATCGAAAGGGAAACGGCCTACGCCTACCGCTACGCGCTCAATCAGAACATCGACGGCTACACGGCGCCGTATTGGAGTTGGGCGCGCTGGCAGCATGAAATCGATATCCTGGCGCTCTCCGGGATCAACGCGATAATCGTTGAGCGTGGTATGGACACGGTGCTCTATAAGACGTTTCGCGACGTCGGCTATTCAGACGCAGAGATGCGCAACTGGATCGCGCAACCGGCGCACCAGAATTGGCAATTGATGGGCAACTTATGTTGTTTCGCCGGTCCGATCAGCGCGACGCTGCTGCAGCGGCGTGTCGTGTCGGCGCGGCAAATCATTACGCGGCTGCGCGAACTGGGCATCACGCCGGTGCTGCCCGGCTTTTACGGCATCGTGCCCGCTGACTTTCAAAGCAAATTTCCGAAAGCTCATGTGATTGAGCAGGGCGAGTGGGCGGGGTTCACGCGGCCGGGATGGCTCGACCCGCGGGACCCGATGTTCGCCAGGCTTGCGGCCACTTTTTACCGCCACCAGCGAGAACTGTTCGGCGACAGCAACGTCTACGACATGGAAGTGTTTCAGGAGGGTGGCGAATCCGGCAATGTGCCCGTGCCGGAGGCGGCGCGCGATGTGCAGAATGCGCTGGCCGCGGCGCACCCCGATGCCAGCTGGATGATGCTGGCATGGCAGGGGAATCCGCGCCAGGAACTATTGAGCGGTGTGGATCGCCGGCGCCTGCTGGTCATTGATATCGATCACGATCGGGTGCCTCGCGATGATCGCATGAAGGATTTTCACGGCGCGCCCTTCCTGTTCGGCGGCATTTGGGAATTCGGCGGGCGCACGACATTGGGTGCGAATGTGCAGAATATCACCAGCCGACTGCAGCGCCTGGGAAGTATCAACAGCAACATGGCCGGCACCGCGGTCTTTACTGAGGGCATGGACACCAATCCATTCGCTTTTGATCTATTTACCGAGATGGCGTGGCGGAACGAGGCGGTCGAGATCGCTGAATGGACCGCGGCCTATGTGCGGCGCCGATACGGAGCCGCCGATCCGCATGCGCTGGCGGCGTGGAAGCTACTGCTGACCACCGCGTACGGCATTCGCGTCGATGAGGTCGAATTCAATAGCGAACGCGACGCCGCACAAGAATCGTTGTTCGACGCGCAGCCCAGCCTCACGGTAAACCGTGCGTCGCACTGGTCACCGGAAGCCATGCGCTACGATGCCGAGGTTTTCAAGCGCGTGCTGCCGCAGATGCTGCAGGTGGCGCCGGAACTGCGCACGAGCGAAACCTATAAGTACGATCTCGTGGACATCGCGCGCCAAACGTTGGCGAACGAGAGTCGGCTCCTGTTGCCGCGAATCAAAGCCGCGGTCGACGCCAAAGAGCGTTCGCAGTTCCGCGGCTTGACGCAACGCTGGCTTCGTCTCATGGATTTGCAGGATCAACTGCTGGCCTCCAGCCGCTTTTTTCTGGTTGGCAACTGGCTTGGCTTCGTTCGACTATGGGCCTCGACGCCCGGGGAAGCGGCACGTCTCAACTATGACGCACGCTCCCTCCTCACGACCTGGGGCGACCGAAAAGCCAGCGAGGGCGCGGATCTACACGACTATGGGAACAAAGACTGGGCTGGACTGACGCGCGACTACTACCGCGTCCGCTGGCAGACTTTCTTCGAATCGCTCGACGCGGAACTCAGCGGCGGGGTCTCTAGGCCGATCGACTGGTTCGAGTTGGGCGATGCCTGGAATCGCGAATCCCACCCGTATCCCAGCCGGCCGCGCGGCGACAGCTATCTCATTGCCAAACGCATTGCCAGAGAGTTGAATTGAGAGGCTCGCGCACTGAATCCAGAGGTTCGCGCACCCTGAAATAAGGATCGAGCGGATATGTCCACAAAATCCAAACACATTGGCGTCGTGGCCTGCAGCGTTGAGGGCGCGGCTGCGATAGCGTGATTCTCGGTTGCACGGAGATTCCTTTGCTCGTACGGCCGGACGATTGTCCATTGCCCGCGTTGGATTCGACCCGCCTGCTCGCTCGGGCAGCGGTTGAAGCGGCGCTGCAATTCAGTTGAGCGACCGCACCTTTATAGGTCGGGGTCGAGCGCCACGTGCACGGCGTTCGAAAAGTTCTCTGCGTTCCACTCATCCAAGAGCTCGCACTGGGCCGCGATCATTTCGGCCTCATCGATCGTGACGGCTTCCACCTTATAACAAGTGACCGTCGCGCCGTTACTTCGCACAAATCGCGCGACCATTGCATCGTCATCGAACGTGCGCGTAGAAACGACTTTGCGTCCCATCAAAAGAGCCGCGAGATCGTCGGCATCCGGAATCGAGGCTAAAAATACCGCCATTTGAGCGGCATCATCGAAGCTTGCGTGCGATTCCGTGATCTTGCGGTCCGAAGGGAGCTCCATGGCTAGAGGATACCAAGGTCAGGCGGATTAGCCAGCCGGCGTTCCCCTGCAGACCCTCGATAAAATCCGTTAGTTGCCGGTCGGAGCGGCGGCCGGTTTCCGACAGATGATCGTGGGCTCACCGAAGGCGGGCACGTCCGAATGCCAGCTGGCGATTTGATAGCAGTCGGCACTGATCCATACGATCCAATCGCCGTTGGCGGTCTTCAATTTATCGCCGGCGTGATGTTCGCTCGACCCTGACACATCCAACGAGGACGACACGGAAAGCGCGCGATTCGCCGTCTGATGGCCGCGGATCTCGAACGCCCGTACCGCGCGATGCGCTTCGGCCGTCCAATTCACGGCCGGTCCCTGGCCATCCGGCGCGGAACCGGGACCCGATTGAGATGAAGAATTGAGCGCCGGCGGTGCGAGCGCTACCGCGATATTCGTGCTCCAATGTTGCGGCAGAGAATTCTCGACCCGCACTTTCGGCGGTTTCACGGGAGCAAGGAACACCAACTCAACGGGGTGTTCGGCGGCACTGGCCATGTTCAGCGTTCGGGAGTGCGCAAGCAGCAGCGCCAGCGTCGCCAGATGGAGCGCTAACACGATGAACAGCACAGTGGGTCGGAAGATTTTCGCCGCCATTCGCTCGACTATCCAGACTTTGCTCAAAGTATCAGGTGCGCTCGGATGTTGACTGCTAATACTGGGTGAGGTTCCTACGCGCCTCAAGCCACCCGCCAAGCCGATCGGTCGAATAGGGGGTTGCGCCATTCACTTGACTATAACTGTAAGGTTATATAACCTATAAGCTATGTATAATCTCGATACCGCCTTTTCCGCGCTCTCCGATCCGACACGCCGCGCCATTCTGGCGCGTCTCGCCTTGGGCGAGCACACGGTCATGGAACTCGCGCAACCATTTGATATGTCTCAGCCCGCCATCTCGAAGCACTTGAGAGTACTCGAAGGTGCCGGGCTCATTACGCGGCGGGTTGAGGGCGCGAAAAGGCCATGTCGTCTCGCCAAGGGCGGTGTCGAGGCGATTGACCAATGGCTTGCGATGCTGCGCAAGGCGCTGGCGGCCAACTACGACCGACTTGACGCCCTGCTGGCGGATATGAAACCCCCAAAGACGAGGACAAAGCGATGAGCAAGCTCACTTTGAAGACGGAAGGCGATCATTGCGTGGTGGTGACCCGGCGCTTCGCCGCGCCGCCTGAGGCGGTCTATCGCGCGCATACCGACCCGAAACTGGTGCAGAAATGGCTGTTGGGTCCGGAAGGTTGGACCATGCCCGTGTGCATTTGCGAAGCAACACCTCGGGGCAAGATCCGATACGAATGGGCCAATGGAAAAGGCGGCGGATTTCATCTGACGGGAGAATTCATTGAACTCGAGCCGCACCGGCGAATCGTGCACGTGGAGCGTATGCACCTGCCGGAGGCGACGCCGGACAACCTCGTCGAAACGAGATTTGAACCCGACGGCACCGGCACATTGCTGACGATGCGCATGACATTGCCCGACATTGAAACGCGGACTCGCATGCTCTCGAGCGGCATGGAGCGGGGAATGGAAGCCAGCTACGTTCGGCTGGAGCCCATGCTCTAGCGCTCTTGCTTGCCATGGCAAGCATCGCGCAGACTTCGTGGTCGTGAAAAAGAACCCTGCCAACGCCGCTCGGACGCCGCGAATTCGACGCGTTGCTTCCGACATGCGAGCCCAAGCACTCGCTGCTGCCCGGCGACTGATCGTGCAGGGGAGCGACGAAGTTCTTACGATGCGCGCCGTAGCCGATGCGGCGGGCGTCACCTATCCCAATTTGAGCCATCACTTCGGCTCGGCGGCGGGGCTGCACGCCGCGATTGCCGAGGATCTCGTGCGCGAGTTGTTGGCGGGACTACAGACCATGGATGTGGAAATGGACCACCTCGAGCACGACTACCGAGCGGTGGTCGTGCGGGTTTTCGATCTCTTCAGCCAGAACGGGCTTGGCCGGGTTCTGGGCTGGCTGGTCCGCTCGGGAGAAACCTCGCGGCTCGAGCCGGTGAACCGCATGCTGGCCGACTTCATTTCGAGCCGCGCGCGCCCGCGTTCCAAGAGTGATGCCAAACGCATATCGCGCATCGCGCTCATTGTGGCCTTCGCGGCTTACGCGGAATCCTCGGTGGGGCCCCTGCTGGGCGATATTTTGGGCGCCAGTGCCGCCAAACGCCGGGATTACTTCGCGCAGGCGCTTGCTGCATTGCGCTGATCATAATTTATGTAGCCGTCAATACACTATTGACGGCTACATAAATAGCGACTACCGTAACACCTCTCTGGTTTGGATCGGGCGCGCCATGGATCATTCCTTCCCCACCCCCGCGGATTTGCGCATTCAACCCCGCAATATCATGTTTGCCCGCGGCCGAACCGCGCAGCGTTGGTGGAATGGCGGCGATGCCGTCGCTACAGCGCTTTACAATAGCCTCTCGCTCACCTTTCCAAAGGGCGAAGCGTTCTTCATCGATAGCGTCAGGAATTTCCGCGACAGGGTGCCGCCGCCGCAGCAGGCGCAAATCGACGCCTTCATCAAGCAAGAAGCCGCCCACAGCCGCGAGCACGGCCACCTGAACAGTCAAGTCGAACAAGCAGGCTACGATGTCGGCGCCATGCACGCGGATCTGGATTCCCGATTGGCGGAGTTCAAAGACAAACCCCCCATCTTCGGCCTGGTGACCACCGTCGCATTGGAGCACTTCACCGCCATCATCGCGCACGCCATCTTGAAAAGTGAGCGTCACTTCAAGAGCGCCTCGCCGGAAGCTGCGCGACTATGGAAATGGCATGCCATCGAGGAGATCGAACACAAGGGCGTGGCGTACGACACATTTCTCGCCGCCACGCAAAAGTGGTCGGCCTATAAGCGCTGGAAAATTCGTTCGCTCGTGATGTTGAACATCAGCTACAGCTTCCTGCGGGGTCGGGTGCGCGCGATGCGGCAATTTCTCAGACAGGACGGAATGGATGGACCGCGCACGGGGTTGCGCGTCTTTTGGTATTTGGTGATTTACCCCGGCATACTGCGCCAGATCTTTCCGGCGTGGTTGTCGTTCTTCCGGCCGGGATTTCATCCTTGGCAGCACGATGATCGCGCACTGGCGGCTGAACATGAGGCGCGCCTGGCTCTCCCGGTTCTGAATAAGGACGCCCTGGTCCGATTGACCTAACAAGCTGGTATCGTAGGCTCAGTATCCACTGGGCCAGGAGCCGGCTTCATGATCGATATCAGCCGCGCCGGAACATTCGCACTCGGGACGCGCCGCGTGAAGCGGGTCGGGTACGGCGCCATGCAGCTCGCGGGGCCGGGAGTGTTTGGGCCGCCGAAGGATCGGCAAAGTGCGCTCGCCGTGTTGCGCGAGGCGCTGGCGAGCGGAGTCGATCACATCGATACGAGCGACTATTATGGTCCGCACGTCACCAATCATCTCATCCGCGAAGCCCTGCATCCCTATCCCGACAATCTGGTGCTCGTCACCAAAATCGGCGCGCGGCGCGGCGCAGACGGGTCATGGAATCCGGCCTTCTCCGCTGAACACCTAACGAGTGCCGTGCATGACAACCTGCGACACTTGAAAATCGATGCACTCGACGTCGTCAACCTGCGCCTGATGTTCAGTGCTCAGGGGCCCGCCGAGGGCTCCATCGAGGCGCCGCTCGCGGTACTGGCCGGACTGCAGCGCCAAGGGCTGGTCCGGCACATCGGCCTCAGCAATGTGACCCGAAAGCAGGTCGAAGAAGGGCGCGCCATCGCGATATTGTCTGTGTGCAGAACCATTACAATCTTGCCCATCGAGAAGACGACGCGCTCATCGATGAACTTGCCGGCGCCGCGATTGCCTATGTGCCCTTCTTCCCGCTCGGCGGTTTCACGCCGTTGCAGTCAACCGCGCTCTCGGAGGCCGCCAAGGCGCTCGGCGCGACGCCAATGCAGGTGGCGCTCGCCTGGCTGCTTCAGCGCGCACCCAACATTTTGCTGATTCCCGGCACCGCCTCGCCCGATCATCTGCGCGAGAACCTCGCCGCGGCCGACCTTAAGCTGCCGAGCGCTGCGGTAGCCGCGCTCGATCAGATCGGGCGCGCCACGGCCCGCCACTGAGGTAGAATCCCGGCAAATCTATGAAGTCGGGCGAGCAGGTCTTGATTCTCACCGCGAAGGGCACAGAAGAGCTGCGCCAGCACGCATTCCAGCTCGACGTGACGGCCCGGAATATTCTGTCGTTGATCGAACAGGGCTGCAAAACCAGCGACGCCATCCTGCAGCGCTCGATGTTTCCTCACAATTCGGTGGTCGACGGTCTGCGCCGGCTCTTGACCAATAAGTTCATCGCCATTGCGGATGATGAGCCGGCCTCGAGGAGCGGTGGCGCGGCGGATCCTGCGCGCGCAGCTCGCCGGGAATTGCGCTTGAATTTCGGCATCTCTCCCAGTCAGGCGCGCTTCGCGCTGTCCAACTTCTGCATGGACCAGTTTGGCACAGATGGCCAGTACCTCGTGGATGCGGTGAGTCTCTGTACCGATGTCATGAGCCTGCAGGAAGTGCTGAATAGCATTCGAGCCGAAGTCGCTGAGCGTTGCGCGCATCGATTGCCCGCTCTGGTGGTTTGCGTGCGCGAAATCAACGAAACGGATGACGCGTCGCCGACGGGATCGCATGTGCAAACCACCGCGCCCGCTGCGAAACCGGCGCCGACCAAAGCGCCGCCGAGTAAGCCGGCACCCGCGAGAGGCCCGCCGGACATCAAGCCGGCGTATGCGCAAAAGCCGGGCGCGAGCGGCGGCCAGGGGTCGGATCCGCTGCGCCTGGAATCCGGTATTTCGCTCGCCCAGGCGCGTTTCGCCTTGACAGAATTCTGCCTCAATCAGTTCGGCGTGCAGGGACAGGAATTTGTGGATGCGGTCAATCGTTGCGGGGACGTGCCCGGCCTGCAGAAGGTGCTCAGTTTGATTCGAACGAATTTATTCAACCGCCATCGGGATCTGTTGCCATTGCTCGTCGCCTGTGTGCGCGAGATCAATGACACGGCTTCATAAGCCCTCGTTATAGCTTGAATCGGGCGATCGATTTTTCCAGCAAGGCCAGTGTTTTGCTCACGCCCTTGGTTTGCCGCAGCAGTTCCTGTGCCGAGGTCTCGTCGCGACTGCGCTGGAAGGCGGCGGATGTGGTTTCGAATTTGCGTGACTGCTCGCTGACCTCGGTGGCTGCGCCGCTGACCGCGAGGATCAAATTCTTCAACTTCATCTGCATCAATTTGAGCGAGGCCATGAGACTGTCCGGGCGCTTGCCGGCCACGACAATTTCCACCGCCAAATCGCCTGCGGCAATCTTCTTCATGTAGTCGGCTGCGACCCGCGGCTCACCGCCGAGCAGCTGGAGCACCTTCCAGTCGAGTAGGAAGAACAGTGCAATCGATATGGCGGCGCCGATAACCAATCCCGCCAAGGCGACGCCATAGCCGACCTTTCGGCCCAAGGAATGCAGTTCAGCGACCGGATAGGCTGAGATGATCGTGAGACCCCACTCCTCCAGCGGCACACGGTCAATGACCCACGAGCCGTCCTTATTGTCGATGTGCTCCTGCACCTCGTCCTTGGTGATCCAAGACGGCAGGTAGCGTACGGTCTTGCTGTCGACCACGGCGAGAAAGCCGCTCTTCAACACCCGCGATTGTTCCAAGGATTGGCTCAAGACCGGCAGTTCGGCCTTATAGCCGACGTAGTTGATGCCGATAAAGTCGCCGTTCTTCGCGTTGAGGGGCTCATAGCCGGTGATGTAGGGATTGCCGAGGATGTCGACCACGCCATAAAACGGCTGGCCCCGGATCAAGGCGGCGTATGCCTTGGTGGTGTTGTTCAGCTCGGTACCGACCGCGCGGCTGCCATCGTCCTTCAAGACATTGGTGGCGATACGCACGAAGCGCTCGCCGTCTTTGGAAAAAATCGTGGCCGTGCCCTTGTTTAGACGGGTGACGTAGTCAACGAGCTCGAAGTTCCCCGCCTGGCCCCTGCCCGCGACGATGATATCGGCAATGGGCTTGCCGGCGAGGGTGACGGAGCCGCCTTTTTCAGCCCCGCCGCGTGCGTTGATCTGCTCCTTGAGCAAGGCCATGCTCATCCGTACGCGTTCATCCATTAACGTCGCGGTCGTCTCGAACACGCCCCGAACCGAGGTGACGTCATCCGCGACCTGCTGCTTGATCTGCGCTTCTTCGTGCTGCATTGCCCAAAAGGAAAAGCCGATGGCGCCAATGCTAATGAACAGCAGCGCGATGGCCGCAATCGGCAACACCACCTCGAACTTGAATCCACGAAACAAGGCGCACTCCTTATATATGCACCCCTATTCCGCCCATTTCTGCACCCGAGAGATGCCTACGGGGTCTCTAAATCAGCGAAATTTTTGCTATCGCCGCCACGTTTTTGTGCTTTTTCCTTGATTTGGGGCGCATATCGCTTCTGAAATGTGACATTTCCATGACTGCGCACCAAAAGTCTTGCCAATCGCGCCGCCCGTTGCGATAAAAGCGGTTGTCGCGCGCGTTGCGCGCATTCACAAAATCCCAATGTGGTTGCGGTAGCTTTGCACCCACGGGCACGTCGCTGCCACCCAGGAGGCCAAAGATCCAATGCTCAACCAGCAGCCGAAAACCCCATCACAGCCAACGGTGCGGCTGGACAAGGCGCTCTACGAAAGACACTTGTTGATCGACAAGATCGTCGGTTTGGCCAGTGCGACCCCGCATGAGCGCTTCGACGCTTTTGCGCTCTCGGTGCGTGAGTCTCTGGCAAGACGCTGGGTGGAAACCGAGAGCACCTATGCGCGCGAGAACCCCAAGCGGGTTTATTACCTCTCGATGGAATTTCTCATTGGCCGATCGCTCGCCAACAACGTCGAAAATCTTTTGTTGAATGCCGATGCCCGCCGCGCCGTCAAAGAGATCGACCTCGATTGGCTCGCCATCCTGGAGCAGGAGCCGGACGCCGGACTTGGCAATGGGGGACTCGGACGCCTCGCAGCCTGCTTCTTGGATTCCATGGCCACCATGCAGATTCCAGCCATGGGCTACGGGCTCAGGTACGAGTACGGCATGTTCAAGCAAGTCATCCGTGAAGGATGGCAGGTCGAACGCCCGGATAACTGGCTGGCGCGCCGTGATCCCTGGGAAATCCGCCGCGTGTCTGATCAAGTGGACATTCACCTCAATTGCTCGTTCGAGGTGCGCGAGGGCACTCTGCGAGCGATAACCGGCAAGCCATCGCGCCTGATTGGCGTTCCCTACGATCGCCCGATCGTGGGGTATGGCGGCAGCACCGTCAACACGCTGCGCCTGTGGGCCGCCAGTGCGGACGAATATTTCGACTTCCAGGCCTTCAGTCACGGCGAGTTCGTCGGCGCCGTGGCCGAGGCGCTTGAAGCGGAATCTCTGACCCGCGTGCTCTATCCCGATGACTCGACCAGCCTGGGCCAGGGACTTCGCTTCGTACAAGAATATTTTCTGGTGGCCTGCTCCTTGGCGGATGTCATTCGCCGCTTTCGGATGCATAACACGGACTGGAGCCTGCTCCCTGAGAAAACGGCGCTTCAGCTCAACGACACGCATCCGAGCCTTTCCGTGCCGGAGTTGATGCGCATTCTTCTCGATGATGCCCATTTGGAGTGGGACACGGCCTGGGATCTTAGCTGCCGTACGTTGGGCTATACCAATCATACGCTGCTGCCCGAAGCACTCGAAAAGTGGCCGCTGCCGTGGTTTGAATTGCTCGTGCCCCGTCAGCTTGAAATCATCTTCGAGATCAATCGACGCTTGCTCGGAGCGGTGCGCCGCCGCTACCCGGGCGACGAGGGCCGCGTGCAACGCGTGAGCCTGATCGAGGAAGGCGCTACAAAGCACGTGCGCATGGCGAATTTGGCCATCGTGGGCTCGCACAGCACCAACGGTGTCGCAAAGATCCATTCCCAACTGTTGCGCACGACCACGGTTAAAGATCTCGCCGAGATGTTTCCGGAAAAATTCAGCAACAAGACCAACGGCGTAACGCCGCGCCGTTGGCTACTGCTCGCGAATCCTCCGCTCGCCAACTTGATCACTGAGGCCATTGGCAGCGCGTGGATCACCGACCTTGCGCAGTTGGCTCGCTTGAAGCCGCTGGCGGACGATGCGGCATTTCTCGACAAGTTCATGCAAGTGAAGCACGAGAGCAAAAGGCTCTGCGCGCAATGGATCAAAATGAAATTCGGCTTCAGCGTCGATCCTGAAACGATATTCGATTGCCACATCAAGCGTATCCACGAATATAAGAGACAGCTTCTGAACGCGCTGCGCATCGTCGTGCTCTACAACCGGCTGCGCAAGGATCCTCGGGCGGTACGCGCGCCGCGGACGTTCTTTTTCGCCGGCAAAGCCGCGGCAGCCTATTTCATCGCGAAGCTCATCATCAAGTTCATCGATAACTTGGCTGCAACGGTCGCCGCGGATCCGGCCGCCAGCGCACAGCTGCGCATCATATTTTTGCCCGACTACGACGTTTCCATGGCGCAAAGACTGATCCCGGCAAGCGACGTGTCGAATCAGATCTCCACCGCCGGCTATGAGGCCAGCGGCACCAGCAACATGAAGTTCATGATGAACGGCGCTTTGACCATGGGAACGCGCGACGGCGCAACGATTGAGATGGCGGCAGAAGCCGGGGAGGAGAATTTTCTGTTGTTTGGTCTCACGGCGCAGCAGGTTGCCGACAGCCGCGGTTGGTACAATCCGCGCTGGCATTACGATCACGATCCGGAGACGCGCGCGGCGCTCGACTTGATCGGCGCCGGCCATTTCAGCGGCAATGATCCCAAGCTTTTTCAGCCGCTGTACGATCTGCTGATGCAGGGAGACCGATATATGCACTTGGCGGACTTGCAGTCGTATCTGCAGGCTGATCAGCGGATGCGCGATTGGTATGCGAATCCGCGAGACTGGGCGCGCAAGGCAATCCTGAACGTGGCCTCCTCGGGCTATTTTTCAAGCGACCGTTCGATCGCCGAATATGCCAAGGGTATTTGGGGCGCCCGGGCTTGTCCTATTTCATCAAGGGATTTTGCAAATGAATGATATGCCGCAATTGGATAACGAAGCGCTGATTCGCCGGATTAGCCGCGATCTCGCCGACGGCTACGATGAAGAATTGGAGATGGAAATCGAGGACCGGCCAGTGGTGCCGGGCGGGGCGCCGTCCGAAGCGGACGCCGAGGCTGAGAAAGCCTATCGGCTGCGCTATTTCAATGATCTATTTCGACTGCAGGCCGAGTTGGTGAAACTGCAAGACTGGGTGGTCGACGCCCGCGAAAAAGTGGTGATTGTTTTCGAGGGACGCGACGCCGCGGGGAAGGGCGGCATCATCAAGCGGATTGCCCAACGCTTGAACCCGCGCGTCTGCAGAACAGTGGCCCTGCCCGCACCCAACGATCGAGAACGTACGCAGTGGTATTTCCAACGCTACGTGCCGCACCTGCCGGCGGCCGGGGAGATCGTTTTATTCGACCGCAGCTGGTATAACCGCGCCGGGGTCGAGCGGGTCATGGGATTTTGCACGCCGGAGGAATACGAGGAATTTTATCGTTCGGTGCCTGAATTCGAGCGCATGCTCGTGCGCTCCGGCATCAGGTTGCTGAAGTATTGGTTCTCCATTACGGACGAGGAACAATACGTGCGCTTTCTTGGCCGCATCCACGATCCGCTCAAGCAATGGAAGCTCAGTCCCATGGATCTCGAATCGCGCCGCCGGTGGGAGGACTATACCAAGGCGAAGGAGGTCATGTTGGAGCGCTCGCACATACCGGAGGCGAAGTGGTGGGTGGTTCATGCGGTCGATAAGAAACGCGCGCGGCTCAATTGCATCCATCACCTCCTGGAACAGTTTCCGTACAAGGAAGTGATCAAGCCCGCGATCGTTCTGCCCGCCCGGGAGCATCACGAACACTATTCTCGCCAGGCGGTGTCCGCCGAAATGCTGGTACCCGAGGTCTACTGATTGAACTTTGAGCAACGACTTGGGTCCATCCTGACGAGTCGACGCCTGAAACGGGAGTATTCAATGAAGACTCGGCTTGTGATCAAACTCGGCGCGGTCGCCCTGGCGCTGCTGGTGAACAGTCTGATTCTAGGGGGTACGACCTTTGTGGTCGGTTCCCGCAGTCAAGAACAACCCGATGAACCCTCCGTCGCCTGTGCCCGCACGAGGATGGTGCATCTAACGGTCTAACAGCGGTTATTCACCGCCCAGCGCCGCCCAGTTTGCTGGGATCAGCTCCCACGCGCCCGCCCGCCGCATACTCCAGGCCTGCCTCACCCCGGCAGCATCAAGACAAAGCCGTCATTCTCGTAGGCGTACAGGCGCCACTCCACGGTTTTCGGTGTCCCAAGGATCACCAGTTGTTGCCTCAAGGTCGCGACGTCGTTGAACACGTCGGAGGATCTGATGGTGTTCTCATATTTGCGCAGCAGCGAATCAGTGGCGTTGCCCGTCGGAGCATAGGTGATCAGCACCTTCAGCGGCGCATTGAACATTTGCAACTTGTTCATGGTTTCCTGGGCCAGGGACGCGTCGATTTCGTGTTCTATTGCGACCGAAACCCAATTCGCATATGAGGCGAACTTGCCCGTGGCGTCAACACCGCGCTCTTCGTAGAGCATTCCGTCGAGGGTGTAGTACTCCTTATTCCAGGACGACAGGCCGAGTAGCCGGGCGATCTTCGGATACATGGTCGAGCGCATGAAGTACTTATAAGATTTGGGTTCAAAACTCAAAGCCGTGCGAAAGCCATCCTCATCGGACTTCATGACCGCGAGGAAGGCGTTATGAAAATCTCTGGGTGTAATTTTGTTCATTCGCTCCAGGCCATCACGGTGCTCACGGCCTCCGCGAAATCTTCTTTGAAATCTTGAACGACCCGGGTGGCGGATTTCACGCCGTCGATCAATCCCACACCCTGACCGACAAAATAGGTTACAAGTTCCCGAGCCTGCGGGTTGCCTTTTCGTGCCGCGCCGTTGATTTGTTGAAGCACCGGCTCGACCAGTACGCTCATCAAGGGCATGGGCAAAGCGGCGGGCGCGCCTGGCGTTTCCCACGCGTCGTGCCAAGTCGAACGCAATTGCCGACTAAACTTGCCGGTCCGATATTTAGAACGAACGGTGTCGCGCGAGGTTGCGGCCACGAGTTTGTCGCGCAACACTTCAGAGGTCTCCGAGTCGGTGGTCGCGAGCCACACGGAACCGGTCCATGCCCCCGCCGCCCCCATCGCCATCATCCCAGCCATTTGCCTGCCCGTCATGATCCCTCCCGCCGCGAGTACCGGGACTTTGCGAATCTTCGATATCGCGGCGATCACTTCGGGAATGAGCACCAAGGTTGACACCTCGCCGCAGTGGCCGCCGGCCTCGCCTCCTTGCGCCACAATGACATCGACTCCGGCATTGATTTGGCGAATCGCATGCTCCTTGGCGCCGACCAAAGCCGCCACGGGGACGCCATGATGCCGCCCGCGCTCGATCATTATCGGCGGGGCGATCCCGAGCGCATTGGCAATCAGTCGAATGGGATGTTTGAAGGCGACGTCCAGCAACGGTTCACCGTCGTACGCAGTGGTCGCCCGGCCCTGCGGTGGTTCAGCTTTGGGTTCGATACCGCTTCGGCGCAGCAGGTCCGCCACGAAGGCGCGATGCTCGCTCGGCACCAGCGCGGCAATCGCCTCGACGCTGGTCCCGGCTTTTACGGCTTGATGTTCCGGAATCAGGATATCGATGCCGTAGGGCTTGCCGTCGACGTGATCGTCGATCCATTTCAACTCTTCTTCCAACGACTGCGCCGAGAAACGGGCGCCCCCCAATACGCCAAAGCCGCCCGCGCGACTCACCGCCGCCACCACATCGCGGCAATGGCTGAAGGCGAAGAGCGGAAATTCCGCCCCAACGAGTTGGGTCATTTCGAACGCCAAGGCTTTCACTCCTTTCGATCGAGTGCGCATCATCCGCCCTACACGGTGGCGGCGCCGCAGAATTGACGCTTCCGACGCCGGCTCTAGTTATGTTAAACAGAAAAATACTTATTAATCAAACGTATAGATGACAGTTTGCGGTTGCAGCTTGGCAAGTGATCTTCAAGGCTGCTTGAACGTGGCAAAGTTGAGCCGCTTGGCGAAACTTCGCTAACTTACTCCGGAGTCGCGATGGAAACGCTCAGTGTCTAAGGGTCGGGACAGCGGCATGCCCGCGGTGGAACAGTGGGAATCCTACTTCGATGTTGATGGTGTACTGGACTTCTTGGGCTGCCGCGATGTAGGCGGGGATGTCATCGAGTTCGGATGCGGCTACGGCACATTCACTATCCCACTCGCACAAAGGATTCACGGCCGGGTCTTTGCACTCGACATTGATCCGCTTATGGTCGCTGCAACAGCAGCGCGCGTCTTACAAGCCGATCTGAAGAACATCATCGTAGAGCAACGCGACTTCGTCTCTCAGGGCTGCGGGCGAGAACCGGGTTCCGCGGATTTAGTCTTGCTATTCAATATTTTGCATATTGAGGACCCGGTAGGTCTTTTAAAAGAAGCCTACCGGGTCCTGCGCATTGGCGGAAATGTCGCGATTATTCACTGGATTCACGATGCGCGCAGCCCGCGCGGTCCGGCACTCGATATTCGGCCGAAGACGGAGCAATGTCGAGACTGGGGCGAACAGGCCGGATTGAGCTGGGTTCGAGACCAGGCTCTCCCTGGATCACCGTGGCATTGGGGTATGGTCCTGGAGAAGTCCTAAGCGATGCGCTCACTAGGCAATGTTGGGTGGGAAGGGGTTTTGATGAGCGCTCTGGTACTGATCAGCGACACAATCCGACGTTGATCTTCCGGGGAGAAGCACGGGTTATGGACTGGACGCAATATAAATGAAACACGCGGCGTTTTTGTTATTGGGACTGGCGTTGCTCCCGCACGCAGTTCAGGCCGACCAGGCGCCTGTCTCTGTGTGCGTGGATGCTCTTGAACAGCTAGAAACGCTCCAGACGGTCGCTCCGGTATACAAGCTGACGGCAGTTCACAAGCGTCAATATCTAAATGATTCGGACCGGCCGGCCGAGATAGCTCGTATAAAGACAATCATCGCCGGGTCGTGCAGTGCGAAGTCCAAAACTAGGCAACGCGAGGAGTCCGGAGCGCAGCAGCTGCACCTCGTGCGCTCGCCTGCCTGCATGCAAGATCGCGACAGACTGTCGATGATGGAAAGGCAGAATGCACGCACGCCTGAAGATGATCTCGCTCGGACGCGCAAGCGAGTCCTGGCCCAATGTCCCGATGTCGACCTTTCCAGTGTGTGGCTCGTAGAATGGATCCCGATCCCTGGGCATGGATGACGATCGGCCCAATCGATTGGTCTCAATGCCGTTCGACCTCACCGAGGGCACGCTCCACTTGTGCTCCGGCTTTTGACCGCTATCTTGTTTCGGCGCAAACTCATGCGAGCTGGATGTAACAAAAAGAATGACAGAGAGATAGCAACAGGGAGTGCGTAGCTTGAATCACAAGTTCAGCCTGATTGCCTTGCTGGTTGGAATCGCTTTCTTGACGCCCGCAGCCGCACAAAACGTCATAAAACTAAACATGTCTGACATCTATTTCCAGTGGAGACCGTTGCCGAAAGGCTCCGCTATGTGCGGCTACAGCATTCTTGGCAATCACCTGAGCAGGGACAACCCGAAAACCGAGTGGGATATCAATATCGACGAAATCGTGCAGGGAGACAATCGAGCCATAGGCGTCAGTGCCGGAACATTTACGGTCCAGGACAAAAAGCGTACACCTCGTCCACCCATCACGGAAATTTCGTTTACCACCCAGGACGATCCGGTGCCCGTTGAGGCCCGGTTGCTTGGAACCAACGCCTATAATGATATTCGCGCCGCTCTGGATTTCGATCGCGGGACCAATCTTATCCACTCGATATCGGAAGACCGGCAAATTGTCGCGACGCTCAAGTACGGTGACGGCACGATTGATATTCTGAAATTCGAGGGTTTTCGAGACACTCGCAAATTCGGGGGCGGCAAGAACAGCCCGTTCGAAGAATGCCTCCGCGGCTTAACGCCACACGTGTCAAAGTACAATATGCGACCGCTGCCGTAACTGATAACCCTGCCAACAGCACGATGTCCTTTCCGTTTTTGATCAGTTCGGCGATGAGACTCATAGGCTCGCCCGCGGCGCGAAGAGTTCCATGATCCCTTGCGCCTCCTCGGGGTGTGCATCGAACCACGCCCTCGTCTCGGCAACCACCTGGGCGCGGAAAGTGCCGTCGGTAAGCGCTCGCTCGCGCGCTCGAATCTCAGAAAGAGTCGCATCGATCCGCGTGAGAGCCGCGCGGACTTGGGCATGAATGTCTTTGAGTACGGCGCGCGAAGCCACCTCTTCCTCGGGCTCGGTGAGCATCTTCCCTGAGGTATATGCGTCGATGGCCCGACGCGCGAGCTCACCCGCGGAGATGCCTTCGCGTCGGCTCATCTCGCGCAGCCTCTTTACGTTCTTGCGCGGCACCAGATATTGCTGGCGCATGAGATCTTTCGGCTCAGACATACCAAAATCCTCCGCCTAGAATTCCATAAACCCCAAGCACTATGTCGCGAATTACACATACACAACAATCAGAGGTCAATGAAAACGTTATATATCT
>Ga0209007_1000133_pt1 | contig 43717 bp, 45 predicted proteins | sample JacPinW_OM1H0_O2_FD_187961 | JGI IMG/M metagenome (GOLD analysis project Ga0209007, IMG submission 187961) | Forest soil microbial communities from Algoma, Ontario, Canada - Jack Pine, Ontario site 1_JW_OM1H0_O2 (SPAdes) (version 2) | ecosystem: Environmental > Terrestrial > Soil > Boreal... | reverse complement strand
AACTCGCAATCTTCATAGATCATCTGCGACAGCGCGGCTTCTTCCACGATTTTGAAGCCCGCGGACTCGATGTCGTCTCGATTCGCAGCGACCGGCAGAACGACTCCGGCTCCGCTGCCGGGGCGAACGAGTCGTGCGAGCGCTCCGTAAGCTTCCCGCGTAGGCTCCTCAAACGCCGCGAGCGGACTAATCTCCGCCTGGAATTTTCGCGTCGGCCCGGAAATTTCACCAAGATGCGCCTGAGACGTTGTCAATGCAGTCCAAATAGGATTGTCGAGAGGATGCGTTCCCATGACGCAAATTTACTGCCGCGCACGCCGTGCAAGCTATCCGATTCTCGCGCCCAAACTTTTTACATCGCTGCCAATTTGGATGCAGCGCTCCGCGAATCTCTCCGGGCTTCAACACTATCCAACTGTCGCGCGCTCGACTTTGGCGGACTCGATCAGTTCAGACGCAACGTCGGCCGAACCCCGGCGGGCTCGCGACACTCCTCGAATTTCGCGCCCACGCGCAGTGCTCCGCCGATTTGGCGGCGCGTGTTTGGCCATACAATATAACTTCCTAGGCAAGTCGCGCTGGCGTAACTGCAACCTTCGCGATACTATCAACGACAATTTGGAGGACCTTATGAAACGCTCCGCACTCGCGCTTTTCGCGTTTTTGCTCTTTGCGTCCGTCAGCTTCGCACAACAAAGCGACGCAGACGCGCCCGCCTCAAAAGCTGACATCGAACGTTACCTGGACGCCATGCACTCACGCGACATGATGAAGAGCATGATGGTAACGATGAGCGTTCAATTGCACAAAGTGGTTCACCAGCAAATGGAAAAGCAATCGAATCTGCCTCCTGATTTCGAAGCGAAGATGGACAAGAAGACGGATGATATATTCAACAATTTTCCGGTGGACGATCTAATCGACGTCATGATTCCTGTTTACCAAAAGCACCTTACGAAAGGAGATGTGGACGCGATGGTCGCGTTCTATTCGACGCCGACGGGACAAAAGTTGCTAAAGGAATTGCCGGCGATAACCGCAGAGTCCATGCAAGCAGCTTCGGGAATCATCCAGAAGATGACGGCGAATGCGATGCAGCAAGTTCAAGAAGAAATCGCGCAGGCGCAAAAGGAGAACGAAACAAAACCGGGCGACGGTAAAACTCCCAAACAAACGCCGCCCACGTCAAACTAGCGGACTAAAACAAAATGCGAGTGGAGAGTCGAGGAAGCCCGGCGCTTCGCCAATTAGTCTATGACGGGTCCGGTGCGGAATTGCGTGACCGTCTCGGTTTTCACTCTTGCGATGGGTTTAACTTGAAGTTTCCTCTTCTTCATTGGCTTCATTATGAGTTTCTTTACCGCCATGCGGAATCTCCTGAGCTCGCGAACTTGGGCTTGAGTTCGTTATTCTACCCAGACTCACGTCCGCCGCACAACATCCTTCGCATCCCAACTTCAAAATTTTTGCTCGGCCGGTTGGCGAACCGGTTGGAGGCCGCGGCACCCTGCTCGATTCATTCCGCGCGCGTAATTTGTCCCACTGGTTTCACACGCTCAAACGATACCCTTGTAGCGACAGCCTGCCGTGGCGAGCCTTCAGGCCGGCGTCTTGCGTGCAGGAACGAAGTCGTGCGGGATCTAAACCCGCACCTTTTCTGCACACGGCGCAGAAAAAGTGCCGCACCCACGCGAGTTTCCGTGGCGCTGAAGCTAAGCGCTGCTGCCGCGCGGACGCGTTGGTCAGCGGCGAGTGCCTACTCGTAGCGCAGGGCGACCATGGGGTCGACGCGCATGGCGCGGCGCGCGGGAATGTAGCACGCCGCCAGCGCAACTGCGGTGAGAAGTACTGCGACTGCAGCGAACGTAAGCGGGTCGGTGGCGCTCACTCCATACAACACGCGCGTCATCAAACGCGTCAGCGCCAGCGCAGCCAAAACTCCCACGCCTACGCCGACGAGCGCCATCTTGGCTCCGTCGCCGAGGACCAGACGCATCACATCGCCGCGCTGCGCGCCGAGCGCGATGCGGATTCCAAACTCGCGGGTCTGCTGGCCCACCAGGTAGGACACCACGCCGTAAATTCCCATGCTCGAGAGCAGCAGCGCAAGGACGGCGAAAGAGCCCAGCAAAATCATCGAGAAGCGTTGGCCGGCGATTGAACTGGAAATAATTTCGTCCATGGTCTGCGCGCCGGCGACAACCTGCTCGCTGTTGACCTGTTGCACCGAGTGGCGAATCGCGTCAAACAATCCGGGCTGCGTCACCTTCGAACGCACCACCGCTCCCAATCCCATAGGCGAAAGCGCCATGGTGGCGTCCGGCAATTGCATGAACGGAAAATACAACTGCGAACGAAGGCTTTCGGTGTCGTCGGTGTCGAGTCCCCACTGCTTCACATGGCCGGCGACTCCCACGATTTCCGCCGGGAATTCCGCCTGTCCAATTTCAAGGAACAGGCGCTTGCCGATCGGATTGTCGTTGCCAAAATATTTCTTCGCGAGCACTTCGTCAACGACCACGACCTTGGGCGCGTTTTCATCGTCCTGCGCGGTAAAAAAGCGTCCGCTGCGCAACGGGGTTTCCATAATTTTCAAGTAGTCGGGATCGACCACGTAATCGAGCGCCCAGTTCATTTCATTTCGCGTTGTGGGCTTCGGTTGTCCGTCCAGCCAGAAAAGCCATTCGTCGTCGCCACTCATCGGGAAGGCGCCCCAACTGATCGATGCGGCTTCCACGCCGGGAGTAGATGCAATCGTGGCCTGCGCGGTTCGAAAGCCCGCGCGAATGGCGTCCGGACTGGTCATCAAAGTGGAAGGCGACAGAGAGAAGCCAAAAAACATTACATTTTGCGGATTGAATCCGGGGTCCACACTCCAGAGTTGAACGAGGCTGCGAAGGGTGAGGCCCGCTCCTACCAGCAAGACAAGAGCGAGCGCCATTTCCACCACCACCAGAATGCCGTGCGCGCCTTTTCGCGCGCCGCTCGCGCCGCGGCCGCCTTCCTTCAAACTATCCTGCACATTCGTGCGCGAGATTTTCAGCGCGGGAGCAAGCCCGAAAAGAATTCCAGCGAGCAGAGCAATCGTTCCGGTAAATGCCAGGACGCGCAGATCAATCCCAACTTCACCTGCGCGCGGCAACGTAGCAGGCAAGGCCTTCAGAGCCGCATGAGTTCCCCAACTAGCGAGCAGCAATCCGCACGCACCGCCGACGATTCCCAACAACATACTTTCGGTCAAGAGCTGGCGAATCAAACGCGATTTGCCCGCACCCAACGCGGAACGCACGGCGAACTCACGCGCGCGTCCGCTGGCCCGCGCCAGCAGAAGATTCGCGATGTTGGCACAAGCAATCAGCAACACGAACCCTACAGCGCAGAAAAGCACGAGCAGAGCTGTCTTCACATCGCCGAGCATGCGCTGCTTGAAAGGAATCAGCGCCGCGCCGATTCCTTTATTCACGTCCGGATAAGCTACGGCAAGATTCTTGGTCACGCCGGCGAAGTCTGCGCGCGCTTGGCCCAGCGAAGTGTCCGGCTTCAGGCGGCCAATTCCATGGAAGCCCAGACCCGCGCCGCGGTCGAAGAGCAAATTGTTATTCCAATTCACCACGGGGGCGTACACGTCGCTGGGGCCGAAGCTGTCAAGCCGCAAGTCAAAATCCGAGGGAATCACGCCGACGATGGCGAATTCTCTGCCATCCAGCGTAATACTCTTGCCGACCACGTCAGGCGCGCCACTCAGTTTTCGTTTCCAGAAGCCCGCGCTAATCAAGGCCACGGGAGCTGCGCCGCGTTGATCGTCGGTGCGCAGGAAACTTCGTCCCATTACCGGCTTCACTCCCAGGATCGAAAAGAAATCGGAGGTGACGAATTGTCCCTGAATCTGCTCCGCTTCGCCCAGGTTTGTGAGGCTGAATGAATACGGGCGCGAAATGGCCATGGACGACAGCGTGTGATTCTCTTTTTGCCAATCCAGAAAGTTTGGATATGAAATGGAGCCGGTGTTGAAGTTCGGTTTGCTCTCGTGCAGGGTGACCAATTGTTCCGGGTGCGGATATGGGAGCGGGTTGAGCAACACTCCGTTGATCACGGAGAAGAGCGCGGTGTTTGCTCCAATGGCAAGAGCCAGGGTGAGGACAGCGACGGCGGTGAACCCCGGCGACTTCGCCAGCATGCGAATCGCGTAACGCAGATCCTGGAACAGGTCGCCCATGATTCACCTCCCGAATGCGCGTTTTCGTATGGCGTGCCAAGTTTTTGTGGCGGGCGCAGCATGCTGCGCCCCTACGGTTGCTGCACAATTTCCGCCAAAGGACGAAGCGGGAAAGTGTGGAATCTAAACCCGCACCTTTTCTGCATACGGCGCAGAAAAAGCGCGGCACCCACGCGAGTTAACATCGCGCTGACACTGAACGCAGGTGCCGCGCGGGTACAACCGATGGAACGCTCGAAACAATCGCAAGCCAAAGATTCTGTGCCGGCAGGCAGGCTAAAGCCCGGCGCTGCCAAAACCAACTGCGCCCGCCTGAAGGCGGCCGCTACAGATTCAATGTCAAAGCCGTATCCCTACGCGTCTCACAGCAATTAACCGGAGACAATCACAGCGATTAATTGGCCCTATTCATAGCGCAGGGCGATGATGGGATCCACGCGCATGGCGCGGCGCGCGGGAATGTAACATGCCAGCAGCGCGACACAGGTGAGCACGACGGCTACGGCTGCGAAGGTCAACGGATCGGTTGCGCTGACGCGGTATAGCACGCTGGACATCAAACGCGTCAGCGCCAGCGCGGCTACCAGGCCAATTGCCACGCCGATCAGCGCAGTCCGAGTCCCTTCGCCCAGGACCATCAGCAAGACGTGCCTCCGTTGCGCTCCGAGCGCGATGCGAATGCCAATTTCGTGTGTGCGCTGGCCGACCAAATACGAAAGCACGCCGTAGATTCCCATGCTTGAAAGCACCAGGGCCAGCAGCGCGAATACTCCCAGCAGAACCATGGAAAAGCGCTTCTCGGATAGTGACCGCGATATCAGATCTTCGTAACTGTGCGGATCGAAAACCACTTCCCTACTGTTCATCTCCGTCACTTTCCCGCGAATCGGTTGCACGAGCGAAAGAGGCGAAACTCCCGCGGATCGCACCAGCACCCCGGTGCTATTTCCCGCGCGCGACATAAATTTGTCGGGAATCTGCATAAAAGGAATGTAGAACTGGTCATGCACGTTGATCTTATCGTCCAGGCCCCATTGCTTCACGTGCCCCACGACCCCGACAATCTCCGTGGGCTTGTCCACGAAAGGGTCCACGATGCTCTTCCCAATCGGATCTTCGTTGGGGAAATATTTCTCGGCAAGGTGCTCGTCGATTACGGTGACCAGCGGCGAGTTCTCGTTATCCTGCTCAGTGAAAAAACGGCCGCGTATCAAAGGTATCTGCATCACTTTCAGATAGTCCGGCTCGACTTCGTACCAGCTTCCGTAGGGCATGTCGCTTTCGCGCGCAGGTTTTGGGCGCCCCACAATCCAGAAAGGATCTTCGGAATCTCCATACATGGGAATTCCGCCGCGTTGCATGGCCATGGACTCAATTCCCGGAACCTGAGCGATCTCATCGTGCAAGCGGCGAAGATTGGCGCGTATCGCGTCAGGACTCTGGGCGGCAGTCCCCGGCGGCATGGCCACCTGGAAAAACAAAACGTTCTTCGGATTGAAGCCGGGATTAACGCTCCACAATTGCCCCAGGCTGCGCAGCATCAGGCCGGCGCCAACCAGTAGGACGAGCGCGAGAGCCATTTCGACGATTACCAAGACACTCTGGGCCCGGCTGCGCGCGCCGCTCGCAGTGCGACCGCCCTCCTTCAAGGTTTCCTGCAAGCGCGGTTTTATCAGCCGGAGTGCCGGAGCAAGTCCAAAGAAAATTCCGGAGAGGACGGAAATCGCAATGGTGAAAATCAGCACGCGAGTGTCGAGCTGAATTTCCTCGGCACGCGGCAAGCCTTCCGGCAACAATCGAACCGCGCTTTGCGTGCCCCAACTGGCGATGAGCAGACCGAGTGCGCCGCCGCAGAGCGAGAGCAGCACGCTTTCCGTCAGAAGCTGCCTGATCACGCGCAACTTGCCTGCGCCGAGCGCCGCGCGAATGGCAAATTCACGCGCGCGCTGCATGGAGCGTGCGAGCAGAAGATTGGCCACGTTCACACACCCGATCAGCAGTACAAAAAATACCGCGGCGAGCAGGACCAGCAGATACGGCCGCACATCGCCAACAATCTTTTCCTTCAGTGAAACAACGGTTGCGCTGGTCTTGGCGTTGACATCGGGATAAGCTGCGGCGAGATTTTGCGTTACGCGTTCCATGTCCGCGCGGGCCTGCTCCAGCGTGACGCCGGGCTTCATACGCGCGATGGCGTTCATGCCCATGCCCACGTCGCGCTGATGGAATATCGCGTCTTTCCACTGGCCGATGGGAATGTAGATGTCGCTCGTCTGGAAATTCTGCATATAGAGATGAAAGCCGGCGGGAATCACGCCGACGATGGTGTAGTCCGTGCCGTCGAGGGTCATGGTCTTGCCTACCGCGTCAGGGGAAGCTCCAAACTTTGTCTTCCACATTCCCTCGCTGATCATCACTTCCGGTTTTCCGCCGAGAACATCCTGCTGCGGATCAAAATCGCGGCCAATTAGCGGAGTGACACCCAGCGTGGGAAAGAAATTCGCCGACACCATCACTCCATTGAGTCGCTGACCCTCTCCGAGTCCGGTGAGGCTGAAATCGTCGGGGCGAAAAGCAGCGACGGATTGAAATGTCTGGTTCTCGCGCTGCCAATCGAGGAAGTTTGGATACGATATCGAGCTGTATACGAAAGCCTGTTTGTGTTGATACAGCGCTACCAGGCGATCGGCCTGCGGGAACCGCAGCGGCTCCAACACAATTCCGTTTACGATAGAAAAAAGTGCGGTGTTCGCGCCGATGCCCAAGGCCAGCGTGAGAATCGCGACGATCGTAAACCCCGGGCTGCGCAGTAGCACCCGCGCCCCGAACTTCAGATCATTCCAGAACGCTTCCATCTGGCCTCCCGTTCCGCCTCTGCGTCCTTAATATATGACGCCCATGAAGGCGCTGCCGCTGCAATCTTACGCATTTTCACTGCCGACTCCGCGCGGGCATCTCGAGGCACAAGTTTAACTTAAAACACAACTTAGCCTTGGGCAAGAGCTCTGTTAGTTGCGCGCGTTCCGGCCTGATGCCCGATTTTGGGATTCATTACCCGCATGCGGTCACTCCAGGAGACATCCGCGCAGGCGAGATTAAAATCTTTCGGAACGAGAATCCGCTATGGAGAGCGACAGCGGTACAGACGACGACAGAAAACGGGAAGCCGAAGGTTTGCTGTTGCGTGCACGCACGATGCGGGGCTGCCCTTCGCGGTTCCCTTCGCCACGGAACTCAGGGCAGGCGGCATGACAACGTCGAGGCGAATGCGAAAGAAAGATGCTGGGCCCGCCTGCCGGCAGGCAGGCTGAAGCCCGGCGCTACATTTACACCTAAGGCAATGCGTGAGGCTTTGCTAGCGGCGATGGGCGGGATTTTATTTGGCTTGAGGCGCCGGCGATGGCGGTTGCGCACCTTTGCGAATCAACTTGGCGAGCGCGGTTTGGTCCAAATCGCTTAGACGCTTGAAGCGCACGCAGCTTTTGCCGATGCTGGCCTTGGGCAGCGATTCCTTGAACTTCTCGGCGACGTAGGTTTTTCCGTCTGTCGCGCAAATGTATAGGGATATGTAGTTTTTATTGCTCGCGAGGCCGATGCGGAACCAGTCGCCCTCGCGTCCGCTGGCGTATTTGTAATGCCACGGGCCATAGGCTAGCATTCCCGCTTGGATGAACGGCGCGAGCTTCGGCGCCAGTTTGCGAATCATCTTGTCGAGCGCTGCGATTTCGCTCTTGCGCGGTTCGTTTAGCTTCGCAATATATTCCGCCGGGGTGGAGACTTTTAGCTGCCCCTTCATGCGCCCAAGCCTAACATTGCTTTTTGGATTTTAGTGGACGAAAATATCGTTCACCGCACAAAAGGCAGTCCATCGCCGAGGAGTCCGCATGCAGGGACCCAAAGAAGCACGCGAGGCTGGAACCGCAATCATTCGCCCGTTATTTCACACGATTGAAGCGGACGGCGTGCGCATGTTTTATCGCGAAGCGGGGCAGAAGGACGCGCCGGTGGTTCTGCTGCTGCACGGCTACCCGACTTCGTCGCACATGTTTCGCGAACTGATTCCGCGGCTGGCCACGCGCTACCGCGTAATTGCGCCGGACATGCCAGCCTTCGGATTCACTGTTGTGCCGAAGGAGCGCAACTACCACTATTCCTTCGAGAATCTCGCGAAGACGATGAACGCCTTCGTAGAGGCGCTCGGGCTGAGGCGCTACGCACTGTATGTGTTTGACTACGGCGCGCCGGTCGGCTTCCGGCTAGCCGTTGCGCATCCTGAACGTGTGACTGCGATTGTTTCGCAAAATGGAAATGCGTACGAAGAAGGTTTGGGCGACGCTTGGGCGCCGATACGGCGTTATTGGGAAGACCCGTCCACGGAAAATCGCGAAGTAATCCGCAACGCAGTGCTCACACTAGAGGGCACACGGTCGCAATACACCACGGGCGTTGCGAATCCTGAATCTGTTGCGCCGGAATCCTACACGCTGGACCAAGCCTTGCTTGATCGCAAGGGCAACATCGGAATTCAGCTCGATCTATTCCTCGACTACGCTAAGAATGTTGCGCTGTACCCAACCTTTCAACAATATTTCCGTGAGCAAAGGCCGCCGCTCCTGGCCATATGGGGCAAGAATGACCTCTTCTTCATCCCGCCCGGCGCCGAAGCCTTTCGCCGCGACATTCCCAACGCTACCGTCCAATTCCTCGACACCGGCCACTTCGCGTTGGAAACTCATCCCAACGAAATCGCCGAAGCCATGCACAAATTTCTGGCGCAGACTTTAACGTAGCGAACTCCAAAGCGAGCGATCCGGCAATCGAAAGTTCCCAACGTACAAATTCAAAACTGAAACGGAGGAAAGATGCTGAACCTGAAAGGCGTTATCTGCGGAACGGCTCTGTTCGGGTTCATTTCGTTAGCTTATCTGCTTCTGCAGGCGAGGCAACTTAATGACTTAGCCCCCAGACCGCCTGGCACACAAGTCGGAATTGATATCGGCTCGATATCAGCATCGGCCGTCCGCAATCCGACATTCTGGATTGTGCTCATTGTGTGCGTAGCGCTGTGTAGCTTCCTGTTCCGAGGGTCCAAAGGGGCGAGCTTGTAGTCTGCGCCCACGCTGGGTTTTCCTACCGCGAGTCGAAAGACGACCCGCCCCACCAGTAGGGTGCGCGCGTCTTTACATACGGAGGTTCCATGCCACTGGCTCGAATCGATCTTGTTCAAGGCAAATCGGCGGAGTATCGCAAAGGCATAGGCGATGTTGTCTATGACGCCATGCGCGAGCATTTCAACGTTCCGAAGAATGATCGCTTTCAGGTGATCATCGAGCATCCCGCGGAAAACTTTATATACGATCCCACCTACCTCAATATCCCGAGGACCGCGGACTGCATCTTCATTCAGATCACGCTGAACGAAGGACGCACGGTGGAAATGAAACGCGCGTTTTACAAAGCGGTCGCCGATGGACTTCACGAGCGCTTGATGCTTCGCCGCGAAGACATGGTCATCAACCTGGTTGAAGTGAAAAAGGAGAGCTGGTCTTACGGCAACGGCGAAGCTCCGTACGCCTAGAGTCTGCGTCGCAACTGAAATTCCTGCCCCTCAGCGGCTGAAGCCGAACTGATTCTGGACACTTACGGCACGACTGAAGTCGTGCCCTGACGAGAATCAGAGTTGTGACGCAGGCTCGTCTAGCCGTGACGCGAGATGCCTCTCACAGGAGAATATCTGTATAAGGATTGCTGTCGAAGCGCTTGTGCAATTGCGGGGCGCGGGGCCCGTCCCTGATATATCCGGCGCTTGGTCGCACAACCGACAGTACCTCGTAACCGATCTTCTCTGTTGCGATTTACGCTTGAGATTTGAGGCGAACCTCAATCCTTTCTTCCGCCGTGGAGGCACCTGGTTCATGCAGCATCTACTGCGTGATTACGGGGCTGGTGGGGGTTTCGGTCCTGAAGTAATGGATGGGCTGGCCGTGCCAACTAAGCGCCTGCTTTCGTATTAGCGCGGCCGGGCACGCCAAGTAGCAGCCGATCAGAAGAGAGTCTTTTCGCTCCGACTCCGGCAGTTTGTTCATGAAGGCAAAATTCTCGGCGCTGCCGAAAGAAAGCTGCATGCGCTCAGGTCCCTGTTCCACTTCGAAGACGACATCCGCTTCTTTATAACGATTCCCTTGCGGCAGAGGCTCGGTGATGGGCCGCAACACTACCACCTGAAATTTCTTCTCTCTTTTCGGATCGCTGGACCATCGCGGATGGCATTTCTTGGAGTACAAATCAATCGCAGTTTGCTTGTTCGGACTGACCACCTGGGACATGACCGGTTCCACCGTGCAAGTCTCGCCTGCGAAATATATCGCGGCGGCAACCACGAGCAGCAGGACGATCACGATCGCCGCGGCAGGCAGGCTCGAATTACGCGTTCCGGAACTCTTCATGCACTCGCCTTTCGTCTCGCCGCACCAAAATGCGTTTTCACATCCAGTGGCTCAACGAGCAAAGGGGTACGGCGGCAGGTCGATTGCAAAGCTCGCGCCGTAATCCGACTACGCCACCAATCCTAGTGGATTGCGCGCTTCGCCCTCGAGATATTTTCGCGGCAAACAGTCTTGCGCGCCAATCCAAATTGTGTGCAACAACTCTGTCTTTGAAGGTACCTAAGGTGGGTAATCTTCTGACGCTAAAACGGGCCTTTCAGATAGACCGACACTATATAAGGTTCGCGCGAAACGCTGGGCTTTAGTGTTGTGCGGATGTCGAGGACGCTCCATCGTTTGGCGCGGCGCTCGATCACATCCCCAATTCTGAGCATGCGAACAGAGTTGCCGCGATCATTCTTGTGTTCTCCAATCACGGAATTGTAGTAGTACACGATATTGTTCATAATCATTTCCCTCTTTTGCGATGGACCGCGGCTAACGTGTTTTGGCTATCAGCCAGTTAAATTTCGTGTCCGGCTTTTCGTCCACGCTTGGCGGAACGATTCGCTTGAAGAGCTCGTCCTGGATTCTGAGGTATTGTTCGTGAGCGACCACTTCCGCGGTGCGCTGTCTTAGAAGTTCATGATAGGCAGTCCAGCCGGGCAGGCTCTTGCTTTTGGATAAAAGCACGCTTAATTGTTCAGATTCGCGGGCGTATTCGCTGAAAGCCGTGTCCATTCTGGTGAGTAATATCTTGAGTCCGGGATCTTGCCCGGAAGGCCCTGGATGCGGAGTAATGCCCCGCGATTCAGACAGGCTTGCAGCAGAGTCGTTCGCCGTAGAACCCCGCAGATTTGTGATTGGAACAGCGTTGCCGCTATTCGCGGATTCGGAGTCGAACGAAGGGTTCCTCGTGAGAGGAGGTTTATCTGTCATGCTTGGTCATAGGGATACACGCGAAGAACAGTCAGATTTCGCAAAGGACCACCGAAGGCAAAGCTTGGGAGGAAGAATGCTAGTGTGACTACACCAGTGTACGCGCTTTCAGCGCTCGGATGTAACAAAGTAAGGCGTAACACACTAGGCTATCGCCGATCCTGGCCGGTCCGGGACCACGCCGTCTGCGATCGGCGGGCCGGTTAAGCGCTCGAGGAGCGCGTACCCTGAAACGACTTGACGGCGGCGCCTTCGTCCGTATGAATGTCGAACACAGACGTTAGCATGGTCATGCGCAGCAAATCTTGCACCTGTTTGTGCGGATTCAGAAGCTTCAAGTGCCCGCCCAGCTTTCTGAGAGTTGTGTGAGCTCTTACGAGTTCGCCGATACCCGAGCTGTCGATGAATTCCAACTCGACGAAATTCAAAACCAGTTTATGTTTTCCTTGGGTGACCAATTCCTGAATTGCTTCCCGGAGCTGGATATTGCCTTCGCCCACAGTGATTCTTCCGGCGCAGTCGATAATGACCACGCTTTCAACTTGCCGGGTTGTGTGTTGCAACTTCTTCAACCCGGTGCCTTGAATGCTGATTCCGATGCGGTCCAAAATCTCCGTCGCAACTTTGGAGGTTTCTCGTGATTCAGTTCGCACCACAACCAGGGAACGGCCTTTCTTCAAAGCTTCCGCGAACAACGCAGTGTCTTCCCCCGCGCCGGTGCCAGCTGTCGGCGCCACCGAATCGCCTTGGGTAGCCGTTTTGCCGATCTTGGAGCCGGCGCCCGCGCCGAGATAACCCATCAAGGCTGACGCGCCCGCACCCAACGCAAACACCGGACCAATTCCGGGGATTACCAACAGCGTCGCCGCAACCACTGCGGCCGAAAGACCGACCGTTCCGCCCAGGAAGCCTCCGGCATAGGCGCCCAATTCTTTGGCCATGGATGTCGCTTCATTCTCCGAACTGGTGAGGAATACGATTTCGTTTTCGGACACCTTCTTATCAATGAGTTCCTTGATGGCCTCTTCGGCGCGATCACGAGATGCGAATACTCCGATTGAAGTTTCCAATGGACCCTCCTGGGAAGCCTGTTTTGCATCGACAGCGCGGACTGCAATCGTGACGGCAGTTCAACGCAAGCCGTCCTGGCGCGCTAAGCCTGTTCGCGCGCGTCCGCCGCAGGCTTTTGCGGGGCAATTTGACTCCAATGTTAAGTTTTGTCAAGAAGATTAAGGGGAAAATACAGGCCGTTCGGAGGTGGAGATTATGCCACTGTACCTTTGGCTACTTTGCCCAAAGCGAGGCCGTTGTTCAAGTCCATCGCGGTGTGCAGTAGCTGTCCTGGGATCAAACTGCCGCTTACGATGAAGATGATGCCAAAGATGGCGCCTACTACTCCTGTCCCGAATATCGCTGTTCGTCCTTGATACGAGTGTGCGAAGCCGAAAAGTATCGACGAAATCAGCAACCCCAACCAAACGGAACCCAAAGCCGCGCCGAACAAGCTGAGCAGCCAACCGCGATAGAGAATTTCCTCGCAAACCCCCGCGGTGATTGAGACAAGCACCCACGCCTTCCGTTCGGTGGAATTCTTAGGCAGCAAACGCCGGACGCGTTCCAACGCCTTATCTACCTGCTCGGGAGACGCTTTCTTTTTTTGTACTTTGCGCGCACCGATCAGCAAGAAAATGATTGCGACAATGATCCCGCAAACCACCAGCGTGCGGAAAACATTGCCGGGTTGCTCGCCCAGATCGCTGATAGTCAGGCGATTCAACCGGCCGGTCCAAACGCAGCCCGCAGTGAGAGACCATATGGCCAAGATGTTCCAGGCATAAATTTGCAGCGCGGATTTCAAGCGGTTGTAGAGGACGTAGTCGAGGATCGGAAAAACCACGGCAAGCACAAAGGTAAAAATCCAGGCGCTGCCGCTGTGAACGGCGTTCTGCCAAACCTCCGGCTGCCCCACGGTGAACATGGCGCAAAGTCTAATGGCAGAGAGACGACAGCGTCAACCTTGACTAATATCTATCGCGAACATTTCACGTTTAGCGAGCGCAGGTTTTGATTTCAATGTAGCGCGGCGGGGCCGACGCGCATGCGGGTTATTGCGAGATGGGCGAAAGCGCTCCCGTGGCTGGATCGATGCGGAAATGCGAAACTTCGCCGCTGCGAAAATGTCCGACGGACACTGTTGCGCCGTCGGGATCCACTTCAACGCTCCAGGGATTCACTCCCGCTGAAAATGGCGAAGCGACAACTTCGTACAACGACGCGGTTTTCCAATCGATAGCAAACGCGGAAACATTTTCGGAAGTTTGGTTCACCACATAAAAATATTTTCCGGAGGGATCGATGGCCAGCCAGGCTGGCCCGTGTCCCGGGAGAACGGAAGTTTCGCTGGCAGCCATTCCTTCGCCGCTGGGCGTGACGCTTATCGAATCGTGCGAACGATTCGCAGTGAAAATTATTTCCTGTCCCGTGCCCAGATTTATTACCTGCAGAGTTTGCGAATCCCCGCGCACGGTAATGGCAACATCCTCGGCGGCTGTCACGGTGACGACGGTGGTCGCGTCGTTGTCCTTGTGGCTGCCGTGGATGGTGGCGGTCCCCGCCGCGATGCCTCTGACGATGCCCGCTTTGCTAATTGTTGCCACTAAAGTATCTGTCGAGCTCCACGTCGTGTTGGTGGGCGATTCGTGATTCGTTGTGCCGTCCACAAAAGTTTCCACGAGTATCATGTGCTGTGTGCCGCCCACGGCTATCGTGGGATTTGCCGGAGTCAGCTTCACCGAGCTGACCAGCAAATTGGATAACGCGGATCCGCAGCTACACAATCCGAGAAGCGCAAGCACCGGTAGAATTTGAAGAACTTGTTTGAGTTTGAGCAATGGCTTGAACTCCGTATGCGCTTGAGCAAAGAGGCGAAAGCTTTGGCAGGTCGCGCAATTTCAATTCCCGCCCATATGCGCCGCCAATCGCAAGTCTGCTCCGCACGCGCCCGAAATAACAGTTATTTGCCGTATATATGAGCCCACCGCACTTAAGAGTACTGGTGTGCGACACGGGGAAAGTTACTGCGAGGAACGCCGGATCTATCTACACGTTGAACGCCACAAATGAATTCGGCCGCACCACCGCGACAGTGACCTGGCTGACCGCCGTCAGAAGCATCAATCGCACCAAGCTCCTTGCTCAAGAGCTGCAATGTATACTCGGATACCAGTCCTTGAAAGGCGAAGCGATGAAAGCTTCTACTATTTTCCAGATGAAAGTCGACAGCGCCGGAATGTTCGCTCTGCGTCTGCTCCTCGCCACTACTCTTACTGCTTCCGTTTCAATTCAATCCTATGGTCAAAATCGGCTAACGATACAGAAGAATGGCCAAGGACAACCTTCGAACACTGGCGCAAGGGATCCCAAACCAGAGGACGCCACGCAGGCCATTCTCGCGGCGTTTGACAAATATGAGGTGGTCGCAATGGACGCGGCGCACGGTAACAAAGATCTAGATGATTTCATCCTACACCTCCTTCGCGATCCTGCCTTCCTCACTACGGTGAACGATATCGTCGTTGAATGCGGCAACTCTTTGTACCAGCCTATTCTGGACCGCTACATAGCCGGCCAAGACGTCGCGCTGTCAGATGCGCGACAAGCTTGGCGCAACACTACGCAACTGATGTGCAGCGTCTCGGGGTTTTACGAGACACTGTTTCCATTGGTGCGCAGGATTAATCAGAAGCTTTCGCCGGAACGGAGACTTCGCGTTCTGGCGGCAGATCCTCCCATTGATTGGAGCAAAGTCAAAAACCAATCCGACATCATGTTGGACAGAGATCGTAGCGCCGCTTCCGTGATGGAAAAAGAAGTGCTCTCCAAACACCGCAAAGCGCTCATGCTCCTTGGCACGCTCCATCTCTTTCACAGCAACAGCAGCTCTCCCATAAGAGTACAGACTGCCGTAGAGCGATACGAGAAAAACTATCCTGGCGCGACCCTGGTAATTGCAGATCAGATTGTGTTTTACGATCCGGCCGATCTTGCAAAGTTCAACGGTCGAGAGTTGGAAACGCGGATGACTGCGTGGCCGGTTCCATCGCTGGTGCAAAACATCCAAGGCACGTGGCTGGCGGACGTGAACAAGACTTACTTTTCGGAAATGGTGGACGCTTATCTCTATCTCGGTCCAAGTGACTTGCTGCTAGCTGAACCGCGACCGGCCGAAATTCTCTTTAACAAGGAGTACATGGCGGAGCTTCAGCGCAGGGCGGAGATAATTGGAGTGGATCCGCTGAAAGACCTCGTTAACCCCAACACCCTGTCGGACAGCAATTTCAGTCCGTTCTTATACAATCCTTAAATATGGGGTTGACTGTGTCAACGATTGTGCAGCCCGGTGATTTGTTTTTACTTTGCTTGCGTCAGACCGGATGTTGTTTCGGCGTGTTATAAGTGACGCCCATGTCTAGCGTCGCTGCGCCTGGGAAAGACGATCTCCTCACACTGACCTCGATCTCTGCGCTTGGCTACATTGTTCCGGACATTTTGCACGAAGGCCTGGGCCACGGCGTTACCGCCTGGCTCAGCGGCGCGCGAACTTTGTCCATCAGCACGGTCGCGCTGCAGAGCGACATCAGCACGCGCTGGATTTCCGCGGACGGCACGCTGGTAAATCTCGCAACTGCCGCAATCTTATGGATGCTTCTCCGCAAGCCGCAACGCTACTCGCCACAACTTCATTATTTTTTGGTGCTGACATTGGCCGCCAGCCTTTTCACCGGCACCGGCTATTTTTTCTATTCCGGATTTGCCAACTTCGGTGACTGGGCCGCGGTAATCGTCGGCTTGCAACCTCATTGGCTATGGCGGCTTGGACTGATCGTGATAGGCGCGGCGTCTTACTACGCATCGATGCTCCTCGTGCGCGCCAAATTGCTGCCGTTTCGCGAGCCCGATCCAGCTTCGCGACGGATTCGCGCGTTGTGCTGGATCCCCTACGTCACCGAGGGACTTCTTGCGGGTGTCAGCGGCTTGCTAAATCCCTTGGGCTTGTTTTACGTGTTCTCGGCCGCGTTGTCATCTTCATTAGGCGCGAACGCCGGGCTGCTGGCGCTCCCGAGCATGATGCGAGTCCGACCAGGCAGCGAACCAAAGTCGGAGTCCGTCGTTCACGGTGCTCCCGTCGCTCCAATTCGCCGCAGCATCGCGTGGATCGCCACCGGCGCTATCGCCAGCCTGCTTTTCATTTTTGTCCTGGGCCGCGGGATCACCTGGTCTCGCTGACTACCACTCCACAATTGATTATCCAAAACCTCAGCGCTCGCGAATCGTGTCACCAACCGGCGCGCGCAATACTCTATTCAATTAGGCGCAAGGGGTGTCGTCAACGAACTCTTCGCACGCTCCGCGCGCGCGACTCTCCGACGAGTCCAAGGAGCCGCGATGGAAAATCCGTTATCCACTTATCTAGCCGACCATCTCGCCGGCTCTGTTCACGCCATAGAAGTTTTGAAAGCCATTAGACAGCACCACAGCGCCGATCCGCTTGGCGAATTCGCGGCGAATATTTTGAAAGAGGTAGAAACCGACCGCGCCACTTTGCAAAACCTCGCCGAGCGCGTTGGCGCAGGCTCCAGCAACGTAAAGGAAATCACTTCGTGGATCAGCGAGAAATTCAGCAGACTGAAACTCAGGCAAGGCTCGAAATATGATTTAGGGACTTTTGAAGCACTGGAATTTCTCGTGCTGGGAATTCACGGAAAGCTGTCGATGTGGAATGCTCTCGCGGTTTTGGCTCTGACAGACTCACGTTTGGTCGGGCTCGACTTCGAGCATCTCGCCGCGCGCGCCACAACTCAGCGCGACCAGGTGGATCAGCGTCGTTTGGAAATCGCTCCGCAAGCATTAGGCGCAACATCGGCGTAGCCGGCGTGTTTGTGGATTTCTTACTACCGCAATATATCCGCGTTTCTACAGTCTTACCACGATTGCTCGCTCTGCTCCATTCCCCTACTCTTGCGCCGCCTAAAGGAGGCACCAGCCTATGGCTCAAGTCGCAGCAGCAAATCGCGTGGCGGACGATCGCGTTCCCGATTACGTCACCACAAACGCAGAAATTTCCGCTTCAGGGGTATCCTGGGCCGCCATTATTGCCGGCGCATTTGTCGCCGCCGCGCTTTCGCTAAGTTTGCTCGCGCTCGGGGCCGGAGCAGGGCTCTCTTCCCTCTCACCCTGGGCGAACTCCGGAGTATCGCCTTCGGCCGTGCGCGTCGGAGCGTTGCTGTGGCTCGCGATAATCGAAATCGTATCTTGCGGACTGGGCGGCTACATCGCCGGACGGCTGCGCACCAAGTGGGTGACGGTACACACGGACGAAGTTTATTTCCGCGATACCGCGCACGGATTCCTTGTTTGGGCTGTTTCGTTGGTGGTTACCGCGGCGTTCCTGACTTCCGCTGCTACCGCCATGGTCGGCGCCGAAGCTCGCAACAACAATAATGTTCGCTCCGAAAATGCCGCAACCAATGCAAGCGGCTACTACATCGACAGCCTGTTCCGTTCTTCGCAGCCCGCTTCCGCGAACGACGCACAGGCTCGCGCCGAAGCTAACGTAATTTTCACGCACGCGCTCGCGGAGCGTCAGCTAAACCAGGAGGACAAGACTTATCTGGACGAAAGCGTGGCAAGAAACACGGGATTGAGCGTGCCCGAAGCCGACAAGCGCGTCACCGAAGTTTTTCAACGAGATCAACAAACCGCCGAAACCGCGCGAAAAGCCGTGGCCCATTCACTGTATTGGCTCTTCGTCGCGCTGCTGTTAGGAGCGTTCTTTGCCAGCTTCGCGGCAACACTCGGCGGTAGGCGCCGCGATCACGTACTTCACGTATAGCAGGAATCGCGCGGCGAGAAGTTCGCGGTGCCACTTTTGATTTAATGGAGGATTAAATGCGTTCGATATTGCTACTGATTCTCGGAGTGCCGATTCCGCTGATCATTCTCATCGGCCTCTTCAGCCACTTCTAGGCATTAAAAAACGGGACCGGCCGTTCGCTTTAGGCTCGATCCCGTTTTGACCTTACCTTATTTCCCTGCAGCCTTACTGTGTGTCCTCTTATCCAGCTCTCTTTTCTGAGCCGCCAAGTCGCGTTCCTTGTCTCCCGAATCATCGCGAAGGTCGATCGTCTTGTCCCCTGTCACATGATCCTTCTCGCGGTTCTTCATTTTGGGGTCTTCCGGCAAATCAGCCTTCATCTTCTTATCTTTATCCATAATTCACCTCCAAGTCCCTTATCACATATCGCGGCCTCGCCTTGCATACGGCAATCCCCGTAATTTAGCGCGACAAACGGAGTAGGAGTTCGGGTGGCGGAGGGAAGCGTGGTGGCAACCGTACGTACGAGGTATCGTCGAAGTCGAAGTCTGTTAAGAACCTGCGGATTGAGCAGTCGCGCCAAAACTATCCAGCGCTTCGGCGTCGGTTTCAAAGGTGGGAATCGAATTCAGCAAGCGCATCACTCTTAATACTTCTCGCACGCGGCCGCTGGGGTGCGATAGCTTCAAACTGCCGCCTTCACGAGTGAGCGAAACATAGGTCCCAACAATAGCCGCAATCCCGGAACTATCCATCATGGTTACTTTGGCAAGATTCACCAAAATTCGAAGGGTTCCGTGCGCCACCAACTTTCGCAATTCGTGGTCCAATTTGTCGGTATTTGCGCCGATGGTGGCCCGCCCGACAAGATCCAAAATAGTGATGTCGCTAACCACGCGTTTTGAGATTTCCAGCCCCATGCTCGTGCCCATGCCAACATCATCTCATTCGGGCCGAGTTAAATAAAGTTCCCTGGGGATTTGCGGCGGATAATTATCGTGTTAAGACAGGTATCGTGTGGGCGACATTGCAAGGATGCCTACGGTGGTTCGCAGTCGAAGTGCTTGTAGGATTGATCGCATGAAAAAGCCAAGAAACTGGTCAAAGCCCGCGTTACTCAACTGGAAAAAAGTCCCGCTGACCCGCTCGCGTTCCGATGTCAGTGCACGATGTTGATTGCGATCGCAGGAGTGATGGTCATCGGCGTGTTGTGGCCGCCGGGAATCACACGTGTGCCGACGATCACGCCAATCGTGGATTTCCAACTGTACTCTACCGCCGGAGCGAATCCGGACGTCTCGGCCGATCCCAGATTCATCAAGACGCTATCCGGATTTTGCGGGCCGCTCTGACCTGAGATATTGTTTCCAACGACGCGCGTGTTGGCCGTGTAGCGATATGTGGCGTCCAACGCCAGAACCCACCGCCGCGTCAAACTATATTCCCAGGACGCATCCACGAGCGACGAAGTCCCCGGATCCGCGTGCCCGCGAAAATCCGCTCCGGTCTCGTAAACGCTCACGCCTTCGACACTCACTTCCCTGGAAAATGCTTCCGACACATTGAAACGCATGCGCAGAATCCGACGATTCGGCATCCAGAAATATGTCTGCGTGTAAATGGCCACCGTGGTGGTGAACGCTCCGCCGCCCAAGCCATCGCTCGGACGGTCGCCCAACTGATCGTACTTCCCCGTGGGAAAAGTTTCCTGCACCGTGGCGGAAACCGTTGGAAGCCAACTGCCTTCGTGAAACTGGCGCAGCCGGAATTGCCCCTGCACGGTGACGTCGCCCAGTCCGATACCGGCGCTGCTCAGGCCGTTGGTCAGTTTGTTGTAACCGAAGGTCGGGATCACGCCGACCGTAAATCTGTTTGCCAGCCCATAATTAATGTAGGTAAGCGAGCCGAACCCATTCGAATGCGTCCCGATTACGTCGTAAAGGTACGGCTCGATCAGGAAGTGTCCGCGCGGCAAAGTGGAAGCGTTCGGAGCCAGCAGCGGTCCAGTCCACCAGGCGTCGTCCAACGCCTGCCGGTCAACGGCAGCAGGAAGAGTAGCTTGTGGCAATTGCGCATTTACGCCGGAGGACGTCGCGCCGGCCGATGCAGATTCGGCAGAATATTGCGCAGTATTATTCTGCAGCTGCGGATCTACAACGGAAGGTAGAGACACATTCTGCGCGCCGGCAATCCCAGCGGCTATAGCAAACAGTGCCAAAGTTCTTTGAACAATTCTCGACAATTTCATCTGTGCCCCGCTGTGCGGCACAGTCTTACTTCTTGGCTCACGGCTCCCGCCATCCGCTTTCCGCGCCCAAAGTCCCCGATGTCCTTACCACTATTGCGTATTTATTTTTCAATGCGCGTATCCACCGCAATCCAATTCGCTTCCCAAGTCTTCCCGCCATCATCCGAAAACGACTGCTCGAACCGGCACGAATTCGCGGTGATGTCCATCCACACATTCCGCACCAGAATCATCTTGCCGTTAAATTCTTCCTGGTCGTAAAACTCGCCGCGCCCATTTTTGAATTCGCCGATCGTCGGTGGTCCGCCCAGCGCGCCTACCTTGACGTTCGCGAAATTTAGGCTCCACTGGTGAGATTGAGGATCGTAGAGACGCAGATTCAGCGCCTCGACGTGCCCGGTCGGGCCATCCACCTCGAGTTCCACCATATTCGCGCGCCCATCCCAAATCTTGCTCACCACCGAAGTTCCCTCGTACTGAATCCAGGTGTGCGACCCCGTCAGGGGATGGTCCAGCCGCGATAGATGCGTCTTCCAAATCCCAATCTCAAAATCAAAATCATGCGACCCATCCCGCAGCGTCGCCGCGGTTGCCGGGGGATTCTGTTGTCCGCCCTCGCCGCGGCCAGGCGCCAGAATCAGGAACAACCCGCACACCAATGCAAAAGCCCGAATTTGTTGCGTCACATTCATAGTTCGCCTCCCGCCTCATGTTGTCATTCCTCGTTATGAAATCAAGCTAGTCCGTTTTGTGGCCGCCGAGGCTGCCTGTCGGCAGGCCGGGACGTGTTGTTGCCTTGCGTTCTGCGTTATCGCTACCGGCTACGCTATTCCTAAACGCAATCCTTATGTTTCATCCGCAAATGAATCTTCAACGCCCGTTGCCCGGCGCATCCCCGACTCGCGTCTGATCCGTAATCCAATTCACTTCCCAAGTTTTCCCGCCATCCTCGGAAAACGACTGTTCGAAGTGAGGCGAATCAGAATTCGTCTTCGTCCACAGAAATCGAACAAGAGTCATGCGCCCATTAATTTCCTCGTGGTCGTAAAACTCACCGACTCCGTCTTTGAACTCGCCCACTGTCGGCATGCCGATAGTCCCTGTCTTACTACTGGCCCAATACAACGACCACTGATGCGATTGCGGACCGTACAAACGCAGCGTCAACCCTTCGATGTGCCCGGCCGATCCGTCCGTTTCGAATTCTTCAAGCTGCGCTCGACCGTCCCAAACCTTGCGCGTAACTGAGGTCCCGTCAAACTCGATCCATTTGTTGGACCCGGTCAAAGGATGCTCCAACTTTTTCAGATGAATCTTCCAACTGCCCAACTCAAAATCGAAATCGTGCTGCCTATCGCGAACTTTTGCCGTAGCATTCTGCTCGCCCGCCGCACTCGCCTGCTGAGCAGACACAGAACTAGCTTGAGCGAAAAAGACCACGGCACAAACAGCGCAACAAACCAAAAACCTTCGTAAGGTCATGAATGCTCCTCCCGACATACTCAACCGGCTTACTTCTCCTGAAACTTACTCGGCATAGTGGTCGGCAACAATATCCACTTTCATGTGCTACGATATATCCACTTGGAACCGCCCATGAAACGCCTCCCCGCCAGCTTCCTTCCACCCTTCGCCCTGGATCCCAAAACCAAGACGCCCATGTACCGCCAGCTTTACGACTGGTTCCGCCACGCCATCACCTCCAACCAACTGCGCCCCGGACAGCGCGTGCCCTCCACCAGAAATCTCGCCGCGGAATTGACAATTTCGCGCATCCCCGTGTTGGGCGCGTACGAGCAGCTACTTGCCGAAGGCTATCTGGAGACTTTCACCGGCGCGGGAACCTGTGTGGCCAAATCCATCCCGGAGGAAACGTCGCGCTTACAAACTCCGAAGCCACGCGGAAATCCGCCGCTCGTAAACAAACGCGCCGCAAAACCTGCGGCAACTAAATCCGCCGCTTCGCGCAGAATTTCAAAACGTGCCGCAGCGATGTTGAGCGTCGCTCCGCAATCCTGGCTGCGCTCTCTGGGCGCTTTCCGTTCGAGCCTTCCCGCGCTCGACCGCTTCCCTATCGGCATCTGGTCAAAACTGGTCGCCAAGCATTCGCGCAACTCGCCCATCGACACCATGGCTTACGGTGACTCGATGGGCTACGCGCCATTTCGCGAAGCTATCGCGGAATATTTGGGAGCCGTGCGCGCGGTGCGCTGCGAGCCGTCACAAATTCTGGTCACCACCGGCTCGCAGCAGGGCTTGCAAATCTGCGCGCAAGTTTTATTGAATGCAGGAGACCGCGTATGGATGGAAGAGCCCGGCTATCCCGGAGCGCGACTCGCGCTCACGAGTCCGGGCGCGGAATTAGTTCCAGTCGCGGTCGATCACGAAGGCCTCAATGTGGCCGAAGCTATCCGCCGCACACACACTCGCGCGCGCAGCCGGCAAGTTCGCCTCGCTTACATCACGCCCTCGCATCAATATCCGATGGGCATGACTATGAGCGCCACTCGCCGCATCCTTCTGCTCAACTGGGCCGCGCGCACCGGCGCATGGATCATCGAAGATGATTACGACAGCGAAATTCGCTTTGGCGCGCGGCCCATCGCCTCTCTGCAAGGCCTCGACGCCGACGGCCGCGTGATTTACATCGGAACATTCAGCAAAGTAATGTTCCCAGCGCTGCGTTTGGGTTACGTGGTGGTCCCGAAATATTTGGTGCGCGCCTTTTTCAACGCGCGCGACGCCGCGGATATTTTTTCGCCCACGCTTTACCAAGCGGTGATGACCGATTTCATCCGCGAAGGCCATTTCGCACGGCACATTCGGCGTATGCGCATGCTGTACGCCGAACGTCGCGCCGCGCTGGTCGAAGCCCTTCGCGATAATTTCGGCGAAGCAGTGGAAGTAGTCGGCAGCGAAGCCGGAATGCATCTGGTCGCGTTACTCCCAAATGGAATCGACGATGTTACTGTCTCGAAGAAAGCCGCCGCAAAAGGCATCTCCGCCATGCCTCTCTCCATGTGCTACATGAAAACGCAACTACGGCCCGGCTTGATCCTCGGCTACGGCGGCACCACTCCTGCCCAAATCCGCGAATGCGCTCGCATCCTCGCAACTTGCCTTTAGCACTGGCATGCGCTTGCCGCTTAAGACCCCCTTCATGTAATCTCAGCGAATGGCAATTCAGCAATTTCCTAAATTCCGAAATGAGGCGCACTGGAAAGTAGGATTCATCTATTGGAATCCAGACAATCCCTCCGTCATGGTTCCCAAGCGTTCCGGTCTCGGTTTGACGTTTAACTTCGCAAACAAGTGGGCATGGGTAGCCATGGTTGGCATCTTCGCCGCAGTAGTGATTTCAATTTTCTTCCTAGGTCATCACTGAGTTCTGATTTGCTTCGAAAATATTTTCAAGTGACCGCACTAGGCCAACGGAATAATCGAGAGGAAATGTATTACGGTTAGGCGTCCTGACGCGGAGCCTCAGTGTATTGTTTGGATGAACGCGGTGATCTGTTTCGCCAGCCCTGCCACTCCTACTTCCATGATGTTGTTGTGGTCCGCGCCAGGGGAAACATACAACCGCTTCGGCTCGTTGGCCCTCCGAAACAGCGACTCCGCCATGGCCGGAGGCGTTAAGCGGTCTTCGCTGCCCACCGCAATGAAAACCGGAACATGCACCGCACCGATCTTCAATAAATTATCAAACCGGTTGTGCGAGAGCAGCGTTAGCGGAAAAATGCGCAAATACCAAATGGTCTTCGCTATATCCACGGTGCTCGTAAACGGGCTGATCAGAATCAGTCCGCCGGCATCGGGATCTTCCTTCGCCAACTCAGTTGCCGGGCCTGTGCCAATAGACCGCCCAAACAAAATAATGTTTCGGCTCGGCACCTTACGTACATTGGTCAAATAGTTGAACGCGGCTCGCGCATCTTCATTCACGCGTTTCTCAGTCGGAGTTACTGCGCTGCTGGTCCCGTATCCGCGATAGTCGATCATTAAAAGATTCGCGCCCAGGCTGTGCAGCGGAATCATTTCTAACCTTACGCTCTGGTCCAGAACGTATCCGTTGCCGTGAAACACCAATAGAACTTTGTCAGCCGACGCGGAAGGAGCAGCCGCAGGAATCCACCAGGCATGAATCTGCTGCGATTCATTTACAGGAATACGCAGGTCTTCAAACGGGACGCCGGAGTCTAGAGGCGTTGCTCGCGGGTAGGTGGCCGGAGCCGGGAACGTCATCTTGTCTTGACGGAAATAGAAAAACGCGCAAGTCGCAACATAAATCGCAAGAACCACTAACGCGAATCTTGCGATTAACCTGCGATACCGCGACGCTTGCTGTTCAACAGCAGAAATGCTAACGCCAGTGTCAGTGTCGGCCATGTTGGCGCCGAATTATACCAACAGGAAGTCGTAGGCTCGCAACCTTAAGATTGGTTGGCTTTAGGTCCAGATCAACGAGCGATCGATACTCGCGATATTGGTTCTGCCCGTCAGCGCCATGGCCATTTGAAATTCGCGCTGCAAAATACGAATCACTTGCGTGACGCCAGCCTCGCCCGCCGCGCCCAATCCATATATATAAGGACGCCCGATAAAGACCGCGCTAGCTCCCAGCGCGAGCGCCTTCAGCACGTCCGTCCCACGGCGAATGCCGCCATCCACAAACACCGGCACTCGCCCCGCAACCTTCTCCACCACTTGTGGCAGCGCATCAATTGAAGCCGGCAAAGTATCCAGGTTCCGGCCGCCATGATTGGACACGATGATCCCCGCGACTCCATTCTTTGCCGCAAGCTCAGCGTCGTCCGGATTCAACACGCCTTTCAGCACTAATGGAATTTTCGCGATCGACAGAAGCCACTCGATCTCTTTCCAGCTCATCGACGCATCCAGCACGCCCTTAAAAACATCCTGCGAAGCCGTGTGCAGACTGACGTCACCGCCCGCTCCCTTGAAATTGCTGAAGTTCGGTATCGGCAGAAGTTTCACAGCAGCCCGCGCCTCGCGATTGCGCGCGCCGGTGGTGGCCGTGTCCACCGTAAGGCAAAGCGCGCGATATCCCGCCGCCTCCGCGCGTTGCACCAACTCGCGCGTGAACCCGTGATCCGTTTGCGCATACAACTGAAACCACAACGGGCTCTTCGCCACCGCCGCCACATCTTCCAGGCTCGTATTCGCAAACGAGCTGACCACCATCGTCGCGCCCGCTGCGCTCGCGCCTCGCGCCGACTCCAATTCTCCCTCCGGGTGCATCAGCTTCTGTCCCGCCACCGGCGCCAGCAGAATCGGAAACGCATGCTCTTGTCCAAATAAATCTACGCGCGTGTCCAGCTTCGAAACGTCCACCAAAATGCGCGGTTTCAGACGTATCCGTCGATACGCTTCCTCATTCCATCGCACAGTGATTTCATCGCCCGCCCCCGCGCACAAATATTCCCAACTCTGCGCCGCCATCTTGGCCTTCGCCAGCGGCTCAAAATCAGCGAGACAAATGGGTTCAGCGCTAACTGCGGAGTTCGCCTGCGAAGCGGTATTTGAATCTGTCCCCATGGTGGTAAAAACTTGCGCTCGAAATGAACGATGCTGCTTGGGTATAAACTGAGGAAGGTACACTCGGCCAACACTGAAGACAACTTATTTCCCCGCTGCTAGGCCCAAACCTCAACTCCCCTCTCTCACGAAATTTAGTTCCGCCGGCACTCGGCCGTTGTGCAGACTAAATAGATACCTAGAGAGACTGTCCCTTCGCTCGGCGTTAGAATAAGCGGGTCTGGAAACGCGGGGGCGGCAGGGTGGAATCCACGAATGGAGGCGGTGACGTGACCTCATTTGGTTCCAAGCTTGGTTATCTGGTCCGCCAGCGGAGTTTCCAAGTTGCGCTTTTTCTTTGGGTGCTGATCAGCGTGGCCGCAGTTGTGTTATGTCACGGAACGATGCCTTTACAGATTGGCCCGCATCCGGGCAAACCAGCGGCGATGGTGATTTCCAGTTCGATTGCGCTGATTTTTATAGTGCTGGAAATAGGCCTCGTTGCGTTGATTACACGGCGGCGTGCGTTGCCGGATCTAGCAGCACGCGCGCCCGAACCCAGCGTCGCGTTACGCGAGACAATCGCTTTGTGGCTCTACGGCGCTTTGGTGCTTCTGGTCGGACGCTTTATCGGTCTGCACTTTTTTGGCGAAGGCATTGCGATGCATTTGAACGGGTCGCTCGTCGGCGCCACCCGCGTGCAGTCCCCGGCTGAGGTCTATACCTGGGCTGCGTATAACGGGGTTCTGCTTGCCCTGATTCCGTATGTAGTGTTTCGGATGCGCGGATACTCGAATCAGCAATTAAATCTGAAGTCGTCCAACTTGAAAAGCGACCTAATTGTGATCGCGGTGGTGCTGGCGATAGGCTGCTTCATGGATCTCACGCTGAACGGGAATTTCCTTAGACTGACGCACCACCAGCAGATTGTCGGCGGTCTGTTGTCGTTCGTTTTCCATCTTTTCGGCACCGACCTACCGATCATGATCTTCATTTATTCCGTTCTGATGCCGCGTTACGCGAAGTTGACCGCTCCGGTAACGGCATTTCTGCTGGGGGCGGCGAGCTATCCGGCGATGCACGTCTTCGAATCTTGGACGCGCTACGACTCGCTGCCGAATTCCCTGCTATCAGCGATCGTTGTATTCCTGATTTTCTTTCCTCCGGGCCTGATGAAATCGTTTCTCACGCTGCGCACCGGGAATGCCTGGGTGCACGTCTGGGGCTTCCACGCCATCTCACCTCACGTCACGGTTGACACGCGGCTGATTGTTCGCGATTTCGATATTCGGTGAATGCTCGCAGCTCCTTTTGCACAGGCAGAAACGCCATTAGTTTCACGACGGGTTAATTTGTTTGCGGAATCAGCTTGATTCATCAATTGCGATTGACCCATCTACCCGCATCCGTTTGACAAACCCGGCGTCCAAAGCCTACACTTCGCCGCTGTCACTCCCACGCGTGGTGCTTCCCAAGGAAATACTATGGCCACGGAACTTCAAGGCAAGATTGCCCTCATTACCGGCGGCACCTCCGGCATCGGACGCGACTCCGCCGTTCTATTCGCAAAGGCTGGCGCAAAAGTTGTGGTAGCAGGCCGCCGTGAAATAGAAGGAAAAGAAGCAGTCGAGTTGATTCGCGCCGCCGGTGGCGATGGCTTCTTCGTGAAGGCGGACGTCTCCAAAGCTTCCGATGTCGAGGCCCTGGTTCAAAAGACCGTTGAAAAATTCGGCCGTCTGGACCTCGCTTCAACAACGCCGGCATCGAAGGCGTGTGGGTTCCGATCATTCAGCAAACGGAAGAAGACTGGGATCGCGTGATCGACATCAACCTGAAAGGTGTTTGGCTCTGCCTGAAATACGAAATTCGCCAAATGCTCAAGCAAGGTGGCGGCGCAATCGTCAACATGTCCTCGGTCGCCGGCTTGGTCGGCAACCCTGCAGCCGCCGCCTACTGCGCCAGCAAACATGCCGTGATTGGACTCACAAAGACCGCGGCGCTCGAATACGCGCGCAGCGGCATTCGCATAAACGCAGTCTGTCCCGCGGTGATCAAGACGGCCATGGCCGAACGCGCTTTCGCCGACCCGCGGCTAAACAAGTTCGTGCTTTCGCTCCATCCGCTCGGCCGTTTCGGCCAGCCAAAAGAAATAGCCGAAGCCGTCGTCTGGATGCTCTCCGACCGCGCGTCCTTCATGACCGGCCAAGCCCTGGTCCTGGACGGAGGCTTCCTCGCCGGCCCCAACCCACCCGCCGCCTAGCCGCATCGCGGCATTGCTTTGCTACCACCCGCGCCGCGATCCCCAAATAATTCCACCTTCCTCGCAAACTTTATGTAATATTTCGCGCGCCCCCTGCGTATTACCAGCAGAACGCCAACACCCATGGACGCCATCACACTAGACAACGTAACGAAATCCTACGACGCCGTGACCGCCGTCAGCGGAATCAACCTGCACGTCCGCCAAGGCGCCATCCTGGGCTTGCTCGGCCCCAACGGCGCCGGCAAAACTACCACTATTCGCATGATTATGAACATCCTGGTTCCCGACAAAGGCTCCATCCGCGTCCTCGGCCAGCCCGTCAGTGACAACACGCGCGACCTCATCGGCTATCTTCCCGAAGAGCGCGGCCTGTATCCGCGCATGAAAGTTCGCGAAATCATCATTTTTCTCGCCGCGCTTCATGGCCTCACCGAGGCTGACGCGGATCGTCGCGCCAGGGAATGGCTCGAAAAACTGGGCCTGGCCGAATGGTCGGAGAAAAAGTTGATCGACCTTTCCAAAGGCATGCAGCAAAAGGTTCAGTTCATTACCGCGGTAATCCACAAGCCGCCCCTCGTGATTCTCGACGAACCCTTCTCCGGCCTCGATCCCGTCAACGCCGCCACGGTGGAAGAAATCATGATCGAGATGCGCGCGGCCGGTTCCACTATTGTCCTTTCTACTCACCGTATGGAACAGGTCGAGCGCATGTGCGATTCAATTTGCCTGATCGACAAAGGCCGTAAGTTACTCGACGGCGACCTTCGCGCCATCAAGCAGTCTTACGGCAAGAACACCCTGCACATAGAATTCACCGGCAGCGATGCCTTCTTGAAAAATCCCGCGATCCTGAGCATGACGCGCTTGGGAAACGGAGTGGAAGCCAAACTAAAACCCGGCGCCGACCCCCAGGAAATCCTCAAAGCCGCCGTGCAGGAAAATGTCAGCATCATTCGCTTCGAACTTCTCGAGCCATCGCTGAACGAAATCTTTATCGACAGGACTTCCCGTGCGTAAACTTCGACTCATCGTCAAGCGCGAATATTTAACCCGCATCAAAACCAAGGGCTTCATCATTGGAACGATCCTGGTCCCGCTACTCGGCCTCGCGTTCTGCCTATTGATTATTTTTCTGGTGAACCACAAGCCCACGCACAGCATGCGTCTGGTAATCGTGGACAATTCCGGCACCCTCGCGCAGCCCATTACCCAAGGCCTGGACGCCAAGCTCGACAACGGCCAGCCCGAGTTCAACATCGTGGAGACCATCGTCAGCCCCACTTCGCCTGATGCTGTTCAGCAAGACTTGCGCGCGCGAATCAATGCCGAAAAAATCGACGCGTACCTCTGGATTTCGCGCGATCCTAAAGATTCGTTCGAGCTGCACATGCGCAATCCCGATAATTTCACCCTGATCGGCCCGCTTTCCGGCGCCGTCGACCAAGCCGTGATTTCAGCGCGACTCAGCGAGCGCGGCGTTCATTTGGACGACATCAAAACTATCCTCCACGGCGCAGACCTCAAGCTGATGAAGGTCAGCGAGACCGGCGAAGCGGAAGAAAAAGGCCAAAGCATCGGCATCGCCATCGCTTTGGTAGTATTGCTTTACACCGCCCTGCTCATGTACGGCATCATTACCATGCGCTCCGTGCTGGAAGAAAAAACCACGCGCACCATGGAAGTCCTGATCTCCGCTGTGCGCCCCTTCGAACTTCTCTGCGGAAAAATCCTGGGCGTGGCCGCAGCCGCGTTCACCCAATTCGCTGTATGGATGATTTCCACCGCGCTCCTTTTCACTTACGGCGCGCTGGCCGCCATGGGTATGGGCGGAACCGCTCTGTCCGGCGTGCACGTTCCGATTTCGCTGGTGCTCTACGCCACAATCTTTTTTATCGGCGGATATTTCCTGTACTCCTCCATGTTCGCGGCCATTGGGGCGGCCTGTTCCAACGAACAAGACGCGCAACAATTGCAATGGATCGCCATGGCCCCGCTGGTTTTCTGCATGGTCATATACAGCATGGTGCTCAACGATCCCACTTCCACCGCTTCGGTGGTGCTCTCTGAAATTCCCTTTTTCGCGCCAGTGTTGATGGCTCTGCGCATCTCGCTGCAAACGCCCCCAGCGTGGCAAATTGTTCTATCACTCGTCCTACTCTTACTCACCACAGTCGGCACTATCTGGGCCTCCGCAAAAATCTATCGCGTAGGCATCCTGATGTACGGCAAGCGTCCCAGCCTGGTAGAAATGTTCCGGTGGCTCCGCTATTCCTAGCCACAATGGGCGCCAGTTCGATCGAGGTTTCTATTTACCTTCTAATTTGGCTTTAGATGTGGATCTCGCGCGACGAGAAAAGCGGCGGCAAGCCTGCCGGCATGCAGGCCGCCGCACTCCAAACGCGCCTCAGCACGTTCCTATGGAGTGCGGGAGCTCGCTCCCGCTTTGCCCATAGGTCAACCAGCTGCGGCTCGCACTCTGTTTTTACGACACCGTGCAGTCGATATACTGGGACAGAATAGTCAACCTTCTTCACAAGTTGTGACAGGCAGCTCCCGCGTCGCTGATAGCTTGATCAGGCACGGGAGCTAGCTTTCCTTCCATCCCAAACGGAGTTAGACTTGCGCCATCTCGCTCCCCAGACCAGCGTTGCAGGAGGCCACCATGCACGCACGTGTCACGCAGTTCAGTATCCCGTCCGAAAAGTTGAATGAATTCAGGGAGGCGCTCAATTCCGCGATTCCGCTCATGCGTCAACGCAAAGGATTCCAAGCCCTGCTGGTGTTACGCGTGGAGGAATCAAACCCGCCTGACGTCCGCGTGATGACCCTATGGGAATCCCAGGAGGCCCTGCACGAAAGCGAGAACAGCCTGATGTTCTATCAAGCTCTCGCGCGCGCCCTGGCTTTCGCAAAAGGTTTCCCCGTAATGCGCGAAGAAGAAGTGATGCTCTACGACTTCGGAAAGGCCGCCGCCTCCGCCGCCTCATCCTGAATCACGGGGGCGAACAAGCCATATACAACAGTCGACCAAAAGCAAATGTTCGCCGCATCCCGGTATGCCGGCGCCTCAGACTTTTTTTGTCTTTTGTGTTTCGTTTACGTTGTCATCCCGCCTGCCCTGAGATCAGTGGCGAAGGGAAATCCGCGTCGTTCGCGGCTCGCCTTGAGGCCCGCCTGCCGGCAGGGACCCGCTGTTTCTTTTCGCTCCGCTCCGCTTCGTTTTTATAAAATCTCCTGCAGTCGTCTTCGCAAGCGCGGTAAGAGTGGCATGCCCCTTCCCGACAAATCAAACATTGAAAGCCACCGCTCGCCAGACTATGCTTCCTAATTAGCGAACGCCAAATCGCAACCTGCGGCCCTCATACTCCGGAAAGCTTTTCATGACTAAAGACTCGACCACGACACCGCTAGATCACGAGAAACTCGCTGCCGCCGCTTCGCCTGCTCCTATTGACGAAAAGAACTCCCTCACCTGGCTGAATCGCCGCATGCGCGATTTACTAATGCGCGCTCCCTCCGCCATTGGCATCACCGCCGGCCCGTTGCATCGCTGGGTTTACGTCAACATGGCTCGCGCAACCATGGCGGGACGCACGCAACTCGAAGATTTCGTCGGCAAGACCGTCCGCGAGAGTTATCCGGAATTAGTCGGCCAACCTTTCTTCGAAGCGCTCGACGGCGTTTACAGCACCGGCGTGCCTTTCGTCGGCAAAGAACTCAAAGCGACTTTCAATCGCGGCCCTGGCGGAACCCCCGACGTGGCCTACCTCGATTGCGTCTACCAACCCATTCGCGACGAAAATGGCCAGGTCGAAGGCCTGCTCATCCACACGGTCGAAGTCACCGAAAAAGTTCTGGCGCGCCGAGCGCTCGAGCTTGCCAACGAACGCGAAAAGCAAGCTCGCAGCGACCTCGAATCTCGCGTGCAGGAACGCACGCAGCAACTTGAAACCGCGCATAAAACTTTGCGCGCTCTGTCCGGACGGCTTCTCCAAGCTCAGGACGAAGAGCGCCGCCGCGTGGCGCGCGAATTGCACGACAGCGCCGGCCAATACCTAAGCGCCATCCAAATGAATCTTTCGTCCATCGCGAACGAATCGACCACCGCCTCCGAATCCGTTTGCGCGCTTTTGGACGACACATCGGGCCTGGTCGAACGCTGCACTTCTGAAATTCGAACGATTTCCTACCTGCTGCATCCGCCCTTGCTCGACGAACTCGGCCTTACGTCCGCTCTTTCCTGGTATGTGGAAGGTTTTTCAAAACGCAGTGGTATCGAAGTTAGTTTGGATTTGCCGGCGAATACGCCGCGCTTTTCTCCTGAGGTGGAGACCGCCGTATTCCGCGTCATTCAACAAAGCCTCGCCAATATTCACCGCCATTCCGGCAGCAAAGTCGCGCGCATTCGTCTCATTAATCACGACGCTTGCCTGGAATTTGAAATCTCCGATGAAGGCACCGGCTTCCCACCAGAAGTTTTGTCGAAGTTCAGCCAGAGCGGCCAGCTTCCCGGAGTCGGCATTTCCGGCATGCGCGAACGCATCAACAGCCTGCACGGCACTTTCGACATCGTCTCCAACGCCCGCGGCACTACCATCGCCGTAAAAATCCCCGCTCAGCCCCACACCGACCCCGCCTAGCCCACACGACGGCTTACCCGCGTAAATCTGCATCGCCTCCGCCTTTGTGGCGGCCGCCTTTAGGCGGGGAAGCCTTCGGCTTACTTAGAACCTGCCCGCACTACAAATCGAAAACACGAACACACCGCGCCGCTGATTGCGTTGCCCAATTGCGCCGCGAGCGCGCGGCCGACGAGGCCCGCCGGCAGGCACGCACCTGCTGTTCGCTGGTTTGTGTTACTCCAAAACTCCCCCGCAAGCAGGATAAAGGTCCTCCCCACGCCGCAGCACCGCAGTCCCTCCAAAAATATCGTGCAACGCCCGCTTGTCCGCCGCCAACCCAATCCGCAGCGACTCGCAGAAAAAATAAAACAGTCCCACATACGGCACGTTGAGCAATAACCGCCCCGCAGCAAACCTCCGCGTAGCCTGCCAAAACCCAATTCGCTTCCCATTCACATCCGCAACGTAAAGATTCAGCATCCGCTTCCCCACCGTCGCGCGCGACGGCGAACTTTCCATCAACGCAAAATAAAGCCAACTGCTCACCACAAAAAACACCAGCACCGCGAACAGAAAAGGCCGCCCAAACCCCTCAATGATTCCGCTCTGCGGTATCCCCGGACGCAGCGCCAAAAACACGCGCCAACTTCCCACCGCCACCGACAAAAACGAAACCACTATCGCCAGAATAACCGCCAAGATCACAAAATCAATAATCGCCGCCGAACACCGAATCCAGAACCCCGCCCGCATCTCCTCAGTATTCATCGCCATCCTCCCGAGCCACCGTCGCTCTAGCGCAGCTTCGGCTCAGAATCTCCTTCTCGCGCTAAGATATCTTAAATTATGCCTATCGTGTTCGTAATCGCCACCGACTGGCAACTTCGCGCCACCGTCCGCGCAGAACTCCGCGAACTCCACATCGACGCTCTCGGGATGGATTCCCCCGACGACGCTGGCCGCGCCATCGCCGCAAATCAAATGCCCGGCGCCATCGTCCTGGAAGCCACCGCCAACGTAGCCAGCAATCTCGCAATCCACAACCTAATCAAACGCATCCCCACAGTAGTGATCGCCTCTCGCACCGAGTGGTTGCCATCTCTCGCGACTGAAGCGAAAAACCTCGCGCCGGGCTCCGTTGTGCTCTACCGCCCAATAACAGTAGGTGATATCGTCAGCAAAGTCCGCGCCATCCTGGCTCGCGGCCACGCAGCGTAACCGCCGTGCACTCAATTACGAAACCCGTATCAACGCCTTCCCTCGCAACCCGCCCTTCTTCAACTTCTCGATAATCTCGCCCGCCTTTTCCAACGCAACGATCGCTGTAATCCGCGCCGTGATCACGCCGTCCGCCAACATCCGCGCCACCCGCGTCAACCCTTCCGTGTTCGACAGAGGATTGCTCAGCCCCGCAATGTTGTGCGCCGTAATTTTCCGTTCCGCAAACCACTTCTCGTCGGCCGCATAAATCGTGGACACTAACTTCCCTCCCGGCTTCAAAATCTCAGCATCGCGCCCAATCGCATCCTTGCCATTCACCAAATCGAGCACCGCATCAACGCCATCTGCATGCGCTTTATGTATCGCCGCAATCACATCGCCCGCTTTCGTGTCGTAAACTTCTTCCGCGCCCAGCCGCCGCGCTTCGTCCACGTCGCCGCGCACCGTCGCAATCACGTGCACCCCCATCGAACGCGCCATCTGCACTGCATATCCGCCCACACCGCCCGTCGCTCCCATCACCACCACCCACTGCCCGCGCGCCACTCCCAACATTTCCAGTGAGGCGAGCGCCGTGATCGACGGAATCGGCAGCGCCGCCGCCTGTTCATCGCTGACGCCCTCCGGAATCCGCGCGATCGGATCCGTCTTCACCGCCGGTGAAACCGCCGTGTAGTCCGCGTAGGCGCCATGCTGCCGCGCCATCCCGAAAATCCGTTCGCCAACGCGATAGTCGCTCTTCCCCGCCGGCGCGCGTTCCACCACTCCCGCAAAATCCGCTCCCAGCACAAACGGAAATTTCGACTCCGCCGTCAGCCTATCCACCAATTTGTAATCAATCGGATTCACTCCAGCGTACTTCACGCGTATCAAATACGCGCCCTCTTCAGCCGGAACCGGCAAATCCAGAATCGCCGGCTTCTCCCCAAATGTTCGAACCGCATATGCGCGCATGCCCGCCTCCTTACCTCTTCAAACGAAAATCTATTTCGCCAGCACCATCAAGCTGAATCCGCCGAGCAAGTTCACCGCAAAATCTCGATGCATCGCAAATAGCATTTTGCGAGGCCCCCGCAACAGTCGACTCCGCCAATGACTGGGTTGATCGATCATCCTTGGCGTATAGCGCCAATCCACGATCTCGTATCCCAGGTCCGCCAGCGCAAACATCGCTGTGCGCTTCGTAAAATAATGTAGATGCGCGTGCTGCTCTCGGCTGCGCAACATATTTTTCTCTCGAAGTACGTGTTGCGCCGAAATGTCCAGCGGAATATGCAGCAACTTGTGAGCACCTAGCGATTTGAGCTTCCGCAGAAATCCGCGATAGTCTTCCACGTGAGCCAACACGTCGATTGCCATCACCAGATCAAACGGTTTCTGCCTCCACCACTCATCCCCGAACAGCGCAAAGTGCAATCTCTCATTCGCTCGCGCCTGGCACAGCTCGATAGCCTGCGACGAAACATCGGCTCCCCAAAGCTCGCACTCCGAATCCAGGTTTTGTTGCAGCAACCTGAGAACCTCTCCCGCTCCGCATCCAATTTCGAAAATGGTGCGCGGCGCAATGTGATTCCGCTTCAGAATCCGCAGAATCTGCTGCACTTTCCAGGGTGAGTCACTCACATGCCAATCGGGATTCTGTTGCAGGTAGGTTCCATCGAGATAATCAATAGGCCCTGGCATAATTCATTGTTCTCAGTTTCAACCAAAAGTAATCGCAAATCTTCTGTGTAAGCAGCGATTCCGCTCGCTCAAGGATTCTGCGTTTCCGTTACCGCTGGATCCGCAGCCGAAGAACTCGCAGAAGCGGAACGGGCCGCGCGACCAAAGCGTTTGCGAAGCCACAAGAGTGGCAACGTCCCGAGCGGCGCTAGATCGTCGGACACAAACCATACGCCCTCCCGCACACCGCGCAACGACCCCAGCCACGCCCCCACGCTCAACTCCCCTGCTCGAATCTGCCACCAGCTCGACGCCAGGTCATTCGTCTCCACAATCCATTTGCGTCCTTCCGAAACTTCCGCGCACGGAACGCTCTGCCCCGTCAGATCCATATACAGCGCCCGCGCCACATCCATTCCGTTTTCAGCCGCAAATAAACGAAAAGTCGAGCCGATCCGCGGATTCGCGTCCAGCAACTTATACCGCCCATCGCGCGCATCGAACCGGTATCCAATATCCAACGGCCCGCGATACCCCACCGCTTGCATCAGCCGCTTCGTCTGCGTTGCAACCGCGTCATTCCTCGCGCAGATCCCCAGCGAGGTGCTCCCTCGGTGGGGAGGAAACTGCCGCAGCTTCCTCCCCGTAGCGCCAAATAAGCAGTGCGACTGCGCATCGAAGTATCCGTTGAACATCCATATCGCATCATCGCCGCCCGGAATATACTCCTGCACGATAATGTCCGGCCGCCCGGACGCTGCGTTTAACTCAAAAATCTCCATCAGTTCCTTCTCGTCGCCCACAATCGCCACCCGCTGCCGTTTTCCTCTCTGGCCCCAAAATTCCCCGTGCTCTCCTTTCACCACCACAGGAAAACGGGCTGTGCCCGCAAATTTCATCACCTCTGCGCGCGACTGCGGCCACGCCGTCCCGGCCGTTGGTATGCTCAGCTCGCGGCAAAGCTCAAACGTCTGCCGTTTGCTGACAAAACACCGCGCCACTTCCGCGCTCGGCGTCGCCAGCAAATATTCCCGCGCAAGAATCGCGGCGTTTTCAGCGACAAACAGAGCGGTGATATCAGAAGTAGCGATCAGCACCGCCTTCTGTCCAATCTGTGCGGCCACATCGTGCAGGAACGCCAGCGAATCCCCGGTCGCGCCCGAAGAAAAATCCCAGCAAAAGGTCCTCCTCACAAATCGTGAACAAGCCGCCGGCTCCCACAAATCCTGATGCACCCCAAACACCGCAATCCCTGCCCGTCCCAAACTCCGAATAATCCCCACTCCCCCATGCTGCGACGAAATAAGCACCACCACCGGCACCGAACTGTTCTCCATCCGCGTCATCTGTTGTTCTCGCGCCAAACGCTCGCCCTTACGCACGATATTTTTCTTTCCTCTTGAATCAAGTTGTCATCCCGAAATCCGCGCTTTGTGCGGATTGCCATGAGGGACCTGCTGTTTTCTTGGGCTGGCGCAACTCCCGCCCGTAACCATCTTGCTAAATCCACAACGGTTCCTTCCACAACGGCAGCCTCACACCAAGCTTCCACTCCCGCGCATCCTCATACACGGCATGCGCCAGCGCGACATCGTTCACGGCCATCCCCATATGGCAAAAATGAATCCGCTCGTCGCTTTCTCGCCCCATCTTCTTCCCCAGAATTAATTCGCCAAGATTTGCGTAAATATTCTCATCGCGTAACAACCCTTCGCGATGCATGAGCGCCGGCGTCATAATACCGCGCAGCTTCACCGTTTCCCAATCATCCGCAACCAGCTTCCTGCATTGCTGTATCACGCCAAACTCGCATTCATGCCCCGCCAACTGTATCGTCAACGCGCCGGGTTTAATGTGCCTCGCGAACATCAGCGGCTCCTGCGCCGTGGTCACCGTCAACGCCACATCGGCATCGCGCAAAGCTTCCTCGGCACTTCGCACCGTGCGGACCGGAGCGCCCCATCGCTTCCTACAGCCCTCAGCCACATTCTCGGCCACGGAACTCTGCCGCCCAAAAAGCGCAATCTCCTCGACTCCAGGAAGTTCCGTCCATAGTCCCAGAATTTGAGTCCGCGATTGCAGCCCCGTTCCCGCAATCCCGATCTTCCGCGTTTGTTTCGGCGCCAGGTACCGGACGCCCAGCCCCGTCATCGCCCCAGTGCGCATCGCGCTGATCAGCCCCCCATCCATCACCGCCAGTGGAACGCCCGTCTCCGGACAATTTAATATGATCAGCGCACTAGCTCGCGGCCTTCCCGCCAGCGGGTTCCCAGGAAAACTGGCAATCCATTTCATGCCAATGACCGACCGCTCTGGCCTCCCAATCGACGCCGCCAGACCATTGAACCTTCCCTGCGCTTCGCTCTCCGCTGTTTCCGCGTTCCGCAGCACAATTTTTTGTGGCTCCCGAACCTCGCCCCTTGCGAAACGCGCCTGCGCCTCTCCCACCACTCTCAATGCCCGACGCATGTCCAGCACGCCCGCCGCGATCACCGCCTCCTGATCGAGATACAGAAACTCCACGGGCCGCGTCCCTTTGCTTTCCTCTTTATTTCTCCGCTTACCTTCCACCCGCAGCCTCCCATCTACAAGCTGTTTGCTTGGAGTTGATCCTACACTGTCACCCCACTCGCCCTCAGCAGCGAAGTCAGCGTGTGTTTCTTCGCTTTCAGCGTTCCGGGATGACCTTTGCTGGCCACGCCTGCATTCGGCAGGGCGGGATCTGCTGTGTTTTTTGCCCTCCTTTGCCCTTCTCGCTGCATCGAGTTCTGGTACCCGCTCTCCGCCGGAGCCATATTGTGCCGATCATTTATTTGTAGGTTATGCTATACAATGTGCCGTTGCGGAACGTCTCATACTATGACGGCTGTGTCCCCGCCAGCCGTACCCACAGATTTTGAGCGTCACCTTAGGAGAGAGAGAACATGAACAGGAAACAAAAAGGTTTTTCGTTGATCGAATTGCTGATCGTCGTCGCAATCATTTTGATTATCGCGGCCATCGCAATTCCGAACTTGTTGCGCGCCCGCATGGCAGCCAATGAAGCTTCCGCGGTCGGTTCGATTCGTACCATCAACACGTCCGCAGTCAGCTACGCCTCCACCTGGGGCGTGCAATTTCCGTCGTCGATTGCGGCAATGGGCGGCACACCCGGCGCAGTCGCCGTTTGCGGCGCAGCCCAGTTGTTTGATCAAGTGCTTGCTAATGCCACAACAGCAGCAACCGCCAAGACCGGCTACTACTTCACATACGTCGGATCCACCGCAACTCCCGCAGTCGGCGGCTGCACAGGTTTCCAGACCTACACACTCGTGGGACAACCCGCGACGGTGGGACAAACTGGCCAGCGCGGCTTCTACAGCGATCAAAGCGGCGTAATCCGTTACACCACCGACGGCAGCGCCCCCACAATCGCCAGCCCTCCACTCCAGTAAACTTCGCTCATCTATCTCAAACGACAAAGGCGGGGAGAGCAATCTCCCCGCCTAATTGCCGCCGTCGAAATCGTTTACGACCCAGCCCGTCCAGCGCTTCCTCACGGTAGGTACCCAACCGTACTAAGTGAACTGGTTTCCGCTCCTAGGTGGTACCTCGTATTCCCCGCCATAGGCCTTTGGGATAAATATACCGTGAGGCAAACCGGACGATGCACTCCGCAATCAGCCCCAGATCAAATGCATCAGCGCCGAGGCTAACTCGTTTCGGTTTTATTTCGACCACATTGTTCGCGGTAATGATTCTCTTCTTCACCCTAGCTTCAGGCGAACCAACCCCCGCGCAAGGTCTAGCGACCTTCGCTCAACACTCGGCGCCGCAGCACTCAGCGATGTCGTTCGCATCGCTAGCGACATTCGGCGCCACCTTCTCCGTCACCCCGACATCTCCGATGTACCACCCTGAAAATTCCGCGGACGAATTCGCTTTCCGCACCGCCAATTATCCCGCGCAAAATTTCAGCGCGCTCCTCCCCGTGCAGGAGACCAAGACTTCCTTCATCACCGAACTCCGCGTCCCGCTCGCGCAACTCTACGGCAATCGCGTGCGCCTCGGCTTCTTCGTGCTCACCATGCAAAACGGAAACATGACTCTCGGCCCGCTCGCCACCCTGCAAGCGCTCCATTCGCCCAGCCAGCCGCGCTCCGTCAACCTCTACGGCGTCGGGCTAAGCATCCCCCTCGGCAAACAATTCCGCCCGGAAGTCTCACAAAATCTCTGGACCGTCGCCGAACGCCTAATCCGCGAACGCTAACCCCGCACGCTAACCCCGCACGCATCCGCCCCTCTGCTTTGTGACTAAAATCGCAGTCCATCTCAGCGATCTCTTGCAACCCGCCACCGGCTGCTTTACCATCCGCTAGCCTCGATTTATCTTTCAGCGAGGTCCGGAGTTTCCATTGAAAACGTGGCTCACTGGCTCGCTCGCCGTTTCGATTGCCCTCGTATCGTGCGCGGCAAAAAGCGCTCCCACACGAATCGTCATCAACGCCAACGATTACTCCGGCTCCATCTTTTTGTCGCCCTGCCAACAAAATGCCGCAAGCCCCGTCACACTGAACGCCACCGGTACCGCCGACACCTCCGCCTGCCCAGCCACTGATGACGTCGAAATTGTCGTGGTAAAACGCGCCGGAACCACCTACATCGCGCCGGAAAAAATAAAAGTCGCCCGAGCGGGCGACGGCACGCCCGTAAGTATCACCACCATCATCCCGTAGCGAGTCGCGCGCCCCGCTCTCTCCAGTTACCGTGAGGCCGCCGGCTTCGCCGTGTCCCCGCCATAGAGGCGCCCAAACGTTCGCGCCAGCATCAGCGCCATCACCAGCCCACCCGCTCCCAACACAATCGCACAATCGATCTGACGCAAATGAAACTCTCCCACGCGCGTCACCAGCAGATACCCAATCACAAAATTAAGCGTGCCCCACAACACGTTCACCGTCGCCGTCGATTCCCCTTTTCCCGGCGGCGAACTAAACGGTGACGGAAACCGCTTCCCCGAAACTCCGTTAACAAAGTGCGGCACCGCATTCACCAGAAAAAGTCCTCCAAAAAACCATGCCAGGTACACGTACCAGGACATGTGCCCTCTCTTCGCGGTAGCCCTTCCACCGCTGCGCCGCTAATGTAGCTCAATCTGCGTGCTGGCGCGAGACCTTCGCCGCGCGGTGTTAATGTATCTCACTCATTTAGAGGCGAGGCCTTTTGCCCGCAGCGATCGAGGCTAGCTCAGCGCTCGTCGCCGGACTCCGCAAGTCGCATCATCCCGCCCCGGCCACCTTCTTCTTCCCCCGTGCCCTCTCCTCCAACCGCAAAAACTCCCCCACAACAATCTCCGGCTGCTCGTGCTGCATAAAATGCCCCGCATTCGCCACCACCAAATGACGCGTATCCTCCGGCCAGCGCTGTTTCTGCTTCTCCCAATCTTCCGGAGGCTCCATCGGATCCTCTTCGCCAAACAGCACCACCGAAGGCACGCGCACCTGCGGCAACGTCTGCAAAACCAGTTCGTCTTCCGCGAATTCCTGATTCGTCGGCGCGTTCCCGTAACGATGCCGGTAAGAATGAACAACAATTTTCACGAAGTCCGAATTTTCCCAAGAGTCCGCCACGCTCTCGAATTGTTCCCCGCTGAATTTCCATGACGGCGACCACTGCGTCCACAGCAGCCGCCCAATCTCGCGACGATATCTTTCCAATCCGCGTACGCCGCGATCCGTATTGAAATACCATTGATACCACGTGGGAGATTCGCGAATCGGCAAACCCGGTGCCTGATTCGCCAAAATATTGTAGAGAAGGTAGCCCGTCAGCACCGTCAGCGAACTCACCCGCTCCGGGTGCAGCACCGCCAGGCCCGCCGCCGCGCGCGCTCCCCAATCGTGCCCAATCACCGCCGCTCTGGGAATCGCCAGCGCTTCCAAAAATTCTTTCAGATCGTTCGCCAACTCCGATTGCTGCGCCGTACGCGGCGTCTTCTCCGACAAAAATCGCGTCTCGCCATACCCTCGCAAATAAGGAGCCAGCGCGTAATATCCACGCCCAGCCAAACTCTCCGCCACAGCGCGCCAGCCCTGCGCATCATCCGGGAACCCATGCACCAACACCACCGGCTCGCCGCCAGGATCTCCCCAGGCGTGATAAGCCACCGTCAACCGCGGCGTCTTCACAAACTCAACACGGGCCCTCGCATTTGCTTTCGCCTTCGCCGTGGTTTTCGCATTAGCCTGAGCGGCCGCGCTAACCTTCAAATTCGCATCGGTTTTTGCATCCGTGCGAGCACCCGCATTCGCAGCTACTCTCGTCTTCGATTTGGTAGTCGCCTTCGCATTAACTTTCAAATTTGCTTTTGCATCTGCTTTTGCCTTCGTGCTCGCACTAGCTTTTACTTTTGTTCGTCTTTGCGCCATTTTCTTTCCAACCCTTTCGCATCACGATTTGCTCGACGCTATTTGCCTGCCCCCATGTAGTTTCAGATGTTACCCGCCGCATTTGGTCGCACGCAGGACTCCGGCGCTAAACGCACGCTTCCGCATCCCGCGAGATTCCTTTATCATACGCACTTCGTCGGAGGACGCCGCATACGGGGCCGCCCAGGTCGACGGTTAGTCGAGCCCGGGGAATAATGATGGTGAAGAAAATGAAAATGCGGCGCCGCGCAACGACTTCGCTTTATCTTATCGAAAGCCGCGACGCCGAACGAAAACTTCGTGAGGCTCGGAATAATAGGAACAATCAGAATAATAGGAATAATAGGAATAAGAACGCTGAAGGCGCATCATGACCAACGAAATCGTCGAACCTGAACCGCACTCCAGAGGCAATCCGTTCAAAGGGTGGAACTACGTACCGCGCTGGTTACAAAATTGCTCTGTTGCTAATCGCGGTGGCCGCCATGCTCCTTATCCAATTTCTCCCTCGCTGACTCTCATTCGGCGCGTACCTTCCCTATCAATCCATGACCCGCGCATCCTGGCAATCCGTTAGATTGTTTATCGAAGAAATGATTTGCCTAAGAAACGGGAGAAACGGGCGTAAGCTTCTTGCCTGCTGGGCGAGTAATCCCCCGGACGTCTTAACTCTCTCAGGCCGGATTGTGCCGGCAGCCGCGGCGCCGCTTCGATCTTCGGACCCAGAATCGCATCGATAATCTTTTTCGTCCCGTTTTTCTGGCTGAAAATGAAATAGCTCCCCGTTGAATTTGCAGCCAATTTGCGAACGTAAGCCTCGCCCTCGGCCACACTGTTCACTGCCGTAAGCCAGGTAACTTCATCCGATCTGTCGTTCCTGAACACATCGAATTCGGGTGTCATCGGGTAGGTACCTCTGGCCAGAGATTGTATTGGTTGGCATTTCTCAGCGCTGTGCAATTTTGCACACTTTTAGCCGAGACCGCCGCGAGTCGCGTCCCTGAATTTTCACGCCTTCGCTTTCGTACCGCCGGCATCTTGCCGGCTCTTTTCAGCCCCGGGATGTCACCGACCGGACGGTGATTGCCGCACTCCGTGCCTCGGCTTTTTCTTTTACTCTGTCATCTCAAACCGCGCTTCCTGCGGACGCCCTGAGGCTTGCCAGCCGGACGCAGGCCTGCCCGCCGGAGGCGGGGACTTGCTGTTGCATTAGATTTACCGCTTTCGCGTTCGCTTCTGTGGGTGCCGCATCCTTCGCTCTTTGAAGGGTGCGGCTTTTGAAGTTTCGCTCGAAATCCTTGT
>Ga0209007_1000132_pt1 | contig 43996 bp, 47 predicted proteins | sample JacPinW_OM1H0_O2_FD_187961 | JGI IMG/M metagenome (GOLD analysis project Ga0209007, IMG submission 187961) | Forest soil microbial communities from Algoma, Ontario, Canada - Jack Pine, Ontario site 1_JW_OM1H0_O2 (SPAdes) (version 2) | ecosystem: Environmental > Terrestrial > Soil > Boreal... | reverse complement strand
TGCACCACTACAACTGGCACCGCCCGCACTCGGCGCTAAACTCCATGCCTCCGTTCACTAAACTCGGTCTCAAGGGGAACAATCTCTTGAAGCTCCACAGCTAGCCCGTACAGGGCGACTCGAGCGCGCGCGGTTAGCGCTTGAGGCGGTCCCGGCGCACTAGCCGCCAAGGAGCCTCAGCTCCCAGATATCCTTGCCGCTCGTCATCATCAGCGGACGCAGCGCGAGCATGCCGGCCCGGCCGACGGCGCGCTCGAGCTGCCTGAGCTCCGCGAGCTTATCGCGCGTCTCCTCGTCCAGCGGCGGCTCCCCGAGTCCGCTTTCGCGCAGCAGCAGCACCCCTTTGGCGCGCAGCGCCAGCTCCCCGTGCACGCGCAGACAACACAGCATGTCCGCCAGCTGCTCACCGCGGAAGCGGTCACGGAGCGATTGCAGGTAGCGCCCGGCGTTGCTCTCGAGAAACGTGCCCTTGCTGATCGATTCGAGGAGACGCGCCTTCGAGTCGAGGTCAGCATCGAGCCAGTCGCGTAGCGCGCGCTCGCTGTGTTGGAATACCAGGTAGATGACCAGTGGCAGCACGACCAGCATCGCCAGCGTCGCGATCGCCGGCCATTGCAGCAGCGCGTTGAAGCCGACGTGGAGCGCGACCGCCGCGAGAAATCCGGGCAGCAGCAGCTGCAGCCCGCCCTGCGGCCGTCTCTCATACAGCGTGATCGAGATCATCGCCAGCACGGTACCGGTGCCGCCGTGCATGATGGCGGTGCCGAAGCCACGGATCACCTGCACCGGCAGCGCCGCCTCGGGCCGCGAGGCGAGGTAATAGAGGTTCTCGATGAGCGCAAAGCCGGTGCCGATGGCAAAGCCGGCGATCCCGGCATCCACCGCCAGCCCCACACGCCGCGAGCGGATCAGGTAGACCAGCACCGCGGCCTTGAGCGCCTCCTCGATCCACGGCGAGACGCTGCGCGAGTAGCTGAGAAAACTTCCGCTGAAATGCGCGTACACCAGGTTGTTGGCGAGGTAGCTGGCGCCGGCGGCGAGTGCGCCGGCTGCCATCAGGGCGAGCACCGTCCGCAGCCGCAGCAGCTTGTAGGCGTCGAGCTGCACCAGCCCGGCGAGAAACAGCAGCACCGGCACGAGCGTCAGTGGCGCCCGCAGCAGCAGCGCGCTCATGGCGGCAGGCGCCGCGTACGTGCCCCCGTCACAGGACCTCGAGCGACAGCATGAACTCGGTGGTGCCGAGCCCATTCGCGCCGAATCCGCGGGCGACCCCGGCCGAGAGCATCATGGGCTGGCGGTGCATCACGTGCAGCTGCAAGTCGACCTGCGCGCCGATGTCGCGGGCATTCTGCCGGAACTCGCGGCTCAGGGGATCGGTCTCGAGGGTGCCGACGAAGAGCTCCGGTCGGGCCCAGCTGGCGTAAAACCCGGGCGACCCGAGGCCTTCGAATCGCACTGGCGGCAGGCACCACTCGAGCGTCGACTTCGCCAGCGATTTTCCCTGCAGCGCGTCCAGGCCGAAACCCGGGAAGCTCAGCAGGTCGCGGTAGCGTTGCGCGCCGCCGTTCGCGCGGCTGTCGACGTAGTTGTTGCCGAAGCCGCCGAAATAGAGGTTGGCGAGCGGATCCTCACGCGAGCCGGCGGAAGCGCCCACGCCGCTGCGCAGCCAGATCGAGGAGTGATCGAGCGGCAGCGGCAAGCCAAAGTCGAAAGTTCCGGTGATCCTCGGAATGAGCTCGCCCATGGCCCCGTAGGCGTGAGTCTTGATCGACCAGGTGTAGCCGGTTTCTGCATCGACTGCGCCGGGCGAGGAACGCGTATCGGACGAGACGATGCCCGCTTGCGCGGTGAACAGGTTCTTGGTCGGCGAGGGCACGTTCTGGAAGCCCGGGAGAACGTCGAGGTCGCCGTAATAAGCGACCTTGGCGAGGAAATCCATGGTCTGCGGCGGGTCGTAAACGAGCGCGCGGTCGTAGCTCAGGTAGCCGTTATAGCCTGCGACGCTGCGCTTCGTCGGGCCGAACAGGTCGTAGAAATCGGCGCCGTTCCACGCCACGCCACCAGTCCAGTCGCCCTGGTGGCCGCTGGCGCTGAGGTGCAGGCGCTCTTTCGAGGGCAGCCCGTCGTCGGGACTGTAGCTGGCATCGAGGGCGACCCAGTCGAGCAGCACGGGATCGCTGAAACGCGCGCTGACGCCGAGCGCAGCGGAATTCTCGAACCCCTCGACCACCGGCAACAGCGCCTCGAGCGACAGCTCGCGGGCCGGCGTGTAGGGTCCCTGGTGCACGATCTGCGTCTCGTACGGCTCGCTCGATGGGGTGGGCGCGACCCAGCTCTGAACCTCGGGATACTTCTCCGCCACCTGCTCCCCAAGGAACCTGATCGCGCTCAGGTCCTCGGTCGGCTTCGCCTCGATCAGAGTCGGCACGAAACCGGTCGCGCTGTACCGCAAGACGATGAGCGTGGAGTCATCGAGCGGCAGCGGACGGAAGAATCCCACGGCGGCGTTGCTGACCGCGGCCAGCGTCCCGCTGGAGATCTCATACCGATAGATGTTCGAGACGCCGGTGTAGAAGCTGCTGCCGAAAAGATAACGCCCGTCGCTCGAGAACACGAAGCCCTCCGGCACCGCGGCTCCCATGGTGAGGGCCTTCACGGGTGCCGCGTCTCCCTTCAGAAGCGAGTCGGTCGGTATCACCCGGACTTGCGTCACCGGCGGCGATTCCGGCTTCGGCCCCGGCCCCGTCACGGAGACTGCAGCGAGCTTGCCGTCGGGCGAAAGGTCCAGGTCGAAGGCCTGCTCGCGCGAGGGGAACACGTACAGGCTCTGCCAGTTCCTGTAAGGGTAGGGAATGCGCACCATCACCACGAAACCACCGGTGAAGCGCAGGCCCCACAGTGAACGGTCGCTTGAGTTGTAGACAATGTCGCCGATGCGCGCCGCCTTGAGCAGCATGCGCGACTTGCCCGAGCGCAGATCGAGCGCCTCGACATTGCGGTAGTTGTTGTTGTTTGAGACGTAAAACAACGTCTCGCCATGCGGATCATAGGCGAGCGAGGTCACCGTGTAGCCTTTCGAGCCCCTGATCTCCTTGAGCTCCTTCACCGCGCCGTCGCTGCGCCCGATCGACACCAGGTGCGCGAGCTGCCCCGGGTAGCGGATGGCCGTGAAGAGCCTCGAGCCGTCGGCCGAGAGATAGCTGCGCGAGACCGCGCCGAGCTCGTGGTGGGTCAGGTCGTGGTATGCGGTGAGCGGATGCTCCTGCACCGCCCGCAGGTTCTGTTCCTGGAAGCCGTGCTCGAAGTCGATCCACCGGCGCCAGGACTCGGCCAGCGGCAGCCCGAACACCCGTTGAAAATCGTCGGCGTAGTAGCGCCGGCTGTCGGGACCCCGACGCCACCAGTCCACCAGGCGCTCGGGGCCATAGGTGAGGGCCAGGTAGTCCATGAAACGCGTGCCGTACAGATAGGCGTTCGCCATAGTCTGGAAATCGATCTCGGTACCTTTCGAGACCAGGCCCAGCGGGTCGTAGAACCGCGCGTGATCGTTCACCATGGCGCGAAAAACCATCTCGTCGTAACCGCCCTGGGCGCGGCCGACTCCCCCGCTCATCCAGGTCTCGGTGAATACGGCGCTGCCTTCGAGGTACCACCGTGGCGCCGTGGAGCGCGGAACGGTCAGGTAGTTGTAGAGCAGGCTCTCGGGATGCACAGCCCGCACCTCCACCTTGCCGTGAAAGAATCGCCGCAAGCGCGCATCCACCGGATTGACGCCATCCATGGTTGCGACGTGCGTCAGCTCGTGCACCGCCGTCGCGCCGTAGCGCTCCGCTGAGCTGAAGGTCTCGTACGGCTCGTTCGAAGGGGCGACCTCGAAGTTGATCTGATCGCGCGGGGCGACGAAGGTGCTCGCATTGCCGCGGTCGGTGTAATCCTGGAGGAAGATATTGACGCGGTTGTCGGGTACCCAGCCGAACAGACGCTTCTGCGCTTCGAGCGCGCTCAGGAAGCACTGGGTCGCGTGCGGGACGAGATGGTACTCATCCGGGTTGTAGTAGATGAGCCGCAGCTCGTCGGTCTCGATGAACGCGCGCTCCGCGCCGGCGGCGGATGCGGTGCCCGGCGCGAGAATCAGCAGGGTCGCGAGCCCCGGCAGCAGGTGCCGCGCGGGACGTCTGTTGTTGTTGTTCAAGCAGTCGAGCGAGCGGCCCGGCCCTTGGGGGGCTCGGGCCGCTCAGCTTTCGGGGCTATGGTCTCTCAACAGCTGGCCGCCGACTCCGTGGCGACCGAGGCCGTACCTTAATTTAGTTCTGACTTGAGCGATCGGCGGAGTCCCGGTCCGCCTGGTTGCGGTCCGCCTGGTTGCGGTCCGCCTGGTTGCGGTCCGCCTGATTGCGGTCCGCCTGATTACGGTCCGCCTGGTTACGGTCCGCCTGGTTACGGTCCGCCTGATTGCGGTCCGCCTGGTTACGGTCCGCCTGGTTACGGTCCGCCTGGTTACGGTCCGCCTGGTTGCGGTCCGCCTGGTTACGGTCCGCCTGGTTGCGGTCCGCCTGGTTACGGTCCGTCACATCGCCCGAGGCACCGCTGTCCTTGGCGCGCTCATCGGCCGTCGCGAGCGTCGCATTCGGATTCATGGCGTTCGTGCCGTTGGTCTGGGCGCGCTTGGCCTCGACGATGGTTCCCGCGCCGTCATTACCGGCCGGCATCGCGTTGTAGCCCACGTAGGCGACCACGCCGATAGCCACGGCGATACCGCCTGCGATCCACAGTGTCTTGCTCATCATAGAACCTCCCCGAAGGTTATCGAACTGCTCAACAAGTTGTCGTTCTGCTAATAACTACGGCCCATGCCACGAAAAGTTGGTTAGCGTCAGTATGCGCCTGCGCTGAGAATTGCACCGCCTACCCGGTGTCCGTCCATGAGAAAGGTCACTTCCACCCTGCCCGCTCCAGTCTTGAAACCGGGCAATGCGGTCCGCTTTGTGGCCGCTGGAGTACCGGGTTGACCCAGGCCGATCACCCTGAGCGTGTGTCCGTCGCCCGTGATGAGCGCATCCACCGGAGCGCTGGCCGTCACGTCGAACTCGAGTCCAAGCCCTGATCGGTCGCGGTACAGCCGCACCCGTCCCGAGACAGGACCGCTGGGCAGAAGCGCCGTGTCCAGGGTTGTCCGATCGGCCGCGGCCATGGTCCCCACGGCATCGCTCCCGCCAAACCGCGGACTTCTGGCCGTCTCCAATGCCACAGTGCCGATGATCAGAACTCCGGCCGCGACGGCGACGTAGCGCCACGCCAATGCCGAGGCACCCGACCATGCACGCGAGGCGCGTCGCGCCGTCATTTGCGGCAACGCAGCAAGAATGCTCGGCGCCAGGTCTCTCGGGGGCTCGACCACCTCGAGCCTCTCCAGGGCACCGCACAACCGGCGCAGCTCTTCGAGGGTGGCCCGCGCCTTCGGATCAGCGAGCAGCCGGCGCGCGAGCTCGCCTCGCTGGCGGGCGTCGAGCTCGCCGTCGATCTCGGCGTGTACGAGCGCAAGAAATGCCGGGTCAGTCATGGCCGTATCGGTCATGTCAGAGCCCGTACGGCAGCAGCCGCTCGCGCAGGAGTTGGCGCGCACTGTAGAGGCGGGATTTCACCGTCTTTTCCGGAAGCACGAGGATGTCGCTCATATCCTGGTAGCTCAGGTTCATCAGGTGCCGCAGAACGATGACGGCGCGCAGCTCGGGACTGATCCGCGCCAGCTCACCTTCGATCGCCCGGCCGATCTCGGCGCTCTCGGCAATCCGATCCGGACCCTGGGCCCCATCGGGCTGCGCATCGTTGACCGGCTCGGCGGGCTTGCGCGAGTTGAGCGAATCGAGGGCCTCATTGACTGCAATCCGGTAAATCCAGCTGTAGAACTTGAAGTGATCGTCGTAGTCGCCGAGGTGCTGGTACGCCTTGAGAAACGTCGTCTGGGCAACATCGCGCGCGTCCTCCGGGTTGTGCAGCAGACGCAGAGCCGCATTGAAGACCGGCTTCTGATAGCGCACCACCAGCTGCTCGAAGGCCGACCGGTCCCCGTGCAGACAGCGCCGCACCAGCACTCTGTCATCTTCGCCTTCGTCCTTCACAAATACCGCGCGGCCGGGAAAAGGTTGGTCCCCGCCCTGCTAACCCGCCGCCCGCGTCATGTCGATGATCTGGTCGAAGCCCGCATAGCGAAAAATGTCGTGAATAGGGGGATTCACGTTCACGAGCGCAAGTCCCCCGCCCCCGGCCCTGACCCGTTTCTGCGTGATGAGCAGCACCCGCAGTCCGGCGCTCGCGATGTATTCAAGCCGCGCGAGATCGATGACCCGCGGGTCGGCCAAACCGTTCAGGAACTGCAGCGCGCCATCGCACTGGGTAGCGTCGAGCCGGCCGGTCATGAACACCTCGCCGGCCGGACCCAGATGGATCTCGAACATCTTTTTCTGCTTTGGTTCTTCTTCTACTGTGGGGCAGAAGCTACGCGAATTCGCGGGCCGTTGCACCACCCGGGGCCCTTACCACCCGCCTGCGGCTTGGTCGGGCGCCAATGGCCTGGTCATCGTGAGCCGGTCGGCCCGTCAACCCGCTGATATGTCACCTGCGCCGCGGCGCGGTCGGCATGCACGGTAAGAATGCGGCCGAAGCCGCTCAGCTCGAGCACTTCCCGCACTGCGGGCCGCGGCGAGCACAGCGCGAACGAGCGGCCGGAGCGCTGCGCCGCGCGCGCCGCCAGCAGGAACACCCGCAGTCCGGCGCTCGAGACATATTCGAGCGCGGTGCAATCGACGAGTAGCGCTGCGGGCGCTGCAGGCGGCGCGAGCAGCTTCTCGAGCTGCGCCTGAAAGGCTGCCGCGGCGCCGAAGTCGAGCCGGCCCTCCGCCGTCACGATCGTGACGCCATCCTGCACTTCGACGTCGATTTTCAAGACACCCCCGCGGCCCCTAAGCGAATGATGACAGCTCCGCCCCGGCTGTTGAAGCTCGCAGTGCACTCGCCAGCGCGAAACGCAGCATCTCCCAAAGGGGGGTTGTTCCCCTGCACCTAATGCTCATAGCGTGACGTCGTGCGGCACGCGAGCATCCCCCACATGTCAACTCCGACCCGACTGCCTCGCAGAAGTCACGAGCGGCTCGACCGTCCGCCGTTTGAATGCATCGCACTGCTGCTGCAGGGTGGCGGCGCTCTCGGCGCTTACCAGGGCGGCGTCTACCAGGCGTTGTCGGAGGCGCACCTGGATCCGCAGTGGGTCGCGGGAATTTCGATCGGCGCGGTGAATGCGGCGCTGATCGCCGGAAACGCACCCGAGGCGCGTGTCGCGAAGCTGCGCGAATTCTGGCGACGCGTGACCGAGAGCGCTCCCTGGGATTTGAGCGCGCTGCTCGAGGCGACGCCTTACACCGTGCGCGGTGACTTTGCCCGCGGCGTGGTGAATCAGCTGAGCGCCGGCGCGGCGCTGTTGGGAGGCGTGTGCAGCTTCTTTGCACCGCGCGCCCCGGTAGCCTGGCTGCAGCCGCCGGGCTCGCCGGAGGCGACCAGCTACTACGACACCGCGCCGCTCAAGTCGACTCTCGAGAACCTGATCGACTTCGATCGCATCAACTCGGGCGAGGTGCGCTTCAGCGTCGGTGCCGTCAACGTCAGCAGCGGCAACTTCGTCTACTTCGACAATACGACTCACAACATCGGACCCGAGCACGTGATGGCGAGCGGCGCTCTACCGCCGGGCTTCCCCGCGGTCGAGATCGAGGGCGAGTTCTACTGGGACGGCGGCCTGGTGTCGAATACCCCGCTGCAATGGGTGCTCGAGAGCGAGCCGCGGCGTGACACACTCGCCTTCCAGGTCGACCTGTGGAGCGCGCGCGGGGCGGTGCCGCGCACCATGGCCGAGGTGATGACGCGGCAGAAGGAGATTCAATACTCGAGCCGCACGCGCAACGCCTCCGACCGTTTCAGGGACACCCAGAAGCTGCGCAACGCCGTCTCGAGCCTGCTGCAGCAGCTCCCGGCAGAGCTGTGGGACATCCCGGAAGTCGCCCTCCTCGCGCCGCGCTCCTCCCCCAAGGTGTGTAATCTCGTCCAGCTCATCTACCACGCCAAGCAGTACGAGGGAGACTCGAAGGATTACGAGTTCTCGCGCCTCAGCATGGAGGACCACTGGCGCGCAGGCTATCACGACACGGTGCGCACGCTCCGTCACCCCGAGGTCCTCGAACGGCCTCACAATCTCGAGGGCGTCCTGACCTTCGATCTCTCGCAGAACGGACGGGAGTGAGCCCGCTGGAGCAGAGTGTATGAACCTCAACGACAAAGTTGCGATCGTCACCGGCGCCGCCAGCGGTATCGGCAGGGAGATCGCCCGGACCTTTGTCCAGGCCGGCGCCCGGGTGGTGATCGCCGACCGCGACTCCACTGCCGCCCAGGCGGCAGCCGACGAGCTCGACCGCTCGGGCGAGCACGCCATGGCCATCGCCATGGATGTCACCAGTGAGTCGGATGTCGAATCCGGCACCGCCGCGGTGGTCGCCGCCTTCGGGCGCATCGACGTGCTGGTCAGCAACGCCGGAATCCAGATCGTGGCGCCGCTCGATGAGCTTCCGTACGCGGACTGGAAGCGCCTGCTGGCCATCCATCTCGACGGCGCGTTCCTCACCACCCGGGCGGCGCTGCGGCAGATGTACCGGCAAAGCGGCGGCAGCATCATCTATATGGGGTCGGTGCATTCGAAGGAGGCCTCGCTGTTGAAGGCCCCCTACGTCACCGCCAAGCACGGCCTCATTGGACTTGCCAAGGTGGTCGCTAAGGAAGGCGGGCGGCACGGCGTACGCGCCAACGTCATCTGCCCGGGCTTCGTGCGCACCCCGCTCGTCGACAAGCAGATTCCGGAGCAGGCTCAGCAGCTCGGCATCCCGGAGCAGGCGGTCATCAATGACATCATGTTGAAGGACACGGTCGACGGTGAGTTCACGACCTTGCAGGATGTTGCGCAAACCGCACTGTTCCTCGCTTCATTCCCGTCGAATGCCCTTACCGGCCAGTCGCTCGTCGTGAGTCACGGCTGGTTCATGCAGTGATCGCGGACATCACGTACCCGTAAGGTCCGCTGCTCCCCCGTTGGAGGGATGCGGCACTCAGCCTAACCGTCAGGCCCGGAGTCCTCCGTCCTCCAGGGTGAATCGCACGCCTCGGTGTGAAACGCAGCATCCACTCCAGAGCGATTGTTCGGCGCACGCGCGAGTCATACCGTCCTCTCATAAGGAGGACGCACAGATGTTCGGCGTCGAATTCGGAAGCGCTTTTCACGAGGCACCGCGCTTCGCTGGCGCGGCTGCCGCCGCCAGCGCCAGGGCCGGCGCGCGCCGCGTTGCACTCCTCGCCAGCGGTCGCCGGCACCGAGACATCACGCGCCTCATCACGCCGTGGAACATCGGCGGGTTGACGGCACCGTTCGTGTTCCTCGACTACGCTCAGGTCGCCCCGGAATCGCACCTGCACGGCATTCAGCCGTACCCGGGCATCGCGACCCTGACGATAGTGCTCAACGGCGCAGTGTCATTCGAGGATACGACCGGCCAACGCGGCGAAGTCCGAGCGGGCGGTTTCGCATGGATGCGCGCGGCGCACGGTACCTGGCGCGGCGGCGGCTCCGCCGCGGGGGAGCCGTTGCGCGTGTTCCAGCTGTGGATTGCGCTGCCCGCATCGCCGGACGGCATTGCTGGCGCGAGCCAGGGCATCGCGCCCCACGAAGTCGAGGCTGACGGGCCGGCGCGGGTGATCCTCGGGCAGTCCGGCGAGGCGCGCAGCCGCATCCGCAACGCGCCCACGGACATCAACTGCTTTCACGTGCGCCTCAGGGACGGAGAGCGCTGGCGCTACGCGGCGCCCGCCGGGCATAACGTCACCTGGCTCGCGGTCGATCGCGGCGCCCTGCAGCTCGAGGAGGACGAGCGCGTGTACTGGGACCAGATCGCCGTGTTCGGCGACTCCCGCGGGCTGATCGAGGTTCGGGCGGCCGGCGATGCGTCCTTCCTGCTCGGATCAGCCACGAGGCTCCCGCAGCCGCTCGCGCTCGATGGGGACCCGGTCGCGACACCGTTTGCGGCAATCGTGCAGGACGACCCGCAACCCGCGCCAGGAAGCGCCGCGCGGCAGCGCGCCCAGGGCGGCCGCTAACGGGGCGTGGCCATGAAACTCACTCCTCTCGGCCGGCAGCTCGCGCGCGGCAAAGCGCAACGGACCTGCGCCTCGTGCGGGCTGTCGGTCGAACCCGCGCGGCGAGTCCCATGAGAATGTCAGCCGTAACGTTGGCAACCGCACGCGCGCTACTTGTCGGCGCGATGGCGACGTTGACGGGCTGCGCATCGCTGGGGCCGGAGCTTCCCACCGTCACAGCTGACGAGGCGTACCTCGAGGTGAGGCCCGGCATTCGCACACTCGATGCCGACGGCCGCTTCGAAGTGCTGTCGTCCAGCGTGGTCGCGCAGCGGCTGCAGGCTCAGCTCGCAAACGCGCGCATCAGTATTCTCGCTCTCTCCAGCGGCGGCGCCACCGGAGCCTTCGGTGCCGGCGCCCTGGCGGGGCTGACCCGCAGCGCTACGCGCCCGGAGTTCTCGGTGGTGACGGGCGTGAGCGCCGGCGCGCTGCTCGCCCCACTCGCTTTTCTCGGGCCGCAGTGGGATGCGGAGATGACCGCGATCTACACCGGCGATGCGACCCATGACCTGCTGCAACGGCACGTGTTAGGCGGCCTGTTCGGGTCGAGCGTCTACAGCGGAGCGCCCCTGCGGCGACTCATCGAGCGCTACGCCGACGAGCGGCTGATCGCGGCCGTGGCCGCACAGTCGGCCAAGGGCCGGCTACTGCTCGTAGCGACGACCGAGTTCGCAACCGGCGAACCCGTCATCTGGGATCTCAGCTCGGTGGCGCTCCACGGCGGCGCTGATGCCACACGACTGTTCCGCTCGATCCTGCTGGCCTCGGCCAGCGTGCCGGGAATGTTCCCGCCGGTGTCGATCCGGGTCCGTACGGCAGGCGGCGTGCGCGACGAGCTGCATGTCGACGGCGGCGTGACGGTGCCGTTCTTCGTCGCTCCGGCTCCGCAGGACCTGCCGCCATCCGGCGTCGCTGCGCAGCCGCCGCTGGTGCGCATCATCATCGACGGTCGCCTGCGGGACTTCCCCTACACCGCCCACGCCAACGCCTACTCGATCTTCCGCCGCAGCGTCTCGGCCGGCCTCAATAACATGACACGGACGACTCTCGAGTGGGCCGTCGAGGCGAGCCGTCGGCGCGGAATCTCTCTCGAGTATGCCGCCATACCCCCGTCCTATCCGCTGCTGCAGGGCGCCTTCGACTTCAATCCCGAGGGGCAGCGGGCGCTCTTTGAGTACGCCTCGAGCTGCGCCCAGGCCGGGCGCCTGTGGATCAACGCGCCGAGTGTTGAGCCGGTGCGCGCGGGCGAGCAACACCCGGCATCCGCCAGCGCGACGTGCCCGGCGGATGACCGCTTCATCGGCCAGTTCGCTGCCCTGGAGCCATGAGCGAGCGCAAATTTCCCGTGATGAAACGCAGCATCAAACGGACGCGCGTTGTTCCGCCTGCCGGCGAGACCTACAGTGTCCGCGTGGCCAACATGGTTGTCGGTAGTCTCCGCAACGGTGTTGACCGTGATCGATCCGCCTCTCCCCCCGGGCCACGATCGGTCATTCCTGGCGACCGGAAGGGAGTGATCCCTTCCGGTCGATTTTTGACAGCGGCTGGCTGTGCGTCGTCGGCGAGTGAGCCGCCCGCGGGCGGCTTTGTCGTTTGTTGACGCGTTCTTGCCGATCAGAACGTGAAACGACCACCGATCGTCGGAGCCGTGTTGTTGTCGTGCAAATAGGGAACGCCGGGGCCGTGAGGAATCGCAATGGCCAGACCGCCGCTGACGTCGGAATACGCAATGCCGGCGTAAACGTCGAAACGCTTGGTGAAGTGATGATCCGCATACAGAGAGAACTCATTCAGGGTGCCCGCGCAGGAGCTGCGGAAACCGATCCCGGGTGCGGATGAGCAGGCCGACGGATTTAGACGGAAGTCGTTCTGCAGCTGGTGATACCAGGCCGCAGTGATGTCGGTTTTGCTGTCGAAAGCGTATTTCACCCCCGTCCACCAGATCTGCACGACCTTGGGGGAGTCAAGGTTGTTGTCCTCGACGCCGCTCAGGAGATAACCGCCCTGGGCCGAAGCGCCAACGCCCAACGGGTTTGACGGGTTATCCTGGCGGATGTGCTCGTAGCCGCCGTAGAACTTGAACGGGTCCCAGGTGTACTTGGCTGCGACCATGACGGCGTCGTTGTCGGTCACGATGCCATATTCGGTGTTGTTCGGGTCGATCAGATTGGGCCCGGAGTAGATGGGATTTGTATTGATGCTGTTGAGGGTCGACTGATACGGCTGCGTCAGACTCTGAGGCCCCAGCAACGGGTTCACTACGCTGATCGCCTGGTTGTAGTGTTGGTACACCAAGTCGGCGGAGAGATTGGCGTACTGTCCGCCGAGATCGAATCCGTAGGCGGTGTTATGCGCCTCTTCCGGCGTACAGGTAGCGGCAGTCCAGGTCATTGAGGTGGAGTAGCAGCCGCCAGAGCCGTCGGCGAATTTGTACATCGCGCCGAAATGGGCCGGACCATAAGCGAAGCGGTATTTCAGGGCGTTGTCCCAACGGGCGTCCTCAGTATCGCCGCCGCCGGCCATCGTACCGTTATACCCAATGTACGAAAAAGAATAGGCGCCGCCGGCCGGATCGTAGGCGAGCATCGCATCGGTACCGAGAGCGCGATGACGACCGAACGTGAGCGTCCCGAGATACGCTGACGATATACCGCCGTAGAACTCGTCATTGAAGGTCTGACCCGCGCGCGAGCCGTCGCCGGCCTCCGAGTAGCTGCTCCTGGGAAGACCGTTGTTGATGGTGTTAGTGGCCGCTATGTTGGCGAGTTGGCCGGACTGTGGATTGATGCCGGTCGAAGCGTTAAACACAACGGACCAGCCGTCGACAAACTCCTCCTTGCCTTTGATGCCCAGACCCGTCTGCGACAGGTTGTTCGGCGCAATGAGGAATTGGGAGTGATTGCCGTTGCGGTTGATCAGCGATTCGCCTTCGTAGTTATAGGCGTTTTCCGGCAAGCCATGGCTGACCCAGCCCACACCGACGTCATACGCGCCGAAGAGCGTGATGCCGTGCCAGGTCAGCGGGCAAGCGGTGGTGGCGAACTCGTGGAAGCTCCCGCAGGCTTCCGGGGTCGGCTCAGCGGCCGGAGCCTGCGCGCGGGTCGCAACCTCCTGGGCACGCGCCGCATGATTCAAGACGAAAGTTGAAGCAAGCGCCGCAAAGGCGCACCACCACACAGATCGCATTTTTTGGTTTCCCCTGGAAGAAGTCATCACGTTCGTCCGTGAAATGCTCGCGCCCAGCCTTCCTGGAAGGCGTTATATCCGGTCGTATATATCATGGCTACGCAGTGACGCGCAAAGTCCCGATGCGGGCGAACTCACGGGCATGGGTCAGCGCTTCGATATGATGTCGCCTGGAGGCGTTTCTATGGCTACCCCCGTTGTGCGGTTCAGGATCGATTTCGCCGGACAGACCAGCGTTGGGCCGGGGAAGATCTCTCTGCTCGAAGCGATCCGGGATTCCGGTTCCTTGTCCCAAGGCGCGCGCGACATTGGCATGAGCTATCGTCGTGCCTGGCTCCTGGTCGAGAGTCTGAAGCAGTCCTTCCGCGAGCCCGTGACGGTAGCAAGCAAGGGAGGCAAGGACGGAGGCGGGATGCAAGTCACCGAATTTGGCGCCGCCTTGATTAGAAACTATCGCGAATTGGAACGGGAATTTGCGACCTTGGCAGAGCGGCGCTTTCACCCCATCACTCGAACGGTTATCCGGCATTCCAACTCGGGCGCCAAGGTATCGTTACGAGCGAAGCTTCAGTAGAGCACCGCGATAGATTTACGACGACGAAAGCCGGGGAAACGCACGATGTCGAGAGCAACTATTCTGTTGTGCGGCGTATTGCTCGCGAACCCAGGTGCTCCATGCGGCTCCGCAACCGCCGTACAAAGTGACGAGTGGCCCTTCTACGGACACGACGCCGGGGGCATGCGCCTTTCTCCGCTCACGCAAATCAATCGTGCAAACGCCGCCGGTCTCAGGGTCGCCTGGACTTTTCACACTCACGACGTTGCCGAGAGGCACGGACACACAAAGCGCAGCGGCTTTGAATCCACGCCTCTGGTGGTCGACGGCACACTCTATCTGACCACGCCGTTCAATCGGGTGATCGCGCTGGATCCCGAAACGGGAGCGCAGCGTTGGTCCTACGACCCGAAAATTGAGCTCGCGGGCGATTACGGCGACGGCCTGGTGAACCGTGGCGTGGCGACCTGGGTCGACGCAACGCGTGCCAATGGTCGACCCTGCCGCCGCAGAATATTTGAAGCCACTCTGGACGCGCGACTCGTGGCCATCGACGCTGCCACCGGCTCGCCGTGCGCCGATTTCGGCACAGCGGGTCAAGTGAGCTTGCGCAATGTGCCACGTTACGAGTCCGGCTGGTACCACATGACTTCGCCTCCGGCAGTAGTCGACGGAGTCGTAATCGTCGGATCAGCGATCGACGACAATCATCGCGTTGATATGGCAAGCGGAGTAGTGCGCGCCTATGACGCACGGACCGGCCTGTTGCGATGGAGCTGGGATCCGCTGCCGCCGAATTCATCCGTGTCCATCCCGGCGGGCAACGTGCGGCCGCAGCAGATCCCGCCCGGCTCCATCAGCCTTGGCGGACCCATCGTCACTGCCGGCGGTCTTGTGTTCATCGCCGGAACGACCGACTCATACATCCGCGGCTTTGATGTCGAAACTGGCAAAGAGCTTTGGAAGGCGCTACTCCCAGCGAGCGCAAACGCTACTCCGATTACCTATCAATTACGGAGCAGCGGAAGGCAATACCTTGTGATTGCCGCGGGAGGCCATCCGAAAATAAGCGAGGAAGCTCTAAGCGACGCGGTCGTGGCCTACGCCCTGCCGTAGCCACACGAAAACACCTCGACGAGCGGGGCGGCCATGATGGCGCGCCGTGCTCGGTGAAGCCTGCGGCAAGTGTTTGCGGTGCCGTTGCTCCTGAATCGACCCTGAATGACTGAATCAAACCTGAACGACAGCGCAACTCCCAACAGAGGAGCAGAACTCTCGGCGTGCGGCAATTGTCCAATTGAAACTGCTTGGTGAAATCTGGGGAGCACATGGAAAGCGCTGCACAAGTCCCGGTCATCATGGTGCTGGAGTCGAACGTCATCATCCGCACCGAGCTTGCGGAGGTCTTGCGGGAATGCGGTTACAAGGTCATCGAAGGCACGACGGCCAATGACCTCTGGACCGTCATTGATGCAAAGGTCAGGCTGGACATCGTCTTCTCTGAGGTCAATTTGCCCGGGGAAACCGATGGTTTTGCGGTGGCCAGACGTATCCGACAGACACATCCGGGAATTGACGTCATGCTTGCCTCGAGCGTCGAGGGTGCCGCGGAGAAGAGCAAGGATCTGTGCGAGGAAGGGCCATTGAAGAAACCTTACCGAGCTCAGGATGTGGTGGCGCGTATCCGCGTGCTCCTCGAACGTCAACGTTCGGCGACAGGGAACCCGAAGTAGCTACATGAGGATGGGGGAAGAGTTGGTACCGTCAGGCCAAGCTAACACCGAGGCCCAGAGGACGGTATTGATTGTCGAGGACCACTTCTGGACACGCTATACGGTGGCAGAATACTTCCGTGGCTCGGGCTATCGCGTCATCGAGGCAGACGATGCCAATGAGGCAGTGAGTGTGCTCGCCTCCGGAAATCAGGTTCACGTCGTGTTCTCGGACATACAGATGCCCGGGTCAATGGATGGACTCGCCTTGGCCGACTGGATCGCGCAGCGATATCCGGGGCTGCCGGTGATCCTGACCTCTGGTCGCCGTCCCGATGTACTGCCGGCGAACTGTCGGAGTTTCTTCGTCAAACCCTGCTCATTGGCGGATCTAGAGCGCGAGATTCGTCGACTCGCCTAGCTGACGCGACCATCGCGAGATCCAACGGGCTGCCGTCGGCGCGTTAACTGGCGCACACGGCTCGAAGGGTCGACCTGTGCACCGTCGCGGACCGCGTTCGTGGTACTCGGCGCCAGGGCAAACAGCGGGCGCGCAACCCAGAGTGCCAGCAGCGCGCCGATGAGCTGCGCAGCAACGAACGCTCCGACATCGGCCGGACGAATGCCGGCGAAGGTGTCGGACAGGGATCGCGCGATGGTGATTGCGGGATTCGCAAACGACGTCGACGCGGTGAACCAGTAGGCGGCCCCGATCCAGGCTGCGATCATCCACGGCGCGTCCTGAGCGCGCCGGCACCCTAAGACCACGAGCAGGAGGCCGAACGTCGCAACCGCTTCGGCCAGATATTGTCCGGCACCGCTGCGGACGTGCGTGGACGCCTGAACCAGCGGCAACCCGAACATGGCGTGCGCGAGCACGGCCCCTAAGCAGCACCCCAGTACCTGGACCAGCGCGTAGCCGCCCGCTTCGGACCATCGTAAGGCGCCGCGCAGCGCCTGAACGAGAGAGACCGCCGGATTGAGATGAGCCCCGCTCACCGGCCCTAGAAGGGCGATCAGGGTGGCGAGCGCGGCCACCGTCGCCCCGGTGTTGGCAATCAACGCGATTGCCGTATTGCCGCCGGCCAGACGCTCGGCCATGACTCCAGAACCGATCACCGCTGCCGCGAGCAACAGGGAGCCGATCGCCTCGGCGACGAGCCGCCTGGAAATGCTCACTCCGCGCCCTCGGGCGGCCGCGCCTTACCTATCGCGTCCAGGCGCTCCTGCAGCTTCATGCGGTCGAATGTGGCGAGCGGGAGGCTCGTGAAAATCTTGATGCGGTTGTCCAGCATCCGGAACGTGTCCCGAAAGGCCACCCATTTCTCGGTGTCCGACCCCTCCACTGCCGCAGGATCGGGTACGCCCCAGTGCGCGGTCATCGGCTGTCCGGGCCAGTATGGGCACACCTCGCCTGCCGCGTTGTCGCAGACGGTAAACACGAAATCCAAGTGAGGAGCTGCGGGAGCCGCAAATTCGTCCCAGCTCTTGCTCCGCAGGCCTTCGGTGGGGAGATTCATCTTTTTCAACAGGTCCAGCGCAATCGGATGCACCGCGCCTTTGGGGTGACTGCCTGCGCTGAAGCCACGGAACAGTCCCCGGCCCCGGTGGTTAACCAAGGTCTCAGCGAGGATGCTGCGAGCGGAGTTACCCGTGCAGAGAAACAGGACGTTGTAGGGTCGATCGGCCATGGGGCGTCCTAGGTTGAATCGTCAAGGCACTTCGCCATGCACGTCGCCGAACCCGGGCACAGCGAGCGAAACTCCTCACTCTGCTGCACTTTTTTTGGCGCCGCACCCCGATCGATGACTCGGTAGCCCTGTCGCGCAAAGAACCCCACGGCCGTCTCCGTCAGCAGGATCAGTTGATCGATGCCGCCGGTGCGCGCCAGGCGCTCGAGCTCGACTACGACCAACCGCCCAAGTCCGCTTCGCCGTAGTTCTGAACTGACCACGACGGATCGCAGGAGAGCGATTGAACCGAATCGCTGCAGCGCGCCCGCGGCCACTACCTGACCACCATCCCGGATCACCGCAAACTCGGGGCGTGCGGAGGCTAGATCGCTCGTCGGCAACCCTGAGCTCTCAAGGAGCTCTCGGATCGCGATCAGATCCACCGCGGCGGCCGACCCCAATTCGGACACCCGTCGCCTTCCTGATCAGGCCTTCTGCGATAAGCAGCCGGTCGGGGCGCAACAGGGTGCCTCAGCTTGCTTCATCCACTTGGGCTTGATTTCGTCCGTGCCGTAGACGGTGCTCGTGCCGGTCGTGAGAAAGGTCTCCCACGAAACACCCTGTGGATCGTCGATCCAGCTCTTTTCGCCGCGGGCGTAGCAGCAGGTTGCTTCGCCCTCCTCGATCACCGGGCGCTCGGCCCGTTGCAGCCGCTCGTAGACCTCGGCAAGCTCCGCGCGATCCTCGACCTGAATCCCCAGGTGCCGCACGCCGGACTTGCCTTCGCGCTGACTGATCGCGAAATTGACGCGGGGATCCTCCAACATCCACTTCGCGTAGTCAGGCTTGCGCACGGACGGCTGTGAGGCAAAAAGTTGCGAATAAAAGCGAATGGACGCATCGAGGTCCATGACCGAGACGTGAACATGGAAGCGCTTCATGCTCTTTTCCTCGCCTGGGAGGGCATCGCCGGTTGGCAATCCGCGCCGCAGCCCTCGCCGGCGAGACTGCAGCAGTTTTCGGTAAGGAACCCGAGCAGACTGTTCATGCGCTCGAAGTTGGGGCTGTAGTAGAGGTTGCGACTCTGGCGTCGACTTACCACCAGGCCGGCCTGCACCAAGCCCTTGAGATGAAAGGACAGTGTCGGAGAGGGCAGATTCAGTCGGCCGGCGAGTTCGGAGGGGGTGTACCCCTCGGGGCCGCGCTTCACCAGCAATCGGTACACTGCAAGCCGCGCGTCCGAAGCCAGCGCACTGAGTGCCGCTATAGCATCCTTTAATTTCATATTTTCAATTATATAGAAATACAGAAAGACAGCAATGGGCATGCGGGGATAAGGCCTTGGCGTACCCGCCCAAGCCGCGCGGGAGGCTCGCTTGACTTGCTGCCTCTTGACCTAGCATGATTTGTCAAGATCTCTCATGACGGTGATCCCATGAAGGCGCTCCGCAAGTACTCATCCCAGGCCGATCCCGAGGTCCTGGAGGCCATGCAAGCCATTGCGGACCAGGAGGGGCGGCAGTTGCAGGCCGTGATCGGCGATGCGATGCGAGAGTTTCTGGCTCGCAAGCAACAGCAGCCACCACGGCGCAATGTCCTCGAGGGGTTCAAGAAGAGCCTCAAGGAGCGAGACGAGCTCTACCGCAAGCTGGCTAAATGACGGAGTACGTCACCACCGCGGATGCCCTCTTCTTTCACAAGCACCTGGTCGAGCGCTACGGCGGGGCCCCGGGGATCCGCGACGTTGGCGCGCTTGAATCCGCCCTGCACCGCCCTCAGACCGGCTACTACGAAACGCTGGTCCACGAGGCCGCGGCCCTGTTTGAGAGCCTCGTGCAGAATCACCCGTTCGTAGATGGCAACAAGCGGGTCGCGTTTGCGGTAGTCGACGTCTTCCTGCGAATCAACGGATATGCGATCACTGCGTCGTCTGCAGCGATCTATGGCCATATGATGAAGCTACTGAGGGAGAGCAGGTTCGACATGGAACAGCTTGTTCCGTGGCTGCAGGGCATAGTCAAGACGATAGACGGGTAATTCGACTTGCGATTTGTTAGGCCTCGTCTCACTTCTCCGGCCTCCGACGAAGCCGCTTCTTCGCAGCAGTCGACTTAATGACGAGAGTGCCACATCCCTTGGAGGCCAACGGAACGCTAGCCTGGTCAATCGCAGCGGCGATCAACGCCTCCACATCCGGATGCGTCAGCTCGCCAGCAGCCTCCACCCGGATGAAGCGGGTTTGCTTACCCGATCCCATCAGTAGCTTCTTCGGATCGGGCAAGTTTTTTCCTTGATTGAAGTACAGACTCACACCGTCCGCACGTGCAGTTGTTGAGACTATCGACTCTACGCCGGCCTCCGTCGGCGAATACCCGATGACGAGTGAGTTACTGTACTCGTACACCAGCTCGTTTGCGGTCGGCAATCGCTTGCGCACAGCAGACCGGACCGAGCGGATGAGCCGCTGATCCTTGGGATCGAACTTCTCGATGAGGGATAGAAGCTGGGCCTCGGGTGTGTTCTTGGCGCGAACGGAACTGACTGCCATCCTATCCTCCAGGTTCTCGTAAGGATTGTTACAAGAGAATCGCTCAACGGTTGAGCCGAGCGCGACCCAACTACTTCATCGCGATCACGTGCTCCACGAACTGATTGACGGCGATCTCAGTGCCCTGGTAAAAGCCTGACGCTTTGTTTTTCTCGAAGTCCGCTTCATCCCGGTGCAGCGCCGTGAAGACGTAGCGAGTGCCGGTTCCCACGGGTTCCATCGCAATGATGGCGGTGATTGGAATGTCGTGAAAGACCGCCGGGCGATAGCCGGGGAACAACATGGAGGTCCAGACCAGTCGCTCCATCGGAATAACGTCCAGGTAACAGCCGAGGTTGGGGAACTCCTGGCCGTCTCCCATTGCGATGTCGATGCTGAAAATGCCGCCCGGTCGCACGTCCATTTCGGTTCGCGACACACGCCCCCAGGGCCTGGGCATGTACCACTCCTTTAGATGCTCCGGTCTCGTCAACGCTTCCCACACGAGCCGCGCCGGAGCGTCGATGAACCGTTCGATAGCAAAATCAACTTTCGGATTGAAGGCGAATTGCTTGCTCATGAGTCTGATTCCTTCTCCTTGAGTTGTTCGACGTATTGGTCGAACCGCTTCAGGCGAGATTCCCACAATTGGCGCCGCGCGGTCAGCCAGTCTTCAATGACCTTGAACCGTTCGGGTTGGATCTCATACGTCCGCACTCGCCCGCGCTTTTTCGACCTCACCAGTCGGCTCCGTTCGAGCAGCGAGAGGTGCTGCACGAACGACGGGAGTTGCATGTGGAACGGTGCCGCCAGTTCGCTGACGGTGGCTGGTCCGACAGACAGTCGTTCTAGGACTTGTCGCCGAGTCGAGTTGGACAGAGCGTGAAATACTTCGTCAGTGGTTGCAGCGTGCACCATTTCCGACACCATCCGAGTGCTCGCGTTATCCGATCTGGCCGAGGGACTCTATAGCCGCGATATACTTTTGTAAATACCTAAGTATCTGCTATTCTGGGAGCGGCGACCTTTCACATGGAGACAAGAACTCCGGCGAAGACGGTTTCCCTTACATCGACTGGACTGCGACCTTTGCTGGCCGGGATGCACTGGCGTTTATGTTCATCCTGCTCGCGCGAGGCCCCGGGTGATCTCTCTATCGATGCACTGATCGCGCGACACCCTGCGCCATCGCGGGCAAGAACCGCTTAAGGTAACCTTCAGGAATCCCCGCGCTGCCTGATTGGAGACCACGATGGGAGCTCATACGTTCGAAAGCTACCGCGACAAATACGAGAACGTCCGGATGAAGCGGGAAGACGGCATTCTGGAGGTCGCCCTGCATACACGAGGTGGTCCCCTGGTGTTTAACGGTCACGTGCACGAGGCGCTGGTAGACGCGTTCCGCGACATCGGCGACGATCGGGACAACCACGTCGTGATCCTCACCGGTACCGGAGAGGAATTCTGCGCCCGAATCTCGCCTGAGGGCTTCGATTTCTTCACGCCCACGGGCTACGACAAGATCCTACGCGAGGGCACAAAGCTTCTCGAGAACATACTCGATATCCAGACGCCCATGATCGCGGCCATCAACGGACCGGTGACCGTGCATTCCGAGTACGCGCTGCTCTGCGACATCGTCCTGGCCGCCGAGGAGGCGTTCTTTCAGGATGCAGCGCATCCGGCATTCGGCATCGTGCCGGGAGATGGCCTGCACGTCGTATGGCCGGAAGTGATCGGAGAGATTCGTGGTCGATACTTTCTGCTGAGCGGTCAAAAGCTCAGTGCCACAGAAGCAAAGGACTACGGCGCCGTCAACGAGGTCCTTGCTCTGGAAGCTCTCCTCCCACGGGCATGGGAGTTGGCGCGACATCTAAAGAAGCAGAACCCCCTGACGCTGCGGTATACCCGGATAGCGCTTTCGACGCGCTTTCGCCGCCGGCTCCAGGAGAGCTTGTCCTATGGGCTCGCGCTTGAAGGCATTTCGGCGGCACAGGTTGCCGCGTCGAAAGCGCCATGAGTGCTGCGCCCGGCGACACGGCGCGTCTGTTTGGGAACCCATCAAAATGCCTCTCCTCGTTACAAGCGCGTCGGGCGTCAATGGCGACGGGTATGGAGCCCTCTTAGCATTCGGTTATGACGGCAGGCCGCTCGGCGTCTTCAGCAGCGACGTGCGCATTGCCGACCCGCGTGGGCTCGCCGTCGATCAAAAGAAACAACTGCTCTTTCTCAACAGTGGCAGCGATCGAGTCCTGGCACTCGATCGGCACGGGAAGGTGTTACGGGACACCGGACCAATCCCGCAATTGAACCCGGGCGGGGGCATTTTTGGGCCGGACGGACGTTATTACATCGGTTTGCGCAGCGCGCGCACCATCATGGCGCTCTCTGCTACGCTGGATAACGCAGGAGAGCTCCTTCTGCCAGCGGGAATTGTGCCGTTTCCTCGCGGGTTTGCATTCAGCAGCGGCGGCGCGCTCTTCCTCTCCTCTGGCATCGGTCCCACCGGCGAAGGGGAGAACACTATCATTGCGTTTGACCAAGGTCTAAGTCTCAAACCGTCGCGGCTAGTGTCTGATCCGGAACTCAGTCCGCTCGACCTTGTAGTGGCACCCAACGGTAATATAGTTGTCTCGAGCGAGCACCCGTTCGGCTTGACCGATGCGGTAACCAGCATTCGGGAGTATGGTGCAGCAGACGGCGACCTCGTCCGTGTGTTCTCAGCAGCTGGATCGGCCGAGTTCCGCAGACCCCGCGGTTTGCGCTTTGGTCCCGACGGAATTCTCTACTGCGTCGCCTGGGACGAGGTCATGGCTTTCGATTTCGCGAGCGGTCGATGCCTCGGCGCCGTCGTGCGATACCCTCGGTTGAACGGGCAAGCACTAGCGTTCTTTCCATGACACTTGCACCAACACCGGCGTTAGTATCCCGATGTTGTCCTACTGGCCTAGAGGACGCGCGGGAGTAAGCGGCGGCATCGGGCGCTCGAGCGCCCCGCAAACCCCGGCCGAAACTCTCAAATGCACGCTGGCCTCGGCAACGATCATGCCGGAGAAGGAATACCATCCCAGAAGGCGTTGAGCCATTCCGGGTCAAAGCGCTCGTCGACCAAACGCTCGACTCGCCCGGATCCGGGCGGGACGCGAGGCCATCGGAGGCCCCGGGCGGTGGCGCGAGGCGTTGTCTCAGTCTATTGGGGCGCCTTCCCGCCCGTCGCAAAGAACTCTCCAGGGCCAAGCATTCCCTTGTGAACGGTACTCGTGTTCATCATGTCGAAGACCTTCAGCTGATAAGCGATGAACTCGTCGTGCGACACCGAACCGTCGCCGTCAGTATCCATTTTCTTCAGCATGGCCTTGGTCATTAGGCCGTTGGCGTATCCGCCTGTTGCGAACGTGGCGATCTCTGCTTTGCTGCTGCCGGACGTGAACTCCTTTACATCAATCTTCCCTGTCTTGTTCTTGTCCAACATCGCGAATACCTTCTCCTGGAAGGCCATCCATTCTTCCTTGGAGATCATGCCATCGCCATCGGTGTCAATCTTGTGCATCATTTCTTTTGTTCGCAGACCGGTGGCATAACCTCCGGTCGCGAACGACACCATGTCATCTGCAATCGTCGGATTGGACCAGACGACCGCCAACGCGCCAACAACCAAGTAAGCTGCGCATCGGAGTGTAGCGTTCATTTTCGGAGCCTCGCTGTAGTGGAATGGTGCCGATCGGACATCCTCTTATCGCACTCATGCGGGCGATAATCAACTCGCCGGGTGCAAAGGAGTCCCGCGCCAAGCTCCCGCAGTCCGCTGCGGATCCTCAACAGATTCCGGTGTGAACCTTCCACTTCGCACTTGACCCTGTTCCCGATTTCCGGACAGTTTAGAACTGGACTAAGCTGAACTTCTGAGTCCTCCGCAACAGGAGAAGAGGACCATGAAGGGCAAGCGATTTACCGACGAGCAGATCGCCTACGCCTTCCTTCGGGCGAGGATGGGTCGGCGGCTTCAGTCTCGCCAAACAACCCGTGTCCCCTCCTGCGTGCGCTGGTTCTCTGCGCTCCGCCACCCGTTTAAGGTGATCCGCCTCGGATGCCACCGCTGCCGCATCTCTAGACCCTCGATCAGGACGTTTCAGTCTGACCTCTCATGTCGTGTGACCCATTGGGTGAGCGGTGCGAGACCTCTTGGCAGTACTCGATAAACTCGCCTTCGGCCACTGAACGAAGCGTCGACCAGTCGGGCAGCCTCCAACAGCTTAAGGTGTTGGACAACAGCGGTGCGTGAAACCGGAAGGCCTCGCGCGAGCTCGCCAGCGGTCATGGGCGTACGCGCGAGACGCTGAAAAATAACCACCCGGATCGGATGGCCGAACAGGCCAAATATCCGCAACACTGCTCGGAACGGCGTCGCATGTGCGTGCGATTTGGCCATGTGAGAAGTGTCAGGTTGGACTAACACATTTGACAAGCACGACCGGCGTTGATCTACTCTTAACCGATGCTGCGCGAGGCAAAGCGATGATCAACGGCGGCCATGTCATCATCTACTCGAAGGATGCGGAAGCCGACAAAGTCTTTGTCAAGAATGTTCTCAAGTTCAGAAGCGTGGACGTGAACAAGGGTTGGCTGATTTTCAAGCTGCCGCCCTCGGAAATGGCTGTTCACCCGTCTGACGAGAACGACATGCACGAATTCTATCTGATGACCGATGATCTCGACGCCGAAATTCGAGTGCTCAAAAAAGCCGGTGTCGCCTGCGATACGGTCTCGCAACAAGGCTGGGGGCGTTCCACACGCATAAAGCTGCCCGGTGGCGGAACGCTGGGACTCTATCAGCCACGCCACGAGAGGCCGTAGTCACGTTCGAACAGCGCGAGGTTCGATAGCACGTATCGATCTCGCATCCTTTCGCAATGTTGACGCCGATGGTCGTCGCGGGCCCCCCGAGAGTCGAACATTAGCACTGCAGCAATTCGACGACCGGCCCCATGGCGAGCGCGGGCAGGAAGCTCACGGCAGCAGCGAGCAGGATCGTGCCGAGCAACAGCAGTGCGAACGTTAGGCCCGCAACCCCTAACTGGATCGCTGCGCCGGTGGTGTGCAGCAACAATCCGCCTCGTAGCTCCACGCGCAGGCTCGCCACAGCGCTGACATAGCCGTCGCCGCCTCAGTCATCCTCCGTTTTCGCGGGTGCGCGTTGGTCCGGGACACCGTTCGTCGGGGTTTGATTCAGTCGTCGATCGACGCCCACCGGGCGCGGGCGTGGGATGTCACGCCGCGCCTGTGAGGACGCGTCTTTCGAGCGCCACGTCGCCGCCACGACATAGAGCGTGAAGAGCGCGCCGAGCACGTAAAAAGCAACGGATCTGCTTGTAGACTTGCGGAGGTCCGTTATCATGCCGGCGGGTGTTGCTGCGGATCGGGGCCGTGGCAATAGGATCTCCGTGCTGGTCGGGCCGCCAGCCGAGGAGCCCGGCGTCCGCCCGTGACAAGTAGCATCGCACCGTGGGCGGTTCTGCTCCTAGTCGCGAGCGTAGTGGGCGTATTCGCGCGCCGATTGCACGTCCCGTACAGCGTCGGACTGGTCGTCGCCGGAATCGGACTGGCGCTACTGCCTTGGCATCCGTCAGTCACCTTGAGCCGCCAGCTCGTCTACACCGGCATCCTTCCACCGCTGATCTTCGAAGCCGCATTTGAGCTGCGCTGGGATTCCCTGAGACGCAATCTGGCCCTCGTGGTCATGCTCGCGACTGTCGGTGTGCTGCTATCCGCACTCGCGACAGGCGCGTTGATGACCGGCCTTGTCCACTGGCCGATGTCCGCCGGCCTCCTCTTCGGCGTCGTGATGGCGGCCACAGATCCGGTGTCCGTCCTCGCCACACTCAGGGAGATTGGGGCCCGCGGGCGGCTCGCCCTGATAATCGAGGCTGAGAGCCTGCTCAATGACGGGACCGCGGCGATTCTGTTCGCTATCGCGATTGGCTTCGTTACCGGGGAACCGCTGACGTACAAGGGGGTTGCCGTCACGCTCTGGGCGAGCCTCGCAATCGGCCTGCTGGCGGGAACAGTCGTGGCCGGCATCGTTCTCGCAATAGCAGGCCGCACCGATGACCACCTGATTGAGGTCGCGCTCACGACGGTTGCTGCGTACGGATCATTCCTGCTCGCGGAGCAGTTCGGAGGCTCCGGGATTCTAGCCACGCTCACCGCTGGCATGCTGCTCGGCAATCTCGCCCCGCTCTGGGGGTTCATTTCGGAGGCTGGCGATCGTGCAGTACGCTCAACCTGGGAGTTCATTACCTTCCTCGCGAACTCCCTCGTCTTCTTACTGATTGGCCTTGCCGAGGGGCACGAGGACTTTCGAGGTCTCTGGTGGACGGCGGGTGCCGCTGTCGTGGCCGTACTCGCCGGTCGCGCAGCCGCCGTCTACCCTGTATGTGCCCTATTCTCCCTGGGACCCAACCGCGTCGGTGCCGTGCAACAGCACACCCTCGTCTGGGGCGGCCTGCGCGGCGCACTTGCGCTTGCGCTCGTCCTCAACATCCCGGAAAGATACCCGTGGCGCCACCCGATCGTCGCCGTGACGTTCGCCGTCGTCGCATTCTCAATCATTATTCAAGGGTTGACCTGCCGCCCCCTCTTACGCCGAGCCTGCCGGACAGACGCGCGGTAAAAGGTGAACCAAGGCATGAACGGACATTTCCTCGCAGAAGGCTAGCGAAAGCGGCGCTAGGCGGGACGGCGAAACGGGACCACGGCGCAGCCCTCGCGCACGCCATGGACATAGTCCGCCCACGCCGCATCATCTTCCGCCTCGCCTCGAGTCGCTGCATCCGGTTGTCCGCCGCGCGCACCTCGCTGCGCTCGTGGTGTGCGAGGCGCGTGATACCGCTTGATTGGGAGGGTCTGAGCGCCCCCGGCCGGAGTTGAACCGACGACCTACCGCTTAGGAGGCGGTCGCTCTATCCACTGAGCTACGGGGGCGCAGCGGCTCGCAGTCTACCGGCGGGCACGCGTCGTGCCCACCCGGCCCGGTCCGGCAGGCGTGGGCGGCTAGCTCAAATGCGCTTCAGCTGGAGGTGCGCGGCGGCCGCGTGCCGGCGCTCAGCGCCACCATGCGGCGGATGAACGCCTCGTGCTCGCCGATGCGGAAATCCGCCAACACCGCGCCGCGGATGTAGCGTGCCTGATCGATGAGATAGGTGGCGCGGCGCACACCGAAGCCAAGCGGACCGCGCACGTCGTACATGCGGATCACGAACTTGTCGGTGTCGGACAGCAGCCTGAAGGGGAGCTGGTGCTTCTCGCGGAACGCGCGGTGAGTCTCTGGTGACTGCGGACTCACGCCGGCAATGTCCAGGCCAGCCTGGAGGATCTCCTGGTGCATGTCGCGGATCAGGCACGCCTCGCGTGTGCAGCCGGGCGTGAAATCGGCCGGATAGAAGTACAGCACCAGCGGGCCACGGCTCAACAGCGTGCTCAGCGACACGCTCTGTTCAGTGTGGTCCAGCAGAGTGAACTCCGGTGCCCGCCCGCCCATCGCCAGCATGGTTTCCCTCCCGGTGGGATCATAACGGCAAAATTGGAGGCCGGGGATGTCGATGCTAGAATCGCGCGCCTTGCACCATGGGGCGGTAGCTCAGTTGGGAGAGCGTCGCGTTCGCAATGCGAAGGTCGAGGGTTCGATCCCCTTCCGCTCCACCACTCTCCCTTGACACTCTATATATGTGGCGCACGGGATGTGAGCGCCATCAGGCTCACACGGGGTTCACTGCCGCGGCGCGAACTCTGTTCGCCCGGTCACATTTCGCGAATTCATAATGGGTACGCTCCGCGGGACGAGCCACTGCATACGCTCTTCCAGCCGATCGTCTGCAGTACCACGCACGAACCGCATGGGTACGAGGCGCTGACGCGCGGGCCACCCGGCTCGCCGCTGCATTTTCCCGCCGCGCTGTTCGCCGCTGCCACCGCGCCGCTGCAGGATACGGCGCGGCTGTCGATACTCGCTTAGGCGAGCTCACACGCCGCTGGTTGCGGGGTCGGCCGCCGCGGCATGTTAGAATCAAAGTGAGCGTGCCTTTCCGCTCCACCACTCACTCCTGCAGGAGCGTATTCCCATGAGAATGAATAATCTCCGTTTGCTCAGCTGCCTGCCGCTGCTCATGGCTGCCACCGCCGCCTTCGCCGCCGCGCCGCTCCTCAAGGTCACCAGGTCGGTGACCATCGACGCCCCTGTCGACCAGGTCTGGGCCAGATGCGGCGCGTTCGACGCGCTCGACCAGTGGCTTCCCCCCGTCGCCAAGGACACCCTGACCAAGGGCAAGAACAACGTGCCAGGCGCGGTGCGCCACCTTGAGATCAAGGGCGGCGGCTATGTGAACGAGGAATTGCTGCACTACAGCGGCAAGGGCCATTCGTATTCCTACCGGATTCTCGACAGCGTCCTGCCGGTCAGCGACTACCACTCCACGCTGCACGTCACGGCGGCCGGCGCCGGCAAGTCGGTGGTCACCTGGACCGGCACCTTCAAGCGCAAGGACACAGGCTCCAACCCCGCGGACGATGCCAACGACAAGGCAGCGACCGACGCGATCAGCGGCGTCTATAAGGCCGGTCTCGACAACCTGAAGCAGAGCCTGGAAGCGAAGTGATCCGGATCAGCAGCGGCTGACGCCGCGCCCCGATGCTTTCCCTGCTCGACGACCTCCTGATCCTCATCGCCGTGGTCGCCGGCTCGTTGCTGGTGATGGCGCTGATCAACCGCCTATGGCCGGCGCACAAGCGCTACACGGCCGACGATTACCTCCTCGGGTGGCAGCTCGGAGTGCTGGCGACCATGCAGGCGGTCATCACCGGCTTCATGCTTTATGCGGTGTGGACCAACTTCACGGCCGCGCAGCTGAACGTCGATCTCGAGGCGAGCGCGCTCACCAACATGTATCGTCTGGCCGAGGGACTGCCGCCCGAGCCGCGCGCGCAGATGGAGAGCCTGGCACGCGCCTACGCGGACACGGTCATTCGCGAGGACTGGCCGCAGCTCGCCCACGGCGCGATGCCCGATGCCGGCAGCCACCGCATCAATCAGCTCATGTGGCACACCCTGGCGACCGTCAGGACGACGACGTCCTCCGAGGCCGCCGCGCAGGATCATGCGCTCGGGCAGCTCACTACGCTCACGCAGCTGCGCCGCATCCGCTTCCTCGAGAGCGCCTCACGACTACCCGGCATTTTCTGGTGTGTGCTGCTGATCGGCGGCGCGCTCACGATCCTGTCGATCATCATGTTCGGCTCCCGCAGTTACTCCGTGCATCGCTTCCAGGTGTTCTCCCTGTCGCTGATGATTGCGCTCTCGCTGCTGGCGATCGCTGACCTCGACCGACCGTTCCGGGGCTGGGTGCGCGTCGGTGATTACGCCTTCGAACGCGCCGCGCGCGGCATGCGTGGGCTCGAGTGACCGGGCTCAGTACTTCAGCCGCAGCAGCCGCGCGCTGCCGAAGCTCGGCACGCTGACTATGTAGAGAAGATCCGGCTGGTCGTCCGCGGCCGGCGCCGCTGGCGTTCCGGCAAGCTCACGCAGAAACACCCTGAGGTCGGCCGCGCTGCCTATGACCAGGATGTCTTCCCCGGCGTGCGCGCGCAGCAGTCCGGAGGCCGTAGCCTGGGCGTCTTGCGAGTCGTAGCGGACGGCAGCCTCGTGCAGCCGCTCGACCAGCGGGGCGGCAGTCTGCTGCGCGCGCCGGTCGTCGCTCACGTAGACCGCGTCCAGCCGCCCGAGCCCCCCCGCGCCGAACATCTGCGCCAGCCGCTGCGCGCGCTGCTCGCCCTCCTCGGAGATCGGCGGGTCGTCGATGGCCCCCGGCTGCTTCTCGCCGGCCATCGCCAGGACCACCACCGTCGTGGTTGCGCTGCGATGCAGGATGTACGCGACACCAGCGACGACGACGACTGCCGCCAGCACCAGCGCCAGCCCCATCCAGAGCGGCGCGAGGAACGGTCGGCGATGGCGCGTGATGGCCGGAGGCCCCATAGTCCAATCATAGTGTGACGGGCGGCACACGGGTATTTTGGCCGCGGAGCCGGTAATCTTCGCGCTCGGAAGATTCGAGGCATTGGGAGGGTCGATGCCGTCCGGTGGACATACCACGGTCATCCAGCGAATCCTCGAGCGGCGCTCCGAGCAGCCGCGGGCGAGTCACGAAGAAACGACGGCTACCGTGGCCGTCATGGTGCGCGTGGTGCCCCCGCCGCGGGCGCTGCTGGCCTTCGCGGACCCGCTGCTGCGCCCGCAGATCGAGCGGCGCATAACGCCCGACATGTTCGACGTGGACGGCGCCGGCGCGCCGGGCGAGGCGCTCAAGGCCTTCGCCGCCACATTCCGTCCGGTCGTCTTCACCGACAGCCTCGAGCTCATACGCGAGCTGCGTGCACGGCAGACGCGCGCGCCGTTCATCGTTTACGTCGGCGAGCCGGACGCCGGTCAGAGGCTCGAGGCGGGGCTCGCGGCCGGCGCCGACGAGTGCCTCGCGCGCCGCGCCTCCGAGCGCGAGCTCGACGCGCGTATCGCGAGCACCCGGCGCATCGCCGAGCTCGAGGCGGTTCTGCGCGTCACGCTCGAGGAGAACCGCAAGCTCTCGGCGACCGACGACCTGACGCGCGTCGCCAGCCGGCGCTTCTTCAGCCGGAACTTTCCGCGCGAGGTCGAGCGGGCCGCCCGCTACGGGCGTGCGCTATCGCTGATTCTGTGCGACATCGACCATTTCAAGGCCGTCAACGATACCCACGGCCACGCCTGCGGCGATCAGATCCTCAAGCAGTTCGGCGCGCGGCTGCAGCAGGTGCTGCGGCGCGGAGCCGATTGGGTGGCGCGCATCGGCGGCGAGGAATTCGCGGTGGTGCTGCCGGAGACCGGCTACCAGCCGGCACTGGAAGTCGCGCGCAAGTTGCGCGGTGCGGTGGCCTCGAGCCCGTTTCCGACCGATGCCGCGAGCCTCGAAGTGACCGCGAGTTTCGGTTTGTGCGGCGTCGATCGCGTCGCGGCGCGCGAGCGGCTGCTGGCCCAGCGGATTTTGAAGATTGCCGACGCGGCGCTCTACCGCAGCAAGGAGAGCGGCCGCAATCGCGTCACCGCGGCGCAGTTGAACGGGACCGAGGCCTGAGGAACGCGCGCGTGCTGCGCGCTGGCGAAATCTCGCGCACCGCGACGCAAGCCTTTGCTCGCGCTCGCGCTTTGGCCGCGCCAGTCCTCTCTGTCCACATGGTTATGCACAAATTCTGTGGATAAATGGCGCGGTGGAAACCGCCTCGTTCTTGTGTGAAACTGGAGGCTTTCCCGCTCCGCAGGCCCGTATCCCATGAAGAAGACCGGCAGTGAACCCGGCACCTCGCCCGGGGAACCGCTTGAACGAGCGCGACTGCAGGCCGACGTCGCCAAGCAGCGTGTGCGCCTCGCCAAGGACGAACTGAAGCGCGCGCGCAAGCGCCTGAAGGAAGCCAAGCGCGAGGCCAAACGCGCGCGCAAGCGTGCCGCGAGCACCCGCAAGGCCTGGAAGCGCGCGCGCCGCAAGAGCGAGGCTGCAGCGCCGCGGCGCAACGCTGCCAAGCCTGCCGCTGCCCCGCGCCGTGCCAAGCGCCGCAAAGCGGCGGCGCAGGCGAAGCGGCGGAAGGCCCCGACTGCGCGGCGCCCCGCGGCTGCCAAAGCCAAAGCGCGGCGCAAGCCGCGGCCGTCACGTCCGGCCCCCTCGCCGCCAGCTGCGCGCCTGGCTCCGCGCCCGGCGGCGCGCCTGCGCACTCGCGCGCCACGCGCACCCGCGCCCGCGCCGCGTCGAGCGCCTGGTGCCGCGCCGTTGACGCCTGCGCCGGCGGCTGTCGCGCCCGAGCCCGCGGATCAGCCTGCGCCGCTCACGGGGACCGAGCGGGCGGCCTGAACGCATGCCGGAGTCTTCCGTCACCTCCCCTTCGAGCTCGCGCATGGTCGCGAGCTTCCTGACGGATGTCGAAACGCTGCTCGAAGACCAGCACTGGGACGCGGCGCTGACGCAGGCCTTCGACCTGCCCCGCATCGCCGTGGCGCTGACCGACCCGAAGCTGCACAGCTCGCAGGAACGGCAGCGCAACTGGTGCGAGCAGTGGATCAGGCCCGCCGGTGCCGAGGGCGACGCCGAAGGTCTGGACTACGAGTTCGTGCGCCGCACCGTGGTCGAGCGCATGGCGAGAGAGCAGAACGGTGCGACACCGCCCGTGCCGGCGCCCGCGCTGCGCCGGCTGCAGTTGCGCCGCCACCTGCGCACGCAGCCGCGCGGCTTCAGCCCGGTATGCGCGCGGCCGCCGGACCCCAAGGCGTCCGAGATCGCGCTCATCTGCACCGCGCTCGTCAAAGCTGCGCGCCGCTGGTACGCGCGCAGTGCGGTCCACGACCTGGTCGTGCAGAAGAATCTCGCCCGACTCGCGGTCCTGCGCTAAGCACCCCGTATCGCGCCTGGCTCCCGTCGTGCGTGGTGGTCACCGCGCGGGGAGCCGAGTTGCTGCGCATCCCCTCGGACGGTCTGCCCGCTCTCCGCAGCGACTCAGCGCACTCTGAACGTTCATTCAATGCACGATCGTGATGCATCAACCATCTCATCGAGTGTGCGAAATGGCCTCCTGCTCGTTGTTTTTATTTAACAAGTCCTCGCTCGCCCAATACTCACTTGCTTCCCGCATAGCGTTGGCGGAAGATTAGTCCATCGGGAGGATCAAGAAGATTGAGTGAGCGTTCAATGACCCACTCAAACGGGTCTCAGCGCGTGAACTCCGAGCGCAGTGCGGGCCTGCCGCTGCGTGTCGGGGTGATCCTTGCGCACCACTTCACGCTGTCCGCATTCGCAGTGTTCATCGATCATCTGCGGCTGGCGGCGGATGAAGGCGACCGCAGCCGGCCGTTGCACGTGCAGTGGTCGATCATGTCGAGCCGTTCTGAATCGATACCGGCAAGCTGCGGCGTGCTGCTCGAGCCGACCAGTGGGTTTTTGCCGCCGGAATCGCTCGACTACGTGGTGGTGATCGGCGGCATTCTGCACGCCGGCCCCCAGGTCGATGACGCGACCATGCGCTACCTGCGCGAGGTCGGCGCGAGCCAGGTGCCGCTGATCGGCATCTGCACCGGCAGTTTCGTGCTGTGCCGCGCCGGGCTGATGAAGGGCCGGCGCTCGTGCGTCAGCTGGTACCACTACCAGGACTTCCTCGAGGCGTTCCCCAACCAGGAAGTGATCGCCGACCGGCTGTTCCTGCTCGATGGGCCGCGCATCACCTGCGCCGGCGGCGCGGGGGCGGCCGCCCTCGCCACTTATCTCATCGAGCAGCATCTCGGCCGCGCCGTCGCACAGAAGGCGAGCCAGGTGCTGCTGTTCGACCGGCCGCGCGCCGGCAGCGAAGCGCAGCCGCACCCGCCGCTATCGGAAGTGGTGAGCGAGCCGCGTGTGCGCCGCGCGTTGTTGCTGATGGAGCAGAATCTCGCGCGCCCGATCGCCGTCGCCGCCGTGGCCCGCGAGCTCGGGCTGTCGGCGCGGCAGCTCGAGCGGCTGTGCCGCCAGCATGTCGGCATGGGCCCGGCATCGCTCTACCGCCAGCTGCGCATGCGCTACGCGAACTGGCTCATCGAGAACACCGACCGTTCCGTCACCGACATTGCCAACGAGGCCGGCTTCGCCGACTGCGCGCACTTCTCGCGCCAGTTCAAGGACGCCTACGGTCTGTCGCCTTCGACGCGCCGGCTGCAGCCGCCGCGCGCGGTGGCGGGCGACGTGGCTCGCGCGCGCGTCTTTGACTGATCGTCGGCCGCCGCGGGGCGCACTCCAACAATCCAGTGACGTGTCCATGCAAGCGCGTCGCGTGAGGGCTCGGATGTAATCGGCGCGCACGGTCACAGCCGTGCTGGGGAGGGGATCATGAGCGAGAACATCGCGGCCGCCACTGAGCGCCGCACGCCCGCCAACGCCCGGATTTCGTGTGCGGTCGCCGCGATACTCGGCGGCGCATCCTTCGGGGCATCCGTTGGCGCATCCGCGCAGACCGCGCCCAGCGACAACGGCGCCGCCGCTCCAGCGAGCCCCGCCACGGATGCGCTCGCCACCGTCACGGTCACCGCGCAGCGCCGCACTGAGAACATTCAGGACGTGCCGATCTCGATGCAGGCGCTCACCGCGCAGAATCTGCAGCAGCTCAACGTCTCGACCTTCGACGACTACCTGAAGCTCCTGCCGAACGTCACCTCGGCGAGCAATGGACCGGGGCAGAACGAAGTCTTCATGCGCGGCCTGTCCGCCGGCTCGCAGGCGAGCCAGGGGAGCGGCTCGACCGGACTGTGGCCCAACGTCGCCATCTACCTCGATAACCAGTCCGGACAGCTGCCCAACCGCAACCTCGACATCTATGCCGCGGATCTGAACCGCATCGAGGTACTCGAAGGCCCGCAGGGAACGCTGTTCGGCGCCGGCGCCGAAGCTGGCGCGATCCGCTACATCACCAACCAGCCGAACCTCGATGCGACCGAGGCGAACGTCAAGGGCGGCTACGGTACCACCGCGCACGGCGATCCCAACACCGACGTGACCGGGGTCCTGAACCTGCCGCTGATCGCCGGCACCTTCGGGGTGCGCGCCGTGGTCTACAGCGACACCCGCGGCGGCTACATCAACAACGTGCCGGCGACCTTCACCCGCAGTAACGACGACGTCGGCATCCACTACGGGGGCTATCCGGTGCCCTCCAGCGGCATATGCCCGAACGGCAAGCCGAGCGCGACCGGCTACTGCGTGCCGCCCGGCTCGCCGTCCATCAACAATAACAACCTCGTCGGCAACGACATCAACCCGGTCACCTATCAGGGCATGCGCGTCGAGGCACTGTACAAGTTCAGCGACGCCTGGGACCTGCTGATCACGCAGTCGTATCAGGACATGAACTCCCAGGGCGTTTTCTACCAGCAGCCGAACGCTTCCGACGGCGCGCCGCTGCAGCCGCTCGAGGTGACGCTCTTCAACCCGGCCTCCGACAAGGACCGCTTCGAGAGTACCTCCTGGACGCTCAACGGCAAGTTCGGCGATCTGAAAGCCGTGTATACCGGCGGCTACCTGGTGCGCAATGTCGACCAGGTCGGCGACTACACCAACTACGCGCGCGGCAAGTACGCCGACTACTATCAGTGCTACGGCCCGGGTGCGGGGATCCCCGCCGGGACCTGCTACTCCCCGAGCGCCACCTGGCACTCGGTGGAAAAGAACGAGCACCAGCAGCACGAGTTGCGCCTGAGCACGCCGGATGACTGGCGGCTGCGCGGGATCCTCGGCGCTTACTGGGAGGACAACAAGCTCTACGACCAGACCACGTGGATGTACAAGACCATGCCGCCGTGCACCACCAACGCGACTCCCGGCACCGCCGGCAACGGCAACACCGGCTGCCTGTCGAACGTCGGTACGTTCCCCAACACCACCGTGGTGAACCCTGGGGTACAGGGCGACAACACTTCCTTCTATCAAGACCAGGTGCGCGAGACCAAGCAGACCGCCTTCTTCACCTCGGTCGACTTCGATCTGATCCCGAAGCAGCTGGTCCTGACCGCCGGTACGCGCTGGTTCCGGTTCGACAACTCCATGGCGGGCAGCGTGCTCTCGAGCTTCGGCTGCTACCAGGCGGGCGTGCCGCCCGGGGGCTGCCAAGGACTCGTGGGAGCGGATAGCTTCAACCTGAACGCCGACAATCTCTCCAACAGCGAAACCGGTTTCAAGAGCCGCGCCAACCTCGCCTGGCACGTCACCGAGGACGCGATGGTGTACTACACGTTCTCGCAGGGCTTCAGGCCGGGCGGCTTCAACCAGAACGGCAACGCGGCGCACGCCCTGGGGCCCGACGGCCAGGCGCAGTACCTGATTCCAACGTCGTACCTTTCCGACAAGCTGACCAACAACGAGATCGGCTGGAAGACCGAGTGGCTCGACCACCGGCTGCAATGGAACGGCGCGGTGTACCGCGAGAACTGGGACAACGTGCAGGTCGAGTTCTTCGATCCGGGCGTGGTCGGTAACATCTTCTACGACACCAACGGCCAGAACTTCCTCATCAAGGGGCTCGAGACCTCGCTGGTGGCGCGCGTCGTCACCGGGCTGACCGTGCAGGGCTCGGCGGCCTGGAACCAGAGCCGCCAGACGAACTCGCCGGCGCTCATCGACAACAACCCGCTGAGCGTCAACTACGGCAAGCCGATCACCGAGGTGTGCAATCCCACCTGCACGTCGATCACCAACCCGTTCGGTCCGGTCGGCGCGCCCAGCGCCGACTCGCCCCCGATACAGTTCAACGTCCGGGGGCGCTACGACTGGCTGATCGGCGCGTATGCGCCGTTCGTGCAGTTGGGCATGACCCATACCGGGCACTCGTTCACCCAGGCGGGCGCGAACCCGACGCTCGGCGATGTCGGCTTCACGACCTCGCGGCTGCGGTTCGAGAATCCCGCCTATTCGACCTGGGACGCCTCCTTCGGCGTCGCCAAGGACACCTGGGTGGTCACCGTCTACGGCGAGAACCTCTCGAACTCGAACGCCAGCACCTTCATCAGCGACGATCAATTCATCGTCGCCGAGACGCCGCTGCGGCCGCGGGTAATCGGGGTGTCGTTCTCGTACTCGATGCAGTGAGGCGCTGACGCGCTACTGCCAGCCGCCGGCGGCGTGAGTCAGCGCTGCGCGTGCTCCCAGCCGGCGGCGAGGTAGTACGGCGCCGGGCTGGGCGGCAGCGCCCGGCCGCGGATGTGATCGGCTGCCTTCTCCGCCAGCATGATGGTCGGGGCGTTGAGATTGCCGGTGGTGATCGACGGCATGATCGATGCGTCGACGACCCGCAGCCCCTCGAGCCCGATGACGCGTGTCTGCGGGTCGACCACCGCGCGCGGATCGGAGCCCGCTCCCATGCGGCACGAGCCGCACGGATGGAAAGCGGACTCGGCGCGCGCGCGGATGAAGGCGTCGATCTCGCCATCGCTCTGCGCCGCGGCGCCGGGGGAGATCTCGCGCCCGCGAAAGCGATCGAAGGCCGGCTGCGCGAAGATCTCCCGGGTCAGGCGCACGCCGGCGCGCATCTGCGCCCAGTCCTCAGGCCGCGACATGTAGTTGAAGAAAATCCGCGGCGCATCGAGCGGCTGCGCCGACTTGAGGCGCACCCACCCCTGGCTCTGCGAGCGCATCGGTCCGACGTGCGCCTGGAAGCCGTGCTCGCGCGCCAGCGACGAGCCGTCGTAGCTCACCGCTACCGGCAGGAAGTGAAACTGGATGTCGGGGTAGCGGACTCCCGGAGCGCTCCTGATGAAGCCGCCGGTCTCGAAATGGTTGGTCGCGCCGAGGCCGTCATGGGCAAGCAGCCAGCGCAGGCCGATCAGCGTCTTGCGCCACGGCGTCATCTGCGCATAGAGCGTGACCGGCTCGCGGCTCGCGACCTGGAAGTACAGCTCCAGGTGGTCCTGCAGGCTCTCCCCGACACCGCGCAGCTCGTGCACCACCTCGATGCCGAAGGCGGCGAGCTCCTGCGCCGGGCCGACGCCCGAGAGCTTCAGCAGCTGCGGCGAGTTGATCGCCCCCGCGCTTACGATCACCTCGCGTCGCACGCGCACCTCGTGCACGCTCGCCCCGCGGCGGTAGCGCACTCCGACCGCGCGCCGGCCCTCGAACAGGATCCGGGTCACGAGCGCGTGAGTGCGCACTGCGAGGTTGGCGCGGCGCATGGCCGGCCGCAGGTAGGCGTTGGCGGCGCTGCAGCGGCGGCCCGCTGCGACCGTCATGTCCATGTTGCCGAAGCCCTCCTGCTGGAAGCCGTTCATGTCGGCAGTGAAGGGGTAGCCCGCCTGCCGGCCAGCCTCGAGCCACGCGGCATGCAGCGGGTTGGCGAGCGCGCCGCGGCGCGTCCCGAGCTTGCCGTCCGCGCCGCGGTACTCATCGCCCCCGCCGGCATACGCCTCGGCGCGCCGGAAGTACGGCAGCACGTCCGCATACCCCCAGCCGCTCGCACCCTGCTCCTGCCAGTGCTCGAAATCGAGCGGGTTGCCGCGCACGTACACCATGCCGTTGATCGAGGAGGAGCCGCCGAGCACCTTGCCGCGAGGGGTGTGCAGGCGGCGGCCGTCGAGATGCGGCTCGGGCTCGGTCCAGTAGCGCCAGTCGTAGCGCTCCATGTTCATCGGGATCGAGAGCGCACTCGGCATCTGGATCCACAGCGAGCGGTCCGAGCCGCCGTACTCGAGCAGCAGCACGCTGTCGCGGCCGTCCTCGCTCAGGCGATCGGCGAGCACGCAGCCGGCCGAGCCGGCGCCGACGATCACGTAGTCGAACGTTTCCATGGGAACGCGGCTGCTGTCGCGAGGTGCTGTGGCTGCGGTACGGAGCGTCAGTACGGCGCGTCGACGTCACCGAGCGCCACGTACACGCTCTTCAGCTGCGTGTAGTGCTCGATGGCCGCGCGGCCGTTCTCGCGGCCCAGACCCGACATCTTCACGCCGCCGAACGGCAGCTCCACCGGCGTGACGTTGTAGTGGTTGATCCAGCAGGTGCCGGCCTGCAGCTGGGCGATCACGCGGTGCGCGCGCGTCAGGTCTCTGGTGAACACCCCGGCCGCGAGCCCGAACTCGGTGGCGTTGGCGCGCGCGATCACCTCGTCCTCATGGTCGAACTCGAGCACCGCCATCACCGGGCCGAAGATCTCCAGCCGCACGATGTCCATGTCATCGTGACAGCCGTCGAACACCGTCGGGGCGACGAACCAGCCGCGCGCGAGCTCGCCGCTGGTCACGCGCCCTCCGCCGGTGAGCACGCGCGCGCCCTGCGCCTTACCGCGGGCGATGAAGCCGAGCACCTTCTCCATGTGCTCCTGCGAGATCAGCGCGCCCACCTGGGTAGCGGGATCGAGCGGATCGCCGATACGCATGGCGGCGGCGCGCGCGCGCAGCCGCTCGATGAAGGCGCCGTGGATGCTCTTATGGACGAACACTCGCGTGCCGTTCGAGCACACCTCGCCCGCGGAGTAGAAATTGCCGAGCAGCGCGCCGGCGACCGCATTGTCGAGCTGCGCGTCCTCGAACACGATCAGCGGCGATTTGCCGCCGAGCTCGAGCGTCACCTGTTTGAGCGAAGCGGCGGCGTCCGCCATCACTGCCTTGCCGGTGCCGACCTCCCCGGTGAGAGAGATCTTGCGGATGTCGCGCTGGCGGGTGAGCAGGCGGCCGGTGTCAGCGTGGCCCTGTACCAGCTGGAACACCCCGTCCGGCAGTCCCGCCTCGGCGAAGATTTCCGCGAGCTTGATCGCGGTCAGCGGGGTCAGCTCCGCGGGCTTGAAGATCATGGCGTTGCCGCAGGCGAGCGCCGGCGCGGCCTTCCAGCAGGCGATCTGCAGCGGGTAGTTCCAGGCACCGATCCCGGCCACCACTCCGAGCGGCTCGCGGCGCGTATAGCCGAACGCGGCCGGACCCAGATCGAGATGCTCGCCGGCGATGCTGGCGGCCAGGCCGCCGTAGTACTCGAGGCACTCCGCGCCAGACAGTACGTCGACGACGCGGGTCTCGGAGATCGGCTTGCCGGTGTTGCGCGTCTCGAGCTCGGCCAGCTCGTCGTTACGCGCGCGCAGCAGCTGCGCCGCGCGCACCAGCACGCGCCCGCGGGCCGCTCCCGGCAACGCCGCCCAGGCACGCTGCGCCGCGCGCGCCCGCGCGACCGCGGCATCGATTTCGGCGGCGCCGTCCACCGCGAGCTCCGCGAGCGTCGCACCGGTCGCGGGGTTGATCACGACGAGCCTGTCGGGCCGGCCGGCTGCCGCGGGCACCGGCCGCGCGCCCGCCGCGCCCGCGGCTGCGGCGCCCTGCTGCGCGTAGTCGCGCAGCCGCGCCTCGACGAACGCCGTCAACATGGCGCGCGCGGACTCGCTGTCGGCCTCCTGCCACTCCGAGAGCGCGGCGCGCAGCCACACGCCGTCGATCATCGCGGCGATCATGCCGGCGAGCGTGCGCGCTTCGGCGGCGGGAATCAGCGGGCGCAGATCGTTCCTCAGGTTCGAGAGCATGCGGCGCTGGTAGGCGGTCTGCACGCGCTTCAGTCCGCGCACGTGCAGCACCTGGCCCCAGAACGCGAGCCAGGCGGTGCCGGTGCGCTTGTCGAACTCCTCGGGCGCGAGATTGATGTCGATGACCGCCTGAACGCGTCCGCGCGGCGTGCCGGCGAGTGCGAGCCGCGCGCGCATGCGCGCCGCGAGATTGCGCGCCAGCGCCCTGAAAGCCGCCTCCAGCAGTCCGTCCTTGTCGCCGAAGTAATGTGCGACCAGACCCGGTGACACTCCCGCGCGCCGCGCGATCTGCGCGAGAGTCGTGCCGACGTAGCCGACCTCGGCGAGACTGTCGATCGTGACCTCGATGAGCTGCGCGCGCCGGGCCTCCTCCAGCTCATCGCGCGGCACGGCGGGTCGCGCCTGCGCGGCAACCCTGAGAGACGTTGATCGTCTGTTCAATGCACGACTCCAGAAACCCAGAGGCGCGGCCGCCTCCGGCCCGTCGGAGCGCCACCGGGCTCCAGGACGCAGGCCATGATAACTCAAATACTTGGGCGCGTTTTTACGCTTGATGAAGTGATCCGTTAAACGGCCATTCAAATTGGCCGCGGATCATGCGGGCGGAAGACCCGCCTGCGCTACGCCGTCCATGCCGGCCATGGCGTGGGAAGCCAGCGTACCGATGTAATGGCGGCCCTTGAAGGCGTACCACAAGAGGCCCGTTCCAAGGATCACACCCGTGTACGCGAAGGCACCCCACGTGTTGTACCAGGGCGTGCCGTAGACCGCCTCGCGCGGCCAGGCCAGGTTGAGGGCCATCCCGGCGCCCCACAGTACCGCGACGACATTGACCAACAGTCCCCACCGGCCCATCGTGAAGTAGCCGCCCGCCGCCAGATCTGCCGGGGGCCAGTGCCCGCGCAGACGCTTCATCAGCAGCGGGCCCGTGACCATCAGGTACGCCATGTAGATCATGATGACTGCGATCGAAGTCAGCACGGTGAAGATCTTCGGCTGACCGATGTTGACGACCAGGATCAGCGCGGCAATCACCCCGATCACCACGGCGGGAACGATTGGCGTCTGAGTGTCGGGATTCACCCGCGCGAGTTTCTCCCCGAACGGCAGCGCATTGTCGCGCGCCATCGCGAAGGTCAGGCGGATGGCGGCGGTATGCACGGCCAGCGAGCACACCGTCACCGCAATCACGATGCAGGTCAGAAATACCTTGCCCAGGGGGCCCCACATCACCTGCTCGACGATGTATTGCAGGCCGCCGCTGTTGCTGGCGATCTGCGGGTCCTTGAGATTGGGCGCCGACATGACCGCGAACACCAGGATCGCGCCGCCGATGACGAACGAGGCGAGGATGGCGCGCAGAATCGCCATGGGAGCGGTGCGCCGCGGCTCGAGCGTCTCCTCGCCCAGCGAGCTCGCGGTGTCGAATCCGTACATCACGTACCCGGAAGCCAGCGACGCCACCAGAAATGCGCCCACAAAGCCGCCGCTGGCACCGGCGCCATATCCGTTGGTCGAGAAAAACACCTCGGGTCCGCGCCTGGTGTGAAGCGCCAGAATGATTGCGATGAGGCAGGCGGCGATCAGCTCGATGAAAACGCCGGCGCTGTTGATCGTCGCCATCAACCGCACTCCGAGCGCATTGACGACGGTGGTGAAGAGGATCAGAACCGTACCGAGGAGCACCGCGTTGGTGGCGAAATCGTAGGCACCCTTGCCGTCGCCGACGATCTGAAAGCCGCTCCACAGCCGTGGCAGGTTCAGTTGCAGAGCCAGCACCACCGCCGACAGCGTAACGATCGACGCGGTGAGCATCAGCCAACCCGCGGACCAGCTCACAATGCGGCTGCCGAGCTGCTTGGACCAGTTATAGACCGATCCTGCGACGGGGTACTTGGCGGCCAGCTCCATGAAGCACAGTGCGACCGCCAGTTGGCCGACGAGTACCATCGGCCAGGACCACAGGTAGGCAGGGCCCGCGGTGCCGAAACCGAAGTAGAACAGCTGGAAAGTGCCGGTGAGGATCGAGATATAGCTGACACCGGCGGCAAAGCTGCCGAATTTTCCGATCCCGCGATCGAGCGACTCCTTGTATCCGAAGTGCTCCATGCCGCTGTCGGTCCGCGCGGTGTCGGCGTTCTTAGGCATGCGTGTTGCGAGTGTGCTCGCGCAGTCGCGCCAGCACATGCGTTATTACGACACCGTGCTGTAATAACGCGCCATCTGGCATGGCGCCGAGCAAACGGCTTGGGCTCCGAGATTCAAGGGCCTGCATGATGGATGGCATTCGCTGATGCCGCGGCGCATGTCGCTTCCGTTCAAAGGTGTCGGCGCGCACGTGCTCGTCGCCCGCGGCCCCGGGGCCCAGCATCGCGCCGCTATGCAGCCCTTCTCCGGCCTGGCGCTCCTCAAACGCGGTCTCACCGGCCAGCGCGGCTGGACGCCGCAATGGCGCAGTCCGCAACCAAAGCCCGTTTACGATGCGCTGATCGTCGGCGGCGGCGGACATGGGCTTGGGACCGCCTACTACCTCGCGAGCGAGCATCGGCTGGGAAGCGTCGCGGTGCTCGAGAAGGGCTGGATCGGCGGCGGCAACACCGGGCGCAACACCACCATCATCCGCTCGAACTACCTGTTCGACGAGAGCGCGGCGCTCTACGACCACGCGCTGAAGCTGTGGGAAGGTCTGGCGCAGGCGCTCAACTACAATGTAATGTTCTCGCAGCGCGGCGTGATGATGCTCGCGCACACCGTGCACGACATGCAGGTGTCCAAGCGCCACGTGCACGCCAACCGCGCCGCCGGCGTCGACAACGAGTGGCTGACGCCCGAAGAAGCCAAGGCCTTCTGCCCGCCCCTAAACCTCCAGGGCCTGCGCTACCCGGTGCTCGGCGCGGCGCTGCAGCGCCGCGGCGGCACCGCGCGGCACGACGCGGTGGCCTGGGGCTACGCCCGCGCGGCCGACGCGCTCGGGGTCGACATCATCGAGAACTGCGAGGTCACTGCGATCCGCCGCGACGCCGCTGGTGCGGTGGAAGGCGTGGAGACCACGCGCGGGCCCATCCGCGCGCGGCGCGTCGGCGTCGCCGCCGCCGGCCACACCAGCGTCATCATGAAAATGGCCGGCATCGAGCTGCCGCTCGAGAGCTATCCGCTGCAGGCACTGGTGTCGGAGCCGGTGAAGCCGGTGTTTCCCTGCGTCGTCATGTCCAACACCATTCATGCCTACATCAGCCAGTCCGACAAGGGCGAGCTGGTAATCGGCGCCGGCACCGACGCCTATACCTCCTACACGCAGCGCGGTGGGCTGCACATCCCGAGCCACGCGCTGGAGGCGATCTGCGAGCTGTTTCCGCTGTTCCGGCGCCTGCGCATGCTGCGCAACTGGGGCGGGATCGTCGACGTGACGCCCGACCGCTCGCCGATCATCGCCAAGACGCCGGTGCCGGGACTGTACGTCAACTGCGGCTGGGGCACCGGCGGCTTCAAGGCGACGCCCGGCTCCGCCCATGTCTTCGCCTGGACCATCGCGCGCGACGACCCGCACCCGATCAACGCGCCCTTCACGCTCGAGCGCTTCCGCGAGGGTCTCCTGATCGACGAGGCGGCCGCCGCGGCGGTCGCGCACTGATGGGGTCCTGAAGAACATGCTCCTCATCCAGTGCCCCTACTGCGGCGAGCGTCCCGAGCCCGAGTTCACCTACGGCGGGCAGGCGCACGTCGCGCGTCCGCGCAACCCGGCGGCCGCCTCCGACGAGGAGTGGACGGCTTTTTTATACCGGCGCGCCAACACGCGCGGCGTGCATGCCGAGCGCTGGCGGCACATGCACGGCTGCGGCCGCTTCTTCAACGCGCTGCGCGACACGACCACCGATCATTTCCTCGCCACCTACAAAGTCGGGGAGCCGCCGCCCGGAGCGCCGCCGTGAACCAGGGCCTGCGCACCTCCGCCGGCGGCCGCATCGATCGCTCACGGGCGCTCGACTTCACCTTTGACGGCCGCGCGTACACCGGCTACGCGGGCGACTCCCTCGCCTCGGCA
>Ga0209007_1000131_pt1 | contig 44386 bp, 47 predicted proteins | sample JacPinW_OM1H0_O2_FD_187961 | JGI IMG/M metagenome (GOLD analysis project Ga0209007, IMG submission 187961) | Forest soil microbial communities from Algoma, Ontario, Canada - Jack Pine, Ontario site 1_JW_OM1H0_O2 (SPAdes) (version 2) | ecosystem: Environmental > Terrestrial > Soil > Boreal... | reverse complement strand
ACCGGAATCGGCTGGATATTGGCGGAGCGGCTATTCTCGCTGCAGTTCACGCTCGATCCGTTGGTGTGGGTCGCCGGCCTGGTGTGCGGTACGGTGCTCGTCGGCCTGAGCGGAACCCTGGCAACGCGCAGCGTGATCAATACGCCGCCCATCGTCACGCTGCGGGACGAGTGACTTAAGTAACCTCGATGATCAACCAGCCGATGGGAATCGGAATGCCGCGCGGCGGCAGTGCCTCGATCCGCACGCTATAGGTGCCCGCCGACAGGCCGGTGGAATTCAGCGTCACTCGCAGCTCGCCGTTCGAATCCTTGAGCAAGTTGTTGAGCACCAGCGCGCGGCCCTGGTCTTTCTTGTCGACGAATAGGCGAAATTGCAGAAGTTTTTGCGTGTAGCCAAGATCGATGTGCACGTCCATCAACAGCGGCGCCGCGCGATTGAGTTTTATCACCGCCCGGTCGATGCCCGGCGCGTGATCGGGAGTGATATAGATCGCCTTTTCGGTGGCCGGCTGCACCAGCGGGCCTTGGCTTATCACGCGCTTGGTGTCTTCCAATTTTCCCTGCAGCGATGAATATTTCCCCGCGATGGCCCAGGCGGTCACCAAACACACGAAGGCAAACACCGCCAAACCGATCAGCAAATAAATGCTCTTCCACCAGGGCGGCTTTGGCTCGCCGAGATCCTGCGGCCGACCGCTGGCTTCCAGCAGCTTGAGGCTGGCATGGGCGCGCTCGGATAGCTTCAGTTCATTCAAATAATCGGGATGTGCGTGGCACCACTGCTCGAGATCTCGAGCGCCCTTGAAGGGCAATTTGTTTTCCAGATACCGTTCAACGAGATTGTGATCTTCGATGAATTTCTTGTCGAAGCGCGGCGAAACTGGTGCCGGCTTTGCAGCCGGTTTTCCCTGTGCGATGGTGCGGGCGTTCATGGCGAAACATTCCTTATCTACCTATTTTGCCGGGTCGGCCGCGCGCAATATGTGAAATGATCGGCATATGCGTCCGCCCAAGTCGCTGGGCTGAGACAGCCGTCACGATTTGGCCATGACGCCCGCCATCACGTCGCAGACTGCTCCAATTGCGGCCTCGCGAGTGCTCGACTTGCGCCACACGGCGCCGACGCTGCGCGAGGGCGTGGGATTGGCGAATGGCCGAATGGCGAGGCCGCGCTGCGATCCATACGGCGATTCCACCGCCATTTCGGGGAGCAAGGTGATCCCAAGTCCGGCGACCACCATTTGCCGCAAGGTCTCGAGACTGGTGGCGCGAAAATCCTCGGGCTCGCGCACATCGACCCGGCTGCACACCTCCAGCGCCTGGTCACGCAGGCAATGGCCGTCTTCCAGCAAGAGCAGAGTCTGGCCCTTAAGATCGGCCACCTTGATGGTGTTTTTGGCGGACAGCGGGTGATGGGTGGGAAGCGCCACCGTAAACGCCTCTTGGTACAGCGCACGCGTCTCCAGGCCGTCTTGCAGCACGGGCAGAGCCATGATCCCCAAGTCGATCTCGCCGTCGCGCAGGCGCTTCAGGAGCGCCTCTGTTTGGTATTCGTAAAGCATCAGGCCGAGTTGCGGCACGGCTTTACGGATCTTCGGCATGATGCGGGGCAGCAGATAAGGCCCGATCGTCGGAATGAGCCCGACCTTGAGCTTGCCTGCGAAAGGATCGGTATTGCTGCGGGCCAGCGCGATGATTTCATCGCTTTCGTCCAACATGCGCCGCGCTCGCACCACGATCTGCTTGCCGACCTCGGTGAGCTGCACGTTCTTCGGTTGGCGTTCCACCAATTTGACGCCCAGGTACTCTTCCAGTTTCTTCAGCTGCGCCGACAAAGTCGGCTGGCTCACGAACGTGCGCTCGGCCGCCTTGCCGAAATGGCCGGTGTCGGCCAACGCCACCAAATATCTGAGATCCTTGAGATTTATAGCCATAGATACAGTCTATCAAAACAATCATTATAATCAATGCAATGAATTGCCGATCCGCTGTTAAGATACACCGAAGTTTTCAAAACCTGTCTGAGGAGTTCTGCATGTCTCTGATCAATACTGAAATCAAGCCATTCAAGGCCACGGCCTATCACAATGGCAAATTCGTCCCGGTGACGAACGAAACGCTCAAGGGCAAGTGGTCCGTGTTCGTGTTTTATCCCGCGGATTTCACCTTCGTATGCCCGACCGAACTCGGCGATCTCGCCGACAACTATGCCGAATTCAAGAAATTGGGCGTGGAAGTGTACGGCGTATCCACCGACACGCATTTCGCGCACAAGGCGTGGCACGACACCTCGGATACCATCCAGAAGGTGCAGTATCCGTTGGTCGGCGACCCGACCGCGACGCTGGCGCGCAATTTCGAAGTGCTGATCGAGGATCAGGGCTTGGCGTATCGCGGCACTTTCGTGATCGATCCGGAAGGCAAGATCAAGGTGATGGAAGTGCACGACAACGGCATCGGCCGCGACGCGAAGGAATTGCTGCGCAAGGTCAAGGCGGCTCAGTATGTCGCTTCGCATCCGGGTGAAGTGTGCCCGGCGAAGTGGACCCCGGGCGCTGACACGCTCAAGCCATCGCTCGACTTGGTCGGCAAGATCTAACGAAGATCCGGCGGTAATCTTGCGGCCCCGGCAAACGCCGGGGCCGCGATTCTAAAGAGGACAGCATGCTCGACAGCAATCTTAAACTGCAGTTAAAGGGGTATCTGGAGCGCATCTCGCAGCCCGTGCAAATCGTCGCATCCCTGGACGACAGCGAGAAATCCCAGGAAATGCTCGACCTGCTGAACGACATCGAGTCCGTATCGAACCTGGTCAAGCTCGACGCGCAGCGCGACGATGCTCAGATTAAACCCTCGTTCGCGTTGCGGCGGCCCGGCGCCCAGGCGCAGGTCCGATTTGCGGGCGTGCCCATGGGCCACGAGTTCACCTCGCTCGTGCTCGCGCTGCTGCAGACCGGCGGCTATCCGCCAAAGATCGACGAACCGGTCGTGGAACAGATCAAAAGTCTCGACGGCGATTACAACTTCGAGACCTTTGTTTCGCTGACCTGCCAAAGCTGTCCCGACGTGGTGCAGGCGTTGAACGCCATGGCGGCGCTGAATCCGAGGATTCGCCACACCATGATCGATGGCGCGGTGTTTCAGGACGAAGTCGCGCGCCGCGAAGTGATGGCCGTGCCTGCGGTTTTCCTGAATGGCGAACCGTTCGGTCAAGGGCGCATGGAGCTTGCCGAGATCATTCAGAAGCTGGATTCGGGCGCGGCCAAACGTGAGACGGAAAAGCTCAACGCCAAGGCGCCTTACGATGTGCTGGTGGTGGGCGGTGGGCCCGCGGGAGCCGCGGCCGCGATCTACGCGGCGCGCAAAGGCATTCGCACCGGCATCGCCGCCGAACGCCTGGGCGGCCAATTGCTCGACACGGTCGGCATCGAGAATTTTATATCAGTCAAAGAGACCCACGGCCATAAGCTTGCGTCGGGGTTCGAACAGCATGTAAGTACCTACGATGTGGACGTGATGAACCTGCAGCGCGCGGAAGCGCTGATTCCCGGCGATCTGATCGAGGTGAAGCTGAGCGGCGGCGCGTCGCTCCGGGCCAGATCCGTCGTGATCGCGACAGGTGCGCGCTGGCGCGAGATCAACGTGCCCGGCGAGCGCGAATACCGCAATCGCGGTGTCGCGTACTGCCCGCACTGCGACGGTCCGCTGTTCAAGGGCAAGCGGGTGGCGGTGATCGGCGGCGGGAACTCCGGCGTCGAAGCAGCCATCGATCTCGCGGGGCTCGTGAGCCATGTCACCCTGATTGAATTCGATCCGCAGCTGCGCGCGGATGCCATCCTGACGCGAAAGCTGTCGAGCTTGCCGAATGTCGCCGTCATAACCGGCGCGCAGACGACAGAAGTGCTCGGCGACGGTCAGCGCGTCATCGGGCTCAAGTACAAGGAGCGCGCCAGCGGCGAGCTGCGCAATCTGGAGCTCGCCGGGGTATTCGTGCAAATCGGCCTGATTCCCAACACCGATTGGCTGAAAGGCACGGTCAAGCTGTCGCCGCGCGGTGAAGTGGAAGTCGACGCGCGCGGCGGGACCTCGGTGCCGGGCGTTTTCGCCGCCGGCGATTGCACTGTTGTGCCCTATAAGCAAATCGTCATCGCGGTGGGCGAAGGCGCCAAGGCGTCCTTAAGTGCCTTCGATCATCTCATTCGCTCGCCTCTGTCAGCGGCTGCGTGACAATGGCGGAGTCCGGGCATTCACGCCGATTTTCCGCCGGGGTAGTGGTCATCCACATGGCGCAAACAGGCGTGCAATACCTGTTGTTGCGCGCCTATAAAAATTGGGATTTCCCGAAAGGTTTGGTCGAGCCGGGCGAGCAACCGCTGGATGCGGCGGTGCGCGAAGTGAAAGAGGAAACGACGCTCGTGAATCTCGCGTTCGATTGGGGCCACGAGTACATGGACACGGGCCCCTATAACAAGGGAAAGATTTCCCGGTACTACCTGGCGCGCAGCAACGACACGCAGGTGCATTTGCCGATTAATCCAGAACTGGGGTTTCCGGAACACCAGGAGGCGCGTTGGGTGGGCTTTGAAACCGCGCTCAACATGGTTTCGCCGCGCCTCAAGCCCGTGATTCACTGGGCAGGCGATATCATCGCCGCGCCCGCGGCGGGCGCCGCTGCTATCGCTGCCGTCAAAGAGTGATCGTCAAAGAGTGATGCTGCCTCGGCCGATCTCGAGTACATCGCCGCCGACAAAAACTTGCGCCTCGCGATTCACGTCGAGCAACAGCGTGGATGGCCGGCCCACGAATTCTCCCTGCGAAATCTGCAGCTGAACCGGCAGCGCACGCTTCATCGTCAGACACCATGCGCCGAAGTTGGCGGTGGCCGATCCGGTCGCGGGATCCTCGAGAATGGCGCCCCCATCCGGAAAGAAAAAACGCGCCAGCGCCTGATCGCGGCCGCCCGCGGCCCTGCCCTCCAGGCAAAACACGTAGGCCATGCTGTGGCCGTCTTCGCTCACGATCTTTGCCATCGCGGCAGCCGTGGGAACCGCGCGGCGCACGGCATCGGTCGAGGTGAGCGGCACGACCAGTTGTTCTTTGCCCGCTTTGACCCACAACGGACGCTCACCGATGTCTCGTGTTTCGAGTCCCAGCGCCGCGGCGAGGGTGTCGCGCGATACATCCAATTCGCGCGAGCTGGCGCCCAAGGCGCTCAAGGTCCAGCGATCGCCGCTGGCGCGCACCGGTATGAGGCCCGCCTTCATCTCCAGCTCCAGCGAATTGCCGCCCAATTTCAAGTCGCGGCAAACGTGTGCGCTGCCGAGCGTTGGATGACCCGCGAAAGCCATTTCATACGCGGGTGTGAAGATTCGCACTCGCGCGTTCGCCCGGGTGGAAGGCAGAATAAAAGTGGTTTCCGACAGGTTGAACTGGCGCGCCAGCGCTTGCATCTCTTCGGTGCTTAAGCCGCCGCCGTTTTCAAATACGCACAGGGGGTTGCCGGTAAACGGGCCCTGGTTCTGGGTAAACACATTGACGATGCGGAACGGGTGAATTGCCATGGGCAGATTATCTCACCCGTCCGCGATCGCTTGGTTGCATTCATCTTGAGAATCGCGTTACGGCCGGACCACTACGACCGGCGCCGGGGCGATGACCGCCACGCGCGGACCGTAGTAACCGCGGTGATAACCATAAGGCGCTACGACGCAGCCGCTCATCGCAATAATACTCATAGGAATCAATAACATAAATAGCTTACGCATGACATCCTCCAAACGGGTTTTGTAGCTCTCAGATAGTCAAACGCGGCAGCCTCCCGGGGCGATGACATCATGAATAAACCTTAAGGCGCGGAAAGAACGCCGGCTCAAAGCGCCGCAAGGGCGCCGCGGGCCTGAAGGCCCCAGGAGGAGCTCACGCCAGAGAGTGGAAGACCTTTTGCACGTCGTCGTCCTGTTCGAGCTTGTCGATCAGTTCCAGCACTTCCTTTGCCTGATCCTCCGGCAATTCGATCGGCATGGAGCAAATGTATTCGTGCTCGGCGGACAGCGGCGTAATGCCGCGACGCTCCAGCGCTTCCTGCAGCTTGCCGAAGTCATTGAACGCGCCGCGGATCACCAGTTGCGGCTCGCCCTTATCGCCGGTGCTGTCGCCCATCTCCTCGAGCCCGTAGTCGATGAGATCCAATTCGAGCTCGTCGTGATCCTTGACGTGAGACGGATCGAGGCGAAACACGCCCATTTTTTTGAATAAAAAGCTGACGCTGCCCGTGGTTCCCATATTTCCGGCGCCCTTCATGAAAATGTTGCGCAACGATGCGATCGTGCGGGTGGGATTGTCCGTGGCGGCCTCGACCAGCAGGGCAACACCGTGCGGCGCATAGCCCTCGTAGATAATCTCCGCATAGTTGGCCGCGTCCTTACCGGAGGCGCGGCGAATCGCGGCATCCGTCTTGTCCTTCGGCATGTTGACGGCGCGTGCATTTTGCAGCACCCGGCGCAGCGTCGGATTCGCTGCGGGATCGGGGCCGCCGGCATGCACGGCGATCGCGATGTCCTTGGCGACCCGAGTGAATTGCTTGGCCATGCGGTTCCAGCGAGCGAACATGGCGTGTTTTCTGACTTCAAATATGCGTCCCATGCCGACTATGGTAGCAATACGCGGTCAAACCGCTAGACTTGCGCTTCCAAACCTTACGGCATTTCCCATGAGCGCAGTCCCGGCAGACTCGATTGAAAACAGCGCGAGCTTCCGCGATCTCGGCCTATCCGATGAGGTGCTGCTGGCGCTTGCCGATGTGGGCTATGAGTCGCCTTCGCCGATTCAAGCCCAAACCATCCCGGTGCTGCTGTCGGGCAAGGACATGCTCGGGCAGGCGCAGACCGGTACGGGCAAAACCGCGGCATTTGCGCTGCCGGCGCTCACGAAAATCGATCTGGCGCGGCACGAGCCGCAGGTGCTGGTGCTGGTTCCCACCCGCGAATTGGCGCTGCAAGTATCGGAAGCTTTTCTTCGCTATGCCGCGCATTTAAAGGGATTCCACGTGCTGCCCATCTACGGCGGCCAGAGTTATCAGCCGCAGCTGAACGCATTGCGGCGCGGCGTGCATGTCGTCGTCGGCACGCCTGGCCGCGTCATCGATCATATGAATCGGGGCACCTTGAAACTTTCGGGTTTGACGCTGTTGGTCCTGGACGAAGCGGACGAGATGCTGCGCATGGGCTTCATCGACGCGGTCGAAAGCATCCTCGAGCAGACACCGCCGCAGCGCCAGGTGGCCCTGTTCTCAGCGACCATTCCTGCGCCCATACGCCGGATCGCGGCGAAGCACCTGCGCACGCCGGTGGAAGTCACGATCAAGAGCAAGACCAGCACGGCAACCAATATCCGGCAGCGGTATTGGATGGTGAGCGGCATGCATAAGCTGGATGCCCTGACGCGCATCCTGGAGGCGGAAACATTCGACGGCATGCTGGTGTTCACGCGCACCAAGCAGGCCACGGTGGAGCTGGCGGAAAAACTCGAGGCACGGGGTTTCGCGGCCGCGCCCTTGAACGGCGATATTGCCCAGCCGCTGCGCGAGCGGACGGTCGCGCGCTTGAAGGCCGGGCAGATCGACATCCTCGTCGCCACGGACGTGGCGGCCCGCGGACTGGATGTGGATCGCATCAGTCATGTCGTGAACTACGATGTGCCCTACGACACCGAATCCTATGTGCATCGCATCGGCCGCACGGGAAGAGCGGGTCGCACGGGCGAGGCGATCCTGTTCATCGCGCCCCGCGAGCGCAACATGCTGCGCGCCATCGAGCGAGCCACGCGGCAAGTCATCGAGCCCATGAACCTGCCGAGCGTCGACGCCGTCAATACGCTGAGAATCGCCAAGTTCAAGCAGCGCATCGCCGAGAGCGTCGCCAAGGGCGACGGCAATCTTTACCGGCCAGTGTTGGAGCAGCTGGAAACGGAATCCGGAATGGCTTTGATCGACATAGCCGCCGCGCTCGCGAGCCTGTCGCAAGGCTCTACCCCCTTGTTGCTGGCGCAAAAGGCTGAGCGGCCCGCGGCACAAGAACGAGCCGCGACGCAGGAACGACCCGCAGCGCCGGAACGACCCGTGGGGCGCGAGCCAAGCCGAGCGCGGGATTCGCATCGCGAGGAGCGTCCGCGCAAGTCGGGTCCTGCTCAGATGGAAACTTTTCGCATCGAAGTCGGGTCGGTACATGGTATCAAGCCCGGAAACATCGTCGGCGCCATCGCCAACGAAGCGGATATCGAGGGTGTGCACATCGGGCGCGTGGACATTCGCGAAGACCACAGCTACGTGGACTTGCCGGAGGGCATGCCGAAGGAGATATTCAAGCAATTGCAGAAGGTGCGCGTGGCCGGCCGGGAGTTGCGGATCAGCCGCGTGAGCGAAAAGCCCCCGAAACCGCCGCGCGCGACGCTTGGGCGTCACCCCGGCGCGGTTGCGCGGGAGGCGCGGCCTGCGAAGCCAAAGATAGCGGCTCGCCGGCGCACTAAGAATTGATGTCAAAACCCAAACCTAGAGGAGTGAATCATGGGCAAAGGTATGGATCGTAAAAAGGAAGACAAGAAGAAACCGACCAAGACATTGGAGGAGAAGCGCGCCGCCAAGCGCGAAAAGAAAGCCGCGCGGGGCTGACGCCCGAATACGCGTAGCGCGGGCAGCGCGAGCCGCTGGAGACAGACTCCTAAACCACGCGGCCGCGCCGCCCGCCGCTGCGGAAATCGCGGATATTCGCCGCCATTTCGTCGATGCAGCGCTGTCTAGCTTCACGCGCCGCCCAGGCGATGTGAGGCGTCACCAATAGATTCGGAATGTGACCGTCCAATAGCGGCTCGCCGTACGCCGGCGGCTCCTGCGCCAGGACGTCGATGCCGGCGCCGCCGAGCCGCCCCGCCTTGAGGGCGGCGGCCAGCGCCGGGCCGTCAATCAGCGCGCCGCGCGCCGTATTGATCAGCAAGGCGTCGGGCTTCATCAGCGCAAGCTCGCGCGCACCGATCATGCCGCGGGTTGCATCGTTGAGCGGGCAATGCAGGGAGAGAATGTCCGCGGTGGCAAGCAGCTCATGCAGCGGCACACGACCGGATTGCGGTGCGCCCCCCGGCCGATTGGCGATGCTGACGTGCATGCCGAAGGCCTCGGCAATGCGCGCCGCGCCGCGGCCGAGTTCGCCCCACCCCACCACGCCGAAAATCCGGCCTTGCAGTTCGCGGATGGGATGGGACAGCACCGCGCCGGCCTCGTCTTTCGTCCAGGATCCGTCCTTGGAGAGGCGCGAGAATTCATACACATGTTGGGTCAGGCTCAAGATCAGTCCCCACACGTGCTGGACCACCGAGGCGGTGCAGTAGGCGCGCACATTGCAGACTGCTATTCCGCATTCGCGCGCGGCCACTAGATCCACGTTGTTGGTGCCGGTGGCCGCCAGCGCCACCAGTTTCAAGCGCGGCGCACCCGACAAAAGTTCACGGGTCAACTCGAGCTTATTCAGCAGTACGATATCCGCATCGCTGATGCGTTCGGCAATTTGCGTCTCGCTCGAGTCGTGCAGGATCAGATCGCCCGCCGCCTCGCGCAGCGCTTCAAGGTCGAGGTCGCCGTTCGAGACGGTGTCGTAATCCAGAAATACGGTTTTCAGCGGATGCGCACTCATGACGCGCTAGAATATGCGACCGAAATGAAAATTACCGCAGTACTCACTCTGATCGGCGTCAACGTGCTGGTCTACCTGTTGCAGCTTGCCCGCCCTGAGCAACTCGGAGATTTGCTGGCGTTGTGGCCGCTGCAGCCTTTCGAAGGCCACGTGTTCTTCCGGCCTTGGCAGATCGTCACTTATTCCTTTCTGCATGACACCCGTAACATCTCTCACCTGGGGTTCAACATGCTTGGACTATGGATGTTCGGCGCGGAGATTGAGCGTTATGTCGGTCCGGCGCGTTTGCTGGCCTGTTACTTCGCTTCGGTGGTAACGGCGGCTCTGGCGCAATTGCTGGTTCCGTTTATCGCCGCGGCCCCGTACGGCCCAACCCTGGGTGCGTCGGGCGGTGTCTTCGGCCTGCTGCTGGCATACGCGGCAATGTTTCCGCATCGCAAAGTCGTGCCTTTGATTCCGCCGATTCCAATGCCGGCGTGGCTGTTCGCGACGATCTATGCGGGCATCGAGCTTTTCTTGGGTGTTACCGGAACGCTGTCGGGCATTGCGCATTTTGCGCACTTGGGCGGCATGGTCGGAAGCGCCCTGGTGATCATGCAATGGCGGGCGAGTGCCCGTAAAACCCGCAAGGCCTGAACGATGAACTTTAGAACTCTGATCATAGCTCTCGGTGCGCCAATGCTCGCGGCAGCCGTCGTTCCGGCCCATGCCGAGTGGGTGACCCGCGTCACCGACGGCATCATGGGTACGCGCATCACCGTGGAACTGTGGTCGGAAGACAGGCCGAAGGCCGAAGCCGCCATCGATGCGGTGCTCGACGAAATGCGGCACATCGATGAGTCGATGAGTACGTACAAACCCACGAGCGAAGTGTCCTTGGTCAACGACAAGGCCGCCGATGGTCCGATGCACATCAGCAAGGAACTCTTCGACCTGCTGGTGAAGGCCAAGGAATACTCCGTCATCACCGACGGCGCCTTCGACATCACCTATGCCAGCGTCGGCTACATGTACAATTTTCCGAAGCACATTAGGCCGGATGAGGCGCAGATCGCCAAGGCGCTGCCCGCGGTCGACTACCGGCATGTGATTCTCGACCCGAAGAATCAGACCGTGCAGTTTTCCCAGAAGGGCGTGCGCATCGATCTGGGCGGCATCGCCAAAGGCTATTCGGTCGACTGCGGCATCGATGTCTTGAAGGCGCGCGGAGTGACGCGCGCGTACGTGTCAGCGGGCGGCGACAGCCGGATTATCGGCGATCGTTTCGGCAAGCCCTGGATGGTGGGGATCCGCGATCCGCGCAAAGGCGAAGGCGAGGTCATTGCCAGCATTCCGCTCGTGGACGCGGCAATTTCCACCTCCGGAGATTATGAGCGCTTTTTCGATGAGGGCGGCGTTCGCTACCATCACATCATCGACCCGCACACCGGCCACTCCGCCAGCAAGGTGCGCAGCGCGACCGTGATTGGGCCTTATGCCACGCGCACGGACGGATTGTCGAAGACGGCATTCGTATTGGGGCCGGAGAAGGCCATGGAGATTTACAATCGCATCGACGACATCGACGCCATCATCGTCAAGCTCGATGGCACCGTGGTCTACTCGAAGGGCATGCAGCGCGGCAAGGCGGGCGCGCCGCCGCCGCATTAGCCGCGCCGCGCATCAGCCTCGGCGCTCATCGAAAGGCGATGATTTTCGCCTCTTCACAGGCATTCAAATAGTCGCTGACGATGTTCACCGAGATCGGCCCGAATTCGGCTGACACCGCGTCTCTGATGTCGGCGACCGAGCGCTTGCCGTCGACGAAATTGACGATTTCATAGGCGTAAAGGGCGCTTTTGTCTTGAACATTGACGAAGCGGCTCGAACCGGCGCTCAAGAGCAGGATCTTGTGCAACCGCTCCTCCCCGAGACGATCGCGCAGCACGTCGTCGTTCTGAAAGGTCAGCGGCCCAAACTCGCCGACGCGACGCGGTACTCGCGCCGCCTCCGCCGTCGCGCGCCAGGCCGGTGTCCAATTTGAATCGTGCGATCCTCGCGCTGCTGCGGCTTGGATCAACCAGCCATTCAAGGTTGCTGCTTGGGCTTGCAGCGCCTCAGCGGACGAGGCCAGCGCCTGCGGATGGCTGTGTGTGTACACCCCGAAGGACCGCAAGCCGGCCTGCTCGCGTCGAAGCAATTGCGTCAAGAGATTGCGGGCCTCGAACAGCGCCTCCTCCGGCTTGAGTTCAGGCTGCTGAGTGAGCAGCAGCGCACGGTTGAAGCCCTGGGCCAATCGTTGCTGTGCTCGCGCGGCTAAAAACGGCAGCACCAAAGCCGCATTGGCCGCATCCGCGGTGGCGAAGCTGTAGCCGGACGCCGCACCCAGGAGCGCGACCCGGCGCAGTTTGGTGGGGTCGATCTCCAGCAGCGTGTCGTGATCCGTATGAATGTAAATATCCGGCCAATCGCGCAGATACAGTGAGGGCACGGCGATGGTGGAGGAGTCATAGTCATCGTGATCGCTGCCCTCGGCGTAGGGTGTCTCATCGACAAAGAATGCGTTGCGCGTACCTGAGGCGCCGTCTCGATTTTCGAGGACAGCGGCCTCCTCGTGACTGCCATCCTCGGCGTAGACCGTCGCGCCATCTTTAATCGTCTCGGCCAGTTCCGCACCAATGTCCGTGACGAACGTCGGCAAGGACCAGGGGGTTTGCGTCACATGCAGGACGGATTTGTTCTTGAACAGATCTCCGCCCACCATATCCATGTGGATATCGGCGCGCATCGAGGCCCTGATGTCGGGGTGCCGGCTCAAATAAGCCATGGTGCCCTCGACTTCCGGACCCCAGATGAAGCGCAGCGTTCGCTGCGGGCGTTTCAGGCTGCCGTTGCTGATCAGACGGGTCAGCACGCGCGCGGATTCCAGAATGGTGACGCAACCGCTGCCATTGTCATTGGCGCCCGGCCGCTGGTGATCGAGGTGACAGCTATAGACGATCTCGCCCGCGGCTGGATCGGTGCCGGGAATGGTGCCGGTCACCACCGTCCAATGTCCCGGCCCGACTTCCGCCTTGACATGTGCGCCCAGCAGCACCGGGTGCCCGGCGGCGATTTGCGCGCGCAGATCGCTTGCCGTTGCGCGCGACACCATGAAGGCAAACCCTTGCGGCAGCGAGCCGTCCAAGTGACCCCAGCGCACGATGCTGGTGTCGAGCCCCGACCAGGCCGTGCTCTGATTGGGCATATCGCTGACAATCCCGGCCGCGCCGAATTTGGCCACCGCCAGGCGCTGCACCATCGACAGCACGCCGTCGGCGAGCACGATTTTGCCGCGTACATCCTTTCCAGCGTAGTCCGATTCCGAGGTTCCCGAGCCCACATCGATGAGCGGCGCCTCGACATCGGCGCTGTGGCTGTAGTCGGCCAGCCGAATCGGGTCGGTCGACCAATCGCCCAACAAGGTGTGCTGCGGTTCGATCTGCCACAGCCGCGCGCCCTCGACAGTCCAGGCAATGTGCGAGCGCATCAGACCGTATTCGATCTTGCCGTCGATCGGGAATTGCTCGGCATGCACATCTTGCAAGCCGTATTCCTGCGCCCGCCCCAGCATGAAATTCGCCGCTTGATCGAACTCAGGGGTCGCCGGAACGCGGTGCAATCGGGTCAAGGCGCGCAGGTTTTCGTAGGGTGCGGTGCCGCTGGCCTCGTGGCGCAAGTTCGACCAATCGGTATCGGACAGAAAGGGATGCTGAGCCCAGGCGGCGGAGGACTGAATGACCCAGAGAAGGGCCACGCCCGTACTTGCGCAAAGAATTCGAATCACGGTAATCCCCCGATTGTCAGGCCGCCAAGGATACGCGATCGGACGGTTAAACTCGGCAGAAAGGCCAAGCCTTCAGGGCGCAAGGGAATAAAATGGCGTCCCCGTGAGTCTTAACACTATGGATGACAAGCGCGCTCGGTTTGAGGGGCAGGTGTTGCCTCACCTCGACGCCGCGTATCGGTTCGCTCGGTGGCTGTGCCGCACCGGGGAGGCCGATGACGTGGTGCAGGACGCCATTTTGCGGGCCTTTCGCGGATTCGATGCCTTGAGGGGCTCCGATGCAAAAGCGTGGCTGTTGACCATCGTGCGCAATTGCCATTTGACGGCGGCGAAACAGCAACAGCGGCGGGCATTTGTACCGCTTCCCGAAGAGCACGATGCAGACGATGGTCACGCGATGATAGCGAACGATGCGAATCCGGAGTGCGAGACGATCATTTCCGACCAAAAGCAGGTGCTCGAGCGACTCGTGGCCTCCTTGTCCGAGGAGCACCGCACCGTGTTGATGCTGCGGGAAATAGAGGAAATGGATTATGCGCAGATCGCGGCCGTCACCAACGTGCCGATCGGCACGGTGATGTCGCGCTTGGCGCGCTCGCGCGCCGCCCTCAAGGCCAAATGGCTGCAGGAAGTGGAAGGAGAGCCGCGTGCAATGCGCTGAATCGCTTCGGGTGCAGGCCTATTTCGACCGCGAAGTCGATGCGGTTTCGGCGGCTGAGATCGAGCGGCATGTTGAGCACTGCGGTGCGTGCCGTGAACTGCTGCAAGATCTGGAGAAGGTGCGCAGTGTTTTGCGGAGCGGTATCAGCTATACCGCCGCGCCGCCGGCCCTGCGCGCGCAGATCCTGCAGGCGCTTGATGGTGAAACTGATGCCGCCACTGATCCTACCACCGCCGTTAGAAGTGCAACGCCGGTCAAGTTGCGGCCCGCGCGGCGATTGCGGGCATTTGGCGGACCTGGGTTCAGGATTGGAGCTTTCAGCGGCATCGGCGGCGCCGCGCTCGCCGCAGCCCTGGCGTTTTTTTTCATACTGCCTACTTTAAGTCCGCTCAGCAATGAGATCGTGAGCGCCCATGTGCGCTCGCTGATGCCGGCGCATTTGATCGACGTGGTATCCACGGACAAGCACACGGTCAAGCCGTGGTTTGCGGGCCACGCCGATGTGTCGCCGACGGTCGCCGACTTCGATGCGCAGGGTTATCGCTTGATCGGCGGGCGTGCCGATTACATCGACCATCAGCGCTCCGCGGTGGTCGTATACCAGCACGGCGCGCATGTCATCAATGTGTTCACTTGGGCCGCGAACGGTACGCGCTTACCCAGCAACACGACCCGCAGCGGCTACCACCTGGCGTTCTGGCAACACGGCGATATCCAGTATTGCGCCGTGTCCGATACCGGCTGGGACGAGCTTTTAGGCCTGGTGCGCCTGCTGCGCGAACAACCCTAGCGGCTTTAGGGCGCGGATCCCGGCGGCACGAAGATGGCGACGCCATGGCCGGTTTTTTTGTAGATCCCCAAGGATCCGCCGACGCCCACGCCGACCGCGGAGTTACTGGAGACCGAACTCGAACTGGCGCCCGACCCCACCGACCCGGTTTGGCTGTCGGAAAATCCTTCCAGTATTACGCCATTCGCGCCCACCTTCGCCGCCTGTTCTTTCAAGCCCTCGATCACCTTGTCCACCGTTTTCTGGCCGCCGGTGGTGAATGCGCTGTTCTTCGAGGTGTTGAGAATCGCGATCTCCTCGAACGCTGCCGGCGGGTGCGAGTAGATCCTGACGTCGGCCGGTGAAATAGCCGGGCGCGGCGAACCGGTGATGACGACCGAGTCGGTGGCGCAGGCCGCCAGGGCAATACAACCGCAGATTGCGAGCAGGCGACTCGCGGATATTTTTGTCCCCATGGGTCACTCCTTGTGGAATAGATCTCAACGTAACGAAGTCTTCTCTCCTGAGCTGCAATTATAAAGGAGAGAGCCATGTCGGATGATCAAACGCTGTTGTCGCGCCGCAATGCCCTGAAATGCATGGCGTATGGCGGAGCAGGAACCCTGTTCGCGCTGTCCGGTGGCGTATTCACGCCCATCAATCTCGCCATGGCCGCAGACAACAAAACTGCGGCGGCGAAACTTGGCAGGCCCTTGTTCGTGCAGATCAGCGACACGCATGTCGGATTCAACAAGGATGCCAACCCCGACGTGAATGGCACGTTTGGCGAAACCATCGCACTGGTGAACGCCATGCCGGAACAACCGGCGCTCATCATTCACACCGGCGACATCACGCATTTGTCGAAGGCCGCGGAATTCGACACGGCTCAGCAGCTGTTTTCGCGCCTGAAAACCAGCGAGATGCACACCGTCCCGGGTGAGCACGACACCACTGATGCCACTGTCACCGAGTACTTCAATCGATTTGGCAAGGCGTCCGACAACAAGGGCTACTACAGTTTCGATCACGCGGGAGTGCACTTTGTCGGCCTCATCAACGTGCTGCAGTTCAAGCCAGGCGGCTTAGGCAATCTGGGGGCGGAACAACTTGCCTGGGTTGCTTCCGATCTCAAGGGGAGATCGGCAAGCACGCCCATCGTGATCTTCGCGCACATGCCGCTGTGGACCGTGTATGAGCCTTGGGGCTGGGGAACCGGCGACGCCGACCAACTCATGAGTCATCTGCGCCGCTTCGGCTCGGTCACCGTCCTCAATGGGCACATTCATCAGATCGTTCAGAAAGTCGAAGGCAACGTCACGTTCCATACGGCTCGTTCGACTGCCTATCCGCAGCCGATCGCCGGCGAAGGTCCGGGGCCCGGGCCGCTCAAGGTCCCTGCGGACCAACTATCCAAAATGCTCGGCATTACCAGCGTCTCGGTGGTGAAGCACCCGGCGGGGCTGTCCCTCAACGACTCCACGATTGCCTAGCTCCCATAACCTAAGGAATACACATGAAATTCAAGACATTCAGCTTGCCGCTGATGGCGGCGGCGATGGCAGCGATTTGGGCGGTGTCCGAGGCCGCTGCCCCCAAGAGCATCGAAGTGAAGGACTTCATGTTCATGCCCACGACCTTGACCGTGAATGCGGGCGAAGAAGTTTCGTGGGTGAACAAGGATGACGAACCGCACACCGTGGTGAGCGACACTGGGCTGTTTCGTTCGAGCGCATTGGACACCGACGAGAAGTTCTCGTTCAAGTTCGACAAGCCGGGCACGTACCACTTCACCTGTTCGATTCATCCGCGCATGGTCGGCACCATCATCGTCAAATGAGCCGCCCATGATCAAGCTGACCCTTACCGTCATTGGCGTTCTTTTGTTGGGGGCGCTCGGCACTGCGCTTTTCGTCGCGTCGGGGTTCTACAATATCGGGGCCGACGATCATCACACGAAGGCCACGCTGGCGCTTATCACGCAATTGCGCGATCGTTCCATTCAGGCCCGCCTAGGTTCAATCCAGCCGCAACTTGCGGCGACTCCCGCAATGATCCAGTCCGGCGCGGAGCATTACGCCGCGCTGTGCGTGGGCTGCCATCTGGCGCCGGGCGTGACGAAGTCGGATCTACGGACCGGGCTCTATCCTCACCCGCCGAACCTCGCGCAAGAAGATATTCAAGAATCCCGGCGTACCTTCTGGATCATCAAACACGGCATCAAAATGTCCGCCATGCCCGCCTGGGGAAAAACCCTCGATGATGCGGCGATCTGGGATGTGGTGGCGTTCGTACGCAAAATGCCGGGCATGACGCCCGAGGACTATCAAGGGCTCGCGCGCCGGCCTTAGGCTCGCGCGGTCAGTCGCGGAAATTGTTGAACTGCAGCGGCACGCCGACCTCGGCCTTGCGCAGAAACGCGATCGCCTCCTGCAAATCGTCGCGCTTCTTGCCGGTAACCCTGACCTTGTCGCCCTGCACTTGCGCCTGAACTTTCAGCTTCGAGTCCTTGATCAGCCGTGAGACCTTCCTGCCGGCCTCGGCGTCGATGCCGTGCTTCAAAATCACCAGCTGCTTGGCTCTGGCGAGATTGACTTCCGGATCTTTCACCTCCAGACAACCGACATCGATTCCGCGCTTGGCGATGCGCAGCTTCAGAATCTCCAGCATCTGCTTGAGTTGGAAGTCCGCCGGCGCTTTCATGGTCACGGTGGTTTCTTCCAGCTCGAAGCTCGCTCCCGTGTCTTTGAAATCAAAGCGCTGGGTCAATTCGCGCACCGCCTGATCGACCGCGTTCGTCAATTCATGCGTATCGATTTCCGACACCACATCGAAGGAGGGCATCCTTTAAGTCTCCGCCAGCAGCTGATCCAGGGTGGTTTTCACCTCGTTCACGAATTGAACGTAATGATCGCCGGTCGCGGGACCGGTATACCCGGTGTGAATCTTGCGAACGTTGCCCTTGCGATCGATAAAGATCGTGGTGGGAAAGGCCACGAAGCTCTTCAGCATGGGGAGCTTCTTGGCCGCCTCATCCTTGTCCGAGACGCCGGCGATCAGCGTCGTATATTCGATACCGTAGTGCTGGCGAAAGCGCTGCGTCGCCTCCGCGGCGCGCTGGAAGTCGCCGAAGTGCTCGAATTGCAGCGATACGATCTCCAACCCCTTGTCGCGATAATCCTTGTAGAGCGGCGCGAGAAACGCCGCCTCGTCATGGCAATTAGGACACCAGCTGCCGGCCAGCGCCACGATGAGGACCTTGCCGCGAAATTGCGGATCCTTGGACGACACGGTTTTTCCCGACAGGTCCGGAAAGGCAAAATCGAAGTTCTTGACGCCGGTGCGCATGGCCGTCACGCCGTAGGCGTCCGGAAGCTGGGCCGCGGCGTCGCGCTTGCCGACCCACTTCTCGTGGAACGCGAGGCCCGACCACCAGTCGCCCTCCAGGCTGCCGTCCGCGGCGATCTTTGCCTTGTAGAGAAATACGTGCGCGCCGTCGAAGGTGGATAGATACAGCTCATCACCCTTCACCTGCCCTGCAAGATAGCGATGATCGCCGGTGGAGGTCAGGATCGTACCGCTGACAACGTCATGGGATTGGCTGAACTCGCCGACCACCGCCTCCGGTGCGCCGCTATCATCGATCAGTTTCATCGCCCAACGGCCTGACACGTCGGCATTGTCGCCTGCGGGTTGGCTGAAAAATCGGTAGGTATCGCCCAAGGTCGCATGTAGCGGGACGTGCTGGTTCTTGTCATTCAGCTTGACCAGGAAAATCTCGCCGTGTAGTTCATTTCCCACGGCATCGGCCTTGAGCACGTTCTCGTATCCCGGCATGGGGATTTCCAAATGGGAACCGGTGATCTTCACGTCGCTAAGCAGCAGCCGCTCCTCGCCGTTGATGAGGTAGCCAACGGGATGAGATTCCTGCTGCTTAAGTTCCAGACCGAAGGGCAGCTCGCCGCCCGGCGTCTGAAGCACCACACGGTACGTACCCATTTTCACGTCATTGCCCGCAGGTGCCGCCGCGGTCGGCGCATCGCCTTGATGGCACGAGGCCAGCGCGAGCGCCGCAGTCAGACCTAAGACGAGACGCCGAGTTGTGACCATGATCCGACCTCAATTGATGACCTAACGATACCCGCGTGCCTGCAAAGTGAATAGCTTCGCATATTGACCGTCGGCTGCCATCAGCGCTTCATGACTGCCGCGCTCGACGATGCGGCCTTCCTCGAGCACGAGTATTTGGTCGGTCATGCGCACGGTCGAGAAGCGGTGCGAAATGACGATGGCAATACGATTGCGCGTCAATTCGCGAAAGTGCTCAAAAACCTCGGCTTCCGCGCCGGCGTCGATGGCTGCCGTAGGTTCGTCCAACACCAGAATATCGGCATCGCTGCGCATGAAGGCGCGCGCCAGCGCAATTTTCTGCCACTGGCCACCCGACAATTCGCGTCCGTCCTTGAACCACTTGCCGAGCTGGGCGTGATAGCCGCCCGGGAGCTGTTCCACGAATTCCGCCGCCAGGCCCTTGGTCGCGGCACTGCGCCAGCGTGTCTCGTCGTCGAAGGCGCGCACATCGCCGGCCCCGATATTCTCGCCCACCAGCATCTGGTAGCGCGCAAAGTCCTGGAAAATGACGCCGATGCGCTGGCGCAGCGCGGTCTCGTCCCACTCCTTGAGGTCGAGTCCGTCGAGCAGCACCCGTCCGCTGGTCGGCTCGTAGAGCCTGGTCAACAATTTGATCAAAGTGGTTTTTCCCGAGCCATTTTGCCCCACCAGCGCCAGGCTCTCGCCGGGGCGGACGTGCAGATTGATGCCCGACAATGCCGGTGTGGCCGCGCCCGGATAGACGAACTCCACATCCTCGAAACGGATGCCGTCGCCGGGATTCGGTCCGATGAACTTGTCTCCCTTGACGCCGCCGCGGCCGACCGGTTGTTCCAGGTACTCAAATAAGTTCGACAAGTACAGATTGTCCTCGTAGAGGCCGCTGACCGCCGACAACGCTGCGCTGACCGCTGATTGTCCTTGCCGGAACAGCATGAGGTACATGGTCATTTGGCCGACGGTCATCGCACCCAGCACGGTTTCCACAGCGATCCAGACGTAGCCACCGTACAGCGTGGCGGTTCCAAGCAGTCCCAATCCAAAGCCCCAGGCGTCGCGGCGCAAGGTCAGATCGCGGTCTTCGCGGTACAGGCGGGTAAAGATCTCGCGGTAGCGATCGAGAAATCGGGGTCCCAAATCGAAGAGTTTGACTTCCTTGGCGTAGTCTTCACGCGCCAGCACCGATTCCAAATAGATTTGCATCCGCGACTCGGGCGCGCGCCAGCGGAACAGCCTGAACGCTTCGCCCGAGAATTTCGCTTCGGCGAGAAACGCCGGCAGTCCGGCCAACACCAAGAGCAGTACCGCCCAGGGGGAAAAGCGGTACAGCAATCCGCCGAAGGAAATCAGTGAGACCGCGTTCTGTCCCAACGCGAAGGTCCGCATGACGAGGCTCAACGGACGGCTGGATGCCTCGCGCCGCGCGCGCGTCAGCTTGTCGTAGAATTCGGAATCCTCGAATTGCGTCAGATCCAACGTCAGTGCCTTTTCCAAGATCATGACATTGACGCGTTGACCCAATTGCGCGCGCAACAGCGACTGGGCGAGAGAAATTCCTCGTTGTGCCATCGCGGTGGCGGCAACCAGCAGGGCTTCCAGGGCGACATAACGCACTACATTGTTGAGGTAAGTCGTACCGTTGCGATGATGCAAGTCCGCGGCGTGAATTACCGCATCGACAATTTGCGCGCCCACATAAGCCACGCCCGCCGGCAGCACGCCGGCAATCAAGGTGAGCACGGCGAGCGTGACGCTCAAGGCCTTGTTGGTGCTCCAGACCAGCCCCAGGGCGCGGCTGCTGTACTCGAAGACACCCGCAAGATTGCGGCGCCAGCTACCCGCTCCACCGCCGGCGCCATCCGGCGAATTCGGCGCGCCGCCTACGTGCGGCGAAGTGCCTGAGCTCGGCAGATTGATTGGTCGTAGCTTGGATTGGGCGCTGATGGAAGGTCCCCGCGGTCTATAATATCCGGTCGCAATTGTCTGGTATGGCGGAGTAGTCGTGAAATTCAAGCCCTTGCTCGATCGGTGGAAGAAGACGCCAGCACCGGCGAGGACGGCGAAGGAGTATGCCGTTCGCTTGCCGCTCGATGATGCGGCAAGGCTTCATGCCCTGGTCGAGCTATTTCCCGGGCGCTCGATCGAGGAGATCGTGACGGATTTGCTGGGTGCCGGGTTGGACGAGATTGCCGCGGCCATGCCCTATGAAAAAGGCCCCAAAGTCATATCGCGCGACGATCACGGCGATCCTGTTTATGAGGACGTCGGCCTGACGCCCCGGTTCGTTGAATTGACCCGCAAATACAAGAAAAACCTGGAAACCAGCGCCAAAAAATAGCTTCCCGCCGCCGCCAGTTGACGCTGGCCGCAAAAGACGGCGATACTCACGCCATGTCGACCGCACACATTCTCCGCAACACCTGGTGGTGGCGTCTCCCGTGAGGAGTGGGCTGGCCGTTTAGCTTTCGATTTTTCGTTTATCCAGAACCCATCTCCGCGACCAGTGGCGATGGGTTTTTTATTGTCTTGAGAATGCATGAATGAAACCACCTTTTGACATTGCTGCAGATCTTGATACGCCGGTTTCCGCGTATCTGAAGCTCGCTCCCTTTCGTCCGCGATTCCTGCTGGAAAGCGTCGAGGGCGGCGAGCGGCTGGCGCGCTATTCCTTCATCGGTTTCGGAGATTGTCTCGAGGTTCGCATCGATGCCGAGGGCGTCAACATCGGCGGCGTGCATTCGCCACGGCCGAAAAACAGGCAGGAATTCTTGAGCGTATTGCGCGGCGCATTGGCGCGCGCACCGGGTCCACTCCCAAAGATTCCCGGCGTTCCTTTGTTGGGCGGCTTGGTTGGATACACGGCATACGATGCCGTGCGCTATTTCGAGCACCTTCCCGGCCGAACTCTCGATGCGACCCCGGCGCCGCACGCGCACTATGTCGCGCCGCGTTCGCTGCTGGTGTTCGATCACCTGACGCGCGGCGTGGCACTCCTGCACGATGGAACCGAAGCCGATCGGCAAGCGTTGCGGCGCGAGGTGATTCAGGCGCTGCGCGGCGCCGTGCCCCTGCTCGCGGCTGGAAAATTCTCCAAAGCGCTGCCTTCCTTAACCGAGGAAGCGCACGCGGCGCGCGTCAGACGCGCTCAGGAGTACATTGCATCGGGCGACGTGTACCAGCTGGTTCTCGCGTCGCGATTCGAAGGCAAGCAGAATATCGCGCCGTTCGAGGCCTATCGCGCGTTACGCTTGCTGAATCCCTCGCCCTATATGTTCTTTTGCGAGCTCGGGGATATCACCGTGGTGGGTTCCTCGCCCGAAGCGCTGGTGAAGTGCCATTCGGGACACGCGCAATTGCGGCCCATCGCGGGCTCGCGGCCACGCGGCGCCGATGAGCTGAGCGATAAGGCGCTGGAAGCCGAGTTGCTGGGCGATCCGAAGGAAAACGCCGAGCACGTGATGCTGGTCGATCTCGCGCGCAACGACTTGGGACGCGTGGCGGTCGCGGGCTCGGTGTCCGTCGATCCCTATCGGGTGATCGAACGCTACAGCCACATCATGCACATTGTAAGCGGCGTGAAGGGGCGTTTGAAATCGGGCCAAGATGCTTTCGACCTGTTCGCCGCCACCTTTCCCGCCGGCACGCTGGTCGGAGCGCCCAAGGTTCGCGCGATGGAACTGATCGACGAACTCGAGCCCGTCGGGCGCCAGCTCTACGGCGGGACGGTGGGCTATTTCGGTCAGCACGGCGACATGGATCAGGCCATTACCATCCGCACGCTGGTGTTTCGCGGCGATACTTACAGTTACCAGGCGGGTGGCGGTATCGTCGCCGACAGTTCACCACAGGCCGAGTACGCCGAGTTGCTCGCAAAGAGTGCGGTGCTGCGGCGGGCGCTCGAGCTTGCCGCGGAGGGGCTGTAAATGCCCTCGAACATCTTGCTGATCGACAACTACGATTCGTTCACTTACAACTTGGTGCAGGCGTTTTTGATTCTGGGAGCCGAAGTCGACGTACACCGCAACGATGCCATCGGCGTGGAGCAAGCGCTGGCACAGGAATACACTCACTTGGTGATTTCACCGGGACCCGGCACGCCGAGCGATGCGGGCGTGTCCATGCGAATGATCGAAGCGTTTGCCGGGCGCATTCCGATATTTGGCGTCTGTCTCGGACATCAATCCCTGGTTGAAGTATTCGGCGGCAAGGTGGTGCGTGCCGCGCGGCTCATGCACGGCAAGGTGTCGCCCGTGCTGCATGATGGCAAGGGTTTGTACGCCGGCATGCGCCAGAATTTCGAGGCCGGGCGGTATCACTCGCTGATCGCTGAGCCGGGCTCAATGCCGGCCGAACTCGAAGTGACCGCGCGCACAGCCGAGGGCGAAATCATGGGCGTACGCCACAGGTCATTACCGATCGAAGGCGTGCAATTTCATCCTGAAAGTGTGCTTACGCCGGATGGCCCTAAGCTCATGGGCAATTTCCTGAAGAGCTAAAGTGAACAATCCACGCGAGATTTTGGAGCGGCTGCTGGAGCGGCGGGATTTGAGTGAGGCGCACGCGGGCACGCTCTTGCGGCAGCTGACTGCGCCGGATCTGGCGCCCGCCATGGCCGGCGCGCTGCTCTCGGCGCTGCGCGCCAAAGGCGTCACGGCCGACGAGGTGCGCGGTTTCGCCGGCGCAATGCGCGCGCTGGCATTGAAGCCCGCGCTGCCGGAAGGCCTCGATGCCATCGATATCGTCGGCACCGGCGGCGATGGTTCCGGGAGCTTGAATTTGTCCACCGGCGCGGCACTGCTGGCGGCCGCCTGCGGCCTGCCCGTCGTAAAGCATGGCAATCGATCGATCTCGAGCCGCAGCGGCAGTGCCGACTTGATCGAAGCCATCGGATTCACGTTGCCGCTCGATGAGAATCGCGCCGCAGAGTGTTTCGTGGCCACCGGCTTCACCTTCTTGTTCGCGCCGTACTTCCATCCCGCAATGAAGGCGCTCGCGCCGATTCGCACGGCGCTCGGCATTCGCACCGTCTTCAATTTGCTCGGACCGTTGACCAACCCCGCCGCGCCGCGCTACTTGCTGGTCGGGGCGTACGATGCGCGCACCGCTGAATTGATGGCCGGCACGTTGGCAGGCATGCGCATCGAGCGAGCCTGGGTGGTGCATGGCGCTTCCGGCTGGGACGAGCCGACTCCCATTGGATCTTTCGTGGCATTCGACGTCGCGGGAGATCAGGTCACGCGCCGCGAGGTCAATCCCGAGGAGTTTGGAATTGCGCGTTGCGCGCCACTCGCGCTCAAGGGCGGGGATGCCAAGGCAAATCTCAAAGCCCTGCTCGATGTGTTCGAAGGCCGCGATCAGGGACCGCATCTCGACACGTTGGTATTGCAGTGCGGCTTGGCATTGGTGATTGCCGGGCGCGCCCAAACCCTCGCGGAGGGGATTGCCTTGGCGCGCGCCGTCATCGACAGCGGCAAGGCGCTGGCATGGCTGCAGCGGCTGCGCGCCTTCGCGCTCCACCCATTGGCGCTTCACCGCGATGCTTCGAAGAGGCCCGGATGAGCGGCTTCCTCGACGAGATGGCACGCTCGAGCGCTGCGCGGGCGGCTCAGGCGATGGCCGCTGAGCCGTTCGCCGCACTGGAGCGACGGGCCAAAGCGGCGCCGCACGGGCCGCGGCTGGTTTTGTCGGCTCAAGGGTTCGATGTCATCGCGGAACTGAAATTGATGTCGCCGGCGGCGGGCCGGCTCGGCGCACAAAACGAGGACTGGCTGAAGCGCGTTACCGACTATGCGCAGGGCGGCGCCGCCGCCGTGTCGGTGCTGACGGAGCCCTCGCGTTTCGACGGGTCGCTGGAGCATTTGCAGCAGGCCAGTGCGGCGCTGGCGCCTTTCAAAGTACCCACCATGCGCAAGGATTTCCTGGTGGATCCGTACCAGGTGCTGGAGGCGCGCGCGGCCGGCGCGGGCGGCGTGCTGCTGATCGTAAGAATGCTGTCCCGACCGCGAATGATGCAGCTCCTGGATGCGGCGGCCGAACATGGCCTGTTCGTGCTGCTCGAGGCATTCGACGCCGACGATTTGTACGCCGCGCGAGAAATGCTTACCGCGCGCGCGCAAGGCCCAGCCGGCGGCGCGGATGAGATCCTCGTCGGCATCAATAGCCGCGATTTGCAGACGCTCGAAGTCGTGCCCGAGCGATTCGAGCTACTGGCGCAGCGGCTGCCCGGCGATAGGCCGGCCGTGGCGGAGAGCGGCGTCGCTTCAGCTTGCGATGCCGTGCGCATGATGCGCCTCGGATTTAGGCTGGCGCTGATCGGCACGGCGCTCATGAGCTGCGATGACCCGCGGCAGTTGCTGCGTGAAATATTGGCAACGACACGGACAGTTAAAGCTTAAATGGCTACACTCCGCGCCATGTGGATCAAGATATGCGGCATCACGGGCGCCGATGCGGTCAGCGCGGCAGCGGAAGCCAACGTTGACGCCATCGGCTTCGTTTTTGCGCCGAGCCCGCGGCAGGTCACGCCCGGTCAGGCCGCGCAACTCGCCGCGCTCGCGCCGCCGGGTATTTTGCGTATCGCCGTGGCGCAGCATCCGCTGCAAATGAAAGTCGACGAGATTTGCCGAATCCTCAAGCCGGATTATTTTCAAACCGACGTGGAGGACTTGCGCGAGCTGAAAATACCGGCGCATATCAAGGTGCTGCCCGTCGTGCGGTTCGGACGCAAGACGCCGAATCCCTTGCCCGGTCGCATGTTGTTCGAGGGTCCGTCAAGCGGTATTGGCGAGCTGGCCGACTGGGGGCGCGCCGCAGAACTGGCACGCCAGACCGAAGTGATTCTGGCGGGCGGCTTGTCGGCGCAAAATGTCGCCGAAGCCATTCAGGCGGTGCGGCCTTTCGGCGTGGATGTCAGCAGCGGCGTCGAATCCGAACCGGGGGTCAAGGATCCGGCGAAGATCCACGAATTCGTGCGCGCCGCGCGCGCCGCGGCGGCGTACATGGAAGGCGAATCATGAGTTCACGGTTGCGCGCCGACCCGGCGGTGGCCGCGAGCATGCCGGACGACAAGGGGCGGTTCGGCGCATTTGGCGGCCGCTACGTGCCGGAGACACTGGTGCCCGCGCTCGATCGGCTGCAGGCCGGCATCGACCGGTATTTGCATCAGCCCGAATTTCAAGCCGAGTATCACCAAGAGCTCAAGAGCTGGGTGGGCCGGCCCACCGCACTGTCGCCCGCGCCGACTTTGAGCAAGCGCTGGGGTGCGCAAGTTTGGCTGAAGCGCGAGGACCTCGCGCATACCGGCGCACATAAAATCAACAACGCCATCGGGCAAACGCTGCTGGCAAAGCGCTTGGGCGCCAGGCGCATCATCGCTGAAACCGGCGCCGGTCAACACGGGGTCGCGAGCGCGGCGGCGGCCGCGCGGCTCGGCATGCCCTGCGTGGTGTACATGGGCGCGGTCGATGTCGAACGGCAGGCGCCCAATGTGGACCGCATGAAATTGTTGGGCGCCACGGTGGTGCCGGTGACAGGCGGTGATAAGACACTGCGCGCCGCCATCGACGAGGCGCTGCGCGATTGGGTGTCCGATCCCGACGGTACCTACTATTCCTTAGGATCCGCCGTGGGGCCTCATCCCTATCCCTATCTCGTGCGCGAATTGCAGTCGGTGATCGGGCGCGAGGCGCGCGCGCAAATGTTGGAGGCCGCCGGGCACCTGCCCGATGTGGCGGTGGCCTGCGTCGGCGGCGGCTCGAATGCCATCGGATTGTTCCACCCATTCCTGGAAGATCGCACGGTGCAATTGCTCGGCGTGGAGGCCGGCGGACGCGGATCGGGCCTGGGCGACAACGCCGCATCGCTCACTTTCGGCACGCCCGGAGTGTTGCAAGGCAGCTATACCCTCATTCTGCAGGACGCTTTCGGCCAGGTGCGCGAAACGCATTCGGTCTCAGCGGGCTTGGATTATTCCGGGGTGGGTCCCGAGCATGCCTACCTGATGAAAAGCGGCCGGGTGAGCTACGAATCCGCGACCGATTCGGAAGCATTGGACGCGCTCGCCGAATGCGCGAAATACGAGGGTATTTTGCCGGCCATCGAAACCGCGCACGCCTTTTTTGGCGCGCGGCGCTTCGCGATGAAAAATCCGGGAGCGCGAATTCTCATTGGCTGCTCGGGTCGAGGCGACAAGGACATGCCTATTTTGCAGAACACGCTGCTCAAAGAGCTGCGCTAGTGCTGGCGAGCGAGCACATCGGTGCGGCCATTCAGGCGGCCGTCGCCAAAGGCCGTCCCGCATTGGTGGGCTACTTGACCGCCGGATTTCCGAGCCGCCGGCAATTCAAGGAAAATCTCGCCGCGGTTGCCGAGGGCTGCGATGTGGTGGAGATCGGCGTTCCCTTCAGCGATCCGATGGCCGACGGCGCCACCATTCAGCGCGCGAGCTTCGCCGCCCTGGCCGATGGGGTCACGCTGCCCTGGATCCTGGATGAATTGGAATCCATCGAGCCGCGCCATGCCGCGCCCATTCTGCTGATGAGCTATTTAAATCCGTTGCTGGCCTTTGGAATGGAGCAGCTGCCGCGCGCCGCCGCGCGAGCCGGCGTCAGCGGCTTTATCGTGCCGGATCTGCCCTTCGAGGAAAGCACGGACTTGCATCGGGCGCTCGAGGCCGAGGGGCTGGCGTTGGTGCAGATGGTGACGCCGGTGACGCCGCCCGAGCGATTGAAAATGCTCTGCCGTGAGGCCAAGGGATTTGTTTACGCCGTGACCATGACGGGTACGACCGGAAAATCCGCGGACGGTAAATTCGCCGATGTGCCGCTCGAGGTGCTCGAATACATGGATCGCGTTAAGCAGCTCAGCCTGGTTCCGGTGTGCGCCGGCTTCGGCATTCGCTCGGCGCGGCAAGTCGCGCGCTTTGCGCCGCACGTCGACGGGGTCGTGGTGGGCTCGGCGCTGGTGGAGACGCTGGAAAAGGGCGACGATGTGGGCGCGTTCTTGAAATCTCTGCGCTAGCCTCTGGGAGATCCCTTGAAACGAGTATTCCGCGCGGCCTCGCTCCTGCAAGTCGCGCACGCGCGCAATATTCTGATCGCAGCCGGGATCGACAGCGAGCTGCGAAATCAGTATCTCGCCGGCGCGCTCGGTGATTTGCCGATGCTGGAAACCTGGCCGCAACTTTGGGTAGAGGACGCACTCGAAACGGCGGCCCTGCGTGCGCTTGAAAAAGCCGCCACGGCGCCGACGGGGGCACCCTGGACCTGCGCGCAGTGCGGCGAGCAGCTCGAACCGCAATTCACGACCTGCTGGCGCTGCGGCGCGGCGTTTCAGAGTGCATAGCCTGTGCCAGTCGTGGGTTTCGCGTAGCGCAGCCCTCGACAGCGATTAGAAAAGACCCAACGCAGCCTTTAGATTCAACCGCTTAAACGCGCGTGTCAGACAAACACTGACAGGACTCAGCACGAATTCCGAGCCGAGGATCAGCCCTGCGCCCTGGCGAGGCGTAGCTGCACAGGTTACAAATTGTGGCGTGTGACGTGTAACGATTACACGTGCGAGTTCAGCAGGAGATTTGTATGAACAGTGTGAGTTTTGGCCTTTCCGAACGCCCCGCTCCGTTTCCCCTATCCGCCACCGAGTCGTTGCTGGGCAACTCGGTTGCGATGCAAGAGGTGTTTCGTCTGATTGAGCGTGTGGGTCCCACCGAGGCGAGCGTTTTGCTCACCGGTGAGAGCGGATCGGGCAAGGAACTCGCCGCACAAATGATCCATGAATGCAGCGTACGCCGCGGCAAACCTTTCATCGCCATCAATTGCGGCGCGATCCCCGCGGGTCTCATCGAAGCCGAACTATTCGGTTACGAGAAAGGCAGCTTCACAGGTGCGGTGCGCGCACACGCCGGCGTGTTCGAACGTGCTAACGGCGGCACGCTGCTGCTCGATGAAGTGACTGAAATGCCGTTGGACATGCAGACGCGGCTGCTGCGCGTGCTCGAATCCCGCAAGTTCTACCGGGTCGGCGCGAATACCGAATATAGCTCCGATGTGCGAGTGATTGCCGCCACCAACCGCTGTCCTCTGTCGGCAGTCCAAGCGGGCCAGCTACGCGAGGATCTGCTGTATCGGTTGGCCGTGTTTCCGATTGACATGCCGCCGCTGCGCAATCGCGGCGACGATGTTGAGCTGCTGGCGAATCACTTTTTGGCTGAACTCAACACGGAGGCCATGACGCAAAAGCGCCTGTCCGCACACGCGCGCATGACGCTCTCTCAGCATTCATGGCCGGGCAACGTGCGCGAGTTGAAGAATTGCATCGAGCGCGCTTTTATTCTGGGCGACACTGTTCTGGAATTGGCGCCGCTCATTCAGAATGGAGCCCGCGGCGAGCAACCATCGGCCCAGGCCGGCGGCAATGGAAGCACGGTGGATCGCGATCGTCTCGAGATCCGGGTCGGATCGCGCATCTACGATATGGAACGTTCGCTGATCGAGGCCACCCTGGATTATTTCAAAGGCAACAAACGCCGTGCCGCCGATGCGCTGGGCTGCAGCTTAAAGACCCTGTATAACAAGCTGAACGGCTATTCACAAAGACAGGAATGCGCGAATTCCTGATTGCGCGCAACTAGGGGAAAAACGTGTCAAGAGTACTGATCGCTGACGATCATGCGGTGGTCCGAGCTGGATTTAAGCAATTTCTCGAGGCCGATTCGAGCATCAATGCGGTGGGAGAAGCGGCCAGCGGCAATGCAACTCTCGATGCCTTGCGCGAATCGGAATGGGACCTGGTTCTGTTGGATATTCATATGCCTGACCGCAGCGGGCTGGATATTTTGCGGCACATTCAAACCGGACACCCCACCGTCAGGGTCCTCGTCATGAGCGGCCTGCCGGAACAACAGTATGCCGTGAACGTTCTGCGTGCCGGTGCGAGCGGATATCTTTCGAAGGATAGCGCTCCTGAAGAACTCATGAAGGCGGTGCGCACCGTACTGTCGGGCCGGCGCTACGTCAGCGCCGCGCTCGCGGAGATTTTGGTGGCGGATTTGGATGGCGATCCGGACAAGCCGTTGCACGCGCGGCTTTCCACGCGCGAGTTCCAAATCTTTTGCAAGTTGGCGGCCGGCCGGGGCGTTTCGGACATCGCCAATGAACTCAGTCTGAGCGTGAAAACCGTGAGCACGTATCGAAGCCGCATCTTGGAAAAGATGAGCTTCACGGCGAATGCCGATATAACGTCTTACGCGCTGCGCAACGGCCTCATTCAATAAGCGAAACGTTGTGAGCACCTCTCGAAACGACGAGTGTTTGTCCAGGGCGACATGTTAATGGTGCGCTCGTTGCGGGTATTGCTGGTCGAGGACTCGAAAGTTCTGACCGAGAGATTGACCGAGGCGATCCGCCAGATATCCGATGTGGAATTGATCGGAACGGCGGACAGCGAGTCGGCGGCTCTGGCCGCGGTCAAGCGCGACGCTGTCGACGTGATCATCCTCGATCTGCATCTGAAGCAGGGGACGGGCTTTGGCGTGATGCGGGCGCTGGCAAGCACGCAACAGAAGCCGCGGATCATCGTGCTCACCAACTACGATCTGCCCGAATACAAGAATGCGGCGATCGCACTCGGCGCGACGCACTTCCTCGACAAGGCCCGCGACTACGGGCGTCTGCCGGAAGTACTGCACGAGATCTGCGAGGCGCACTTGTCGAAGCATTGAGCTCCGGCGCGGCGCCCTAAAAACGAAAACAACAAGCGCCAATCGCTAATTTCTCCGGGAATTTCAGCTATTTGAGCTGTCGTATCCGTCCGACATTCTCGTAATGTCTACCGTCGCGTCCGGAAAAATCTACACCCAAATGTGTTGATCGTTTGCGTGCTGCGCGAAATCGCAAAGAATGCGGCGCGGCGCGCGATTTTCTGCCTGGCATGCATGTTGCTCTTGTCAGGACATGAAGAGGAGAACTCACATGTTTACAGGCTTAACAAATATTAAGTGTGCGACTTTTTGCGCAGTGATCGCGTTGGCCGCCGGCGGTTGCGCCACCACGCCGATTCCAAATGAGAAGATTGCGGTCGCGAAATCCTCGGTACAGAGCGCGGAACAGTCCGGCGCGCCGGAATTGGCGCCGGTCGAGATGGCCGCGGCGCGCGACAAATTGGCGCGCGCGGAGAAGGCGGCAGCCGATCATGATGCCCAACCCGCGACCCAGCTGGCGGAACAGGCGATTGCCGACGCACAGTTGGCCGAGGCAACCGCGCAAGAAAAGCACTCGCGCAAGGCGGCGATGGAATTGGACGCGAGCCTGCAGGCGCTCAAACAAGAATCGTCGCGCAATACCCAACCCAATCAATGAGGATGCAGTCATGAACGCCAAATCAATAACCGCAATGGGGGTGGCCCTTGCCTTGAGCGCTTGCGCATCGATGCCGCAACCCAACGCGGCGCTCGAGAATGCGCGCGCCGCCGTGCAGACGGCCGAGGCCGATCCCAACGTCATCAAGTACGCACCCCTGGATTTGGATCGCGCCAAGAAAGACCTTGGCGCTGCCGAAGATGCGGCGCTCCATCACCGCGACGCGGAAGTCGCTCAGCCGGCCTACCTGGCCACGCAAAATGCGCGCATAGCGCAGGCGCATGGAGCAGCGAAGGCGGATGACGCGCGCGTGGCGGCGGGGCAGAGTGAGCGCGACCGGATCATGCTGGCCGCGCGCACCCGCGAGGCGGAGAACGCGAAGGCCTCCGCTGCCAATTCTCAAGCCGCCGCGGCGGCCGCACTCAGTCAACGCGATCAGGCAAACGAAGAAGCCGCGCGGGCTCAGGCCGAACTGGAGGCTTTAAAGGCGACGCCGACGCCGCGCGGCCTGGTACTCACATTGGGGGATGTCATGTTCGATACGGGCAAGTCGGAGCTCAAATCCGGCGGACTCCGCAAGATCGAGCAACTCGCCCAATTCTTGAACGAGCATCCTGACCGGCGCGTGCAGATCGACGGCTTTACCGACAGTGTGGGCAGCGACGCCTATAACGAGGAGCTGTCGCAGCGGCGTGCCGATGCAGTGAAAGCCGCATTGGTGAGCCGTAACATTGATCCCGCACGAATCGGCACCGAAGGTTATGGCAAAGCTTATCCGGTCGCCAGCAACAACGACTCCGGCGGACGACAGTTGAATCGCCGCGTGGAGGTCGTGATCGGCGGCGACCACGGTTCGGCGATTGCGCCTCGTTCCGGAACTTAGGATACCTGCGTAAGGGCTAAAGAGCTGCGGAGGCGAGGGGCTGCTCGCCTCCTTCCGGCGCGTTCTGCGGCAGCATCCTCGCCAAGGGAATGCGCGCCGTGACCACCGTACCGCCGGAATCCGGACTGCCGAGGTCCCAGGTTCCGCCGAGGCCGGCAATGCGGTGCCGCATCGAGACCAAACCATGCGTGGTGCTGGTTGCCAGCCGGCCGCTGGGGATGCCCTTGCCGTCATCGGTGATGCGCAGCGTAAATGTGTCCCGATCAATGGAGATGAACAAGTCAGCCGACTTGGCCTCCGAATGCTTCAAGATATTGGTCAGGGCTTCTTGTGCGATGCGAAACACGCCGATGGCGGCGTCGGGGCTGAATTTCAGTTCGCTTTCAGGAATGGTTTCGGTGCAGCGCAAGCCGGTGCGCCGGCAGGTTTCCTTGAACTGCCATCGCAGGGCGGTGAACAGCCCCATATTGTCGAGCAGGGTGGGGCGCAGCTCCTCGACCACACGGCGCTTCAGATCGACGCCGGCGCTCAAGGAATCATGAATGCGCTTGAAACGCTGCTCGATGGAGGGATCGCTGGTCGGCAATCGCTGTTGCAGCCAGGATAAGTCCATGCGCGCCGCAACCAGAAGTCCGCCCAACTCATCGTGCAGCTCGCGCGACAGGGCCGACTTTTCCTGCTCGGACACGCCTTGTAAATGCGTCGAGAGCGCAGCCAATTCGCTGGTTCGCGCTTCGACTTCAAGCTCCAGCTGCAATTTCTGGCCGCGCAGGGCGGCAGCTTGGCGCGCACGACGCCGCATATCGCTGTAAACCAGCCAGATCGCAAGCAGCACCAAGCCGATGTTCAAAGTGGCGCCCGCCGCCGACGCCCAGCGCGACAGGTGAAAATCCTCTTGCCACTCTGCGTTGGCCGCAGCCGCTTGGCCGGCTTCCTCGCTGCGCATCGTGGCGATGATGGCCGAGATCGAGTCCATGGTGCGCTTGCCCACGTCCGTCCCGACTACGCTGGCTGTCGGGGAAATGCCGCGTTTTTTGAGTAATGCGACGCCGTCCTCGAGTTCCCCGAGCTCCTTCCCCGTCAACACTCGCAGCTCGTGAAATTCACTGCTGTTTTCATCGCCGCCATACGCGTCATGCAGTCGATCCAGGGCCTGCCCAATGCGGGTCACAAAATTGGCATAGGGAATGAGATAGGCGCTCTCCCCCGTGAGCAGGTATCCGCGCTGCGCCGATTCGGCATCCGTGATCAGGCCCGCGAAGTCATTCAGGGCCTGTTCGCGCAATTGCGAGCGGTGCGCGCGTTCGTTGGTCATATTCAGGCGGGCTTGACCCGCAGAGGCGAGAAAGAACAGCCCAATTAAGAACCCGATCAGCAGGATTGGCGGCAGCGCCAGGTACCAGCGTCCGGTCTCGCCAAGCTCCTCGCCGAAAATCTTCATTTAAAGTGCCCGCATTGCAGAGCTTGAGTTTAACATGTGAGGGTAATCCTACAGGCGTGCCCGGGACGAACCGATGGCTGGCGCAGACAAGTACCAGCATAGTTGCCGGAATGCCGTTGAGTGCAACGGGGATGCTGGCCGATCCACTTAAGGAGGTTGAAATGGAAGCGAATTTTGACAATACGGCAGACCAGGCTCGCGCCACCGGTCGCCGTTTGAAGAATGACTTGACCGATGGCATGAGCGATATCAAGAACGCCGCATCCGGCGAGATCAAGAATCTGATCTCGGATGTCGAAGATCTGATGGCGCGTATCGCTGATCTGAAAGATGCGGATGTGGTTCGCGTGCGAGGAAAGGTGCAGCGCGCGGTGGACGCAACGAAGCAAAGTCTTTCGGACAGCGCGGATTCCATACGGCGTCAGGCGCAAAACGTAGCCAGCACGGCGGACGACTATGTCCGGGAGAGTCCGTGGCAGGCGATTGGCATTGCGGCATTGGTCGGCGCAGTAGTGGGTATTCTAGCGACGCGTCGTTCCTAAGCCTAAGGCGCTACAGTGCGAGGGTTATGGTCACTGCCTAAAGCCGCTCCTGCGCTGATGCGCCATATCGGCGCCTATATTGATCTGGCGGGGTTGGATCTTGCGCGCACCCAGCGCGAAATCACGGCGCAAGTCGTGGCCATGGCGATCATCGCGATCTGCGTCTTATTCGCAGTTTTCCTCGTCTGCCTGGGGATAATCGCGTCCTTCTGGGACACACCGTATCGCCTCGCCGCCATTGCCTGGATGGCCGGCGGGTTCCTCGTCGTGGCGATCGGCGCCGCCATCTATCGGTCGCGCGCGGCGCGTGCGCGCTCGCCGCTGCTATCCGACGTGCGCCGCGAGTGGCAGGAAGATCGCATCATCCTCGAAAAGATTCTGTCTTCGGACGAGAATTGACATGGCGGATCGCGACGCGGCAGCCAGAGAACTGATTTATAAGCGACTGGCCCAGTCGCGTGAGGAATTGCGCGCGCTGCTCGAGCCGCCCAGAGAGAGCAACGGCGGCCGCGAGGCAGGGATGAATGGGCTTGCCGGTTTCCCGCGCAGCCGCACCATGCAGATGCTCATGAGCAGCCGGGGCTTGGGTGCGTTGGGCGCGCTCGCCGGCGGCCTGCTCATTGCACGCCCCGCGCTTGCCTTGCGATTGTTACGCTTCGTACCCGCGAGTGCCGTGGCTAAAATGCTCATGGCCAAGGCGGTGGGCGCGTTGAAATCAAAGCCGGCGGCGCAGTGATATTGACCGGTTGGTTTAGCACTCGTCAGTGCCGAGGTCCGATTACCCCAGCGTAATTTCACCGTAGTGATAACGGCCGTCATCCATTAATTGAATCTCGCCTGGCGCGCCGCTCAAATCCTTGCCGTCGAGCGTGGCTTGCGCGATCCCACGACTCACGCCACGGGGATTCTTGACGGTGATGCGATAGCGAGACGTTCCGTGCTTGTAGGTGAATTCGAAGCCAGGCCAGGCGCGCGCGATGCATGGGTCAACGACCAGCGTCGTGCCGCGCACCTTGATTCCCAAGATGCCCTCCACCGCGGTGCGGTACATCCACCCGGCTGAGCCGGTGTACCAAGTCCAGCCGCCGCGCCCGACATGCGCCGGCGCGGAGTACACATCGGCGCACACCACGTAGGGTTCTACTTTGTAGCGATGGATGCCGGCGCGCGTGCTGGCGTGATTGATGGGATTCAGCAGCGAGAACAATTCGACGGCGCGGTCGCCATCGCCCAACAGCGCAAATGCCAGCGTGGTCCACATGGCGGCGTGCGTGTACTGGCCGCCGTTTTCGCGCAGGCCAGGCGGGTAGGCCTTGATATAACCCGGATCCTTCGCGCTGTGGTCAAACGGCGGCGTGAACAACTTCACGAGCCCATCGCTGCGGCTGACGAGTTGGGTGTTGACCGCGGACATTGCACGAAGCGCGCGCTCCCGCGGAGCCGCACCGGAGATCACGGCCCAGGATTGCGCCACGGAATCGATGCGGCATTCGTCGCTGGAGACGGAGCCCAAGACCGTGCCGTCGTCATAATAGCCGCGCCGATACCAGTCGCCGTCCCAGGCTTCGCGTTCGATGGCCTGCTGCACGGCGAATGCATGCTTGCGCCAGGCGCCGGCGGCTTCCTTCGCGCCGCGCGCCTCGGCGATCGGCGCAAAGCGCATCAATGCCGCGTACAGGAACCAGGCAAGCCACACGCTCTCGCCGCTTCCCAAGATACCGACGCGATTCATGCCGTCGTTCCAATCGCCCGTGCCGAACAGCGGCAGGCCGTGCGAACCAATCTCCAGGCTCGAGTCGAGTGCGCGCGCGCAATGCTCGAATAACGGGGCTGGATTTCCCGAGGGGGGCGCCCAGAATTTCTCCTGAACGTCCGGCGGGAGCGGACCGCCTCCCAAGAAGGGCACGGGTTCTTCCAACACCGACAGGTCGCCCGTGACTTCAAGATAGTGAGCGACGACGAAGGGGAGCCATACCCGGTCGTCCGATACTCGCGTCTTGATTCCCTGGCCGGACGTGGGAAGCCACCAGTGCTGCACGTCCCCTTCAGCGTACTGCTGTGCGGCCGCTCTTAAAATGTGCTCACGTGTGATGGCCGGCGAGGACACGCACAGGGCCATGACGTCCTGTAGTTGATCGCGATACCCGTAAGCGCCGCTCGACTGATAAAAAGCGGTCCGTCCCCAAACCCGGCTGCTCAAGGTTTGATACAGAAGCCATCCGTTGGCCAGGATGTCCAGGGATCGATCGGGCGTCTTGACCTGAACCGCACCTAAGGTGCGATCCCAGAAATCCGTCACGCTCTTCAATACCTCATCGAGGTCCGCGCCTCGATAGCGCTCCGCTATAGCCACGGCCGCGTCGGACGAGCTCTCCTCGCCAAGAAACAGTTTAAGTTCGACCGCTTCTCCGGGATTCAGGCTGATCTTGGTTTGCATCGCGCCGCAAGGATCCAAACCACCCCCAACCCGGTTGGCCAGCGGCTGCGGCCCCAACAGCGCCGCCGGTTCGGCGAGCGAGCCATGGCGCCCGATGAATTCGGTTCGATCAGCCGTGCAGCTTTGCTGCGCGGCCGCCATATCCATGAAAGCGACTCGTGACTTGAAATCCGCCGTCCAAGGATTGCGCGCCAGGAGGACGCGCGACGGCAAATCGACAGAGGTGACGATGAAAGGAGCCGCCTTATTATTCTGATTTCCAAGCACCCAATCCAAGTAGTGGGTGATCGACAATTGGCGCGGTTCATCGGAGACGTTCGTGATCTTCAGCCGCGAGATCTTGATCGGATCCTGAAGCGGCACGAACTGGGTCAGCGTTAGCGCAATCCCGTGGGCGGTGTGTTCGGATCGCGTGTAGCCGAAACCATGCCGTATCACGTAAACGGAAGAGCGCTCGCGAATCGGCAGCGGGGTCGCGCTCCAAAGATCTCCGGAGTCTTCGTCACGAATATAGATCGCCTCGGCGGGCGTGTCGCTGACCGGGTCATTGCACCAAGGCGTAAGCTGGTTTTGCTGAGCGTTTAACGACCAGGTGCTGCCCGAACCATCGGCGGAGACCAGAAATCCGAACTGCGGATTGGCAATGACGTTGATCCAGGGTGCCGGAGTCCATTGGCCGTCATCGAGCACGACAACATATTCGCGCGCTCCTGAGTCAAATCCCCCCAAGCCGTTGAAGTACTCGAGCGTCGGCACCAAGTGCGGGGGATGCGTGCTCAGATCCTCGCCGCGGTTTTCACGGCGCAGACGCGCAGCACCCGGCGACTCCTGCGGCCTCGCGAGCTGTTCGCGCAGCGTCTTTTGGCCGCACGTGAGCACCACCCGCGCCGCCACCTGCAGGAAATCACGCTGCTCGGAAGGCAAGGCATCGGCGCGCAGCGCAATCACGACTCCGTTGCCATTGCCCTTGCTCTTAATCAGGGCCTCGAGCGCGGCCGCAAGCGTAGCCGCACCGACGGAGGCCGCCGTGTTCAAAATGACCAGATCCACGGCCAAACCCTTGGCTTGCCAATAGGTTTGCGCGCGCATCAATTGCTTCACCGCCTCGATGTCGGCCTCGGCGCCGATCTGTGCCAGCACAACGGGCGAATCGCCCGACACACCGTGCGTCCACCAGGCAGCCTGGCCCAGCTGATTGCGATCAAGTAATTCGCGCGGGGCGCGCAGAGAAGCATCGGAATACAGGACACGTTCGGCGAGTTCCTGAAAAAGCTGCGCATCCTCGGCGCTGACATTGAGGTCGCGCAGCCGAACTTCGGTCTTCGCCCGGGCAAGCGTTTTGGTGCGCTGAAAAGCCGCTTCGCTGCCCAGCTTGTCGACCAGGCTCAAGGCCTGCGCGCGGCTGGCGCCGACGCCGGTCCAAAACGCCGCGTGGATGGTTTCGCCGGGATCGATGCGCACGCGGCGCCGCAGCGCCAACACCGGATCGAGCACGGTGCCAACGGAATTGGACAAGGGCTTCGCGTCCATGATGGACGCGGCGTTGCGCAGGTCGTGTCCGCGGCCAATAAAGCGCGCGCGATCGGTTTCGAACTGCAGGCCGCCGATGGCTTCGCCGTCCAGCGAATTGAAATGCGCGATCCATGGCTGAGCTTGCCCGGGATCGCGCGGCCGCCGGGTTGCCAGCAGTGCGCCGCGCTCGGCGACAAATTCGGTTTGCACGAACATCTTCGAAAATGCCGGATGCGCCGAATCGGCCGCCGGCGGACTCAAAACGACCTCGGCGTACGACGTCAGCTCGATCTCGCGCACTCCGCGGCCTTCGTTGGTGAGCGACAAGCGCCGCACTTCCGCATCGTCTTCCGGAGACACGATGATCTCCATGATGGTGCGGATGGGTCCGTCCTTGCGGCGGATTTCCGCGCGATCCTCGAAGAAGTCCACTTCGTAAGTTTCGGACTCCCGGCCGATCGGCTGATAGCCGGCCGACCACACGTGGCCGTTGAACACATCGCGCAGGAAAATGTAGAAGCCCCATGGGTCGCAGGTCGGATCTTCGCGCCAGCGCGTCAGCGCCAGGCCCTGCCAGCGGCTGAACCCCGAGCCCGCCGCCGTCAGCATCACCGAGTAACTGCCATTCGACAGAAGGTGGGTGCGCGGCGTCGCCTGGTAAGGGGAGCTAAAACGACGTGATGAGTCTATGGCCATTTAGGCTGCTGCGGTCGAGTACATCGTGCTTGAAATCTCACGGGGTAGGGTGCTAATTCCGACTGACGCAAAATGTGCGCTCAGTGGGCTTGGCAGAGTTTACTTTAGCCCCGGATTCTCGCGGTGATGTACTCGACGCAGCTTGGACAGATTGATCGAAATCATTCGTCCGCGCGATCGGGGCATCGACCCAATGGAACGTAATCCGATGCCTACACGCCGGGGTCATGGATTTAATTTCCAAACGGCGAGATTGATCGCCGCGATAAAAGTTATCCACAAAAAGTACGGCACCAAGATAAGCGCCGCGGCGGGCTTCACGCGCGCGAACTCGCGCATGGTCCAGCCCACGGCCAGCCAGATCGCCACGATGCAAAATAGCCCCGCGTCGATATTCTTCAAACCGAAAAACACCGGCGCCCACAGGGTGTTGAGCAGCAGCTGAATGCAATAGGCCGTGATCGCGATGGTGCGGCCGCGATGGTAGCGTTCACGCCATATCATCCAGGCCGCGATTGCAATCAATACATACAGCACTATCCATACCGGGGGAAACCAATTTTGCGGAGGCACCCATTCCGGCTTTACCACGGCCGCGTACCAGTGCGCGGCCGCTGCTGAAAAGCCCGGCGAGAACAGGGCTCCCATGACGCCCGCGCTCAAGGTCAGCACGAGAAATAAGGCCAGCGCGGGCAAATTCGGCCGTGAGTTGCGGCCGCGGTAGCTCGTCGAACTTTCTATGGGGATTCTCATTCGACCCGCCGCCTAAATCGTAGCCTCAAGAACAGAATAATGGCGGCGATCATCTGCGCCGCTCCAAACCAGGGATATTGCGTATGTAGGGCCAGCCAAATCAAGCCGGATAGCCACAGTACACCCGCCGCGAGCCACAGGTCGCGCCGCAAAGCCGCCGCCCGCATTTCTGCGCGCAGCTGGGCCAACTCGCGCTCGACGGCCGGTCCCGTGCCCTCTGCGGCCTCGCGAATGGAGGTCTGCACGATTTGCGGTATCTGCCGCAAAGTCAGCAGCGCATCGGGCCAATGCGCACGAATCTCCTTGAAAATAGTGCGCGGGCTGGTGCGCTCTTTCATCCATTCGCGCAGCACCGGCTGGGCCGTCTTCCATAGATCGAGTTCGGGATAAAGCTGTCTTCCCAAACCCTCGATGTTGAACAGGGTCTTTTGCAGCAGGATCAGCTGCGGCTGCACCTGCATGTCGAAACGCCGCGCCGTCTCGAACAGCCGCAACAGCACCTGCGCGAAGGAAATCTCCTTGAGCGGCTTGTTGTAGATGGGCTCGCAGACCGTACGCACCGCGGATTCGAGCTCATCCACCCGCGTGCCCTTTGGCACCCAACCGCTTTCGATATGCAGCTGCGCTATGCGGCGATAGTCGCGGTTGAAGAAGGCCATGAAATTCTCGGCCAGATAATGCTGATCGCGCGGCTGCAAGGTGCCGACGATGCCGAAGTCCACCGCCGCGTAGCGCGGATTTCGCGGATCCTCGATTTGCACGAAGATGTTGCCCGGGTGCATGTCGGCATGAAAGAAATTGTGGCGGAACACCTGGGTGAAAAAGATCTCGACGCCGTTCTCGGCCAGCTTCGCGATATCCGTGCCGCGGGCGCGCAACTCCTCCACACGGCTCACGATGATGCCGTGGATACGCTCCATCACCATGACGTTCTGACGGCAGTAGTCCCAGTGGATTTGCGGCACGTATAGCAGCGAGGAGCCCGCGAAATTGCGCTTCAGCTGCGCGGCATTGCCCGCCTCGCGCATCAGATCGAGTTCATCGGTGACGGTCTTGCGATATTCGCGCACCACTTCGACCGGCCGCACGGGCCGCGCTTCGATCCAGTACTCGTCGGCGAGTTTCGCCAGGGCGTCGAGCACTTCCAGGTCAAGGTCGATGACCTCCCGCATGCCCGGCCGCAGCACCTTGACCACCACCTCGTCGCCGTTCTTCAAGGTGGCCGCATGCACTTGCGCAATGGACGCCGCCGCCAGGGGCGAGGTCTCGAAGCTGCCGAAGATCTCGGCCAGCGGCCGGCCGAAGGTTTTCTCGATCATGGCGATGGCGATATCGCCGGGGAAGGGCGGTACGCGGTCCTGCAATTTCGCCAGCTCGTCGGCGATATCCACGGGGAGCAGGTCGCGACGCGTCGAGAGCGCCTGACCGAATTTCACGAAAATCGGGCCCAGCTCCTCGAGCGCCAGGCGCAGGCGCTCGCCGCGTGTGCCGCCGACACCGCGCTGAAACCAGGTCCACGGCGAGACATAGTAGAGATAACGCAGCGGCCGATACAGATGCGTGGCGCGCACGAATTCATCGAGCCGGTGCCTGACCAGCGCCCGCTGAATCTGAAGCAGCCGCACGAGCACCCGCGTACGCATCAGCTTCTGGCCGCCCGCTGCTCGATGCGAATCAGGCGCGCTTCGATCCGGTCGATGCTTTCGCGCACACTGTCGACGCCGCGCAGGAACTCTTCCATTTCGGTTTTCGTCACCAGATCGCGACCTTCCTCTTGCAGGTACTCGGCGATGTTCTCCCCGGCGGTGCGCCGGGCTCGCCGTGCCCAGGTCCGCACGCTCTTGGCGAGCAAGGACAGGTGCCGTGCCGGCATGTCGCCGACCCAGCGAGACAGCTCCTCCTCCAAGTCAGGCCGCGCCGCCTTGAACAGCTCGCGATACAAGTTGGCGATCTCGGCATCGCCGCGAATCTGCACCGAGGCACGTATCTGCGCGCCCGGGGCCCCCGCCCTGAACATTTGCATGAGCGCTGGCGCAGATCCTGAAATGACGGCGTCGGCCGGCGAATCATCGCCCGCGAGCAGCGCGGCGCGGCCGCCGAAGCAGGTCGTGCGAACCCGGGTGATGCCATCGACATCGACCTGCAGACTGGTGCCCTCGAGCCGCTTGGCGAGCGCCGCCGCGCGGGTCGATGCGGCGATGTTTCGATTCAAAACGGCTTCGGCCGATGCCAACCAGGCAGGAGTCGCGGGCATGCTGGGAGCCTTCTAGATCTTGTAGCCGCGATGCACAGCGACGATGCCGCCGCTTAAGTTGTGGTAGCGCGCCTGAATGAAACCCGCCCCGCGCAGCATCTCGAGCAAGGCTTCTTGATTCGGATGCATGCGGATCGATTCGGCGAGATAGCGATAGCTATCCGCGTCGTTCGCGACCAAGCGACCCAGCAGCGGCAAGACTTTGAAGGAGTAGGCGTCGTAAATCGGCTTCAACCCCGGCGCCACCGGCGTCGAAAATTCCAGCACCAGCAATTGACCGCCGGGTTTCAGAACACGATGCATGGACTTGAGCGCCGCCGCCTTGTCGGTGACATTGCGCAAACCAAAACCGATGGTGACGCAGTCAAAGGCGTTGTCCTCGAAAGGTAGACGCTCGGCGTCGGCGACGATGCACTCCACATTGCCCACGAACCCCAAATCGAGCAGGCGGTCGCGGCCGATATCCAGCATGGCCGGATTGACGTCTGAGAGCACGACTCGGCCCGACTTGCCGACTTGGCGCAGCAATCCAGCCGCCAGATCGCCGGTCCCGCCGGCGACATCCAGTGCGCGCTGCCCCGGCCGCAAGCCGGTCAGCGACAGCGTGAAGTGTTTCCACAAGCGATGCGCGCCAAACGACATCAGATCGTTCATGACGTCGTATTTGCCCGCGACCGACGCGAAAACAGCGCGCACGCGCTCCGCCTTGTCGCCCGCGGCGACCTTTTCGAAGCCAAAATCTACCGTGTGATCGGAGTCAGCCATGGCGCCCTGTGCAGGTTTAACAGCGCCCATTGTAGCCGACTGGAGCTAAGACCCCGCCCTGACCAGAGCTCGGGCCGATCGATATCACATGCCGGTGCTACCGGCGGGTGCTGTCGGGTCCTGCCGCCAATTGAGCCTCCGCACAGCGCTCTTGATAGCGCGCCCAATTCGCCGCCCGGTCCTTGCCCAGCTGGTAGAGGACGCTCCAGGAGTACAACCCCGTATTGTGGCCGTCGTCAAAGAACAGGCGCAGGGCATAGTTGCCCACGGGCTCCACTCCGCTGATCCCGACCTTCTGCTTTCCGAGCACCAGCGCGCCCTCGCCGCCGCCATGGCCTTTCACCTCGGCCGAGGGCGAAAACACGCGCAGGTATTCGAACGGCAGCTCGAAGTGCGATCCGTCGTCGAAACGCACATCGAGCAGGCGCGATTCGGTGCGCAGCTTGATATCGGTGGGCTGCGCGCCTTTAGGCGAGTTCACAGAATGTACCGCGACAGATCCTGATCTTTGACCAGCTCGCCGAGATTCCCTTCAACGTACTCGCGATTGATCACGACACGGGTGCCATTGCGATCCGCCGCATCGAAAGACACGGTCTCGAGCAGACGCTCCATGACCGTGTGCAGGCGCCGCGCGCCGATGTTCTCGGTGCGCTCATTGACCTCGAAGGCCACTTCGGCAAGCCGTTGCACGCCGGACTCCGCGAATTCCAGCGTCAGCCCTTCCGTGGCCATCAATGCCGAGTACTGCCGGCACAACGAGGCGTCGGGCTCGGTCAGGATCCGCACGAAATCATTTACAACCAGGGGCTCGAGCTCGACGCGGATCGGTAAACGGCCCTGCAATTCCGGAATCAGGTCCGAGGGCTTAGACATGTGAAACGCGCCGGACGCGATGAACAGAACATGATCGGTTTTGACGGTGCCGTACTTGGTGTTCACCGTGCAGCCCTCGACCAGCGGCAGCAAGTCGCGCTGCACGCCCTCCCGCGACACGTCCGCACCCATGGTTTCCTGCCGGCGGGCGATCTTGTCGATTTCGTCGATGAACACGATGCCGTTTTGTTCGGCGTTCTCGACCGCGCGCAGCTTCAGTTCCTCTTCATTGATCATTTTTGCCGCTTCTTCATCGACCAGCAGCTTCAATGCCTCTTTGATTTTGACCTTGCGGCTGCGGGTGCGGCCTTGTCCCAAGTTCTGGAACATTCCCTGCAGCTGCTGGGTCATTTCTTCCATGCCGGGAGGCGCCATGATTTCCAGTCCCACCGGCAGGGCGCGAATTTCGATGTCGACCTCGCGATCATCCAACTGCCCTTCGCGCAGCATTTTGCGAAAGCGTTGCCGCGTATCGTTGTCCTTCATGCCGGACTCGGCCGTGAACCCCGCCGCCTGGGCCCGCGGCAACAAGATATCGAGGACCCGGTCCTCGGCCGAGTCGGCGGCGCGATGCCGCACCTTCGCCATTTCCTCTTCTCGCGTCATTTTGACGGAGATCTCGACAAGATCGCGGACGATCGAATCAACTTCGCGGCCAACATAGCCCACTTCCGTGAATTTGGTGGCCTCAACCTTGATAAAGGGCGCCTTGGCGAGCCGGGCCAGGCGTCGCGCAATTTCGGTCTTACCCACCCCGGTCGGCCCGATCATGAGAATGTTCTTCGGCGTGATCTCCTGGCGCAGAGACTCGGCCACTTGCTGGCGCCGCCAACGGTTGCGCAAG